>Ga0315281_10005263_pt1 | contig 18560 bp, 16 predicted proteins | sample YL17G07_0_MG_FD_204540 | JGI IMG/M metagenome (GOLD analysis project Ga0315281, IMG submission 204540) | Sediment microbial communities from Yellowstone Lake, YNP, Wyoming, USA - YL17G07_0 | ecosystem: Environmental > Aquatic > Freshwater > Lake > Sediment | place: USA: Wyoming | collected...
CGTAGTGCCTGGCGACGGCGCCGCACCACTCCCAGGTCGCGAACGGCGTGATGCCGCGACAGCGCTGTTCGAGGTCATGCCAGTCCTGCTCGAGGGCGTCGATCTCCGGCAGCGTCGACAGGCGCGATACCTGGATCCGTCCGTTTGTTGCAGCGTTCATTGGTGCACATCCGTCAGCTCCCGCGACGAGCGGGGCTCAGGAAGAAGGACATGTCGCAGAGAGCGGAGGCGCCGGCTGCGTTGCAGCGCGTACCGCCAGCCCCAGATCCGGAAGAGGGTGGAGACCCAGCCCGACTGCGACACGTTGATCCGGTGAAGAAGATAGCGGGAGTTCTCCGCCTGCTCACCGCCGCAGGCGCTGCTGTAGCCGGCCTCGCGGACGAGGACGCGGACATGCTCGTCGTGGTCCATGTGCGGGTAGCAGAAGGAGCGGACTGGACGGCCCAGCAATCCCTCCAGCGCCTGCTTCGAATCAACGATCTCTCGCTCCTGCTCGGCGGCGCTGAGCCGGGTCAGTCGCGGGTGGCTGACCGTGTGCGAGCCGAAATCGATGCCGCGCGCTGCGAGCTCACATACCTGCTGCTGCGTCATCATGGGTACCGGGGGAAGCGCGTAACCGGCGTCCCAGCGATTGCTGCCGTCGATACAGCCGCTGACGAGGAAGACCGTCGCGGGCACGTCGTACGCCCGCAGGAGAGGGAAGGCACTGGTGTAGAAGTCCTCGTAGCCATCGTCGAAGGTCAAGCACACCAGTCTCTCGGCGCTGGGGCGCTCCCCGGCTATCGCGTCAACTGCTTCGTCAAAGGAGATGAACCTGTAAGGGCGCTTCCTTAGGTATTGCAGGACGCGCTCCAGGTCTTCGGGCCGCGTGCAGAGACGCAGCGGGTCGCCGGCGGCTGGCGTCTCGCAGATGCGGTGGTAGGCGAGAATAGGGACCCAGTTACTCACTGCCGCACTGCCTCCTCCTCGCGAGACCGCTCCTCTCCCGGGGGCAGCTCGCGGATAACGCGCGCGGGCACGCCAGCGACGAACGTGTTCGGCGGGACGTCTCTCGTCACAACCGCGCCGGAGCCGACGATTGCTCCTTCGCCCACGTTCACTGCCAGCAGCGAGGCATTTCGTTGTATCCAGGCGCCATTGCCGATGGTCACCGGCCGGCTCCGTATGTGTCCCATCCGCTGCTCCGGCGGCCCCACTTCGTGCAGATCGGTGCTGATGAGACAGCCTTCGGCCACCGTCACGCGATTGCCAATGTGGATCGGAGCGTTCAAGAAGAAACGGGTGCCGTTGACCGTGGAGTGCTCTCCGACGGTCAGGCGCCCGTAGGGCTTGCCCATGGCCTTCATAGACCAGGCGCCAAGGGCGGTCGTGCCGCGGCCGATGCGTATCCCCAGCCGCCGGTAGACGATGGGTCGCAGCCGCCGCACCACTATCTTGGGAAACGGGGCAAGGAGGTAGTTCGCCAGCACAAAGCCGAAGTGCATCTCAGAGACCTCGAGCGCCAGCATTGCCCGGGCCTTCCTTATCCGCTGCCGCAGTGACTGCACTTCCATGTCTTGCCGGTAGACCTCTTCCAGAAAGCGCAGCCCATCGGATGCGCCGTTCTTGCCGCGACGCTCTGTCGTGTCGGCCTGTTGCTCCTTCCAACCGGTCATCCCTTCACCTCCGCTTCCGTGAGCGCCGCCTCGCGCACCCATTCGCACGCCTCTTCCGGCAACTCCCGCAGCACCTGCGCCGGCACGCCCCCGACAAGACTGTTCGGCGGAACGCTTCGGGTGACAACTGCGCCGCTGGCGATGACACTCCCTGCGCCGATGGTGACGCCGGGCAGGATCGTCGTGTTGCTGGCCACCCAGACACCGTCGCCGATGGTCACCGGCATGGGGATGCGCTCGCCACAGCGACGGCGCCCCGGCCCGATGACGTGCGTATCTGTGATCACGCGGACGTAGTGTCCGAAGATGACGTTGTCGCCGATGGTCACCGGCGCGTTGAGGCTGAAGTGGCAGCCGATGCCGACCTGCGACCGGCGCCCGATGCTTAGATTCCGGTACGGGTTGTCGAGGGCATCGAAGACGGCCCTGTCGAGGAACTTGCTGTCGCGGCCGATTCGCAGCCCGGCAAGTCGGTAGACCATCGCCCGGAACCGCTTGCCCATCAGGAGCGGCAGCGGGGCGAGCAGCAGGTTCACCAGCCACAGCTTGAAGTGGAAGGCCCCGAGCGTCTCGGCGGTCTTGCGTCGCAGCAGGCCGGCCGAGAGCCGCAGCGTCACCTCGGCGGGGGACCCGCCGTTAGACTTCCTGGCCATTCGGTCCACCTTCCTCCGCGTCCGAACCCGAACCGTCGTGCGATGCATTCAGGCGTGGAAGGGCGAAGACAACGCCCAGCAGGACACCGGTGAAGACCATCGTGCGCATGCTCAACAGACCCTGATCGAGCAACGCGAAGACCAGCAGCGACGCCAGCATCATCACGGCGAAGACGGCTATCCCCTTGTCGACTCCGCCGAACAGCCGGCGCGCTACTTGTATCGTCCCGACGCCGGCGAGACCGATGACGTACCAGAAGAGGACGAAGCCGGCGATGCCCGTCGTCATCATGATCCACAGGAGCGAGTTGTGCGGCGCTATCTTGTACCAGGCGAACTGGTCGCTGATATCGGGAAGCGGCCAGACCACCGTCATCTCTTTGCCGAAGCCGATGCCGATGAGGGGGCTGTGGCGCACCGTGTACTCCAGATTGAAGTTCTCGGCGTCGCGGTACTCGTTCGAAGCGAGGTCGCGGCTCTCCGGCGAGATGCCGGACTTGATGGCCCGCACCGGCTCGCTCGCCAGCGACTCGGTGTTCCAGGAGAACGCGGCGTAGAAGGGCAAGACGGCGGCGCTGAGGGCGAGCCCGCCGAGCACCAGGCGTCGCTTGCCCGGCAGCAAGGAGAGCGTCATCAGGCAGAGAAGCGCGAAGGCGATTATCAAAGCTAGGGAGCCGGCGCGTCGCTGGTTGGCCAGGAAGGGCACGAGCACGAGCGGCACGGCTAGGACCGTCACCAGTCGCTGCTTTCGGGGGGCGCCGTACAGGAACTGGACGGCCGCCAGCAATATGATGCCCAGGTAGAAAAACGACTCCTCGTGCGCCATCAGGGAGTTCATCCCCGTCACCTGGTTGAGACCGTTCAGATTGCCGCCGAGGTCGACGTAGTAGCGCCACCAGCCGACGGCTCCCTTCAGCGCGGCGCCGAGGATGAATATCCAGAGCAGCGCCGTCACCTGGCGGCGGTCGTTGAGGAGCTGCAACGTCAGCAAGTAGGCGAGGTAGAAGTAGGCCAGCGGGCGCACGGTCCAGAGGGCGGTCTTGACGTCGCCGCCCGTGATCAGCCCGTGCACGACGCCGAAAGCGACCACAGACATGAATACGGTTAGAGGCGCGAAGAGAGGCACCGGCTTGAACTGCACGCGGTCGCCGGTCTGATTCCGCAGCAGCCAGCCGATGGCGGCTACGACGATTACGATCTCGGCGGGGTTCATCCACATGCCCTTGATACCGGTCAGGCCGTTCAGGTCGCGGAAAATCGGTATCGACGACGTCGCGCCCAGTCCGAATGTCAGCGGGTCGGTCTCGATGACGACGGCGGCGGCGAAGAGTATGTACAACCCGACGATGGGCTTTCGCAGTATCAGGGGCACGGCGATGAGCGCCGCGAAGAAGCCTGCCGGCGCCATCAGATTGCCCTTCGGCCCGCCCATAGCGACGAGCAGCCACGCCAGCACCAGAGCGAGGCCCACCGCTGCAGCCAGGAACAGCCTCTGCCGGCGTTGTCCGCTAGAGAACGACGGTCGCGTCAGCGCGTCAGCCGTCAACGGAGTCTCCCTCCTTCACAAGCGTAAGCGCCACGCCGATGGCCCGACTGCGCGCGGTTTCGTCCAGCTCGCGCAGGAATGCGCGCTCAAACAGCGGCTGTGCCCAGGCGAGCGGCAGGCGGAGGGACATCGGCAGGTGGTTCCAGTAGCGGTCGAACCGCGCTACGGGCTCGCCGAAGTAGGCGCGCTCCGTCTCCCTCAGCCCCGACGGCCCAATGAGCCGCTTCTGTAGCGCCTCCGTGTCGTAGCGGCGCTGGAAGAAGAGCTTCTCCGTGCTGCGACGGCGACGCTCGAAGACGTCGCGCGAGACCCATTCCTCCTCGTAGCGCATCGAGAAGGGTACCGTCAGACAGACGCGCCCTCCCGGCCGCAGCACGCGGGCGATCTGGCGCATCGCGCGGCTATCGCCGTCGTCGGGGATGTGCTCGACGACGGAGACGGAGTACGCGGCATCGAAGCTGCCGTCGGCGTACGTCAGTCGGCGCGCGTCCTGCGTTTCGAGACGCAATCGCCCGCCGACTTCCTGCGCCAGGCCCAGTTGCTTCAGCAGGTAGGCCGTCTGTGGTATGAAGCCGCCGACGATGTCGGTGGCGGTCAGTTCCAGGCGCGATTTCGCGGCCAGCCAGAGGAACAGCAGCTTTGGGCTTGCGACGTCGAGGACGCGCGCCCGCTTGGGCAGGTCCAGCGCCCGCAGGGTGAGGGCGAACTCCATGCCGCGCGGATAGGAGAGCGGGTTCAGGACACGCGGCAATGCGGCGCGGGCATGACGAAAGTCCAGCGAGCGCAGGCCAAGGCTGAGGCTGAAGCGATAGAGGTCCGTCGTATGGCCCCAGCTCGACCAGCGCCCCGGTGCCGTCAGCGCGCGCCCCAACGTCGCCGTCATGGCGTCCTCCTCACCGTACGCGCGACCGCCCGCAGCCCGCCCAGCTCATCCGAGACGCCCTTCCAATAGGTGAGATCGTAGATGGCGCCGTAGGCCTTCCGCTCCAGCGCGCAAAGTCGCAGGACGCCCGACACGGCGGCAACGGCCCGCAGCCCGCCTGCGAACGCGTTCAGCCGCCGCTCGTCGTGGAGCGCTGATGCGATAAGTGATTGTCGAAGCCGGCCGCGTTCGCGATATTCGGCGCGCAACCGCTCCAGGGCCGACGGGAACTCCGCTTTGAAGATGAGATCGGCGTCCCAGCGACCGTAGCAGCGCGCCATCTCCCGCCACGACGAGTAACCGCGGCAGCCCCAATGCTCGGCGCTGGCGTCGAGGGCGAGACGGAAGCTCACCCCCGCCTTCTCCAGTCGCATGCCGAGTTCGATGTCTTCAGAGTGCTCCAGCTTCTCGTTGAAGCCCTGCATCTGCAGGAAGGCCTCGCGACTCATGGAGCAGTTGCCGCTGTACAGGCAGACGCCATCGACGCGGCGCTTCCCGCAAAGCATCGCCCGGTACTGGCTGTCGAGCTGTCCCTCCAGCCAGCGCCACCAGCCGGGTACGCCCGGCATCGAGGCCGGCGACAGGCGGCCGATCGCTACGGTCGGCACCCCGTCACTGTGCGCTGCGAGATGCTTGTCTACCAGGTCCGGCGCCGCCATGACGTCGTCGTCGAGGAAGATGAGGACGGGCGCGCGGGCGACAGCCGCCGCCGCGTTGCGCGATGCCGCCGGCCCCCGCTGGGAATGCCGAAGCACGCGAAGCGGGAACGGCCAGCGGTGGAATCGCAGCATGTCGAGCGTGCCGTCGCTGCAGCCGTCGGCAACGACGATGACCTCGACGGTCGACAGGTCGACTGTCTGCTGGGATAGACACAGCAGCGTTCTCTCCAGCAGTTCCCGACGGTCGTGAGTCGGGACGATGACGCTCGCCCGCAGGGTCGCAGCCGCCTCTGCAGGAGGTTCTGGCACATCGCTTCGTTGTCGGGCTGCTAATACCATCTTCACACTCCTTCGCGCTCAAACTGCGGGGTTAAGGATTCCGCCCCCCTCTCATATGGATGCCTCTTCCACGGCCTGTCCTCTGGAAAGGGCGGCGCGAAGCAGGAACTTCACCTCGCCGATGGTTATGCCGCGAACGGCAAGAAGGGCGACAAAGTACACAGCGATACCCAGCATCACCAGCGGCACGAAGCCGGGGTCGCGCAGCAGCTTGACGCTGACCAGCACGGCCACCATCGCGGCGGATGCAGCAAGACAGCGCACAAGTCCGATCAGGACGGAGCGACCCATGACGCCCTCCGGCATCAGCCTGACGCCGAGCGCCATCATCAGGGCCTCGCTCAGAACCGCGGCGAGCGTCACACCCAGCGCGCCGTTGCCGTAGACGCGGTCGAAGAAGAGGATGAAAGGCACGTTGATCGCCAGGCTGATTACGGACGTAATCGCAATCGTGATCGCCCACTCCTTCTGCTTGTCGGCGGCGATTACGACCGTTCCGACGAGCATGAGCGAGCCCGTGACCGGCAGCGTCAGCGCGAGCGTGGCCAGGAGCGGCACGGAATGCCGAAATTCCGGCGGATAGCGCAGGAAGCCGATCAGCTCGCCGGAGAGAACGAGCGAGGCCGCCGCCAGCGGAATGCCGGTCGTCAGGACTGCCAGCATCCCCTTCTCAACGGCGACCCGCATGGTTGCGCGGTCCTGGGCATGGAAACGGGTGAGCGCCGGCAGGAGCGCCGTGATTATTACCAGCGGCACGAAGTTCATCGTCGCGTAGAGCTGGTTGGCGGCCCCGTACCAGCCGACGACGGCGTCGCGGGTCAGAAAGCGCAGCGTCAGCGTGTCCGACCACGTGTAGAACTGCATGATGGCGCCGGTCATCAGGAACGGCAGGCCGCCCACGATCAGGTAGCGGGCCGTCGCCGGGCTTATCGATGGGCGACGCAGGTGCCGTCGCGCCAGGTAGGAGAAGTTGACGAGGAAGCCGACGAGAGCGCCAGAAAGCATCGCCAGAGCGTAGGCGACCACGCCATGCCCGGTCTCCAGGACAGCGACGCCCAGCGCCAGCAACGTCGCTTTGCCCGCCACCTCCGCCATGGCGATCCGGCGCATGTTCTCCAGGCCCTGCAGCGCCGCTATCTGCGCAGCGTCCAGCCCCATGATCACGAGGGTCAGGCTGGCGACGCTGAGCACCCACTTCGCGTCGTTGTCGAGGCCGGACACATGCGTCGCCAGAACGACAGCGCCGCCTGCCAGCAGCCCCATGGCGAGCCGCAGGGCGTAGGCGTGCCAGAGGATATCGGAGACACGGCTTCGGTCCAGCGCCACCTGCTTGACGGTGAACGTCGCCGTACCGAGGTTCGTGACGACCAGCAGTACGGTGATTACGGCGATCGCGAAGGTGATCTTTCCCAGGCCCGTGTCGCCGAGGAGACGGGGCAGGAAGAAGATCATCAGCACAGCTGTCAGCGACCAGGTCAGCACCTGGCGCACCAACAGCGCAACCACGTTGTCGGCCACCTTCGCGAGCTGTCTCATGTCAAAGCGCTCAGAATATCAGGTACCAGCCGGTAACGACGATGACGGCTGCGCCGATCACCAGCCGGACCGGTCCGTTTACTTCCTCTACGAGCAGGCCCAGCGCCACGAACAGGGAAAGCAGCGCCGCCAGCAGGATTAGACCTTGCATACGACGTGAGCTCCCCTACAGCAGTCGCTGAAGCCAGCGCGGCATGTCATCTTGCTCCTGGTTTAGGACTACCCCCAGCACTTTGTGCGAATCGATCATCTCCACTGCCTTCGCCACCGCTGAAGCCCTCGTGGCGTTGGCGCGGACGACCATTATCGTGCCGTCCGCCCAATCACAGAGGGCGACCGCTTCCGCGGCGGTCGGCGCCAGCGGCGGCAGGTCTATCAGAGCGAGGTCGTACGTCTTGCCGATCTCCTCCAGCAATCGCTTCGCCGTTGCCGTCCGAAAGAGCCTCGGCCGGCCGTCGTCGCGACCGGCAGGCAACACGCTCAGCGTGCCGACCAGGCAGACAGCGTCCTGGAGACGGCACTCTTCTAGCAGACACTCGGCGAGGCCCGGAGTGCGCGGCACGCCGAACAGGTGGTGGATGCACGGCCTCTGCGTGTGGGCGTCGACGAGCAGGACGTTCTTGTCCGTGGTCTCGGACAGCATGAGGCCCAGCGCCGTCGCCACCAGCGTCCGGCCCTCGTCCGGCTCAGCGCTGGCGATGCAGAAAACGCCGCCGTCGGGGAACGCGAGAAGTCGCTCAGCGACCGGCTGCAACGCCTGGCGCACGACCCGGGAAGCGAGCAACTCGGACAGCTGCTCCTCGTCTGGATGCGCGCGGCTCTCCCTCCTGAGTGAACCGGCGGCCTCGTCGCCCTGAGAGGGCATTGGCGCAGGCGCGGCCATTGTCTCCTCTTTCCGCGAACGCATCACTTGCCGCCTTTCTTGAGGCTGGGCAGCACGGCCAGGAGCTCGAGACCGAATAGACCCTTGACGTCTTCACGCCCCCTGACCGCCTCGTCGAACCAGGTCCGCAGCGCGATCAGCAGTCCGCCGAGCCCAAAGCCGAAGACGATGCCGACGAACGTGAGCATGGCGGCGCGTCGCAGGTTCAGCGACAGACCGGGCGGAGCGTGTGGCTGATCGACGAGCTGGAAGGCGTTGTCCGACGTGGTGAGCGACGCTTGCGCCCGTTCCTGGGCATCGCCCTGCCGGTTCATCGCGAGCTCATACTGGGAGAGGCGGATGTTGTAGATGGACTGGTACTGGGCCAGTTGCTGCGCCTCGGATGCCGCCCTGGGCGCGCCGACGGCCGCCGGGTATTCCGCTTCGAAGGCGCGCAGGTCGGCGTCCGCCTGCTCCAGCGCCTGCTGCCGGTCCGCGACCTGCTTCGCGTAGAAGTCGAGGACGGCCTGCGCCTCGGTGCTGCTCTGCCCGAGGTTCTCTTTCTGATAGGTATCGATTGCGCCACTTACCAGGGCGACGCCCGTGTCAGCGCTGTCGCCCGTGTAGATTATGTAGAGCAGATTGTTGCCTCGCGCCTCTGCGATGAGGCTCGAATTGACGGCGACCAGCGCCAGGTCCCGGTTTGTCTCCTCGTTGCCGCTTGAAGAGGCGCCGAAGACGCCCGCCAGCGGTTTGGTGAGAGGAAACTTGGCGAGAAGGCTCGCGACGCCCGATCGGGCCGGCCACTTGCCGCTCTTTACCTGCTCGTCGAGACCGGCGGACGTGATGACGGATGAGCGGAACGACTCCGTGTTGAGGCGCTCGTTGAAGGTGTCCGCTTCGATCTGCGCCGGCGGCTTGGCCGATCCCCCCGGCGTGTCGATGAGGGACGATACCTGCGTCCAGACTGTTGCCTCCACCCGGGCCTGCCGGCTGGTCATGATCGCCCCGACGGCGACGAGTAGTGGTAAGAGCACCGCCGGCACAATCCAAAGGAGGGGGTTTCGCAGGGCGGTCATTACGTAGGGTCGCATTTGCACTCTCGCTTTCTTGCCTCAGTAGGCGTCCTTCCCGCCGAGGACGCAGGGCACCGTCTTGAGCATGATGATGATGTCGAGCAGAAGCGAACGCTTCTGGATGTAGCGGACGTCGAGTCGCAGCATCTCGTCGAACGTCAGGCCGCTGCGGCCGCTGACCTGCCAGAGGCCGGTTATCCCCGGCTTGACCATCAGGCGGCGACGCTGCATCTCGTCGTAGCCCGGTATCTCCCGGGGCAGCGGCGGTCGCGGTCCAACGAAGCTCATCTCGCCGCGCAGCACGTTGAAGATCTGCGGTATCTCGTCGAGACTGGTGCGTCGCAGGAAGCGGCCGGCGCGCGTGATCCGCGGGTCCTCGCGCATCTTGAACATGGGGCCCGTCGCTTCGTTCTGGGCGCGCAGCTCCTCCGGTATCTCCTCGGCCACCGTGCGCATGCTGCGGAACTTGTACATATCGAACACGCGGCTGCCGCGGCCGACCCGCCTCTGCTTCATCAACGCCGGCCCGGGTGAGTCGAGCTTGACGGCGACGGCGGCGAGGAAGAACGCGGGCAGCAGGAAAGGAAGAATCAGCAGGGCGCAGGCGAGGTCGAGGGCGCGCTTACCCGTCTCGTAGAGACGCTGGCCGATGGGCTCCGAGAGGTGTATTACCGGCGTGCCGTCCCAGGTGTGCACCGAGGAGATGGTCATCGGCAGGCCGGTCGTGCGCTGCAGCCAGGCGACGCGCAGTCCATTCTCCTGGCAGTACTCCGCCATCTCCGCGACGAAGGCCTGGTTCTCCTGCGAAGGCATGATGATGACGTGGCGGATGTCATTCTGCTGAACGAACCGTCGCACCTCTCCCACGTTCTGAAGCGCGCTGTCCGCCGCCTTCACCGGCAGGAGGTCCAGCTCCGGCACCGAGTCGATTCGTTGGAGCAGACGGTCCGATTCATCGCTCTGTCCGAGGAGGAGGACCGGCACCGCAAGCGTGGAAGTGGGAAAGATTTGCCGCCGCAGCCTGCGTAGACCACTCCGGGCGACGGCCATGGCCGGCGGCGTCATGACCCAGGTCGAAATGTACACGCTGGCCACGGTCTCGTCGTTGAGGAAGATAAGGATCGCCATCGTGACGACGACGCTCGCCGTAATAGGCGCATAGAGGTCGATGACCTCGGAGTTGCGGAGGACCGTGCGTAGCCGGTCGTAGAACCCGAACAGGTTGAGCGCGACAAGTGACACGACACAGAAGATCAGGGGGTAGACAAAGTCAGTTGCCGGCAGGAATCCCTGCCAGACGGGCTGGTCGGCGTTGCCGGGTAGCCAGTGGGAAACGGTAGCGGCCCCGATCAGGACGGCGCCATCGACGAACATGAACGCGGCGGGGAAACAGAGGCGCGCAACCGCCGCCGCAATCCGGCCGGTCACCTGGAAAGGAAGGGCCTCGCGCGTGTCCGTCAGCCTCACCGACCTGTCCCACTCCCTCAGAACATGCGTGGACCCCAGGGTTTGTGGGGTCACGCCTCGCTAGGAGGCAACGCGTGACGTCAGTATCCGAAACAGAGCCGCCGTATCATGAACCAGATAGCGCTTCCAGAGCCGTCGTGGCTCCCGCACCAGCCGGAAGAGCCACTCGAGGCCGCTTCGCTGCATCCAGGCGGGCGCGCGCCGCACCCCGCCGCTCAACATATCGAAAGCGGCGCCGACGCCTATGACTACCGGCACGTTCCAGCGCCGGGCGTTGGCGTGGCTCCAGAGCTCTTGACGCGGCGTCGGCAGCGCCACCAGCAGGATGTCCGGCCGTGCCGACGCTATCGCCTCGTCTATCCTTCGCTCCTCTTCCGCTGAAAACTCCCCGACCGGCGGCGTGTACGTGCCGGCCGCGATGAGGCCGGGATAGCGCTGCCGCAGAACGTCGGCGGTCGATTGTGCCACGCCCGGACCGGCGCCGAGGAAGAAGACCCTGTAACCCTTCATCGAGGCCAGCCACGCGCAGCGGTCGGCCAGGTCGACTCCCGCTATCCTTTCCCGCAGCGGCCGGCCGGACAGTCGCGACAGCCAGACCAGCGGCATACCATCAGCGACAGCGAGATCGGCGGCATCGAGAGCCCCACGGAAACGGGGGTCGCTATGCGCGTACCGCACGTACTCCAGGTTGACCGTCACAATGCGATGAGGAATGCGTTTTCCGATGAACGCCTCAACGCGCTCAAGCGTCTCGCGCATATCTACGCGATCTACGCGAACACTGCCCAGCCGGAGACTTTCGGTCGGCGTCATAAAAATCAACATACACGGCCGTCATCAAGGGTCCGTGAACCACTGACATGGCGATGTGAGAATGTCGTGAAGAACTTGACTGAGAGTTATCTCGAAGCGGTGCCAGCGGGCCGAACCTTGGACCGCGGAGACGCCGATTGGACATGACAGTGGGCGGGACTCGCGTCTCGCCCACTGTTGTCGTTGGTTGTGCCGGTCGCGCGGGGCGCGCAGCCGGTCTAGCGAAGGTCTATGGCATCGACCCGCAGGTTCCTGTCACACGAGCCGTAGTAGTCGTTATCGAAGGTAACCCGCACGACGTGGCTGCCCGCGGCCAACCCGACTCGCGCCGTGAAGGCGGTCCAGCGCGTCGCGGGCACGGAGGTCGAGACCCGGCGTATTCCGTCGATGTAGACGATCATGTGCGGCGCGCCGTTACACTGGTCGCCTTTGGCCCAGACGGTGAGGCTAGTCGTAGCGCCGGACAGGCTCACCGTTCGACTGGCGCTTGCGTTGGACCAGATAAGGAGCGCCCGCCCGTTGCTGGCCGTCCGGTCGGCATAGACCCGTCCGTATCCGTAGGGCAACGTCGCCCATTCTGCCTCCGTGCGGAGCCCGACCGACACGGGCGTCGGCGTAATCGTCGCGCCGGGCGTCCGCGTCGGCGTAGGGGTAACCGTGCGGGTCGCCGTGGGCGCTACCGTGCGCGTCGCGGTGGGCGTGGCTGTCGCTGCAGGCACTACCGTGTGCGTCGCCGTGGGCGCGACCGTTCGTGTCGCTGTCGGCACTACCGTGCGCGTCGCCGTGGGCGCGACCGTTCGTGTCGCTGTCGGCACTACCGTGTGCGTCGCCGTGGGCGCGACCGTTCGTGTCGCTGTCGGCACTACCGTGCGCGTCGCGGTGGGCGTGGCTGTCGCTGTAGGCGCTACCGTGCGCGTCGCCGTAGGCGCGACCGTTCGTGTCGCTGTCGGCACTACCGTGCGCGTCGCGGCGGGCGTGGCTGTCGCTGTAGGCGCCACCGTATGGGTTGCGGTAGGCACGGCTGTCCGTGTTGCTGTCGGCGCAACCGTTCGCGTCGCTGTCGGGGCGACCGTCGGCGTCGACGCCGAGCCGCTGGAGAGCGACGTAACCATGGAGTTGAACATGCCGCATTCATACTTTACGTGCTGCGGCAGGTTCCAGCTCTGCGTGTTAGCGGCGTCGTAGTCCTCGATGCCCGGCCCGAACAGCAGCTTGTCGACGTACGGCGCGAGCTCCAGGAGCTTGCTCTGCACCAGCCAGTTCTCGACGAACGTCGAACGACGACCGTTCGCGCATTGCGAGTTGCCAAGCGGAATCTGCCAGACGCCTATCTTGCGACCCGTCGCCTGGCTTAGCGCCTTGAACCAGTCTTCGTACATCTGGATCTGGGAGGCGGGCCAGGGGTAGGTGCCCTTGTACTCCTGGTCCCTGTCCGTGACGTCGACGTAGATGTCTTCCATGCGGTCGCCGCCGGCGGCCAGCCAGCAGGTCTTCCAGCTAGCCGCGTCCGCCGCTGCCGTCGTGTAGGGCAGGCTCCAGGGGCTTATGAAGAAGCCCAGGTGCGCGTTCGGCGGGGCCGTCGAGAGGAACCTGTCGACCATCTGCTTTCCTGTCGTCCCGCATCCGTTCTGGTTGCGGATGTAGCCGAACAGGTCCGGCTCAACTACCACGTCGACGTCCCTGCCGTCCTGCCTGATGGCGTTCATCGCGGCATCCCACGTCGCCCAGTCGGGCGTGGTACTGTCGTAGTTTGTGTAGACCACCAGGACCGGCTTCTTGCCGTATGAGTACGCCGTGCTGATGTAACCGGGTATCAGGCTCTGACCACCAGGCACAATGTACTTGTAGACGTACGTCAGCCCCGACGGCTCGCTTGAAATGTGGTTCGTGTACGCATCCACTCCTATGGGAATAGTTGTCTGTGCATTCGATGGGGTGAGCCTCAAGGCGGCCACCGATGCCACCATCCCCATGAGCAAAGCACTAACAGCTAATGCCGTTCTTCTCACCTCTCAGCCCCCTTCCTTCCCCGCCACACGTGTCGGAGGATTGATAAGTCCGGCTCCTGGATAAGCAAAGAGACCGCCTGGCGTGTCGCCGGAGGCCTCCTTCACCAGTAAATGCGCCCTTGGCGCCAGGACCACACCGATGAATTCCAGACCGAGGCTGATTCGCCTCACCTTCATGCTTCGCAATTCCCCCTCCTCCCAGCAACTTCACGAAGCCCTGTTCGACGCGCATCTTACGGCGTGCGGTTGAACAGAATGTTGGCGTTCTGTTAAATCTCCTGGCGAGCCGTCGCAGGATGGTTCCCCATCGCTGCGAGCCGCAGTTGGCGTTGACGCTTGGCGCCCCTTCCACGGCGAGGGTTGCCGCCTCCTGCGGCGAAAGACGCCAAGAGTCTGGGTGAATCTGTCGGGGTATCGTCGCTGTTAACTGAGGGCCAAGCTCGCTGGCTGGGGCTCGCTCCGCTGCCCCTCCTCATCCCGAGATGAGTATCGGCGTCAGGAGCCTTTTCTGTTGCCGTAGCGATAAGGCAGCAGTGATGCCTGGAAGGTTGAGCGCCGGCGCGAGGAAGCGTGCGCCCTAACCGGGCGCTCTCTGGCTGAACCGTCTGCCGAAAATCATCCCCGCCATGGTGATTCTGAGCATCTGGACCGTCCCGCCGGCTACCCTCCAGGCCAGCGCGTCGCGATGCATCCGCTCGACCGGGAATTGCTTGCTGTACCCGTAGCCCCCGAAGACCTGCATGGCGACGCTGGTCACCTCGGCGGCCATCTCGTTCGCAAAGCATTTGGCCATCACGGCCTCATAGACCGAAGGGAACCCCTCGCCGGCGCCGGTGGCGGCCCGGTACACGAGTAGTCGCGCGGCGTCCAGCCTCATCGCCATGTCGACGATCATGAACTGCACGTCCTGAAACTCGCATATCGGTCTACCGAAGGCCTTGCGGTCCGTGGCGTAGGCGCGGGCCTCTTCGAGAGCGCCGCCCGCTATACCCAGGCACATCGCCGCGTTTCCGCAGCGTTCGAGGTCAAACGTGGTCATCAGTTTTCGGAACTCGCCGGCAGTGATTACGACGTTGTCCTTCGGCAGTCTGACGTCGTCGAAGATGAGGTCGCAGGAGGGCATACCATGGAGCCCCATGAACTGCTCCTGCTCGCCAAAGGTGAAGCCGGTCATCCCCTTCTCGACGATGACGGCGCCGATGCCTTTAGACCCCGGGATTCCATCGTAACGGCAGTAGACGAGATAGTGTGTTGCCTCTCCGCCGCCGGAAATGAACGTCTTGCGCCCGTTGAGGAGATATGTGTCTCCGTCTCCGACCAGCCTGGTGGAGAGGGAAGTGAGATCGGAGCCGACTTCCGGCTCAGTCATGCCGACGGAGACGCTCATCGCGCCTCTGCATACGCCGGGGATGATGCTCTTCTTCTGCTCGGTGGTGCCGAAGCTGTCGATCACCTTGACCGGACCGATGTTCGATTCGAATACCGGCGTCGCGATGACAGGGCTGAACTTGGCCAGCTCCTCGATCGCCAGTATCGCGTTGATGCCTGCGTGACCTCCGCCCCCGTGCTCGGGCGATAGCGTCATGCCCAGAAGACCCATCTCCGCGTACTTCTGCGGGAGATACCGGGGCATCTCCCCCGACCTGTCGATGTCCGCGGAGAGCGACCGGAAGTCCTCTCGCTTGCCCAGGTCACGCAGAGTCTCGACGAGCAGGCGCTGCTCTTCGTTCAACTCGAAGTCCATCATTAACCCCCATCCTGTCGGCCGCTTCTCCAATCGCCGCCCTGTTCAGCGGCATATTACGGTAGGGCGCCGCTACGTTCTACGAATGCCGTCCTCGGCGGCTGGAGCGCGTCACCAACCACGCCCCACGAGCGCGTGCCCCTCCGCTGCGAGGAGTAGACCATCACGTCGATGGCACTGCGTCGGTGCAAAGGCGGACAGGAATAGGAGGAAGCCCCTAGGTAGAAACGGCGTCCTTCAGCCGACCCTAATACGACGACGAGCGTCAGCAGGACGCTTCGCCGGTCCAGGGAAGAGACGGCGGGACCAAGGCCCGCCGTCTGAGGACAAATGGGCGCCGTCATCGATAGAACTCCCGCGTCCGCGGAAGGCTTTGCCGCCTGGCGTTCGCGTGCCCTTCCCGCGCCGCTTGTTTCCACTCGCGTCGTCGATTCCGCCCTGGCGCTCAGCGTCTTCGCCTTCAGCTTCGCTGTCTACAACGCCACCCTGGCGCCCGGCCTCACCTACGTAAGCCTCGACGGCAACGAGGCGGCAACCGTCCCGCATCAGCTCGGGCTGATGCACTCTCCGGGCTACCCCTTGTACACGTGGCTCGGCAAGTTCTTCACGCTGCTGCCCGCCGGCGACGTCGCCCACCGCATGAACCTGATGTCGGCCGTCAGCGCCGCCGGGGCCTGCGTCCTCCTGTACGCGATTGCCGTCCTTCTCACGAAGAGCAGGCTCGCGGCCCTTTTCGTCGCCCTGCTGTTCTCCTTCTCGCCGGTGCTCTGGTCGCAGGCCGTCATCACAGAGGTGTACGCGCCCAACGCTTTCATGCTGGCGCTCACGCTGCTCCTGTTCGCGGCGTGGGGCGAGCGCCTGCGCCGTCGACTGGGCGCAACCGCGCAGGATGCGAATTCGTCGCTGCTATTCTGCCTGGCGTGTCTCGTCTTCGGCCTGAGCCTGGGCACGCACCTGTCGAACCTGGCGCTCGCGCCGGCGTTGGCACTCTACGTCTTCCTCCTGCGAAGGCTGGGGGCCGTCCACCGGAAGTCGTTGCTTGTCGGCGGCGGGCTGTTCGCCGTCGGCGCCTGCCAATTCCTGTGGCTCCCGTTGCGCGCCTCTACGCTGAACGACGACCTGATGCTGCGCTACAGGCCCGACGACCTGCTCAACGTCTACAATTACGTCTTCAACGTTTTTCGAGACATCCGCTTCGCCTTCCCCCTCCAGGCGCTGCCCGAGAGGCTTTCCGTCTATGCCGGCCTGCTGAACGACAACTTCAGTATCTGGGGGATTGCGCTGGCGCTGGTCGGGGTGTGGGACATGTTCCGGCGACAAAGGGCGGCTTTCTGCCTCCTCGCCGTCGCCTACCTGATAGAGGTCGGCTACTTCCTCGAGTACAACGTGCCCGATATCGCCGTCTTCTTCCTGCCGGCACATCTGATGTTCGCCGTCTGGATCGCCTTCGGCGTCCGCCTGCTGCTGGCGAGCGCGAGAAGGCTGGCGCCGCGACGGTGGGCCGCGCGGGCGACCGTTTCCCTCACTTTCTGCGCCGTTTTCGCCGTGCCGCTGTCGATTCCGCTAACGGACGGTTGGTCGCGGAACAATCACGCCGGCGATACGACCGTCAAAGACTTCTACAGCCACGCGTTCCAGGTCCTTCCCCCTGACAGCGTGCTCCTGGGCCGGCCCGGTGTGCCCGGGTTCGACCTCTTCCATCACTACCTCGTTGGCGCCTCTAGGCCGGACGTCGACGTGCCGCAGCTCAAGAGCCCCTACGGCGTCGCGGTGTCCGGGCTAGAGGGCCGGCCGCTCTTCCTGACCTTGCCCCCGGACAGCAGCAGCCTTCACCAACAGTTGCCGGACGGCCTGTGGTTCGTCCCGGTTCTCGCCGCGCCCTCGGCCTACGTCTCGTGGCTCGGCGGGTATCCCCTGACGCTGTACGAGGCGCGGAGCCAGCCGCCGGCGTTCGTCGTCGAAAATGCGCGGCTGCAGTACGTCGTCGGACGGGAGATGGACGGCGTGCGGCTACTCGGCTTTGACCTCGACGGGACGGAGGTTGCTGCCGGCAGTACGCTTCACTTGAAGCTTTACTGGCAGGTCGACAAGCCCCCCGCCCTCGATCTATACAAAGTTTCACTGACGCTCGGCGACGGCCGCTATCGCGAGATCCACACCCTCGGCTTCGGCTTGATCAAGCGCTTCCGTCAGGAGAACCTGCTAAGGACAGGCGCCACGATGGTCGAAGACTACCGCCTCATCGTCATGTCCAGCCTCTCCGAAGGGCGGCACACGCTCCGCCTCTCGACCTGCGACTTCGGCCCCTTCGGCTCGCGCACGGAGGACGGCGTCGACCTCATCGACGTCTTCGTAACCCGATAACCGCGGCGAAACGAGCACCCCGAAGCTTCCGTGTTCCCGGCCAAAACGTCGGGAAAGGCGCGATTGACAACCATGCTCGTCCCGTGCAGAATGCGCGAAAGGATGTCGCGCGTCGCGGCGGACCCGTGACCGGACGCCCGCCAAGAAGGCGACGGCAGGATGCTGGACCGATTGTTGGCAACGGTCAAACGGCCCCGCGTGAGGCGAGTGCGTCGTGCCCGGCAGCGCATGGGCCGGCCGGTCCGGGTTTTCGGCCTGAGCCTGTCCAGGCGGCTCCTCATCAGACTTTGCAGGCTGGGCCAGGTCGCCTGCCTCCTCATGACCCTCTGCGGCTCCATCCTCACCTTCACTTCCGCGCCGAGAGCCGAGGCGCAGGGCGGCTGCCAGAGCGTCTGCATGGGCGAGAATGCCAGCGAGGGCGCCTGCACCTGGTGTGAACGACTCGAGCACGGCACGGGCAGCGGCGGCATGGCGGCCGGCTCCGTGTTGGTGCTGGCCGGGCTGGGCGGCGCCATCTCTCTCGGCCAGCTCTGTCATGGCCTTGAACAGGGAGGCGGCGCGGGCGTCCCGCTGAGCGGCGGCGGGCAGCAGGGCGGTGAATACACCCTCCCCGATCCCAGTACATTGAGCAACTTCCTCAACAGCCTCGGCCTCACCAACGCCGACGGTACTCCAATAGACGCCAACTCTGTATCATCAGCCCTCGATCAGATGACGAGGGACCAACAAGAGGGCGGAGGTGCGCCCTCGAAAGGGCCCTATCTCGGCGGCTTCGGCACGCAAACCGGAGGCGGCGAGGGAGGTGAGTCGGGGGCAGTGAGCGAAGGCGAGCGGGCGGGCCTCGGAGCCGGCGAAGAATCGGTGCCCGGCCAGGTGGAGGGAGAGACCTTCCGAGGGGTTACGCCCGAAGGCGGG
>Ga0315281_10005264_pt1 | contig 18557 bp, 17 predicted proteins | sample YL17G07_0_MG_FD_204540 | JGI IMG/M metagenome (GOLD analysis project Ga0315281, IMG submission 204540) | Sediment microbial communities from Yellowstone Lake, YNP, Wyoming, USA - YL17G07_0 | ecosystem: Environmental > Aquatic > Freshwater > Lake > Sediment | place: USA: Wyoming | collected...
CCGTAGCTCGGACATCGAACAAGGCCTTATCGATCCGTGTTGTTCGTTGTTCGTTGTTCGTGGATCGCCCTGAAAGCCAATGTTTATGCGCCTCTTGAGCGATCTGCTCGCGGCCCTGGCGTTAATTCCTCGGCGTGACGTCGAGCCGTATGACCAGCCCTGCGGTCGCTTTCGACATGGCAGGGTATTTCTTCATGACCAGCGGATCGTGGCCGGGAACGATGTGGTCCAGCGAATCCGCAAGACTCCGCAGCGTGCGGTAGCCCTGGAGCATGTCCGGCTGATTGACCACGTTCACGTAGGGCCGGTAATTCAGGAAATTCTCGTAGAAATGACTGGTGTCGGAGGCGAGCACAACGATCCCCCGCGCAGTATTGACGCGCACGCATTGCATGCCGGGCGTGTGGCCGCCGAGGCGATGCACGCTGAGCCCCGGTGCAAGCTCTTCCTCACCGTCGTGAAACTGCATGCGTCCGGAGAAATTCATGCGCACGAGGCCGGTCACGTCGTCGACGTCGAATGAGTGCGCGGTCTTGGCGAAACCCATGAAGCGCCCGGTCGCGTAATCCATTTCCTTGTCCTGCAAATGGAAAGTGGCCTTCGGAAACTTGCCGAAGTTGCCCGCGTGATCGTAGTGCAGGTGCGTGAGTATCACGTCGTTCACATCTGCGGCCTTGATGCCGATTTCCGTCAGCGAATCGATCGGGTCGCACAGGAATTCGCGCTTGCGCGCGATCGCATCCTCCCGTGTGAATCCCGTGTCGATGACGAACGTCCGGTCCGGACTTCTGGCGACCCACACGAAATAATCCATCGGCATCGGCGCATCGTGCGGGTCGCCGCCGAGGAAATGGCTCGAGCTCATGGCATCGCGCGTGCCGTAGCGCAGGGCAAACACTTCATATTGGGGCAGGCTCAAGCGAGGTCTCCAGGTGGTACGGGTTAATCGATCGTCAGGCAGTGACGAAGCCCGGCAATCTGGATGCATTCGCATCGAAGGTTGCAGTTACCCGGCATCCCAGTCTTTTGTTCCGGGCGCCGATTAGGCAATCGGCAAAACCGGCAGCGTTGTCCTTCCAGACAAAAAGCGCTTCCTCGATTGCCGGTTCATCCTCGAACTGGACATCGGTCGCATCCAGCAATCCGGAGAAGGCTGCCATGATTGCAATCTTCGGCAAGCCGTATCTGCTGCGCAGCACCCATTCGGTTTCAAGCAGAACCAACTGGCTCACGAATACCCTGCGCCCTGCGGCAACTTCACGCCTAATCAGCTTGCGCGCCCTCTCAAACTGAGCCTGGTCGTCCCGGACCAGAAAACGCACCAGGACATTGGTATCGATTCCCAGCATCAGCGCGACAATTGCTTAACAGGAACGGGCTTGCGGCCTTTCTTATGCAGCATGCCCGCAAGTCCAGTGACGCTCCTGCTCTTCACGCGCATGACCACGGTGGCGTCAGGCATCAACGTGAAAGTCATGCGGTCACCGGGCTTCATGCCGAGACTATCCCGAATTTCCTTGGGGATGGTCGTTTGGCCCTTGCTGGTAAGCGTAGCATCGGTCGTCATCGCAATACTCCCTTTATCCTTACGATGTTGAGTATAGTAAGGAACACAGGGAAATGCAATCTAGCTGAGCGGGCCCTGAACAACTGTCATGCCCGCGCCGCGTTCACTCGATCACCTTGTCGGCGCGCACCAGAATCGAGTTGGGAATCTTGATGCCGAGCGTTTTGGCGGTTTTCATGTTGACGATCAGCTCGAACTTGGTGGGTCTCTCGACCGGAATTTCGGCGGGCTTCGCGCCCTTGAATATCTTGTCCGCGAAGTAGCCCACTCGGCGAAAAAGGTCGAGCGTGTTCGCGCCGTAGCCGATCACACAGCCCACAGTCGCAAATTGAGGAGCCCCGGCGGAGAAGATGCGATGCCTGGCCGCGTGTTCCGCGACCGATTTGGTGTTGCTGCTGAACAACACTTCTTCCTGCACCACCACTGCATCGACGCGGCCTTTAACCATCGCGGTGAATATGTTTTCAAATTCCACCAGCGACCGTATTTCAAATTTTTGCAGCTCGATTTTCAATGACTTGGCTGTCGCGTCCATCGCTTTGCGAACCGGCACGTTGGAAATATCGTCCGCATTTTGCAGAACGGCGATACGCTGGGCACGCGGCATCGCTTCCTTGATGAACTCGATCCGTTTGGCCATGAGTTCCGGCACGAAAAAAGTCGAGCCGGTGACGTTGCCGCCCGGCCGCGCGAGGCTTGCAACGAGCCCCGCGCCGACGGCATCTCCGCTGGTCGTCATCACGATCGGGGTCGTCACCGTCGCGCTCTTGGCGGCAATCGTTCCCGGTGTTCCGGTGGTTACGAGGACATCGACCTTGAGGTTGACCAGCTCGGCTGCCAACTCGGGCAGTCGTTCGTATTTGCCATCGGCCCAGCGGAATTCAATGACCAGGTTCTTGCCCTCGATATAGCCGTAATCACGCAGGCCGGTGCGCAACGCTTCTATTTGGGGCACAAAACCCGATGCAGAAGAGAGGCCGAGGTAGCCGACGCGCCAGACTTTCGCTTGGGGCTGGGCGAAAGACGAGAGATGAGAGACAAGCGCGCTTGCGCCGAGCGCAACGATCAATTTGCGGCGATTGTTCATTTACCCCCCTTCGGAAGCGTCCATTATGCCCGCTTGCATCAGCTAAGTCAGGCCGGCATATGCGCTATCCGTACGTGCTAGGCTTGCGATTCTGAAACAGTGCCGGCACTAGGGGGAAGCAACATGAGATATGCGTTGGGTTACGGCTTGTTGGGAATGCTGTCGCTACTATCTACGGCCAGTGTTCACGGGCAATCCTATCCGGCGAAGACGGTCCGTTTCATCGTGCCATGGCCGCCCGGCGGCGGCGCCGACACGATTTCCCGCATGATGACGCCCAAGCTCTCGGAGGCATTGGGCCAGCAGGTCGTCATCGACAATCGCGCGGGTGCTGCGGGCAACATCGGCGCTGAAATGGCGGCGAAGTCGCCGCCGGACGGCTATACCATCGTTTCCGCGTATGCGGGCACGCATGCGATCAATCCCACGCTGTACCGCAACCTGCCGTTCAAGGAAAGCGATTTTTCGCCGGTGATTTGGTTGGCGTCGGTGCCGCAGCTGGTGGCGGTGCATCCCTCGCTACCGGTGAAATCGATCAAGGAATTGGTCGCACTCGCCAAAGCTAAGCCGGGTCAGCTCAATTTTGCGTCTGCCGGCTCCGGCGCATTCAACCACCTGACTGGCGAGCTCTTCAACTACATGACGGCCACGAAGATCGTTCACGTTCCGTACAAAGGCGGCGGGCCGGCGGCCATCGCGCTCCTGTCCGGCGAAGTCGAAATGATCTTCGGCGAACCGACCACACTCGTAGCCCACGTGAAAGCGGGGAAGCTGCGCGCTATCGCGGTCACCAGCGCGCGGCGCTCGCTCGCTCTGCCGGAATTTCCGACGGTGGCGGAGTCGGGCGTTCCGGGTTACGAAGTCGTCTCCTGGCACGGCGTGCTCGCTCCGGCAGCGGTGCCGAAAGAAATCGTTGCGCGGCTGAATGCTGAATTCAACCGCGCGATCATTGAATTGAAGCCGCGCATGCTGGACCAGGGCTACGAACCGGTCGGCGGCACTCCGGAACAGTTCGGCGAGCATATACGCGCCGAAATCGCCAAGTGGGCGCCGGTCGTCAAGGTGGCGGGGCTGAAGGTCGACTGAATAATCCGCCCCTCGACTTTCCAGTCTTGAAACGCGAGAGGCGAAGAAGCAGGATAGACGATAGACGGGTTTTCCTCCTCTCGTCTCTCGCCCGGCGTCTCTCCCAAACCCTACTCCGGCCTGATGCCGCCTTCGCGTATGAGCGCCTGGTAGCGTAAGTATTCCCCCTGCATCAGCCGCGTGAAGCCGTCCGGCGTGCTCTCTGGCGTCGACTCGGCCCCCTGGCGCACGAATAGCTCGCGCAACCCCGCCGTGCGCAAGCCCCGCACGATGTCGCCGTGCAGTTGCTCCACCACACGCCGCGGCGTGCCCTTGGGCGCGACAACGCCCGCCCAGGTGTCGACCTGCGCCTCGGGCAGACCGGCCTCGGCGATCGACGGCACGGCGGGCAGCGCCAGGCTGCGTTGCGGCGTCATCACGGCAAGCGCGCGGATGCGCCCGTCTTTCACCGGTCCCAGCACCGCCGGCAGCGTGTATATGGCGTAATGCACGCGCCCGAGCGCAATCTCGATAAAAGAGTCGGATATGCTGCGGTATGGCACGTGCACCGCACTGATGCCAAGCGCGCGGTTGAAAATTTCACCTGCCAGATGCGACGCCGATCCGACGCCGAGCGAGGCATAGTTGAAATCGCTCGCCCGCGCATTCGCCACGAACTCCGGAGCCGTCCGCGCGATGATCGAAGGTGTCGTCACCAGCACGTTGGTGATCGACGCGACGTGGGTGACGCCTATGATGTCGGCCAGGGCCCGATACGGCGGCGGGTCGCGCATGAGTTCGGTGATGAGACGCGTGACGTCTATCATGCCCAGCGTGTGGCCATCGGCGTTCGCTTTCGACACCTGGGTATTGCCGATCAGCCCACCCGCGCCGGGGCGGTTTTCGACGATGATTCTTTTCCCGTAGAAAGCGCCCAGTTCCTCGCCGATCGAGCGGGCGAAAATATCGCTTGCCGTCCCCGGCGACGACGCAACGATGATACGGATGGTCTTGACCGGATAATCCTGCGCGCACGCCGCGCCCGGCGCCAACGCGCCGATCACGAACGTCCATGCCAGAAAACGCAGTTGCATCGTCTGCCCCTTCGTATGCGTGCCTATTATGCGCCACAGCGGGCGCAGGGTCAGCAATTGCGAATCTTGAACCGCAAAGGACGCAAAGGACGCGAAGGAATAGCAAAAAGCGATAGTCGATAGGTGGAACTCCCCTTCACTCCTCACCGTTCACCCTTTACTGGGTAAGTCTCAGCGATCGCCGTACAGTCATTTCAGTGAAATAGGACATTCAATCAGCCACAACTTTACGAGAGTCGACAAACACAAAATCGTCTGTAGGATAGTGTTCATGCGACTTTCTGGAGATATCCATTTTGGGTAAGTGCGCTGAGAATGGTCAGAAGCGTTTGTCAATTCTGGCACAAAAAGTGTACGGCGATCGCTGAGACTTGCCCCTTTACTCTTTACTCTTCACTCCTCACCCGGCTTGCTCGGCAAGCACCGGCCAATCTGCCTTGAACGCCTTTATTTATGCGCTTCTCGGGGCAATTTTGCTATGAAACCACGGTCTGTGCCGTAATATCCATACACATTTCAGAAACGACCTACGAACTAGAGGTAAACCCCAACGTATTTTATTTGAAGGGGTAGAATCGTCGTTCTCCAAAATAGCCTCTAGTAGCTCAATGGATGCTTTCTTGAAAAAATTCGGCGCGGAAGCTTCGGCTGTGGCCGACCAATTGATGAGCAACTATAGTGTTACTGCCGAAACCGATAAGCGAAGTTTCCTTACGGTGCTCGCATTTCTGCACGAATTTCCCGACACGCTATCCAAGCGCGGTAAATTCAACGCGCAACCAGACACGATTGAGTATTTTTCGATCCTCGCCACAAAATTTTTCTCGCATCGATACAACAAAGAAAGGCCTGCCGAGCCCAAGACAGTGCCAGATCCAATGGTGAGGAAGATCATGGCAGCATTTAAGGAATATGAGGTTGGGCATGCGGCCCGCACCGAGAGAGAGCATCAACTGTCTATGGCTGCAGAGAACATGGTGGGCTCGCTCTTAGAGCGATATGTCGCGTCTGTCCTTGAACCACATGGTTGGGCGTGGTGTTCCGGTGATTTTATTCGGGCTGTCGATCTACTAAAACCGAAGCCAGGAGGTGGTTGGGTAATACTGCAGATAAAGAACAGGGACAATTCAGAGAACTCTTCGAGCAGCGCGATAAGAAAAAATACAGAAATCAAAAAATGGTTTCGGACGTTTGCAAGAACTGGCGCAACTAACTGGTCAGCATTTCCAGATGAGGTGCTGAACAAAAAACTATCGGAGGAGGCCTTCGAACAATTCGTCGTAAAGTATCTAAAAACCGAAAAAGGGTCTTAGCCAAAAGCCTTCTTGACTGGCTCTAGATCGAATGACATTTGACGCTCTTTACTCGGTAGTTGCTTGGTCCTATCCATTTCCCAAGATACGTCGTCTGTCCTTTTGTAGCGGCTATACGGGAACCCTAGGAAGATTGGGGAGGGTCGTTTACCACTAGCATGATCGATGATGGCCCGACCAACTGCTCGGCCGAGGCTAACAGGTACCGCATTTCCAATTTGCCGGTACTGGTCAGTGAGCCCACCCGCAATAACCCATTCGTCTGGAAATTCTTGGATCCGTTTGTACTCTTCGACGCTTAGCGGCCGATCTTTTACCGGGTGGGCCAGGTCTGTCGCAGGCATGGCAGGATGAGTCACGAGCGTAGGAGACGGTTTGTCCCACCCTAGGCGACGAAAGAAACCTGTTTTTCCGCCTCCAGCGTAATACGAGTTGCCGAGGGCTTCCTTTTGCATATTTTCCGGAAGATGCTTCCAATACTGACCGGGTCCAAGTAAGCGATAATATTTAAGTCGGTTCTCTGAAAATTTCGCCGAGTGCATGTCCTTTTCCCTTAGGCCCTTTACTGCTTCCTTAAAGGTACGCCATTTCGGAAGTCCAAAAGAACCATCAGATGAGTGGGTGGGCGTAAGGTATGGGACTTTAGAACCATCGCGGGCGCAAATGATGATGACACGCTCACGAACCTGTGGTGCCCCAAAGTTTGCTGAGCTATACAGGTTAAAACTCACGCTATACCCACCAGCTCTCAGTACCTGTATTGCATGGTGTAATGCGCCCCCTGGCATCTCATCGAGTGCAAGCGGTGGGGATTCTCGCCCGCGCTGGTCGTGAGGGCGGTGGACTAATGCAGCCGAGAGTAATCCGCGAACATTCTCAATTACCGCATACCTTGGATTTAGATCGATGATCAAATCTAAATAATGAAGAAAGACGTTGCCACGATCATCTGAAAACCCTTGTCTTTTCCCTGCGGTAGAAAATGCTTGGCAAGGGGGGCCGCCAACGATTACATCAATCTCGTCTTTTTTGTTTAGGCCTGCAGCCTTTCTAATGTCCGCCGCCGAGTAATCCAGAACATCGCTCAAAAGCGGGTAGCCTGACCGATTGGCCTCAATTGTCTTACGACAGGCTTTATCTAATTCGCAAAAAAGGACCGAATGAATACCAATGTTCTCGAGCCCTAAATCCAAGCCAAGGGCCCCGCTGAAGAAAGAAAGCGCAGTTAAACGTTCTTTGGATTTCGATTTGCCCATCTCGCAATTGTAACGAAAAGCCAGCCTGAGGTCCAGAAATAATTTTCCAATACCGAACAAGCGTACGTCAGCAGGATTCCTACTATCATGAGGACACGCGACCTCGATTTTACGCCCTCGAAATCGTGCGTGCGGTAGGGGTTGCGCCGTATGGTCGCATTTTTCGGGGTCTTAAATCAGAATCCAATTTGTTGATAATCCGTTTCATTATTGCTGGCATAGCGTCCCGCACTTGGTGCTCCCAGAACCTAAGCACCTGAATGCCTTGTGTTCGCAAAGCGGCGACCGCCTTTTTGTCGCGCTCGATATTACGCTCGATCTTCAGACGCCAAAACGCTGATCGGATTTTGGGTATGTGCCCGCAAACCGGACACCCGTGCCAAAAACAGCCATCTACAAATATTGCGAGCCGCGCACGGCGGAAGAAGAAATCAGGACAGCCCGGCAGTGATTCAAAGTGCATCCCCCATCCACGGATGCAGTTTTTTACCAACGCCATTCTAATCTTCAGTTCGGTGGATCGATTGTGGCGGCCACGGATTCGCGACATTGTTCGCGATCTCAATGGATCGACGTCTACGAATTCACCCCCTTTAAGCTTAGCTCTTAGGAGTTTCTCCATTTGACTTTGTCCTTGTGCATAGCGAGCAACCCTTTCAGTCAACTATTCGTTGCCCCCTGTCGGACTAATTGGTTTGAACTGCATAAATTCCGATCTATTCTCTTCCCACGAATCCTTATAGCGCTCAAAGAATTTATCCTGCTCTGCCGTGCATGTCATGCCGCCATTAGTCCAGCATTGAAAGAGCTCGCTGATGTAATAACGAACAGCCCGCTCCACTGCGTCGGCGTTATAACCATGTGTGTACAGATCAAGTGGCGGACAGGCAAACAGACAAGTGTCGACTCCATGGTGAACGATAAAATCATCACTATTTAATGAGGGGAAATTAAGTCTAAATAATTCGCGTAGCTCTTCTGTGTAACATCGAGTTGTCGCGCCCGCATCACCATGTATCGAAAGCTCATCTCTTTCTATCTCGTCAGCATCCGCGAGGTCGCCCTCATCTAACCGTTTGCCCTCGAAGAGCAATCCTACCCTTGAGTCTCGGTCAAACACGAAAATCAATTTTGGAATGTGATTCAAATCTGTGACCGTATGGAACATTTTTTCGAAGAGCGATCGCTCCGCATCGCTCGAGTAAGACCCTAACGCTCCCATCGTTATACCGGTGAGAACCGAATTCGCGGTCGAGAAGTCTACGTCGAACGCACGTGTTGGAACGAACGTGACGAATGAAGTGAAGTTATTTGGGTTCGCGGTCTCTGTCGCCGCCACTTCGTAGTTGACGCCATGCTCGCATTGGTTCGGGGTAATCAATACCCCGTCCAATTCAGCGCCATCTTGAAATGCCTGCAAAGCGTCATTCGTTAGCGGATATCCCTTAAATTGAGCAGATTTCTGTTCAAGAAATGCAGAGCATTGTGTTTTGGCGACTTTAACGCTGCCAATTATTCCGTACGAGATTACGGACACGGTGCGCTTTAAAAACCAAAACTCTATCTTCTTCGCCCAAATATCAGAGATCTTGATTTTCGATTCTTCAATACACTTCCACACATCCTTTGCATCTTCTACCTCACCCTGATGCGAGTTCCATATAGGAAGTGCATATGGCCCTGCATTGCTTTCCAATTGTTCAAACACATCGAGAATCTTTCCGCAGCTCGAAATTGAACAGCCTGGATATCGTTCTGCCACTGCCGTGCCGGTCTGGCTAGTGGCGCCTCCTGGGCAAAAGATAATATCGATATTGATCATGGAGGTTCAGGCTTGGCCTTTATCATTCGCGAGCTTCGCCAGTTGCCGTAAATTGCGCTTGGCGATTGGCGTTAATTCGACGGTATCCTCTAGCCATGCATAAAAGATGCGGATTTTGTCCTCGGCTTTTCTTACCTCTTTTTTCTCGTTCATCATAGACACCACCATTCCCAGCTTTGCCCCTTTTGAGTCTTTTAAGATGCTCCAAGCAGTTCGATCCCGCCTTGCTTGTGCGAGCGGCTCTACTTGCTTAACATTTTTTATGGGACTGTCGCCACCGATGGCCATTAGTCGGAAAAACATGTTTCTGACCTCCGCCAACTCCGTTTGATCTTCATAGGCCCCGCGTCCCTTCATGGCCTTGTTTCGAAACTCCCAGAAATAGACAAATTTTCCCTCTACAATTTCTCCGCGCCGACTGCGCTCATCTTCAGTAACGCCTTCGTTGACGAAGCGTTCGGTGAATTCAAGAGTTTCCAATAGATCCAATGTTCGTTGCCGGCTAATGCCATAAATGCCCATTACCTCAGCGAGGGCCGTTTCATGGTCTGTTTTCTTCACCTTTCTGGATTGCCGGTAGCACTCCTCCACGGCGCGAGCCTGCGCATCGAGTGGCCAATCAACCTTAAAGTCAGGTAAAAAATTTTCCTCAGCTAATATTTTTAGCTCGATTGTCGGGTCTTTCAGGTCGACTTTTCGAATCACCATGACCGGTATCCGAGAAAGGAATTCTGGTACTTCCTTTTTACGTTCCGCACATTGCATCTCGAGCCATATGCATGCGAAGTAACGACGGTTACCATCCAAAAGTTTTCCATCGTCTGTGATAATTAAGGGAACTTTAACGCCGTTTCTCCCAATGGATTCTGCAAGCTTACCAAGCTGATGGATGTCCTGTTTGGCGACAAATTTCGTAATGTCCTCAATGGGGATTTCGCCAAGCGTCCTTTTTTTAGTTAATCTAAGAAGGCGCTCAAATGTGAATACAGTCCGGTTGTTCTCTGGCCAAAAGTGGATTTTGTCCAAAGGGAGGGTCGTTGGATAAACATTAATCGGTTCATTATGGAAGAGCTTTTTCTCCGGCGCGATGCCGTTAATGGAAATCTTAGCCATGGCGAATAACCTATTGGTCAATACTACGTACTAAAAGAGTCAGCTAATGTTGTGGGCTGTGTCAGTTCACGGTGCTGTGCAACCAATCAGTGTTTGCGTTATGCCGGTTAATTTGAGGCTCTTCGCGTCGGCGCTCAGTTCCACGAAGCATTTAAGCCATTTACAGTCAGAATCGGGAGGCGCCCATCCTCGTGACCGCGCGTTTATTTTGAACAGAAATGTTACACGCAATCCGTAGTTATTGGGCGACTGCAAAATGGTGCCCGTTGACGCCCCCCTAGAGGGCGTATATCTTCTCAGGCTCGCTTAGCGCCAATCGAACAAACGGTTACCGCGGATTTCACGGAGCCGAGAAAGTAGAGCAACCTCAGCCATGAAGGAAGATAGGGATCACAACTTATTAGCGTGCGCGTTTGAATGGGAGGCCGGTATTCCAAAAAAACGTGCCGCCATCATCGCTACCCATTTCCCTACGCTAAAGGAGTTTTTAAACGCTGATACTGCAACATTAAGAAAACTTGCCGGTAGCGCTGCCCCCAAGAATTCGAGATTATCCACCCAACATTTGTTCTCTATTCGTAAGCTTCAGAAAGGTCGGATACTTTCTACAAAACGTTCTATCGCGGACAATCTTCTCATTTTGATAACGAGAAATTTCGTCAAAAAGCAAACAAAGATGCTCGACGACCTTACGCTAGATAAATTAAGCCCTAATCCATTTCTGGTTCAATGTTTGAATCTTAAGACCGCGCGAGAGGTTGTCGAACTAAATGTTTTTATGTTCGCAACCCGATCAATTGTCACATCTATGGGATTTTTTATTGAAAAACTGCTTCTAGCCAGCTCAGATTCCGTTTCGAAAGGCAAGAAACCATGGGATCTTTTAGTGACTCGGGGCAAACAAAAGAAAAGTTGGATACAAGTCAAAAGTGGCCCAAATGATATGGATGCGGATCAGATCCGACATTGGGCGAACCTTATTGCGGAAAAAGTACGTGCGGGTAGTAACGCATACATCGGGGTTACGTACGGGAAGCGAACAACCGCAAGTGTCACGATGGGGCTCTTCGGAAATTATTTGCCTAATTGGAATAAACGTACGCTGATTGGACGAGAGTTATGGGATTTCGTCAGCAAAGATCCGAATTACCACCACCGCCTGTTTCCTCTCCTTTCTGAGGCCGCCTCACAAATCTTGAAATCTGAATCAATCGAGAAGCGCATTAGCGATAGTGTAGATCGCCTTACGTTAGAGTTTTCTCGTCGTTACAAGCCAAAGAGCCAAGCGGTCAGTAAATACCTTAAGGCAATCTTCTAGAAAACCAATCCAGAAACTTCCCACAGCACCCGTAGATACCCTAATCGCCATACGCGGCAAGCCGATTACATTGCCGGAAAAATTTGCGCTGGACGTGGCATTCTTACGAAAGCACCGGGAGACGGTATTCTTGAAAGCCGGAGAGCCTAAGATGAATAATCCTTGCGTCTTGCACGAAGACACGTTCTACGAATATTTCAAACCCATTCGTCATGTCGACGCGCAGCACGATATTTGGGGTGGGCATGGACTAGAGACGTTTGGAAAAGACTTCGATACCGTTCGCCGTCAAGATCCCGCTTTTGTGTGGACTGTCGTCGATGGCGATTCTGGCGATGATCAGTGGATCACCACTGGCGTGCACTACGTAAACAGGGTTTGCTATCTGGTTACCGAGTTACCGCACAATTCGATCCCCGTGGAGTTTCGAGTCCGCAGCGGCCCACACTCGCTGACGCCGTTGGGCCTTAAACGCCAGCTTTCGAAGTTAAAGCGATTGCTGGCCGCACGATCCAATTAGTCGGGATTCGGCCGCCGTTTCATAGCAAAATCGGCCTGAAGGCCAATATCCATGCGTCTCTCCGGGCGACCATCCTCTATATAATCGGAAGCGTTAATAAAAGGAGAAATCTCGTGTCTGCCATACCACTAGTCTTCAAGAAAGCCGCGGCACTCTTATCGTTGTTTTTCCTGATCTCGCTGTCCAATGCGGCCCTCGCGCAAACCAAACCCAGGCGCACCGAGGTCGGTGGCGAGCCTCCCCAGACCGTCATGTGGATGGGGAACAGCTTCTTTTACTACAACAACAGCATGCACAATCACGTCGGGAACCTGATCAGGGCGGCGGACCCGAAAAGCCGGCCCCGCGGCGTATCGGTGACGATCAGCGGGTCGGGCATCGACTGGCACGACATGGAGTCTTACTTCCGGCCGAACGGCATCGGCAAGTATTCCTTCGTCGGCGACAACCAGATCGTATTCAATAAGCCGGGACGGCAATTCGACGCAGTGATCATGATGGACTGCAGCCAGTGCCCCATCCATCCCCAGCTCAAAAGCGTGTTTCACGAATATGCGAAGAAGCAAAGCGACACCGTGGTCAAGCACGGCGCCCGGCCGGTGTTTTTCATGTCGTGGGCCTACAAGGACAAGCCGGAAATGACGGCCCAGCTGGCAGAGCAGTACACCATCGCCGGAAATAACAATGATGCTCTGGTGATACCCGCCGGCCTCGCCTTTGCCAAAGCGATAGCCAAGCGCCCCGATCTGGAGTTCTACCAGCCGGACAAGAGGCACCCGAGTTTGATCGGCACTTATCTGGCGGCGTGTACGACCTATGCGGCGGTCTATGGAAAGTCGCCGGTCGGCAATACCTATGTCGCCGGCATCGCTCCCGATACCGCGGGATTCCTGCAAACCGTTGCGTGGGAAACAGTCCAGGAATACTTCGGCAAATAACAGTTGGCTTCGATGTAGAATTCAAACCGTTTTCCCCACTGTTGCAGAAGCCCGATTCGATGTCTGCCAGCAAAAAGCCCGTCCCGCCCGTATCCGCAGTGACGCCGCTGCTTCCCGTCACCATACAGCCGGGCAACATGCGCTACGCACCCGGCGTGCGCGCGGGCCGCTGGGTGTTTGCCACCGGGCACAAAGGTACTGCGGATTTTGTGAGCGGCATGGCGCCTGAGGTGATCGAAGCATCGGCGCCGCGCCACGGTCTGCCGAAGCACAAGAAGGAGGCGCAGCGCATTTTTTCCAATTTTGCGAAAGTGCTGAAAGCCGGCGGCGCCGACCGCAAGCATGTCGTGCGCCTCGACCAGTACTACACCGGCGGGCACGTGGTCGACGCCTATCACGATGTGCGGCGCGAATTCTTCGCCGGCCACGTGCCGCCCAGCACCTCGAACCTGCATCAAAGGTTTCTGCTCACCGGGCAGGACATGGAGGTGCAGTTGATCGCCGCCGTTCCGGAGAAGGGCTTCGAGGTTGAGCAGCACCGCCCAAAGAATCTGCCGGTGCACGCGACCTCCGGCTACAGCCCGGTGCTCACATGCGGCGACTATGTGTTCGTGGCCGGCCAGACTTCGGAGGCGCTGAAGACCGAGGAAGGCCCGCTCGATCCCGCGGCGCGCATGCCCGCTGGGCATTTGTGGAAAGGCACGCCGATCAAGCTCGAAGCGGAATTCGTGATCGAGCGCAAGCTGAAACCTGCGCTCGCCACCATCGGCAACACGCTCGCCGACGTCGTGAAGGCGCAGATATACCTGCGCGACATCGAAGACATCCCGGCGTTCAATGAAGTGTGGACTAAGCATTTCCCGAAAGCGCCGCCGGCGACCACGATCATTAACACGGCGACGCCCGGCTTCATTTGCGAGGCCGGCCGCATCGAGATCAACACGATCAGCGTGCGCCACGGCGGCCGCACGAAGAAACAAGTAATCGATGCCGGCGTGCCCATGGCGTTTGCCGGCCACGTGCAGGCGGTGCGCGCCGGCGACCTGCTGTTTCTGTCCGGGCTCATGGCGGTGGATTCCGGCGGCGCGCTCGCCCGCGACGCACGCGCCGATCCGCGCCAGCCGTATTTCGGAGCCGCCATTCATCTGCAGATGGACCACTTGCTTAAGCAGGCGCAGCGCATCTGCCGCCAAGCGGGCACCTCGCTCGACAACCTGGTGCGCGCGCAGCAGTTCCATACCGATCTCGCCGACTTCAACGGCGCGTGGCAGGTGTGGCAGCAGCACCTGCCGGGACGACACCTGCCGTTCTCGGCAATCGAAGTGCCGGCGCTCGCCGTGCCCGGCGCCGTCGTGATGCTGGATTTGTGGGTTTACGTGCCTTAGTAGTAGAGTGCAACAGGCTGAATAGCCGCGCCGCTATTGGCTCTTCAGCAATTTTCCACCGCAGGATCCGTGCCAGCCATCGATTGAAAGGCAGATCATGAACCCGACCTCCTTGAACGCCGGAAGAATTCCCGGCGGAATTTTCAGCATGCTGTTGGCCGCCACCGCGCTGGCTGCGCCCGCGCAAGCGGCCGACACTGTCGCCAAATTCCCGCCGGATCAGGTCCGCATCGTCGTGCCCTTCTCGGCCGGCGGCGGCACGGACGTGATCGCGCGCATCGTCGCGAAGCATCTCGCCGAAACCTGGAAGATCGCGGTGATTGTTGATAACCGCGTGGGCGCCGGCGGCGTGGTCGGATCACAATACGTGACGACGCAAAAGCCGGACGGCGCCACCTTGCTCGCCGTCGCCAGCGCATTCGCCGTACGCGCGGCGATCGACCGCAGCGTTCCTTACGACGTGACCAGGGATTTTTCCGGCGTGGGCCAGATGGCGCGCTCGCCGAGCTTCATGGTCGTGTCGCTGAAGTATGGCTTCAACTCGCTCAGGGAACTGGTCGCGTATGCCAAGAAGCAGCCGGAGGGCATACTCTACGGCTCGGCAGGCGTAGGCAGCACCGCGCACATGCACGCAGCGGCGGTCGCGCACCTGGCGGGCATCAAGGCCGATCACGTCGCGTTTCGCGGCACACCGGAGGCGGTCAACGACGCGCTGGCAGGACGGGTCCTCTATGCGTTCGCGCCCGGGCCGAATGCGATTCCGCTCGCCCGCGCCGGCAAACTGCAGATTCTGACGACGACCTCCCCTGCCGGTTCCCGCTTCCTGCCGGGCATTCCGAGCATTGCGCAGGCCGGGCTGCCCGGCTACGAGGGCGACGATTGGTTCGGTGTGTTCGCCCCCGCCGGCACGCCGCTAGCCATCCGCGAGCGCGTGTCGAAAGAGATGGCGCGCATCCTCGCGTTGCCCGAAGTCCGCAAGCTTTTGTTCTCGCTCGGCGCGGAACCCGACTCGTCGCGCCCGGCGCAATTCGAAACCATGGTGCGCGATTACATCGCCCGCATGCGCAAGCTCGGCGACACCATCGGCATCAAGGCCGAGTGATCGTGGGCTCGATCGAAGCGCGCCTGAAGCAGATGGGCTACGAACTGCCGCCGCCGTTCGTATTCCCGAAGAACAACCGCACCGGCTGCACCCAGACCGGCACGCTGCTCCTGCTGTCGGGACACGGGCTCGATCTGCCGAAACTGCCCGGCGTGCGGCAGACCGGCAAGTTCGGCGCGGACATCACGGCGGAAGAAGGCTACGCGACCGCGCGCGCAGTCGCGCTCACGATGCTGGCGACGATCAAGGCGCATTGCGGCGACCTCGACCGCGTAAAGCGCGTGCTGCGCCTGTACGGCATGTGCAATTGCACGCCGGACTTCGTGCAGCATCCGCAAGTCGTTGACGGCGCGTCGGACCTGTTTTTCGAACTCTGGGGCCCCGAATTCGGCAAGCACGCCCGGTCAGCGGTGGGGCATGTTTCGCTGCCGCGCGGCATCGCGGTGGAGATCAACGGCGAATTCGAATTGCTGGCGTAACGAGCGATTCGCGATGAATCAGCCGGCTGCCGCTGTTGACTGCGCCGCCAACGCTATAGATACTGCCGTGCAGGCCATTGAATTTTGGAGACACGGCATGGGCGAGCGGAAGATCGATCGGCGGACAGTACTCAAGGCGGCAGCGGCTTTCGCGGCGACCGGCATGGCGCCCGGCCGGCTGTTCGCGCAATCGGGCGCGGCCCGCGCCGCGAAGGCGTTGCCTGCGCGCGGCGAGTTCGTCATTCGCAGCGCCGCCCTGCTCAGCATGGATTCTCAGATTGGCGATTTCGCGCGTGGCGACGTACACATTCGCGACGGCGTAATCGTCGCGGTGGCGAAGGAGATCGCGGCGCCGGCAGCTTCAGTCATCGATGCGCGCGGCATGATCTGCATGCCCGGCTTCATCGACACGCACGTGCATCTGTGGACGAGCGCACTGCGGGCCGTCATCCGCATGGACGATCCCAAGTTCGGCTACTTTCCCGTCACCAACCGCCTCGGCCCTCATTACACGCCCGAAGACAGTTATCGCAATGCGCGCCTCGGACTTGCCGAGGCGCTGAGCGCCGGCGCCACCACGGTTCACAACTGGGCGCACAACGTCCTCTCGTCCGATCACGCCGACGCCGAGATGCGCGGCATGCGGGACGTGGGGCTGCGCGGCCGCTTCTCCTACGGCCCGGCGCAGGGCATGCCCAACGACAAACCGATGGATCTCGAGGGACTTGCCAAAATCAAGCGCGAATGGATGCCCAACGACGGCATGCTCACGCTGGGAATCAACTCGCGCAATGTCGGCGCCGACCCCAACCCCCTGCGCGGCAACATTTCGCTCGACATCGTCAAAGCGGACTGGGGCGGTGCGCGCGCGCTCGGTCTGCCGATTACGCTGCATACCTCGGGTCCGAGCCCGATCAAATACCTGAACGACGCCGGCATGCTGGGGCCGGACGTGCAGCTCGTCCATCCGCTGCTGACCACCGCGGAGGAACGCCAGATCCTGAAGGAGCGCGGCGTGAGTTACAGCATCTCGCCCGTCGGCGAGGCGCGGCGTCCGGCGAGCTCCGGCGTCATCCAGCTGGCGGAACTTCTGGAGGCCGGAGTCAAGGTCAGCATCTCGACGGACAATGCCAGCAGCTACAGTTTCGACTATTTCGCCAGCATGCGCATGCTCTACACGCTGCACCAGCATCGCGTCGGCCAGCGCGTGCCCCTGACGGCGCGGCGGCTCGTTCAGATGGCAACGCTCGACGGTGCGGTCGATCTCGGTATCGCCGACCGCACCGGCTCGCTCACGCCGGGCAAGCGCGCCGACATCATCCTGGTGCGCACGGGCGACATCAACATCGCCCCCGCGGGCGACCCTCCTTATGAGTCGCTCGTCGCGTTCGGGCAGTCGCGCAACGTGGACACGGTGATCGCCGACGGACGCGTCCTGCTGCGGTCGGGCCGGTTCACTGCGCTCGACCACTCCGAGGTCCTGAAGGAAGCCGCCGAAACCGTTGCGGCCCTGCGCGCCCGCGCGAATTGGACGTGATCAGCAGGCGGGCGCGAGGCCCTTCGCGTAAAATCTGCATTGCGGGCAATTGAAATCCCGGGAGGTCAAGCTGCAACTGCGAACAAAAGTTTTTGAACTGCTGGATCCGACCAGCCATGGTCACGCCGCCGCCCGCGTGCACACGCTCGGAATCCTCGTGACTCTGATCGGGATTACTTCAGTTGCGGCCGGGACGGTCGATGCGCTCACGCCCAACGCGCACGCGACCGCGGCCCTCATAACCGGCGTCGTGGCCGCATTGTTCTTTGTCGAGTATCTCGTGCGTCTCTGGATCGCACCGGAAATGCTGCGCCTCGATGCCGCCACCGAAGGCCAGTCGCGACTGCGCTGGACGATTTCGCCCGAAGGGATCGTCGATCTGCTCGCCGTGGTCCCGGCGATGGTGACGATTTCGGGCGAAACGCGGCTCGGCGCCGAATCGGCCTCGGTGTTCGTGCTTCTATGGGTAATGAAACTCGCCACGCATGCGCCGGGCGTCGAAATGATCGTGCGCGTGTTTCGCAACGAACGCTCGGCTCTCGCGGCCGCCGCGGCCCTTTTCGTGATCGCGCTCTTCTCGGCGGCGACGGTCATTTACTGGCTCGAGGGTGATCGCCAGCCGGAAGCTTTCGGCAGCATTCCGGCCGCGCTGTGGTGGGCGGTCGTCACGCTCACGACGACCGGTTATGGGGATGTGGTGCCGCACACATTGCCGGGCCGCATAGTCGGCGGATTCGTCATGCTGTGCGGCATATGCGTTCTGGCGTTGCTCGCCGGCATACTCGCAACCGGTTTTTCCGCGGAGGTACGGCGGCGGGAATTCGTGCGCATCTGGGACCTGGTCGCGCGCGTGTCGTTCTTTTCCGAGGTCGGCGCGATTGCCATTTCCGATATCGTCCTGCGCCTGCGATCGCGCAGCTTCCCGCAAAACGCGACGGTGATTCATCAGGGCGCCGCCGGC
>Ga0315281_10005265_pt1 | contig 18549 bp, 14 predicted proteins | sample YL17G07_0_MG_FD_204540 | JGI IMG/M metagenome (GOLD analysis project Ga0315281, IMG submission 204540) | Sediment microbial communities from Yellowstone Lake, YNP, Wyoming, USA - YL17G07_0 | ecosystem: Environmental > Aquatic > Freshwater > Lake > Sediment | place: USA: Wyoming | collected...
GCGGCGTCGGACGCTCGTGGACGATCCGGCTTCTTGGCCGCGAGGCCGGCGTCACGTTCGCCGACGTGATCGATGCGTGGATCGACTGGGCGAAGGTGGAACCGGCCGCAGCGACCCCGCGCTTCCGACCGCAGGACGACCCGGAACGAGTCTGGCAGTTCATCCTGCACGTCTGCGCCCTGAACTGGAGCACGGCGATCAAGGTCGCGGCCCTGCTGATCACGAGCGTCGTGCTCATCGTCTTGCGCCCTGCGACGCCCGCCGCCGCGCCGTTCTGGCCGCAGTCGGTCACGCCCTCGCTGCTCTCGGGCATGGGCCTCGGCATGATCGGCGTGCTGTGGGCCTACGAAGGCTGGCAGTACGTGACCTTCTCGGCGGGCGAGGCGATGAATCCGCAACGCACGTTCCCGCGGGCGATCGTGCTGGGCACGGCGTCGCTCATCGGGATCTACCTGTTCGCCAACGTCGGCTACCTCGCGGCGTTGGGCACGGAAGGCGTCGCCCGATCCGACCGCGTGGCCGCCGAAGCGGCGAGCGCGATCGTAGGCCCAGGCGCCGCGAAGCTCATCGCCGCGGCCATTCTCGTGTCGATTTTTTCGGCCACCAACGGACTGACCATCACGGCGCCTCGCGTCTACTACGCCATGGCGAAGGACGGCCTGTTTTTTCGAAAGCTCGCCGAGGTGCATCCTCGTTACGGCACACCCGCGGTGGCCATCATGGCGGGGACGCTCTGGGCCATGGTGTTGGCCGTCTCCGGCACGTTCGAGCAGTTGCTCACATACGTCGTGTTCGTCGGCTGGATTTTCTACGCGCTCGGGGCCGCGTGCGTGTTCGTGCTCAGGCGCACGCGACCGCACGCCGACCGTCCGTTTCGCGTCCCGGGATATCCGTGGACGCCGCTGCTGTTCATCCTCGCGGCGGCGGCGCTGGTCGCCAACACGATCGCGACGCAACCCGGTCGCGCGGCCGTCGGCATCAGCGTCGTGCTGCTCGGCCTCCCGGTATATTTCGTCTGGCGCGCCGCAGCCCGCCCGCAGGGCTGAAGCCCTGCGCCACGACCGATGCCGACGCCGATCGTGGGGCAGGCCTGATGCCCTGCGTCACAGCCGGTCCGATCGTGGGGCAGGCCCGAAGCCCTGTGTCACAGCCGACGCCGACGTGGGGCAGGCCCGAAGCCCTGTGTCGCAGCCGGTCCGATCGTGGGGCAGGCCCGAAGCCCTGTGTCACAGCCGACGCCGACGTGGGGCAGGCCCGAAGCCCTGTGTCACAGCCGGCCCGATCGTGGGGCAGGCCTTCAGGCCTGCCGGACAACGCGGGGCGGAGGCCACGTCACTCGAAAGAAGGACCATGGATCGCCCTGCGCCGACCCGCGCGCCGGGAGCGCTCAGAGGAGATCGACTCGGAAGATGTAGCTGTGGGTCGGGCTCTTGTTCTCGGGCCAGCCCGGGTGGATACCGGCGTCGCAGCTGTAAAGGACGCCGTTGTGCCAGGCCAGCCCGTGCGGGTCGCAGTCCGTGTCGGCAAATTGGACGGTTTCGAGCACGCTGCCGGTCGCCGCGTCGTACTTGATCAGTCCCGCGCCGCGATCGTCGCCGGTCACGAGCCAGATCGCGCCGCTCTCCCACGCGATGCCGTGCGCCCGCGGGACGTTGTAGGGGATCAGGAATTCCGGCTGCCACGTCTTCGCGTCCACGCGAAGAATGCCGCGCAGCCGGAGCGCGGCGATCCACACCTTGCCGTTGACGTACTCGAGGCCGTGGCAGCCGCCGCCATTTTCGCCGGGGCCGAGCGGAATCTGCCGGTGGCTGAGGGTCTTGGCGTTCAGATCCGTCTGAAAGATCCCCTGCGGCGCCGCATTCGCGGCCATCCAAATGCACCCGTCGCCGAATCCCAGGCCGCTCGTGTTCTTCGATTCGGTCTTCACGGTCTTGAGCAGCTTGCCGTTCCAGTCGACGAGATGAGCGTTGTCCGACTTCTGCTCGGCAATCCACAAGCCGTCCGGCGTCGCAGCCATCCCGTTGGGATAGCCTTCCGGGCTCTTGAAGAGCGGCGTCGTCTTTGCCTTTCGAACGGGCGGCGTTGAAGCGCCGCGGCCACCTTGCTGCGCCCCGGCCAACCGCGTGCCGACCAATCCCACGCCGAGCGTCGCCAGAAACTCTCTCCTTGTGTCCATGCCGCTTCCTCCCACGCGAGCGTTGCCTATCTCCAGGGGGGCTTCGGACCGTAGGTCACGAAACACCGGCCGTCGAGACACAGCATCGGATCGCGGTTCTTCGGATTGTTCTTCTTTTCCAACGTGTAGGTGCTGGTCCCGGACGTTCGCGAGTTGACGATGAGCCTGGTGCCGTCGAGCGTCCAGCCGCCCGCGTCATTCTGGGTCGACGCGGTCGATCCGTAGACACCCGGCGCGTACGCACTCATGCTCGACTCGCGATGGTAGGTGTAGGTGCCGTTCGCGTTGATCGTGAAGCATTCGTCGGTCACTGTGCCGCCGCCGTTATTCGCGTTGAAGTTGGCGAAGTAGCACCACTTCCCCGCCATCTCCGCCGGCGTCGTCCCGCCCGGCTCGGTCTGGCCCGCGACGAAGCGCTGCAACACCGTGAGCTGGCCATTGATGGCGACCGTCAGCCGATCGCCGGCCAACTGGAACGGGAGAGGCACGGAGCCATCCGCGCCGATCAACGTCAGCGTGTTGCCTTGCACCGTGTAGCGATAGAGCACGTCGCCAATCAGGAGCGTGCCGTCGGCGTTGAACTCCACCAGACTGTCAGGGCTTTGCCACTTTCCCACCAGGCCCGTCACGGGTTTCGCCGCCGTCTGCGGTGGTGTCGCCCCACCGGTCTGCGCATGAAGCACGGACGGATTCATTCCGTCGGCGGAAGTGTTCGTCTTGACCGAGGCGACCTCGAATTGGGCCGGCGCCTGGCCCGCAGCCATCCTCGGCCCGTAGGCGAACACCCCGAGGAGTGAGCTCAGCGCGGCAAAAAATGCGGCCCTGGCGTTCATGACGACACATGCTACCCCTGGACGGCCTCCCCTATGAAAGATTTTCTCGCGTTCGGTCTGACCCGGAATCAGCGCGTGCTATCTTCGCCGAGATGAGCCTTACCGACGTCCAGCTCGGGGTCGTCTGGGCCTCGTTCATGAGGCCTGTCCATGCGTGAACGGCTTGGGGCGTCTGTGTTCGCGGCGGCGATGCTGATGATGTCCGGCGTTGACGGTTCGCAGCCGTCGCCGTCGCCTGTCGTGCAATCGGAATTCATCTTCGAGCGCGCGTCGTTTCCGTCCGCGCACGCGTCGACGATCGTCGAGACACGCAACGGGTTGGTGGCGGCGTGGTTCGGCGGCACCAGGGAGCGCGACCCGGACGTCGGCATCTGGGTGTCGCGGCATGACGCGTCCGGGTGGTCGGCGCCGGTCGAAGTGGCGAACGGTGTCCAGCCGAACGGCACGCGGCAGCCCTGCTGGAATCCGGTGCTGTTCCAGCCGACGGACGGTCCGCTCGTGTTGTTCTACAAAGTGGGTCCGAGCCCATCGCAGTGGTGGGGCCTCGCGCGGACGTCGGCCGATGGCGGACGCACGTGGTCGGCGGCAAGCACGTTGCCCTCCGGCATCCTCGGGCCGATCCGAGCCAAGCCCGTGGAGCTCCGGCCAGGCGTGATGCTGGCCGGGTCGAGCACGGAGGACGATGGGTGGGTCGCGCACATGGAGCGATTCTCCGGGCCGTGGACCGCAGCGGCGCTCGCATCGGCGGCCGCGTGGGAGAAGAGCGGTCCGCTGAACGCCAAGAATGAATTCGGCGCCATCCAGCCGGCGATTCTCGTCCACTCGCCGACGACACTGCAGATCCTGTGTCGCAGCCGCCAGCGCGTGATCACCGAGGCGTGGTCGCAGGACGGCGGCCGGACGTGGGGACCGATGACCGCGACGACGCTGCCGAACCCCAGCGCGGGCATCGACGCGACGCGGCTCGCCGACCGACGATTCCTGCTCGTGTACAACCCGTCGGCGACGTCGCGGGCCAGGCTCGACGTGGCCATCTCGGGCGACGGGAAGACCTGGCGCCAGGCAGCGGTGCTCGAGGATGCGGCGTCTGGCGAGTACTCCTATCCGGCGATGATCCAGACGCGCGACGGGCTCGTCCACGTGACGTACACATGGAAGCGCGACCGCATCAAGCACGTCGTTCTCGACCCCGCCTCGATCGGACGCTAGGTCGTCGCGCGTGCTAACATCCGCGCGTCCGAGGCGTCGCTGGTCTCGAGTGAAGCTGTCGCCGTCGTGGAGTGAGGATCCGCTTTGGACGGAGGCCTCATTGAAACAGAGTGAGTCATGAGAATTCTGACTGCCGGCGCGTGTGCGCTCCTGCTCGCACTGCTCGTTCCCGGGCGCATGATCGAGGCCGGCACGTCCTGCGGGGCGCTGGCTACGCTGGCCCTGCCCCACGCCGCGATCACGCTGGCGCAAGCCGTCGAAGCCGGACCGTTCGCGCCAGCCGGCAACGCGTCGGAAGCGTCCCGCGCGCTGCCGGCGTTCTGCCGCGTGGCCGCGACGCTGACGCCGACACCCGACTCCGACATCAAGATCGAGGTCTGGATACCCTCGTCCGGCTGGAACGGCAAGCTCCAGGCGGTCGGCAACGGCGCCTTCAGTGGTTCGATCGCCTACCCCGCCATGATGACGGCCCTGGCCCGAGGCTATGCCACGAGCTCCACGGACACGGGCCACGTGGGCAACAACGGCAGCTTTGCCGTGGGACACCCTGAGAAGGTGATCGACTTCGGATGGCGCGCCGTTCACGAGATGACCGCGGCGTCGAAGACAATCGTCGCGGCGTACTACGACGCGGGTCCCAAGTACTCCTACTGGAACGGCTGTTCCGCCGGCGGACGTCAGGCGATGAAGGAAGCGCAGCGCTTCCCGGCGGACTTCGACGGCATCATCGCCGGATCGCCTGGTCTCGATTGGACCGGACGTGCCGCCCAGGCGGTTCGCGTCGCGAGGGTCCTGGAGAAGAACGAGCCGGCGCGCTTGTCACCGCCCCAGACGCAACTGCTTCACCGGGCGGTGGTCCAGGCGTGCGATGCCCTGGACGGACTGAAGGACGGGCTCATCGCGGACCCCACGCGATGCGCATTCGATCCCGGCGTGCTGCAATGCCAGACCGCCGACGCCACCGGGTGCCTGACACCCGCGCAGGTCGAGACTGCGCGCCTCATCTACTCGCCGGCCGAGAATCGCAAGACCACACGTGCGATCGGCGGCCTCGCGCCGGGCAGCGAGCTGGGCTGGACCGCGACGGGATGGACGGCATCGGCTCGATCGACGGGGCTCGACCAGTTCCGGTTCATCGTCTTCAACGACCCGGGCTGGGAGGTCCAGCAGTTCAACGTCGAGTCCGACATCGCGCGCGCGGATGAAACGGATGGCGGCACCATCAACGCGCTCGATCCGAACCTGAAGCCGTTCATCGATCGCGGCGGCAAGCTGATTCAGTATCACGGCTGGAGCGATCCGCAGATATCGCCGCTGAACAGCACGCAGTATTACGCACGAGTCCTCGATGCGCTCGGCGGCGCGGCCAGGATTCAGGGTTCCTATCGGCTCTTCATGGTCCCGGGTATGGCGCACTGCGGCGGGGGGGAAGGACCGAACGCGTTCGACATGATGGGCGCGCTCGAGCAGTGGGTCGAACACGGCAAGGCGCCCGATCGAATCGTCGCGTCGCACTCGACCGCCGGCACCGTCGATCGCACGCGGCCGCTGTGTCCGTACCCGCAGGTGGCTATCTACGCAGGGAAAGGCAGCACGGACGAGGCGGCGAGCTTCGAATGTCGATCACGGTAGACCCGCAGGGCTGAAGCCCTGCGCCACGAGGCGGCGAGCTTCGAATGTCGATCACGGTAGACCCGCAGGGCTGAAGCCCTGCGCCACGAGGCGGCGAGCTTCGAATGTCGATCACGGTAGACTCGCAGGGCTGAAGCCCTGCGCCACGAGGCGGCGAGCTTCGAATGTCGATCACGGTAGACCCGCAGGGCTGAAGCCCTGCGCCACAGCGAATGTCGATCATGGTAGACCCGCAGGGCTGAAGCCCTGCGCCACAGCCGTCCGACGTGGCGCACGGCTTTAGCCGTGCGATCGAGAGTGCGCCACTTCAACGTACGTACGCATTCTTGACATACGTACGTACGGCATGGGACGATCGCGATCGTCATGGCCATCACCGCCTCGCGTCTGCGCGACAACGTCTACAGGATCCTGGACGAGGTGCTCGACACGGGCACGCCCGTTGAAATCGAACGCCGCGGCCAGCGCCTCCGCATCGTGCCCGCGGAGCCGAAAGGGCGCCTCGAACGACTGGTCCGGCGCCCTCGCTACCTCAAGGTGGATCCGGAGTCGATTGTCCATCTCGACTGGAGCGACCAGTGGCGACCCTAGCCTACCTGGACACGCACGTGGCCGCCTGGCTGTTCGCGGGCGATGTCACGCGCCTCTCTTCGCCGGCCCGGGCCGCCATTGAGAAGGACGACTTATTGATCTCGCCGGCCGTCGTGCTCGAGCTGCAGTACCTGTATGAAACCAAGCGCGTCGCGGACGCCGCCGACCAGGTCGTCGAGGATCTGCGCCACCGTCTGGGCGTTCGCATCTGCGACCTGCCGTTTCCCGACGTGGTCCGGCGCGCTGTCACGCTGTCCTGGACACGCGACCCGTTCGATCGACTCATCGTCGCCCAGGCGGCTGTCCGACATACGACGCTCGTAACCAAGGACCGCTCGCTACGGAAGCGCTACGGCGCGAGCCTCTGGTAAGGCCCGCGAGCAGGCCCCAACAGGCCGTGGTGAAAGTCAGCACGGCCTGCGAGGTTCAGAGTAGCGCGCCACGGAGGCTCAGAGGCACGGAGATTTCCTATAGTATCTCGGTGTCTCCGCGTCCTCTGTGGCCCTTTCATGACTCGCAGCCCGTGGATCGGACTTCCGCCACGGGCTGCTACGGTGTGTCGAGCAGCAGCCGTGACGCGTTGCCGCCCAGGATCGCCGCGCGGTCGGCATCGCTCAGGAACGGCGCCTTGAGGACGAAGTCGATGCCGACGGGCCAGTCGAAAGGGTAGTCCGTCCCATACACGATCTGGCTGACGCCGACTTCGGCGACCAGGTGGCGGAGTCCTTCTTCGTGGAAGACCATCGTGTCCACGAAGATCTCTTTCCTGAAGTAGTCACTCGGACGCTTCTTCAGGGCGCGGCAATCGGCTCCCGACCCCCGCCCGCACACCGCGTCGGATCGGCCGCTGTAGGACGGCAAATACCCGCCGCCGTGAGCGCCGCAAATCTTGAGCCCGGGGAAGCGGTCCAGCGTCCCTTCGAAAATCAGATGAGAAAAAAAGACGGTGGTTTCGAGAGGATTGCCGATGGTGTTGCCGAGGCCGCCCTTTCCCTGTAACCGGGGATTCTGCGTGGTCCCGGGAGCCGGCTGCGGGTGCGTGAACAGCATCACCCCGAGCTCCTCGGCCTTGGCCCAGAACGGATCGAATTTGCGATGGGACAACTCCTCGCCTTCGACGCTCCCGCTGATCGCCGCGCCCCGCATCCCCAGTCTCTTGACGGCATCGTCCAACTGCTGGGCCGCCAGGTCCGGATGCTGCAGGGCCACCGATGCCAGCGCCACGAAACGATCGGGATGCGCCGCGCACCACGCCGCCATCGCGTCGTTCTGGATCTTGACGATCTGCCCGGCCAGTTCCCGATCCGTCCCGTACCAGAAGGCATTGATGCTGAGCGCCTGAACATCAATGCCCTGTTCGTCCAGGTACCGCAGACGATCCGGCCCGAGGGTGAGGCGTGCGCCCGACAGCGCGTTCCTGACGGTTGTCGCCAGCGCGGGATCCTTGATGACGTCAAGGACCTCGGGGACGAGACAGTGACCGTGCACGTCGATCACCTTGACGCGCCGCCCGCCGATGGACACTTCCCGTCGCCGCACTGAGCCTGTCTGAGGCAGAAGAACCCATCCAGCGGCGCCGCTCGCGACGTTCTTGAGGAACTCCCTGCGACGCAGCATGGTGCCTTCCTTTCGGCCGGCCGGTGATCGCCCGGCCGTGGTGTGCGAGGTGCGCCAGATTCGTTCGCCCGTTGCGCGCCCATTATGGATCCGGCCGGAGGTCAACGACGCGATCGGATCGGTGTTTACCGGCGGTTCGGACTTCCGCTCACCTCGCCAGCGGAAACTCTGCGACAATGGCGGCCCCATGCGCTGCGCGACGTGCCACGCGGAGATCATCGCGCCCGGACGATTCTGCCCGGCGTGCGCGGCCCTGCTCGTGCCCGAAGACGCCGCGACCGCAGCGGTCGCGCGACGGCCGCGGCCGCCCTCCTCCGCGAGCGGGTCCTCCGATGACGGCCGCTTCCCGCCGGGGTCGCTGCTGGTGGATCGCTACCGCGTGATCAGCCTGGTCGGACGCGGCGGGATGGGCGAGGTCTATCGCGCGTCGGACCTGACGCTGAACCAGCCGGTCGCGCTGAAGTTCCTGCCGCAGGCGACCGCCAGCAGACCAGACCTGCTCGAACGCTTCCACGGCGAGGTGCGCATCGCGCGCCAGGTCTCGCATCCCAACGTGTGCCGCGTCTACGACATCGGCGAGGTCGAAGGCTCAGCGTTCATCTCCATGGAGTACGTGGACGGCGAAGACCTGGCCAGCCTGCTGCGGCGCATCGGTCGCCTGCCTGCCGACAAGGCCATCGAGATCGCGCGCAAGCTGTGCGCGGGCCTCGCCGCGGCGCACGCGAAAGGCGTGCTCCATCGCGACCTGAAACCCGCCAACATCATGATCGATGGACGAGGGCAGGTCCTGATCCTGGACTTCGGGCTGGCGGCCGTCGCCGATCAGGTGGCCGGGGCGGAGGTGCGCAACGGAACGCCGGCGTACATGGCGCCGGAGCAGCTCGCCGGCAAAGAAGTGACCGAGCGCAGCGACATCTACGCGCTCGGCCTGGTCCTCCACGAAATCTTCACCGGCCAGCGTGCGTTCAAGACGGCGGATCGCACGGCGATCCCCAGCGTCGCCAGCGCGTCGCGCGACGTGGATCCGGTCGTCGAGCGCGTGATCGCGCGCTGCCTCGATTCCGATCCGTCGAAGCGTCCGCAATCAGCGCTTGCGCTTGCGCGGATGCTGCCGGGCGGCGATCCGCTGGCGGAGGCGCTGGCGGCGGGCGACACGCCCACGCCGGCGATGGTTGCGGCGTCGGAAGATACCGGGGCGCTGTCGGTGCGCGGCGCCGTGGCGTGCATGGCGTTCGTGGTCGCCGGCCTGATAGCGCTGCTGTTGATGAGCGCGAAGTCCAATATCCTGCGGCTGACGCCGCTTCCGTATTCGCACGACGTGCTCGCGCAAAAGGCCCGCGAGCTCGCGGCGCGCCTCGGCTACGTCGATCCGCCCACAGACAGCTATCACGGCTTCGGCTACCGAACCGACTATCACGATTGGGCGGAGAAGAGCCTGAAAGCCGACGACTACCGCGAGCAGGTGCGGCGCGGGCAGCCAGCGACGATCTTGTTCAACTATCGGCAGAGCCCGCAGTACATCGAGCCGCGCGGCCCGAATGGCCGGCCCACTGAAAACGATCCGCCGCTGAACGTCTCCGGCATGGTGCGCGTGGAGCTTGATCCGGAAGGCCGCCTGACGCGCTTCCAGGCAGTGCCGCCGCAAGAGGATTCCGGCGAGGCCTCGGGTACGGCGGTGAATTGGAAGACGCTGTTCGAGGCGGCGGGGCTCGACCAGTCGCGCTGGACGGAGACGGCGTCCCAGGAAATCCCGCCCTTTGGTTTCGACGAACGCAAAGCGTGGACGGGCAGCTACGCGCACGCACCCGACATGCCGCTGCGAATCGAGGCAGCGGGTTGGAAGGGCAGGCCGGTCTCGTTCGAATTGTTCGGACCGTGGAGGCCGCCGTTCCGTGCACTGCCGCCGACGCCCGCGCGAACGCGGCAAGCGTGGATTGGGAACGTTGTCATTTCTTTTTTCCTGCTCGGAGCAAGCTGGCTGGCGTGGCGCAACTACCGCGCTGGCCGCGGCGATGTGAGCGGAGCCATGCGGCTGGCTGCGATCGGATTCGTGGGCCAATCGCTCGGCGGGATCGTCGCGATCCACCACGTGCCCACGCCGGCCGAAGGCTCGCACCTGGCGGACGCGCTTGCGTTTGGACTGTTCATCGCCGCGACGGCAGGCGTTCTGTACCTGGCGGTGGAGCCGTTCGTGCGACGCCGTTGGCCGCAAACCCTGATCTCGTGGACTCGACTTCTAGCCGGTGATGTCCGCGATCCCCTGGTGGCCGGTCACATCCTCCTTGGCACTACGTTCGCCGTGGGCTTGGCCATCCTGGACAATGGGATGGCTTGGTATCAGTGGCAGGCACAGGGCCTGCTCGCGTTGACCACCAACCGGATTAACACGCTCGATGCGGTACTGATGGCTCGCTTGGCGCTTACCGGATTAATTGGTCCCGCCGCGATTGTCCTGGGGCTTCTCTTCCTGTTCATTCTTTTCCGCCTGGTGCTTCGGAACACCTGGGCGGCCGCAGCTGCCGTCGTCGCTCTTGGAATAGCGGTCAGCGTCGCGGGTTCAGGCACACCTGTCGAGGCCATCAATACCGCAGTCAAATCTTCTCTTCTGTTGTGGGTGATGCTCCGTTTCGGCATCCTGCCTGGGACGCTGATCGTCCTGATCTCCGTGCTGGTGGGCACGTTGCCGCTGACGTCGGATTTTTCGGCGTGGTACGCGAGCCGTGGCCTGATCATGGTGGGCCTCACGCTGGCGCTGGCCATCTGGAGCTTCCGCCACGCGCTCGGCGGACGGAAGGTGTTGAAGGACGATTTCCTGGACGGCTGAGTAGCTCGTGGCCAGTCTCCAGAGACTGAGGACCGCCGTCTTTTGTGGTGCTGGTTCAGCGCTCTCTTGTGGCGCAGCGCTTCAGCGCTGCGAAACGCGCCTCGCAGGGCTGAAGCCCTGCGCCACGTTGGTGTTGGTTCAGCGTGGACGGGCGACTAGCCCTCCGCGGAGACCGCGGCGATCAGCGCCTTGATGTAGCCAAACGCAAACGCGAATCCCTGGCTGCTGTCCACGCCCTCGACCTGTGGCACGTGGTCGGGCATCATCATGCCGTCGTAGCCGACTTCCTTGTAGACCCGCATGGCCTTCAGCATGTCGACGCTGCCGTTGTCGATGAAGGTTTCGCGGAAATTGAGGAACCCGCCGTCGATGTTGCGGAAGTGCACGCTGAAGATCTTCTTGCGCGATCCGAAGTAGCGAATGACGTCGAAGATCTGCTCGCCCGGCTTTTCGAGCTGCTCGGACACCGTGCCCTGGCAGAAATTCAGGCCGTGGTACGGGCTCTCCTTGATCGACACGAATTTCTTCAGGCCGTCGGGCGATCCCAGCACGGCATCCACGCCGCGCCAGCCCGTCCCCTTTGGCACGCCAGGGTCCTGCGGGTGGCACCCCAGCTTCACTTTGTACTCCTCGGCCACTGGCACCACGCGTTCGAGGAAATAGGTGATGCGCTCCCAGTACGTGTCGGCGTCGACCTTCCCCGCCGTCGTCAGCGGCGGATCCTGCTTCGCGCGCTCGTAGACGAACTCGCTGTAGCGCGAGCGGCCGCGGCCGGGTGCCGTGCCGCTGCGCGGAATGCCGATGAGCGTGAAGTTGTATTTCACCTGCATGATGCCGGCGCGCGCGCAGTTGCGAATCATCTGGCAGATGTCGTCGATGTTGCGATCGCGAGCCGGGCTCGTGCCCAGATAGATGGCGGGCATTTCCGCCCGGGAGATCTCCGAGGAGCTCATCGGCAACGGCACCATGTCGAGCGAGATGCCGTGCGATGCCACGACGTCGCGGAGCTTGGACAACCCGTCGACCGACCATGCCTCGTCCATCTTCTCGGACGGCAGCCCGCTGCAGATGTTGTTCACGCCGAAGGCGGCGCAGGCGCGGAGAATGCCGTCCGAATGACCGTGCTGGGTGCCGACCTTCATTCTGGCTTTCGGCGACGTCGCGGCAGACGTGGCCGGGGTCCTCGCCACCTGGGCAGACGCGACCGCCTCCGCGACGACGGCGGCCGGCATGCCGGCCGCGGCGAGTCGAACGAACTCACGTCGGTTCATGACGCCTCCTATCCCCACCATGTTTCGCCCGGCGCGAGGTGCGCGCGGACGACGTCCGGATTCAACTCGATTCCCAGTCCGGGCTTGTCGGTCGCCTGAATGAAGCCGTCCTTGATATACGGGCCCTCGAGCAGCAGCACCTGATCCATCCAGCCGCCTTCGCCCGTGATCGTTTCCAGCGAGATGTAATCGCGGATCGACGCGGCCCACTGCGCGGACGCGTAGGTATGCACCTGGCTGCCGGTGTTGTGGTTCGCCATGGGCAGCCCGAAGATGTGCGCCATGTCCGCAATGCGTTTCGTCTCGAGGAAGCCGCCTGAGTTCCGCAGGTCGGGGTGCAGAATATCGCAGCCCTGATTCAGGATGAAATCCTTGAACCCTTCGCGGCGCGCGAGGTTTTCGCCCGTGCAGATCGGCACTTTCGAGGCCGCGCACAAGCGCTTCCACGAGTCCGAGTAGTCCACGGGCAACGGATCCTCGAGCCACACCGGTTTCACCGATTCCACGGCGCCCGCGATCTGAATGGCCGTGCGCAGGTCGTACTCCCAGTGACAGTGCACCATCAGATCACGATCCCAGCCGATGGCGTCCCTGCAGTTTTCGAATCCCTTCTGCACGCCGATGAGTTCCTTCGTCGTCAGCACGCGATTGGACAGGTCACGTGCCTTGTCGGAGGAAGGGTCGCTGTTGGGAAACCCGAACTTATGGCAGGTGAACCCGCTCGGATGGGCCTTTACCTTCGCGGCCCAGTCGGCCACGGACGCCTTGTCCAGCATGTTGCGGGGCGCGGCATGATCGTACACGCGCACTTTGTCGCGGAATTTGCCGCCGAGCAGGGTCGAAGTCGGCACTTCGAGAATCTTTCCCGACAAATCCCACAAAGCCATTTCGATCCCGCTGACCGCGCGCGTCAGGTTGTGCGCCGAGCCATCGGTGCGCGTCCCGCTCAAATCGCGGGTGCCTTCGCCCATCTGCGTATACAGCTTGTCGATCTCCAGCGGATCTTTGCCGACCAGCCATGGCTTGAGAGAGAGCACCTGTTCCTTGACGCCGACGCCGGGCGAGCCGTAGGCTTCGGCGATCCCGTAGAGGCCGGCATCCGACGTGATCTTGACGAGCGTGTAGGTGCGGCTCGCGCCCTGCATCACCATCACCTGCACGTCGCGAACCTTCACGCGCTTGCGCTCAGCGGCGGCCAACTCGTGAAACGACGACAGGAACGCGGGCACGAGCGGTGCGGCGCCCACGCACCGGAGAAACTGCCTTCGAGAGACTTCTCGCATCTCGACCTCTCCTTCCGCATCGTTTGCCTCGAGCCAGTCTACGTTGTAGTTGTTCGCGACGGACGGATCGAATACTTTACATGTCAAAGTTCTTCGTGATATGGTCCGCGCATGCCAATCGAACTCATCAACCGAACGAGCCGCATCGTGCTCACCGCCTTGTCGCTGACCGCGCTGCTGACGGTACTCTGGGGATACACGCAGCCGCCGCTGCCTGACGAAGGCACGGGCGCCCATATTTTCCAGCTGTCCGTCGTGTTAGGGGCGCTGGCGATGCTCCTCGTCCTCGTTACGGCGGACTGGACGCAACCGTCGCACATCATGCGGCGATTGGCCATGCCGATCGCCGCGTTTGTCCTGGCCTTTGCCGCCTTGTATTACATGGAGAACCACTACTACCCCGCGCATTACCCGCCGGTCGTGCGAACGGACCGTTAGAGCGTTTTGCACGTGCAAAACGCTCTAGACTACGCCCATGCGCAGACGGTTTCTCGTCGCCTCGGGGCTCGTCGCGGCAGGGCTGACCATCAGCGCCCAGCAGCCCGACAGCCGCGCGGTGCACGTCACGCTGCACGAAGGCACATCGATGGCGGCGGCGCTGTCGCCCGACGGCCGCACCATCGCGATCGATCTGCTCGGCACGCTGTGGACGATGCCGGCGGGCGGCGGCGTGGCGAGACCGATTACCGACATCTCGATGGACGCGAGGCAGCCGTCGTGGTCGCCCGACAGCACGCGCATCGCATTCCAGGCGTATCGCAGCACCACCTGGCAGATCTGGACCACCAAGGCCGACGGCACCGACATGAGACCGGTGACCTCCGGACCCTACGATGATCGCGAGCCCTCGTGGTCGCCCGACGGCCGTCGCATCGCCTTCTCCTCCGATCGCAGCGGCAGCTACGACATCTGGGCGCTGACGATCGCGTCCGGCGACATCCGGCAGGTGACCGCGGACCTGTCCAACGAGTTTCACCCCTCATGGCCGAGTGGGCGCGCCGGATCGACCGAGATTGCGTTCGTGTCCGATCGCCGCGACAAGCCCGGCGTGTACGTCGCCGACGCGACAGCGACCGGGACGGCATCGAGCGCGACCGAGAGATTGGTCGCCGCCTCCGATGGCGCGGTCGCCGGACCTGTGTTCGCGCCAGACGGTTCATCGGTCGCGTTCAACGTGATCGCCGGCGGCCGAAGCCGTCTGATGATCGGCAATCGAAATATCGCCGACCCGGACGAGGACGTGTTTCCGTTCCGTCCGCAGTGGGTGTCGCAGAGCGAAGTGCTCTACACCGCCGATGGCCGGATCAAACGGCGGCCCGCGGCCGGCGGCGCCGCCCGGGTGGTCGAGTTCACGGCGGACGTGTCGTTCACCCGCCCGGCGTTCACGCCGAAACGGCGGCCGTTCGATCTTGCGGGACCGCAATCGGCGCGCGGCATCATGCATCCCGTCGTGTCGCCTGACGGCACACAGGTGGCGTTCGCCGCCATCGGCGACCTCTGGCTGATGCCGATCAATGGGTCGCCCAATGCCTCGCCGCAGCGCGTGACGCACGACGCCTTCGTCGACACGGATCCCGCGTGGTCGCCCGACGGGCGATCGCTGGCGTATTCGACCGATCGCGACGGCGCGATGAATATCTGGGTGCGCGACCTCCGGAGCGGCGCCGATCGTCAGGTGACGCACGGCACGACCGCCGCGATGCAGGCCGCGTGGTCACCCGATGGATCACGTATCGCGTTCAGCGATCCGGAAGGGCAAGTCCAGATCGTCGACGTGAAGAGCGGCGCGATCAGGAAAGCGCACGACCACCTGAACGAGGCCGGCCGCGCGAGCTGGTCGCCTGCCGGCGACGCGCTCGTCGTCTCGTCGCTCAAGGTCTACTCGACGCGTTTCCGCGAGGGCACGAACCAGGTGCTGCGGATCGCGCTCGACGGCCAGCCGGATCGCTGGTTCGATCCGATGCCGCACAAGTCGATCGGCATGCGGGAGGACTACGGCCCGGTGTGGTCGCCCGACGGCACGCTGATGGCCGCGATCGTCGACGGCCTGCTCACCGTCTGGCCGGTGGCGCGCGACGGCGCGCCCCTCGGGCCGCCGCGTCCGGTGTCGACCGAGCTTGCCGGGTCGCCGACCTGGACGGGCGATTCGCACCGCATCCTGTATCAGAGCGGCAACCGCCTCAAGCTCGTCGGCGTCGCGTCCGGCCGGGTCGTGCAGGACATCGATCCGCGCCTCACGTGGACCCCTGCGCCGAACCCCACGGGTACCAAGACCATTCACGCGGGCCGCTTCTGGAACGGTCGCACCGATACCCCGCAGACCAACATCGACATCGTCGTCTCGGGCAACCGCATCACGAGTGTCGGGCCGCATCGAGACGCGCTGCACGCCGGCACGATCGTCGATGCGTCGAACCAGACCGTGATTCCCGGGCTGATCGAGTTCCACGCGCACCTGAGCAAGGACTACGGCGAAGCGCTCGGACGCGCGTTTCTGGCCTGGGGCATCACGACGGTCAGGAATCCGGCGACCAACGTGTTCGAGACGATGGAGAACCGGGAAGCGTTCGAATCGGGCGCGCGGATCGGACCGCGGCTCTTCACGACGGGCGAGCCGTTCGACGGCACGCGCGTCTATTATCCGGGCGGGACGTCGCTCGACGACACCGGCCAGCTGCCGCTTGCGCTGCAGCGCGCGAAGGATTTCGGATTCGATTTCGTCAAGACGTACGTCCGCCTCCCGGACCTGATGCAGAAGCGCATCATCGAAGACGCGCATCGCGCGGGGATGCCGGTGACGTCGCACGAACTCTACCCGGCGGTGGCGTACGGCGCCGATGGCGTGGAGCACATCCGCGGCACGAGTCGTCGAGGCTACTCCCCCAAGATCAGCGGGCTGTCGCGTTCGTATCGCGATGTGATCGATCTGCTGATCGCCTCGAAGATGACGCTGACGCCGACCATCGGCATCCAGGGTGGGTTCCGCCTGCAGACGATGCGAGACGCGTCGTGGATCGACGATCCGCGAATCCAGAAACTGTATCCCTCGTCTGTGTGGCAGCGATGGCGGGAGCAATCGCGAACGCCTTCATCCGCCGCGACGATCGATGACGCGGCGCGGGTCGTCACACCGCAGGAGCGCACGGTGTATCAGATCGTCACCGGCGGCGGCCGCGTGACCGCCGGCACCGACGCACCGATCAATCCCTACGGGTTGAGCCTGCTGATGGAGTTGGAGAACTACGCGTCCGCAGGCCTGAAGCCGGTCGACGTGCTGCGCACCGCGACCCTCGTCTCCGCTGAAGCCATGGGTGCAGGCGCCGATCTGGGGAGTGTCGAACCTGGCAAGCTGGCGGATCTCGTCGCGATCGACGGCAACCCGCTCGCGAACATCGCCGACCTGCGACACGTGTCGCGCGTCGTGAAGAACGGCGAGATCTTCGACCTCGATGCGCTGCTGCTGCGGCCTGGGGCAGGGCCTCGTTAGATCTTGGTGCCCGACCGCCGCTTGAGCCGTGGCCCGGGAAGCATCTGAAACCCTGCCTGCTGGAAATGCCGGTCGGTCGTCAGGGCATGGGTCAGCCGCAACTCGCGCATGATCGCGAAGCTCGTGCAATCGGTGAACGAGAAATCCTTGTCGCGATACTGAAAGAAGAGATGGCGGGCGTTCTCGAAGCGCCCGCCATCGATGCGCTCCCAGCGAAGCCGCGAGCTCCGATCGACTTGCTGCCACCATGCGTCTGCCGCGTCCATCCCGAGTCGAAGGCGAATCAGGGTGAGGGTCTCGTCGACGACGAAGTCCGAGGTCACGAGGGGCTGCCCGGCCTCGAGCGCGACGTCTCTCGAGGCGCAGGCGCGTGCGTGATCGGGGTCGGCGCTGTCCGCACAGGCCATCCAACCGGCCGTGTCGACGAAGACGGCCTTCATCGCCTGTAGAGCAGATCGTCGTGATTCGCGGCCACCAGGCGATCCGAGGACCGTCCCACCGGCTTCGCCCGGTAAAGCGGGTCGTTGTCGAGCGTCGCTGGCGGCATCTCCGAGTCGGCCATCGGCACGATCTGAAATGCCGGCCGGCTCCGGTACAGGACCGTGAAGCGTGTGCCTTTGCGCACACGCTCGACGACGTCTGGCAGGGAGGCGCGCAGGCGTTTGGCGTTGATCGGGACGTTCATGCGAAGTTCATCGATGGTTAACTTAAGTTAACCTTAGAGGCGTGAACCAGTCAAGTGCTTGGAATGGCTGGCTTGGCTGAGATAGATTGTCGCCAGCGAGAATGACAGGAAGGAACCGAGCCAATCGAATGGAGCGGCTGATGAATATGACGATGGTCACGCGGACACGGTTGGGCGGACTCGTCCTTGGCGTACTCGCCGTCGCCGCGGCCGGTCAGCGTGGGGCCGCGCAACCCGCATCGCAGGCCACTCGTCCGCCGAACATCGTGATCATCCTCGCCGACGATCTCGGCTACGGCGACCTCGGCGCGTTCGGCGCGCCGAACATCCGCACGCCGCGTCTGGATACGATGGCGGCGCAGGGGCAGAAGTGGACGAACTTTTACGTGCAGCCGGTCTGCTCGCCCAGCCGCGCCGCGCTGCTGACGGGACGGCTGCCGGTCCGCAATGGCATGTTCGCGACGCCGCGGGGCCAGGCGCCCGGCGTCTTCCGCGACAACGCGGCTCAGGGATTGCCGCTCGACGAGGTGACGATCGCCGAGGTTCTCAAGTCCGCGGGCTACGCCACCGGCATGGTCGGCAAGTGGCATCTGGGTCAGCTGCCGCAGTTTCTGCCGATGCGTCAGGGATTTGATTCGTGGTTCGGCCTGCCGTACTCGCACGACATGCGCATGACCGCCCCGAGGGACAACGGGTACAAAAGCGACGCGTACTACAGCCCGAAGCCGGAGTATTGGGACGTGCCGCTGATGAGGAACGACCAGGTCATCGAGCGCCCGGTCGACCATCGCACGCTGACGAAGCGCTACACCGAGGAAGCGGTGCGGTTCATCGACGCGAACAAGAGCCATCCCTTCTTCCTGTATCTGGCGCACTCTCTACCCCACATCCCGCTCGCCCGATCGAGCGACTACGTGGATCACAGCGGTGCCGGGATCTAC
>Ga0315281_10005266_pt1 | contig 18549 bp, 21 predicted proteins | sample YL17G07_0_MG_FD_204540 | JGI IMG/M metagenome (GOLD analysis project Ga0315281, IMG submission 204540) | Sediment microbial communities from Yellowstone Lake, YNP, Wyoming, USA - YL17G07_0 | ecosystem: Environmental > Aquatic > Freshwater > Lake > Sediment | place: USA: Wyoming | collected...
TTGTAACGCAGGCGCAAAAAGGCCAGCTCGCCGGATGTATTTATAGCTCTCGGCTTCTCGTTGCCATAGCGCAATGGATCAACGCTGCCGGCATTACCCTTGAGCCTGGTTGGCACAAGCGGTTAGCAATAGCGCACAGGAAAGTAATATGTTTTTAGATAATGTATTCATCGCATCCTCGCAGTTTATTAGTCGGTTGATCGGACAGCATGACGAATTGCCATGCATGCCAGCTATAAACGAAGGATGGAGCGAAACGGGGTTAAATCGGGTTAAATATATTTATCCCGCATAATTATTAGGCATGCGGGATAGTGGGGGTCAGGTTTGCAGGCTTGCGTATATGAATCTCTTCGATGCCTCCCACTACTCGGCTGGTTTCTGCCACATCCCTGGCATGCCTATATAATTTGGCAATGCCTGAATACGGCCTAACCACCGGCAAATGGAAGGGTACGGAGCCAAGTCTATCTTGCCTTCAGGAGCCAGGGCGATATAGGGATAAACTGCAATATCAGCGATCGTAATATGTTCGGCAGCCAGCCATTCCTCTATTATTAAATGCTGCTCCAATATTGGCAACACAGTAGCCGTAGCTTGAAGTGCATCTTCCAGCGCAATGGCTCGTCCAAATTTGTAATGCACTCGCAGTGTGCTGGGGCCGCGAGCAACTTCGTTGGCAGCAGTTGATAACCACTCCATTACACGCGACAAGCCCGCTGCGTCCATCGGCATCCAGGAGGGGGCCGCATATTGGCGTGCCAGGTAGATCAATATTGCCTGGCTGTCCCACACCACGGTTTCTTCATCCTTGAGTACAGGGAGTTGACCGAATGGATTCATCTTTAAAAATGACTCGGATTTTTGCTGCAGACTAGCCACATCAACCTGGACCGATTGATAAGGTATTTTCAATAACGATAAAAAGAGGCGAATTTTGTGGCAATTTCCGGATGGGGCAATTTCATAGAGTTCCATGGTTAAACCTTTCTTGTTAATGTGAGCGATGTCGAATAAATCTGTACTTTACATAGCGACATAAATCGTAGCGAGCGGATGAAGGGTAAGGCGCACGGCGCGCAGGAGCCGGAGTGTATATGTTCATCTGCCGCTCTGCGACCCCGGACTCCGAGCACCGCGCAACGCAACCATTCATTCGCGCAGTAGATTTATGTCGCTATGTATTTAATGTTGAATGAAGTATGTCATGAGTCATCTGCTTTTGTTTCACCCTCTTTAAAACGCGGCGTGATATGTTGTGAACAATTCCATGACCACCCTTCCACCCGGATAATAAAAGCGCGTTCAACTTTAGCCGGGTATCCCGACACGCTCAGGCGTGCCAGCAAATTTGGCTCCTCAGTTTCCCGCACCAAACGTACACGCCCGAAAAGCTTGAGGCGATGGCGACTGGCATAATCCATCATGATTAATGCAATACGATCATTGCTCACCAGATTGCCCACACTCAACAATTGCCGGTTACCGCGAAAGTCGGCGAAACCTATGGTTTTATCGCCCAGCACTTTCAAAAAACCCTCAGGCCCGCCACGGTGCTGCACATAGGGCCAGCCAGTTTCTGATACGGTGGCCTGATAAAAACTGTCGCGCGATTCTATAAACTCCACCTCGGCATTACTCAGTGCCGAAGGCTCATCAGCCGTGTCTTCAAAACCGGCATACTTACTACGACTCCCCTCGTGTACCTGCAAGGCTTTAATGACAGGTGTAAAGGCAATATTTGCGTATGAACGATTCATCACATTGCTCCTTATTTAATGATATGTGCGGTTGCACATCCAACTTCGCTGGATTTGATACATTGTGTCAAATTGTGATTGAAGAATGAATACTTGTAATTTACAATTAATTATTCCAATTAGTGGAATAATTAAAAAATGGATAAACTACATCTAATGCACGTATTTGTGGGAGTGGCCGAGGAAGAAAGTTTTGCCGCCGGTGCACGCAGACTTGCCATGTCTCCGCCAGCGGTGACGCGCTGCATAGCCACCCTGGAAGCGCGACTGGGAGTCAAGCTGCTGGATAGAACCACTCGTTATGTACGCGTCACCGAAGCCGGGCAACGCTATCTTGAAGATGCCCGCCGCATCATTGCGGAAGTTGAAGAGGCTGACGATGCAGTCGTGGGTATCAATGCAGAACCCAAAGGCCATCTGACCATTACTGCACCGGTTCTGTTTGGCAGCATGTATGTTACCCCGGTGATAGTGGAATACCTCGAACGTTATCCGGAGATGAAAATCACTGCACTGTTTCTAGACCGCGTGGTGAACCTGATTGAAGAAGGCGTGGATGTCGGCATACGTATCGGTACGCTAGCGGACTCATCCATGAAAGCCATGAGAGTGGGCAGCGTGCGTCCCATGCTGTGCGCCTCTCCAGGCTACCTCAAGAAAAATGGCCTGCCCAAACACCCCAAAGAATTGATACAGCATCAAACCATAGCATCCAGTATTGTCAGCCCAACTGTTGACTGGAGGTTTCAGGAGAATAACACCCTACTCTCGGTACGAACCAAGCCTCGGTTGATCGTCACCAGCTTTGCTGCTGCGATTGAAGCAGCTCGATGCTCCTATGGTATTGCGCGGCAGATGTCTTATCAAATCTCCCAACATGTGGCATCGGGCGACCTGAAAGTGATACTGCAAAAGTTTGAACTCCCCCAGGTACCCATACACGTTATACACCGCGAAGACAGGCATAAATCTGCGCGGGTACGAACCTTTGTAGACATGATAAGCGAGCGTTTGCGGCAAAATGGCGCATTGAATTAAATATTGACCTTGACTGATGACAAATACTTAACGGATACTCTGTTGAACCAATTTGAAACACCTCTCACCCTACAAACCCCATGACATCCGCAAAAATACATATTCTAAAAACCTACAAATGGCTTACCGGACTATTCGGCAAAAGTCTTGTAATTTCAACTACTGCAATTATTGTTATTGCTCTGGTGGCGAGCATAGCGGCTTTTACGTTTCTCAACACAGCGGCGCCACGCACGCTCACGATCAGCAGCGGGCAAGCCGGCAGCAGCTTTCAGCGCTATGCCGAACGCTACCAGAAAATATTAGCCAAAGAAGGCGTCACGTTGAAGATACTCCCGTCCGAAGGTTCATCGGACAATCTGCATCGCCTCGCTGACCCCAAGACCAGGGTAGATATTGGTTTTGTATTGGACGGGGAAACAGAGAATAAAAAATACGACTCCCTGATGTCACTCGGCAGCGTTAACTACCAGCCGCTGATGGTGTTTTACACCGGCAAGCCGCTTCAGTTGATTTCAGAGTTCAAGGGTAAGCATATCAACATCGGTCCCGAAGGCAGCGGCACCAACAACCTCGCACTGGAAATATTCAAGGCCAACGGCATAGAGCCGGGCAAAGATACACGTCTGGATCAGACAGATCTCGACGACCCGAGCAACGATCTGCACAGCGGCCGAATTGATGCCGTATTCCTGATGGGTGACTCAACCGACATCAACGTAACTCGTAAACTCTTGCACGACAAGCGAGCGCACTTGTTTAATTTCGTCCAGGCCGATGGTTATGTGCGGCGCATCAAGACGCTGCATAAACTATGGCTACCGCGTGGCGCGATTGACCTCGGCGATGACATTCCTGCAAATGACGTAGAACTAATCGGCCCCACCGTACAACTCGTCGCCAGAGAATCACTGCACCCGGCATTATCAGATTTGTTGCTGGAAGCAACTCGCGAGGTGCATGGAACAGCAGGCCTATTCCGCAAACGCGGCGAATTCCCCGCACAATACGAAGGAGAGTTCCGCAGCAGTCCTGATGCAAACCGTTACTATGCTTCGGGCAAGAGTTTTCTGTATCGCACTTTCCCTTTCTGGCTTGCCAGCCTGATCGCACGCTTACTGGCTGTGTTGGTGCCGCTCGTGTTGGTGCTGGTACCCTTGGTGAAAATCGCACCGGCAATCTACCGCTGGCGTTTCTCGTCGCGCATTTACAGATGGTATCGCGTTCTGCTCGAACTCGAGCGCGATGCCTTCAAACCTGATGTCAGCCCGGAACGGCGCGAGGTACTGCTGCGCCAGCTCGATCATATCGAAAAGTCTGTTAACCGCATCACTATACCGGCGCCCTTCGGCGACCTGTTTTATGGCTTGCGCGGCCACATAAATATTGTGCGCAACACCCTGAAATCAGATTCTGTGACGGCTGGCGTTTTCGCGCTCAACCCCGCCGACACAAACACGAAGCAAAAGTAAACTGCCCAAAAATTTATTGGCGATAGCAGTAAGTCTTGTCTTATCGCTTCGCACGCATGGATGGAATTTAATAGGATGCACCAAACTCCTATATTTTTACCCTGCGTCATGTGACAATTACATAGGGAAGCTTAAACCGGATATCGAACAATGGATAATCTTATCGAGGTAAATGACCTGCATTTTTCTTATGGCCCGCTCAAGGTGCTGAAGGGCATCAATCTCACCATACCGCGCGGCAAGGTTGTCGGGATAATGGGTTCCAGCGGTTGCGGAAAATCCACGTTGCTGCGACACTTCGGTGGTCAGTTGCGTCCGCTGCAGGGTAGCGTGAAATTCATGGGGCAGGTTGTTCACCAGCTCGGCAACGACGAGCTATACAAAATGCGCTTGAAAATGGGCATGATGTTTCAGGTCAGCGGCCTGTTCACCGACTTGTCAGTTTTCGATAATCTGGCCTTCCCGTTGCGTGAGCACACCAATTTGCCGGAAGAGATCATCAAAGATCTGGTACTGATGAAGTTGCATGCCGTAGGATTACGCAATGCCAGAAACCTGATGCCAGGCGAGCTGTCGGGCGGCATGGAACGCCGCGTGGCACTGGCGCGTGCGATCGTAACCGATCCCGCGCTGGTCATTTACGACGAGCCTTTCGCCGGACTCGACCCGATTTCACTCAGCACCATCGCAAACCTTATCCGAAAGTTAAACGATGCGCTCGGCTTGACCTCGGTAGTGGTGACTTATGACCTTTCAGAGTCGCTCAAAATCGTCGATTACGTGTATTTCATCCACGAAGGAATAGTGGCCGCAAAAGGCGACGTGAATGAAATGATCAACTCGAAAGACGCGCTCGTCCACCAGTTCCTTCATGGTGAACCGGACGGACCAATATCCTTCCAGTACCCCGGCAAACCCCATACGTATGGTTTGAACTCAAAAGGCTGACTTGTCGCAGTAGCGCATTGTGCGGGGGTCTCAGTGATTGCGCTGCCAGATCAGCCGCCATCCTTCCACACTTCCTTCACCCGGTGATAGGGCACGCTATGCACGACACCCTCCGCGTCCGTACACCGGGTCCCAGTGGATGCGGCTCAACAGTTCATGCAGCGGAGTCATGCGTACCCTCCAGGTGGAGCCACATTCAATATTTGCAATCAGGTCAAATCAGTAGAGTCTGTCTCTTTGATTATTGCCATTGATTGTTTCTTGGCCCCGTTGATTTTCGGGATTCGGCATGGCACCGTATTCAACTTTATCGATCAAAACCTCTTCGATCAAATCAGCATCGATACTGTCGGATTCTGCTGAAAATCCATACATCAGCGCAGTATTACACAGGACGTTGATACGCCTGGGTACACCCTTGGTTACCGTTGCAATTTTGGCGCAGGCCTCTGCTGTAAAAAGTGGCGACTCCCGGCCTGCAATTTTCAACCGATGGTGTATATATTCCTGCACATCAGTTGCTTCGAATGGCTTGATATGAAAATCCACTGCGATACGTTTGGAGAATTGCGAAATCTCGAGTTCAGAGAGCATGCTCCTCAGTTCCGGTTGCCCTATGAGCATAATCTGCAACAGCTGATGTTTATCAGTATTAACCCTCAATAGGCTACGCAACGACTCCAATGCATCGAAGCTAATATTCTGCGCTTCATCGACGATCAGCAACACTGGCTTCCCCTTGCCGTGTTGCTCAATCAGAAAATTACGAAATGCATCATCAAGCTCCTGCCTGGATACTCCCTCATAGGGAAGTCCAAAAGCTAACATTACCCACTTAAATAAATCGTCCATCTCACGGTGAGTGTTAGATATCAGACCCACAGTGATATCCGAGCCACAGTCGTTGAGTAGATGTCGAACCAACGTCGTCTTGCCGCATCCAATTTCACCACTGATTACAATAAAGTTGGAATTATCCTTGATACCATGCTTCATCATCGCGTAAGCGTAGCTATGCCGACGACCAAAATATAAATATTCCGGATCTGGATTAATTGAAAAAGGTGCTTCCTTTAAGTGATAAAACGCTTCGTACATATCAAATCAATATCCTGTTTTAATATTTACGCATCAGGGTAAGCGACTAACTCTATTCTTACTTTGTTTCATCTTTGCAACCCGTTTAACGATCAAGACGAAATAATTCCCCTGCAAAATCAGTTGAGACCACAATCTTTAATTGCCCCTAACTACTACTGACTATAACAAACAGACCTATTACTATAGCAAATCCCTACAAACTTGAAGGGCAAAATTATTGCATTTCGCGGTCAAGTACAACAATTAGCTTAAACAAGCGCATCGTAGCCATTGGCGTGCAACCTGCCCGAAATTATATTTATTCCGTGGTTTTGAGTGGTTTGTCTCCGATTATTCCGAAGATATTTCTCGATTTCAGTGATTCTAACTTTTTTATACCCTGTTTCAACTTGGCTTGCACCAAAAGTACGTCAACGCCATTGCATGCTGACGCGTTAATGTTCACATCGCGGATATCTCCGCATACGCAATGGAGAAACAGATGGGCAGCCTGAGCAAGGAATCATTCGAGGAATTCCTGGAATCACTTAAACAAGCTGGTATCGACATCGTCAAAGAAAGTGAAGTACGCGAGCGACTGGCCGAAGTGCGCCGCTGGCGCGACGCCTTCACTACGCTAGCGAGCAACGGTAGCAGGATCGGCATCCTGTTCAAGAGCCGAAATGGCAGTATTAACCAGGCCGAAATCCATCGTGCTTTCACCGAATTCCAGTTTCCAGAACAAACCGAGGCACTATTTTCTGCCAGCCTCAAGGCAAATCAATAATAATTATTTCAAATATAATGAGGGCGAACGGAGTTTGTTCTTGCCTATCATAACAACCAGCTCCTGTTAATCCGCTTGTATTCTATTTCCACCGTGCCAGCCGCCACGTGTGCCGCTGCTTCTCATCGATAAAGGTCCACGCAACAATTCTGCTCTTCTTCTGTCCCTGTGCCATCTCTATCGTTCTATTTTCCAGCGCGCCTGAATACTTGATCGCGCGATAAACACCGGGCAGACTGGACGACTTCGAGATCAGCGTGGTAAACCACATACAGCTGCCGCGAAACCGAGCACTCTCTTCTATCATGCGGCAAACAAAAGCCTCCTCCCCTCCCTCACAACAAAGCTCCAAACTCTGCCCGCCAAAATTCAGCACCGGTATTTTTTTCTTGCCAAGTGCATTATGCAATTCAGCATCTCTGCCCAGATTTTTCCATTTGCGCTGCGTACCCGACCTCGCTTCGGCCAGCGACGCATGAAAAGGCGGGTTGCACATACTGAGATCGAACACCTCACCATGCTGCACCACCCCCTCGAAGATCGCTGCAGGTGATGTTTGCAAACGCAGCGTAATCGCCCCGCTCAAGCCGTTCGCCTCAACAATACTTTGCGCGTTGGCGATGGCAGCCGCATCGATATCCGTGCCGACAAACTGCCAGCCATACTCGCGGCTTCCGATAAGAGGATAGATACAATTGGCCCCCACGCCGATGTCGAGCACCCGTATCGACTCACCGCGCGGAATCACGCCACTGTTGCTGTCCGCCAACAGGTCGGCGAGAAAATGCAGATGATCTGCCCGGCCCGGAATAGGCGGACACAGATACTGCGGCGGAATATCCCAGTGCTTGATGCCATATACCTCACTCAGCAACGCACGGTTCAATGCTTTGACGGCAGCGGGATCGGCAAAATTGATAGACTCGTCGCCATAGTCATTCAGCGACACAAATACCGCCAGCTCAGGGCTGCCTGCGACAAGCTGCTTAAAGTCGTAACGACCGCGATGCGGATTGCGCGGATGCAGGGTGGTTTTTTCGGCAGGTGCGGCGCGGCCTTTCGCGGTGACTGCACCGCGCTGTTTATCGTTCATGTTTGATGTCTGTTTGACCTGAGCAGAAAAGTGTAGCCTTGCTCCGTTAGATTGCTGGATAAACTATTGCGAAACTGACTTCATTTATTCGCCAGAAATAACCTGGCTAGTTAAGAGCTTAGTCTGATACTCGGTTACGCCCGGCATGGATGGCTCTCTCAAGGGCCTGGTCTGTTTTTGCCAACAGTGTTCTCCAGGTATCGTCATCATTTGCCTTGCAAACGCCAGCAGAAACAGTCACGGGCGGCATGGTACTACCGTCAGGCAATCGGATGGAGAGCTGGCAGATGGTTGAGCGCAGTTGCTCTGCGATGGCATACGTATCGGCAAACTGTAAATTAGCCAGAAGCACGGCAAATTGTTTTCCGCTAAGGCGTGCCGCACAATCACCGGGGCGCAGGAATGTCAGTATCGTTTGAGCGATACTGTGTATTGATTCGTCATCACTCAATTCACTGACACTAATCAGCGTATTTTTTGCTTCATCTACTTTCAGCATAATAAGGCTAAGAGATTGCTTGCCAACGCTTGAAAGATGCAGTATACGATCATATTTTTCTTGTATACCGAGCTGGTTATACAATCCTGTCAGGCTATCAATGGTGGCTCTTTTGTCAGGCAATTTATCATGATGCAACAACGTGTCGGCAATAACCTCATTGCCCTTGCGTATCCTTTGAACCAGTATATTGAGCATATTAAGTGCCGCATCATTTGAACCTTTTAAAAGCGACCAGAATGATGAATAGCCGATTGCCAATAATTGGCAATCGGTGTTTGCAATGACATATGCAGAAACGGTACTGTCCACCAGCACCGACATTTCACCTACACAATCACCCGGATTAAGTATGGTAAACGGCTCATCCAGATTTGACAGCGTTAAATGAACCCCCAATTGCCCTGAGATAATAATGTATACATGTTCATTGATAATGCCTGGAGACAGTAGCTGTTCACCCCGCTTGAGAGAGATCTGTACGGCCTGCTTGAATATAGGGGCAAGTACTTTGGGCGGAATGCCACGAAACAATGATGACTTATCAAGCAGATCTAGAATTATTGGCGCATCAATCACTTCATTTACCCTTGTAAGTTAAACCCCAACATGAATACGGAGTTTCATTATTTAAATTAATTGGAATTGTCACTATTTCACATCTCGCAGTATTAAAGAAGCGCGCATCAATGCCTGCGGTGCCTCTTTAAAATCAGGATTAATCAAATGTGAAATAGGTGTTTTCATAAAATTTGTCTTTCATCAATCAAATTCGTAAGCACACCGGAATTATCATACAGTTATCAGCTATCCACCAGCATTTTATGCTACCCAAAATTTCTGCTGCTATACGAAAATTTCCTCGCGACTGGCCTGTCCGGCTCACAGCGCTAATCGATCAAGCAGCACTGCCTGCAAATCACGCTGAATATCCTACACCGCAATGATTAACACCTACCGATTTTCCACCCGATAAACAATTAGCAAGGCGAATTGATCATCCCCCTGTACTTCGAAATACCGGTATACAACAAACTCAGGCACAATGCGACCGCGACTTGGAGATATAAGCAAGTGAGCGGCTTGACTCCGGCTTCCATTGAAGCATCTTGAAACTATTTCGATATTTGCACAGGTGAATGTTATGGTTCTATACATAACGACATAAGTCCACTGCGCGAATAAATGGCTGCGTTGCGCGGTGCTCGGAGTCCGGGGTCGCGAAGCGACAGATATTTATACATTCCGGCCCCTGCGCGCCGTGCGCCTTGCCCTTCATCCGCTCGCTACGACTTATGTCGCTATGTATAATACCCGCCCACTTAACCATCTTTCTTCAATGTGCATTTCCGCATCTGTTAGCTATAGCGCCGCTGTCGTGCTTGTAACCATTAGTCTGTGTGCCATCCAGCAGGCCAGGCGGCTGCATTCTCCCTACTTGATGTGGGCGTTGATACCGATTTTCTTTGGTTTCCAGCAGGCATTCGAGGGTCGGGTATGGCAGTCGCTCGATACGGGGAATGCCAGTGCAGTGGTGCCCTTTGCGCTGGGGTTTCACTTCTTTTCGCATTTTCTATGGTTGTGGTGGCTCCCGCTCTGCAGCTACCTTGTCGAGCCTGGCAAGATTCGCAAGAGGATCTTTGGCGGCTGCGCCATTTTCGGTGCTTTCGCAGGTGCGCTGGTTTATTCTGTCATGCTCCTCCATCCCGAGTGGATGACCGTTGCGGTGAAAGAACACTCCATCGTCTACAATTTTTCAGCCCCCTATCGCAGCACCATCAACATACCGATCACACCAGTGATGCTCTATGCCCTGACTATCCTTGTGCCGCTGCTCTTATCCAGCCATAGGCAGATCAGGATCTTCGGAGGGTTGACTGCCTTGTCAATGGCGTTGGCATCGGCGGCCTATAATGAAGCCTTCGTCTCTGTCTGGTGCTTCTTCGCTGCCGTGCTCTCGCTGTATATCATCTACATGATTTGCCGACTTGTTGCGGGGTCAAAATCACACCGATAAGTCTGCTTCACTGATTGGAGTGCCAAGAATATGAGCGGCTTAGCGGAGCTTCAGCCATTGCTCCAGGTAATCAAAAAACACGCAGTATAAAAAGATGGGCAGCGGCAGACCCAGCAGGGTGCCGAGCAGATACTCGCGAAACTTGATGCCGGACATGGCGAGGGCATAGTTCAGCGGAGGGGCAGTTTGAAACAGGATGCGCGCAACAACAACACTGCGAAGCGGGCGCGCATCCAGATGGCGCAGGATGCGCGCGATGAACCGGCTGTCCAGTTGACGCAACACATCGCCACCTACAAAGCGGATAATCAGAAAAGTCATCACGCAGGAGACGATGGCCGCCACATAGGTAACGAGCCCGCCATTGGTGCGCCCAAGGGCCAGCACCGCCGCCGCCAGAAATATCCAGCCGGGAATCTGGATCAAGTTGCCCAGCGAAAATAGCAAGACGAATATCAGCAGCCCGCCAAGCAGGTGATCGTCGATTCGCTGGCGCAGAAATTCGAGGTTGAAGTGGCCCCGCAGCCCGAACACCTCGAACAAGGCGAACAACAATCCCAGAAACAGGACGACGACGAGCAGGCGTTGATACTTTTTCATAGCCCGGTTTTTAATCGATGTAGATCAAATCCGCATGCAAAAACAAATTGGATAGTTTCATATTGATTACTAAAATAATTCATTTCATTCCATCAAATTATAAAGCGATTTTGACCAGTTTTTTGAAATTCAGGTTGGCGATGGCAGGTTAGCTTTTGTCCTTAACAAGTTGACCAAATCATCAAACCCTTCCAGACGGCTTGAAAAGTTAAACCTGCCCCCGTCAGAAAAATCAACAACAGTAATACGCCCACCCTTGGCATCCCAGACATTCACTGCCTTGATTTTGGATATGGAATATCGAGCTGCTTTAAAGCTGCCTACCGTTATGTAATCGCCTTCAACAGTCAATGAGTAATTTACTTTGCGAACACATTCAAAAACCATATAAAGAAACAGCGGCGAATACAACAACCATCCCCACCACTCCGGCTGAAGGGTCACATATAGAACCAGCGTCATGGCCAATGCGACGAAAAATTCAATATAAGTCCATTTGATCGCGTATCTAAATGTCATGTCATATCCTCTCTCTGTCACATAGTTTAAGGTGCCATCACTTTGCCAGTGTCATAACCTTGCCCTGACCCCGGCTATTTTTTTCATCACATTATATTTAATCGATGCCAATTGGCAGTCACGTGATTCTGCCTTAAATTTCGCCAGACAGATACTTCCTTCGCTCCTGCTCGGGAAATTTCTCAATCGCATAGCGCAGCATTGTACGAGGCATTTTTTTGTAATAAAGCTTCAAATAGGCCTGTTCCACAGCCTCATTTCGTTTTCCAATTTCCCTGAGCATCCAGCCAACCGCCTTGTGGATTAAATCTTCATCATCTTGCAAGAGCAATTCAGACAATCTGAGCGCATCTTCAAACTGATTATTCCTGATGAAATAAAAGGTGGACATGATTGCGATACGCCTTTCCCAGATACTGGAGGATTTAGCCAGCTTATACAACAATTGCTTGTCTCTGGCTTCAAGGTAGCTGCCGATTATCTGGCTGGCCGAGCTATCGACCAAATCCCAATTGTTGACGCGATGAAGATTATGCACATACAACTCGTAAATAGCCGTTTTCTCTTGATCGTCGCCTTTTGCAAATTTCTGAACCAGCAGCAGCAACGCAAACAAACGCACCTCATGAAAGGCCGACATCAACAGCGTTTGGATAGCTTCCAGCGAAACAGCCTCGCACTTTTTCAGCAGCGCCCTGATCTCAGGTACCCGGATACCCAGAAATCTATCCCCCTCGCCGTACTCGCCTTGCCCCGTTTTAAAGAAATGTTTTGAATGCTCCGCTATATCTGGATTGGCTAGGTTCCTTAGGCGTTTGCTGATTTCTTGGGGTGTCATTTCCAGAGTACAAGTGGACGAAATCGAATTATTTTTATGGAACTCATTTATCACCTCAAAAAAAATGCGAATCTGGCTTCCTTTAATTACTTCTGGAGGTTGATAATCATGGGAAGCAATATTGTCGCATAACGATAGTATATTCAAGTGGTTCAAAATGGTTACGAGAACGCAAATTTAATTATGATGCAGGCTCCTTTAATTCATTTATCAATTTTAAATTAAATTAAAAATATCTTGATCCCGTACCTGACTACGGATATATATTTGCAATCTCAAATACACCATCGACTCACAGAAAAGATTAACATGTCAAAACAGAAAACAGGAAGCGGCGCCCTGATTGCGGGTGGCGTGGCTGCGATACTTGCCTCAACCTGCTGCCTTGGGCCGCTGTTGCTGGTAATGCTGGGGTTTAGCGGCGCGTGGATAGGCAAGCTGAGAGTGATGGAGCCTTACAGTCATTACTTTCTTGCACTGGCGCTGGTGGCAATGGTGTTTGCCTATCGCCGCATTTATCGTCCGGCGCAAGATTGCAAGCCGGGCGAAGTTTGCGCGATACCGCAGGTACGTGTTTCTTACAAGATTATATTTTGGGTGGTGTCCGCGTTGATTTTGCTTGCACTTGGTTACCCTTTCATCGTTCCCTATTTTTATTAATCAGGAGATTTTTATGCAAAAATTATTGGTCGTTTTCACATTCGCTATACTCGCCACTACACCCGTGTGGGCGGCAACACAAACCGTTACCCTGTCTGTACCGGACATGAGCTGCCCTGCCTGCCCGATTACGGTAAAGAAGGCGCTTTCAAAAGTTGAGGGGGTCGGCAAGATCAATGTCAATTTTGAGAAGCGCGAAGCAACGGTTGTGTTTGATGACACGAAGACCGGAATCAGCAAGTTGACCCAGGCAACCGAGATGGCAGGTTATCCTTCAAGCTTGAAGTAATAAGTATTGAATTTTATAAATATTGTAAACTTGACCCCCATTGGCACATGGCACAACTGTCTGTCGGGTTTTCGGAAAAAATATAATTGATAAATAAGGAGTCGCATCATGGCTGATTGTTGTTCAACTACTGAAAGCAAAGCGGCACACCCCAAAAAACGCTGTTGTCCGGACAATGGTCAGGAGGGCACCGAGGTGTCTGCAAAAACCATCTCGCACCACCTCAACCAAGCGTGGAAGTGGAATGATAAAGGCGTGCGCTACTTTTTTTGCGCTGATCCAGACTGTGATGTTGTATATTTTGGCGACGATGATTCGACCATTACCAAATCACAATTACGAACTATGGTTGGAGTAAAGGAAATATCCAACGATGCGCCGGCTTGTTATTGCTTTGGCGTCAGCAAGGCGGATGCAATAAGTGACCCCAGTATCCGTGCGTATGTGATGTCGCAAACCAAACATGCGCAATGCTCATGCGATGTAAGCAACCCGTCTGGCCGCTGCTGCCTGAAAGATTTCCCGCGTACAGGCAAGCAACTGGATTCATAATCGAGGGGGCCATTCCCCTTAAATTCTGTATTTCCTTATTCTTTGCTCAATTATTGAGTTTTTCGAAATTCATTACACTTTTAAATCCCCCTCCCTTTTACCCGCAAGGAGTACGCCGTTGGGTACCCCGCTGCTACGCAGCGACCCTGTCTCTGTCCAAAGGGTAGAACATTCCCCGATCACAGTCTGGCTGGTTCACCAATTTAACAAAGGGGGGATTTTCTCGGCCAGGTTTCGAAAAAAACTGGTTTACTGCACAGTTGATGAATGCAGCATAATGAACAAATTAAGGGATGCGGAATACTGGGGCAAGGTCACATGGCGGCTGACGCAAAAATGATGTCCAACACAGAAGTCACACTCGAGCAAAAGCTCAAGTTTCTGCTGCGCCCGGAGTCCTACCCGGACAGGCCAGGTCATGTCGACGCAATTGAAACGCACATGTCCTGGGTGTTCCTGACAGACCGCTATGCATACAAACTCAAAAAGCCGGTGCAGTATGACTTTCTTGATCTCCGGTCGATTGAGGCCCGTCGACAAGATGCAGAAGATGAAATCAGCTTGAATACCCGTCTTGCACCGGAGATCTACCTTGAAAGGTTGCCGCTTACCAGAGACGCGAGAGGCACACTGGGCATTGATGGGGAAGGGGAAGCCGTGGACTGGCTGGTTAAAATGCGTCGCTTGCCGATTGAACAGATGCTTGACCACACCATCCGGCAGGGAACGACCGAAGCGGCAGCTGTAAAGCGGGCTGCCGTCATGCTGGCAGAATTCTATCGAACTGCATTGCCAATAAAAATGCTCGATAATGAATACATCGAAAAATTCAAAATAAACGTGACAGCCAACTTGAAGGAATTGAGCGATCCAAAGTATCAGCTGCCCAAAGAACTGATCAGCAAAATTTCCACTGCGCAGTTTGCATTCCTGCAAAATGAATCTGCACTGCTTGCCCAGCGTGTACGGGCAGGAAAAATCATCGAGGCCCATGGCGATCTGCGTCCTGAACACATCTGGCTGGGGCCGCAACCCGTCGTGATCGATTGCCTCGAATTCAAACGCGAATACCGTATTTTGGACACGGCTGATGAACTGGCTTTTCTCGCCATGGAGTGCGAGCATCTTGCTGCGCCATGGGTCGGGCAAATGTTCTTCGAAGCTTATCGTGAAGTGACAGGCGACCAGCCTGCTGAAAAACTGTTGCATTTCTACAAGAGCTACCGCGCAACCTTGCGGGCGAAGATCACGATCTGGCATCTCAAGGATGCGGAAGTGCGCGAACCTTCAAAATGGATACGTCTGGCAAAGGAATATCTGCATCTTGCAGAAGTTCACGCCGAAGGCTTATAGCAGCTCCTCGAATGCCCCACCCGTGTGGATGCATCGAATGGCAGCAGCAAAAAGTGGTGTGGCGTCCAGGATTTCCAGTTTTGCTCTCGCAGCTTGCGAGTCCAGCCGAAAGGGTGGAATCGTATTGGTCACGATCACCTTGTCAAATGCTGCGTTCGCCAATACTTCATTGGCAGCGCCGGTGAAAACTCCATGGCTTGCGGCAGCATAGACCTTCTTCGCGCCGTGTTCGCGGCATGTCAGTGCGGTGCGCAATATGGTCGTTCCCGTGCTGATCAGATCATCGACAATCAGCGCGACCTTGCCTTTCACATCGCCGACGAATTGCTCGCCTGATACCACGCCCTTGCTACGGTGTTTTTCCATGAACGCGCTCAACACCTCTTGTCCTGTTGCGTCTGCCAAAGCTTGCCTGAACTGTTCGGCACGTTTTATTCCGCCTGCATCCGGCGATACGACGATCACCTCTTCTTTATCCAGGAGCGGCACAAAATAGCTGACCATCAGTGACCTGGCTTCCAGGTGGTCGGTATGGCAACGGAAAGCGTTTTGGAAGGCGGCAAGGTTGTGCACGTCGAGGATGAGTACGCGATCCGTCCCGACAGCCTCAAACAGGCTGGCAACGTAGCGTGTAGTGACTGGATCGTAGGGTTTGGTTTTTTTGTCTTTGCGGGCGTAGCACAAGTAGGGGACTACCGCTGTTACGCTGTTTGCCGAAGCATCTTTTAGCGCGCCTATGAAGAAAAGCAGACGGCAAAGCTTGTCGTTCACGCTCTGTTTTGCATCCCCGTACAATGACTGCACCACAAAAACATCCCGGCCCCGCACGTTTACGAGGGGGCGCGACTTATGCTCGCCATCTTCGAATTCCCGTTCCTCGTGCTCGCTCAGAGCGATTCCCAACGCATGACTGATTCCTTCGCCAAACGCACGGCTTGAGTTGAGTGTGAAGAGTAATGGTTCTTCATTGTTCATGTTTTTATGTTTGGCCCAGGGTTAAAACAGCCCGGCTTCTTTATGGATAATAGAATTGACCGTTATTACAAGCTTGTTATAAGAAATCAAAGGGGGCTTCATATTGTTTCCTGAAATTCATTCAATCTTTCACTTCAATTACAAAGCGAAGCCGACCCATTTAATCTCTTTGGGTTAAATTCCCCGACGCTTGCGGCGTAGTTTTTTCGTAGGTCGGGTTTTAACCCGACGTTTTGCTTCTATTCGCCAACCATGTCGGGTTACCCCGCAGGGGTTCTTGTACCCTTTGGGTAAAACCCGACCTACGAATAGTCATCTACCTAATACTCCGTAGTTTGCTGCGGGGTGATTTACTTTCATAATGAAATAATAGGGGCAGGAGCCATAAATACAATAGTTTCTGTAAAATTAAAAATCATTCGCCCCCACTGATTTATATTTCCCCAACGCAACCCTCCGCTTGGAAAGCTCCTGCAACAGTTTCGCAGCCAATTCACCGAGAGGGTTCTCCCCCAGCGCCTCGGCTTCTGCAACAGCAGTCATCAGCTGAAAAATTTCTGCTTCTCTTAGGTTATCCAGCTCCTGCTCAATCTCCGCCATCCTGCGGCGTAGCTGGGCAATGCGGCGCGTAGATTTCAGCATGCGAGAGGCCGCATCCACACCGGTAATCGCCTCGGGGTCTTCACCAAACTCGATGATCAATTTTTCGAGGGCAGCCTGGTCGCCACGCTCATAAGCCAGATTCACCTGCGCCATCATTTGCGTGCGCCGTTCGCGTTCTGCATCGCTGGTGGCACGGTCCGGATGCATCAGCATCGCGGCTTTGCGATAGGCTTTTTTACATTCGGGGGTAATTTCTGCGGGGGGTTCGGGCTGTGCCTCGATCAAGCCGGCTTCTTCGGCAGATTGTCTGGCTCTATCCTGAGCGGCACGGGCTGCATTCTGCGCCTCAATATCATCGGGATTAGCCGCAGCCTCTTGCTGGCTAATGCCTGCCATCAACTTATCCAACTCAACCAGCAAACGCCCCACCGTGTCGTAATAGCGCTTTTGAAACCATGCCACATCGGTCTTGGTCGTTTCGCGTTCCAGCTCGAATAAAGCCACCTGCTCTTCCAGTTGCGCCTGCTCGGCTTCATGCCTGGCCAGTTCTAATTCTTGTTCTTCAGCGAGCATCAATACATCTCAGAAAGAAAACGCTTTGCCCAGGCGTGCCCCTGCTCCGCCGCTTTGCGATACCAGGCTATCGCCAGTTCATCGTTCTGCTTCACGCCATTACCTGCGGCATACAAGGCACCCAGCGCGAATTGTGCTTCGGCATGCCCCTGCTCGGCGGCATTGCAAAACCAGTAAAAGGCCCGTTCATAATCGCGCTCGGTTTCACTGCCTTTCATATATTCGCAACCCAGCTCCCACTGCCGCGCTGCATTGTTATCGTCCTGTGCATCAGCAGTAATATTCTTGAGCACATCCAGTCCACGCGATACCAGGCTCCCCTGCTGCCCGGAAACGGCTAGGGTTTTAGTTTCTTGAACGATAGTTAAGTTGTTCTCGTTATCCATGAAAATTAAACAATATACAAATATTTCAAATGAATAGAGTTAGCCACTATTGATTTGCTAATTCTCCCCGCCGCACCCAGCTCTTGATCGCTTCAGCCGTTTCTTTTTCGATCCCATTATAACCATGATGGGCATAAGCTTCACAAACATCACCAACTGAAATTCCGCCTTCCATCACGATCAGTTCGGTTCCATATTTATCATGTGAGACCTGTGAAGCAGCTAAAGGCGTAACAAAGCATGTATCCATACTGTGATGCACAATTAATTGACGATTTTTGTAATTTTTCTGATTGAGGAACTAAATTCTCTGCATAGAGGACGTATGTATCTCGCCGGCGATTTTGTCCGAAAGGTAGGCAGCCAGCTCAAGGGTATCGTAAGTACCCTTACTGGTACCGACCAGATAAATTTTAACATTTATAAATCGGCGGTTAAGGTCATCTATCAAAGCCTGAATGCGGGAAGTAGATTGAGTGGAGTTGGTTGCTACCGTGGCAAACTCCT
>Ga0315281_10005267_pt1 | contig 18548 bp, 16 predicted proteins | sample YL17G07_0_MG_FD_204540 | JGI IMG/M metagenome (GOLD analysis project Ga0315281, IMG submission 204540) | Sediment microbial communities from Yellowstone Lake, YNP, Wyoming, USA - YL17G07_0 | ecosystem: Environmental > Aquatic > Freshwater > Lake > Sediment | place: USA: Wyoming | collected...
TGTCCGCGGTCTCAACATCCGCTCGCGCAGGAGCAATCGCAACAAATACGCCCAGAACAGCGACCAGACATACACCCGTGAGCCACCTCTGCATTCTCATGACTGTGTTACCTCATGATAACCGTCCCAAAAAAGAATTCGTCGCGGATTTCCTGATGGCTGCAATAATAACACACCGCTCTTCCGACGGCCCAACCCTTATTTCGTCAATTTCCATTCCCGAATCACGTCGAGATTCTTATAATCAGTCATATCATAGTGAATCGGCGTTACCGATACCGCACCATCTTTAAGCGCTGCGCTGTCGGTCTCTTCCTCCTCGTCGGTGTCCATCAGCTCCCCGCCGAGCCACCAGTAGGCCCGTCCCCTCGGGTCAATGCGTTTGTGAAACTCCTCGGTAAATTTGGCCATCCCCTGCCGCGTCACCCTCACGCCGCTTATCTTATCTCTCGGAACAGCGGGCACGTTGACATTGAGGAGTGTCCCCGCAGGCAAACCCTTTTCAATGACAGACTGGGCCAGCCGACCGGCAAACTCGGCGGCATACTCGAACTCCCGCGAGGTAAAGCTGTCCAGTGAAATGGCAAAGGCCAGAACCCCCAGCATGGTCGCCTCTGTGGCCGCAGAGACTGTGCCCGAGTAGATGACATTCATCCCCGTGTTCGGGCCCTGATTGATGCCTGAAATCACGAGATCCGGGCGGTGCGGTAACAGGGATTTGATTGCGATCTTGACGCAGTCTGCGGGCGTGCCCGACACGGCCAGGCCGTAGAGCTCTCCATCCTTTCGCACCTCGCTCACTCTCAGGGGGTCCACGGTCGTGATGGCATGTCCCACCGCGCTCCGCTCGAATGCCGGCGCAATGATTGCCACCTCGCCGAGCGTTTTTATCTGACGATAGAGGGCGTACAGGCCGGGGGCATTAATTCCATCATCGTTCGTGAGCAGTATTTTCATTGGACACGCCATCTCCGGTTGGATGAGCCTGGTGACTATCGACTACTAAAGTAACCGGCCCGTCGTTCTCGAGCTTCACGAGCATCTTTGCGCCGAAGCGCCCCGTCTTTACTGCCACCCCATGATCGCGCATGGCTGTCACAAACTTCTCGCAGAGCGCTTCTCCCTTGCCGGGATCGGCTGCCTCCGTGAAGCTCGGGCGCCGGCCCTTGCGGCAATCCCCATAGAGCGTGAACTGGGAGACCACGAGGGCCTCCCCGCCGGTCTCCTTGAGCGAGAGGTTCATCTTGCCCGCCCCATCATCAAAGACGCGCAGATGGGCGATCTTCCCCGCGAGATATGCAGCACTGGCCTCGCTGTCGCCCACTGCCACGCCAAGGAGAATAAGCAGGCCATGCCCGATCTCACCGACCGTTTCCCCGCCAACTTCCACAGCGGCCCTTGTAACCCGCTGGACCACGGCTCTCATGGATTTAATCCCGATCGGACTGAATAACTACCGGCGTCCGAAGGGGGGACTTCACATTCGTCCCGCCCCTGAGGGAAAGCCCCCCTCTACGAACGCTACAATCTGTCCATTGATGATCTCGTCATAATTGACATTTACCCGGACTGTAATTATCCTACTATACAGAGAGTTATGTATACACTCAACAGGAAACGGAGGCCATTTTTGTAACCGGTTGCAAGGATATTATCTATTATGAGCGAAATTCAGATTCGGAAGATTACTGCTGAAGATATTCCGGTCCTGGTTCCGCTGCTGGCCAAATCCTTCGCCGCTCAGCCGCTGACGAGGTGGATGCTCGGCGACGATGAACGCGCGCTGAGGAGGGGGGAGCGCGTCCTGAAATTAGATTTCGAGAATGCGTTTCAATACAATCTCATGTTCACCACAACCGGACTCCAGGGAGCGGCCCTGTGGCACCCGCCTGACAGAACGCAGACAGCGTGGCAGGGCGTCATGTGGCTGCTGAAACTCATCCAGATCGTGGGCATCAGCCGGAATCTGCCGGCGCAACTGGAGTCTTTCTGGAAGCTCGAAAAGCTTTTCCCCAGGATTCCCAACTACTATCTCTCAATGCTCGCGGTCGCTGCGCCTTTTCAGGGACAGGGCATCGGGTCAGCCCTCTTACAGCCCGTCCTGAAAATCTGTGACGCGCGAGGTATCATCGCCTATACCGTGACCGACATGGAGCCGAACGTGGTATTCTACCAGAAACAGGGATTTCGGGTGAAAGACGTCATCCCCATCCCCCGGGCGTGCCTCAAGGCATGGACGATGTCGAGGGAGCCTCAATCCACGGCGACACAGAAGTCACAGGGATGGTGACACAGGACGCCGATGAGGAGGAATTCAGCGGGATGGCTGACGGCGAGGCAACAATAATAAGAGTAAAGAGTAGACCTGACCCCATCAGGTTTTGCCGATTTCGTCGAGGAGCGCCTTCACAAAATCTTTTTCCCTTACCTTACGGAGGACCTTCCCCTTGCGAAATAGTATCCCTTCGCCCCTCCCCCCCGCGAGGCCGACGTCCGCCTCACGCGCTTCCCCGGGCCCGTTCACGGCGCAGCCCATGATTGCGACTCTGATATTCGATTTCACATCCTTGATCGCCTCCTTAACCTCCTCCACTATTTTCACAACATCAATCTCGCACCGCCCGCAGGTGGGACACGAGACGAGCGTCGGGCCGAAGCTCCTCACCCCGAGCGACTGGAGGATTTCACGGGCGATCTCCACCTCCATGACGGGATCGCCTGTCACTGAAACCCGAATGGTATCCCCCACGCCCTCGAGGAGGAGGCGGCCTATGCCGATCGCGGATCTCACTGCAGCGGTCAGCGGAGGCCCGGCCTCTGTCACGCCGACATGGAGCGGGTAATCGGTCATCTCTGAAACGCGCTCATAAGCCCGTATCGTGTCGGCCACCGAAGAAGCCTTGACGGATATTTTAATCAGATTATGTCCTGCATTTTCGATCCTTTTCACACAGGTGATCGCGCTCTCCGCGAGGGCCTCGGGCGTCGGCCCCCCGTGGTCCTTCAGGATTGATGGCTCAACCGATCCGGAATTGACGCCCACGCGGATAGGGATTTTCCCCGCAGCGGCAGCCCGCGCGATCTCGGCGATGCGCTCCGCCCCGCCGATGTTCCCCGGGTTAATGCGTATGCCGTCCGCGCCTTTTTCCATTGCGATAAGCGCGAGGCGGTAGTTGAAGTGTATATCGGCGACGAGCGGCGTGGTGACCTCCCGCTTGATCTTCCCGAGGGCGCGGGCGGCCTCTTCATCGGGCACCGCGAGCCGAATGATCTCGCACCCCTCGCGGGCGAGCCGCGCGCACTGCTTCACCGTCGCCCTGACATCGGCCGTAGAGGTCTTGGTCATCGACTGAACGGAAACCGGCGCCCCGCCGCCGATCGCCAGCCCGCCCAGCATTATCCTTCTTGTCCTCTTCCTTCTTATATCCATTTCCTTTATCCGCATCGCCGACACGCCCCACGCCGACACGCCGTCACGGTTTTTCCGTCGGCGCCCCCGTCTTCTCCCCAAAGACCAGGCGCGAAATGCTATCTCCCCACCTGCGCATGATATCGTTCGCGGAGATCAGCACCATCAGCGCAATAAAAATGGCGACAAACATATTCTGCATCACCGTCATTGCCTTCACGCTCAGGGGCCTGCGCCTCGCGCCCTCCACGAGCGCGATGAGCATATGCCCGCCGTCGAGCACCGGAACCGGCAGCAGATTGAGCACGGCGAGGTTGACGCTTATAAACGCAATCACGTAGAGGAATTGCAGGAGACCTGCCCGCACCGAGTAGCTCATGATCTGCACGATGCCGATCGGGCCCGAGAGCCCCCGGGGCGAGACCGCGCGCAACACGAGCCCCCTCAGGGTGAGGTACATCTCACGGACATTCCCGGCGACCTGCGAGAAGGGGCTCCTGTGGAGATAGACCACCAGGCCGTTCGCCGCGAGATCATCCATTGACATATCCAGCCGCAGCCTGACGCCGATCGCCGGGTATTTGAGCGCCTTATCATAGCGGGGGACAACCGTCACGTTGAGGGGAGTTCCCTTCCGCAACAATTCGAGCGGGACCGCCGCCCCCTCGTGCGACCTGATTATTTTCATCAGCTGTTCCCACGAGTAAACTTTTCCACCTCCCGCGCCAATGATGAAATCACCGTCCCTCGCGCCGGCTGATTCCGCCACGGAATGCTCCAGCACATCCACCGATATGAGGTCCCGCGGCAATATCCCGATCCTCCTGAGCCCGAGCTTCTCGTCCCTCTCGGGAACGATCCTCTTCGAGAGCCGCTCGCCGCCTCTCTCGAACACAAGGTCAATCGCCGGGAGGGTGGAGTAGACGATCGATTTCGTCACCTCTTCCCATCGCTCGACACCGCTCCCGTTGATTTGGAGGACGCGATCGCCGGGTTTCAGCCCCGCGTTTTCGGCGGGCGAATGCTCAAGGATGCTCCCGATGACCGTGCCCGCCACGTTTACGGGGAACGGGAAACCGTGCACATAAATCACACAGTAGATGAGGAACGCGCTCACGAGATTCATGAGCGGCCCGCTCCCGCACACCGCGAGTCTCGCCGTGATCGGGCTCGCGTAGTAGCCATCCCCGACGCTCCGCGGATCGACGCCCTCCTCGAACTCCATGCCCGCGAGCTTGACGTAGCCGCCCACGAGGATCAGGGAGATCCGGTACTCGGTGCCTCCCTTCGTGAACCCCCAGATCTTCGGCGGGAAACCGATGGAAAATACCTCCACCCGTATTCCGCGCAGCTTGGCGACGATGAAGTGGCCGAGCTCGTGAAGGAACACGACCACGCCGAGCGCGATAATGCCCAGGACGACCGGGACAACATTTTCCGAACTCCAGTGAAAAAGGGCGAGCGCGCTGTTCATGCTGCTCCCTTCGCCTCCCGCCGCGCCCAGCCGTCAGCGCGAAGGACCTCCTCGAGCGACGGCCGGTCCACGCTCGTGTGTTTCTGCATCACCTCTCCCGTCAGGGTCGGAATTCTGGTGAAGGGGATTTCACCCGCCAGGAAACGCTCAACCGCAACTTCGTTGGCCGCGTTCAGGACGGCCGGCAACGTCCCCCCTGCCTTCATCGCCCTTCTCGCGAGCTCCAGCACGGGGAAGCGAACGGGATCCGGCTTCTCAAAGTGCAATGCCCTCAGGTCATCCATCCCGAGCGACCCCCACCGCCCGGCAATTCTCCTCGGATAGAGGAGCGCGTACTGGATAGGAATGCGCATGTCGGCCGGGCTCATCTGGGCAATGACCGATCCGTCCTCGAATTCCACCAGCGAGTGCACCACGCTCTCCGGATGCACCAGCACGTCGATCTTCCCCGGATCGATGCCGAAGAGCCACCGCGCCTCGATCATCTCGAGCGCCTTGTTCATCATCGTGGCTGAATCTATGCTCACCTTCTTCCCCATCTCCCAGCGCGGATGCTTGAGGGCATCCTCAGGAGTCGCACGGGCCATCTCCTCCAGAGACCGGTCCAGGAACGGCCCGCCCGACGCGGTGAGGATCAGCCGTTTCACCTCGCCGCGCGCTCCCGCCCTCAGGCACTGGTGCAGGGCGCTATGCTCGCTATCAACGGGCATGATCTCCACCCCCTGCGCGGCAGCCTCTCTCATGATAATCTCACCGCCGCAGACGAGGACCTCCTTGTTGGCGAGGGCGACCTGTTTGCCTGCCCTGATCGCCTCCAATGTCGGGACGAGGCCAACCGCTCCCACGATCGCGGAAACGACCGCGTCGGCCTCCTTCATGCGGGCGAGCGTGGCAATCCCCTCCTCCCCGCTGATCACCTCGACCGTGTCGCCGACCCTGTCGCGCAGTTCCCGCGCCCTGGACTCGTCGCTCACCGCAACCATGCGGGGACGGAACCGCTCGATCTGCTCACGGAGCATTCCGATGTTCCTGCGCGCTCCGAGACCCACCACGCGCAGCGCGTCGGGGAATGCGGCGGCCACCTCAAGGGTGCTCACTCCGATTGAACCGGTCGAGCCGAGGACGACGATTGTTTTCATCTGCTGAATACCAGGTAAAAGTAGAGGACGGGGAGTGTGAGGAGGATGCTGTCGAGGACGTCAAGCATGCCGCCGATTCCGGGAATGGAGCCGCTCGCATCCTTCAGGTTCGCGTCCCGCTTGAGCATTGACTCCGAGAGATCACCCACCTGGCCGACGATGTTGAGCACCGCCCCCATGGCGAGCGCGGCGTGAAGCGAAAACGAGCAGGGGAACCACTTCCAGATGATGAGGCCCGCCAGGATGCCGCCGGCGAGGTTCCCGGCGGCTCCTTCCCATGTCTTCTTGGGGCTGATGCGGGGGATGAGCTTGTGGGTTCCGATGCTGCTCCCCACCGCGTAGGCGAGCATGTCGCCGCCCTTGACGATCAGGAAGAGCGCAAAGATGAACCACCTCCCGTCCACACCGGGATAGTACATCACCTTGAAGATAAAAGACCAGAGCCACGCGACGTACACATACCCTGAGAGGATCCCGGCGATGTTTCCCATGGCTCGCCGGGAGTCGCGCTCGAACGCCTGGAGGATGAAAAGCCCGACGATGATCGCCACCGCCGCGATGTACTCCAGCCCGTCATTGTCATGGGCGAAATAGCTGTCGAAAAAAACTGTGGAAACGAATATCACCGTGGCTGCCGCGCCGTAGAACTTGAACACCTTCATCCCTTTCGCGTCGAGCATGCGGTAATACTCGAGCGTTCCGCCGAGGGCGAAGAGGTTGCCCACCACCAGGGGTATAATCGCAGACGGCCCGTGGCAGAACCAGACGGAGATGATGAGCATGCCAACAAGAAAAAGGGCACTGCCGATTCTCAGCAGAAACATGCGCTCACCTCACTCACCATCCCCCCCCGCGCGAACGAGCCCCGTCCCGCTGATTTTGGGATTTGGGATTTGCCCTTTGGGATTTGGCCCGCCCGCAGGCAACAATGCGTATGCGCATGGGGCATGGGCATACAGCTACCTCGATCACTCCTCCATAACGTCTCATTTGGGATTTGGGATTTGGCCCGCCCACAGGCAACAATGCGTATGCGCATTGGGCATGGGCATACAGCTATCTCGATCACTCCTCCATAACGTCTCATTTGGGATTTGGGATTTGGGATTTGGGATTTGTCCTTTGGGATTTATCTTCCACCCCTCCGAACCTCCTCTCGCGCCCCTGGTAGTCGAGGAGGGCCTGCACAAAGTGCGGCCTGCGAAAATCAGGCCAGTAGACGGGAGTTACATAGAGCTCGGCGTAGGATATCTGCCAGAGCAGAAAATTGCTCACGCGCATCTCACCGCTCGTGCGGATGAGCAGGTCGGGGTCCGGCATCCCCGCCGTAGAGAGGCTCATGGAAATCAGTGTCTCATCCACGTCCTCAGGCGCGAGCTCCCCCCTCGCGCTCCTCGAGCAGAGGGCACGCACCGCGTCCGTGATCTCACTCCTCGCCCCGTAGTTCAGTGCGAGCACGAGGGTCAGGCCCGTATTCCCCGCGGTTCCCCTGACCGCCGTCTCGATCGCCCGCTGGACGTCCTCCGGCAACGCGCCAATCCGCCCGATCACCTGGAGGCGGACATTATTCCGATTGAGCTCGCGCTCCTCCTTCTTCAGGAACCTCTTGAGGAGGCTCATGAGCGATGAGACCTCGCGCCTGGATCTCTTCCAGTTATCCACGGAGAAGGCGTAGAGCGTGAGATAGCGGATGCCGAGCTCCCCCGCCGCCCGCACGACCTCCCGTATGGAATCGATGCCCGCCCAGTGCCCCCTGATCCGCGACAAGCCCCTCGACCGCGCCCATCTGCCATTCCCGTCCATGATGATCGCGACGTGCTTCGGGATGCGCTCTTTGCGGAGGCGATCGTCCGCTGTGGAACTGCTTTTCATAAACCCAGTTGCGATTCTTTTCTACCGGCAGGGAAAAGGGGGAACGGTCGACGTCAGCGCCACACCCCCTCAGGCAATCTTCTTCCCTCTCTGGACGTGCTCCATGAGGGGATTGCCGCTCCCCCTCACCACCTCCTCGGTGATCGTGCAGCTCGAGAGCCCGCTCTGCGAGGGCACCTCATACATGACATCCAGCATTATTTCCTCGAGCATGAGCCTGAGGGCGCGGGCCCCGGTTCCCTTCTCAATCGCCCGCCGGGCCAGCTCCTGGAGCGCCCCCGGAGTGAAATCGAGCTCCACCCCTTCCATCGCGAGCAACGCCTTGTACTGCCGCACAATGGCATTGCGCGGTTCGGTGAGTATCCTGACCAGCTCTTCTTCGCCGAGCGCGGAGAGGGGGGCAACCACCGCCATGCGGCCGACGAACTCCGGGATCATGCCATACTCGATCAGGTCTTCCGGCTGCACGTGCGAGAGGATCTCGCCGCGCCGCCGCTCGTCCCTCCCGGCGAGCTTCACGCCGAACCCTACCCTCTTCCTGCCCAACCGCTTCGCGACGATTTCCTCCAGGCCGTGAAACGCCCCGCCGCAGACAAAAAGAATATTCGTCGTATCAACGGCGATGTACTCCTGCTGCGGGTGTTTGCGCCCGCCCTTGGGCGGCACATTCGCCACGGTCCCCTCGATGATCTTCAACAGCGCCTGCTGGACCCCCTCGCCGGAGACATCCCTCGTAATGGACACATTGCTCACCGTCCTGCGTATCTTGTCGATTTCATCGATATACACGATGCCGCACTCAGCCCATGGGGTGTCATAGTTCGCCGCCTGGAGCAGGCGGAGTATCACATTCTCCACATCCTCTCCCACGTACCCCGCCTCCGTGAGCGTCGTGGCGTCGGAAATGCTGAAGGGAACATTGAGAATCTTCGCGAGGGTTTTTGCGAACAGCGTCTTCCCCGAGCCCGTGGGGCCTATGAGGAGCATGTTGCTCTTCTCCAGCTCGACCTCGGCTTTTATTTTCCCGTGCGTGAGCCGCTTGAAATGGTTGTGGACGGCGACCGAAATCGAGCGCTTGGGCTTCTCCTGCCCGATCACATACTCGTCCAGGCGGCGCTTGATTTCCGCCGGCTTGGGAACCTTCAATCGCCGGGGCTCGGGGGGCTGCTTGAGAAAGTTCCTGCACAGCTCGACGCATCGGTCGCATATATTCGCACCAGGACCCGCAATGAGCCTCTCCACCGCACCACGGTCGCGCCCGCAGAACGAACAGCACGCCCTTTCTCCACGCCCCTGCGCACCCCGCGCCTTACTTCGCACCCTTGACCTCCTTCTGGGTCGCGATCACCTGATCAACGAGACCGTACTCCTTGGCCTCCTCAGGGGACATGTAGAAATCCCTGTCCGTGTCGCGGGCGATCGTCTCAAGGCTTTTACCCGTATGGTGCGCGAGGAGTTCGTTGATCTTCTCCCGCAGCCTCAGGATCTCCCTCGCCTGAATGCTGATATCCGCGGCCACGCCCTGAACGCCACCCCACGGCTGGTGGATCATGAGCCGCGCGTGCGGGAGGGCGTAGCGCTTCCCCATCGTACCCGAGGCGAGGAGGAGAGCCGCCATGCTCGTTGCCTGCCCCACGCAATAGGTATTGACATCACACCGCACAAACTGGATCGTATCGTAGATCGCGAGGCCCGCCGTCACCGTTCCCCCCGGTGAATTGATATAGAGATTGATATCCTTGTCCGGGTCTTCCATTTGAAGAAAGAGCATCTGCGCCACCACAAGGTTGGACACATTGTCATCGATCGCCGTACCGATAAAAACGATACGGTCCTTGAGAAGCCGAGAGTAGATATCGTACGCCCTCTCGTAGCGGCCGGTCGTTTCAACGACCATTGGTATGAGCTGATTTTTCATAGTGCCTCCATGGCCCCGCGTGTCTCATGATAACTGTAACACGCCGGAAATTTGATTGAAATGAAGAAATCTCGCTACTCCTTCGACTCCCTGATACGCGCGCGCTCCACGAGAAATGCGGTCACTTTCTCCATCTTTATCTCTTCTTCCAGTGCGCCCGTGCGCCCGTCCTTCTCCAGCGAAACCTCTATCTGCTGCGGCTCCCTTTTCAACATCACGGCAATCTGCCTGATGCGCTCCTCTCTCTCTTCTGGTGAAACCGCTATCTTCTCCCGCCTCGCGATTTCATCGTAGATGCAACTGAGTGTGAGGCTTTTCTCCGCCTCCTTCCGGGATGCCGCTATCAGCTCTTCCCTGCGTTCGAGAATAGCTTCCTTTTTCACTCCCTGGCCGAGAAGCCTCGCGGCGGTTTTTTCAGCGATCGACGCCGCCTCGGCGCTCACGCGCCTCTGCGGCAACGGCATCCTGTGATGCCCCAGCAGATAGTTGTTGATCTGTTCGACGACACTCCGATGCTCCTGCGCCTCGGCGTATTTCAGGAGATCGGCCCTGATTGCGGCGCGCAGTTCGTCCTGGTTTGTGTAATTCCCGAGCTCCTTGCAAAAATCATCGGAGAGCGCGGGGAGCTTCTTTTGATTGATCTGCCGGAGGGTGACCGTGAACAAAGCCTCCTTCCCGCGGAGGTGCTCCTGATCAACATCGGCGGGGAGGGTGAGCGTAAAAGAGCGCGTCTCCTCGGACACCATGCCGTTCATCTTGTCGCAGAAGCCGGGGAGGAAGGACCCGGTCTTCATCTCGAGCCACAGGCCTTTCCTCTCATCAAAGATCTTCCCCTCAACGGTGCCGGAATAATCCAGGAGCGCAAAGTCGCCCGCGGCGAGCGGCCTATCCTCCACGGGGAGGAATTCCGCGTGCTGATCGAGCAGCATGGCGATGTAGTGCTCAACCTCCTCATCCTTCACCGCGGCCTTTTTCTTCACGGCCTTGATGCCGGTGTAGCCGCCCAGGTGAAATTCCGGCCACACCTCCACCTCAACCTCGTAGCGGAACGTCTCTCCCTCCGTAAGCGGGAGCTCCTTAACATTAATGGTTGGATTGACCGCCGGCTCGACCTGCTTTTCCTTCAACGCCTCGGCAAAAGACTCCCCCACAAGCCGCTCCTTGATGTCTTCCTTCACGCCCGAACCGAAGTGGAGCTCCAGAATCTTCCTCGGGGCTTTGCCCTGCCTGAAACCGGGGACATTGGCTGTCCGCGACAGCCGCTCGTAGGCGAGCTGAATCTCCTGATTCACACGCTCCGCGGGGATTTCGATCTTGAATCTTTTCTTGCACGGGTCGATCGTTTCTATCTTAATGTCCATCGTGCATACTCGTTCCTTCCGATAAATTCAAACCATTGAACGTCTGCCGGCAGGGACACCGAAGCGAACTACAGACAAAAATAGAAGGTGTAAGGTTTAAAGCTGATTCTCCCAGCGCATCAATCTTAAAACTTTCTGCTTTTAACCTTGGACTGTCTTTACTCAGTGTCCTCAGCGGTACTGCGACCGATAAAAAAATGGAGCGAGCGAAGGGATTCGAACCCTCGACAGCCACCTTGGCAAGGTGGTGCTCTACCAGCTGAGCTACGCTCGCCCTTAAAACAGTTACTAGTTTATCGTTACTCGTTTCTCATGGATAGAGCAAAACCCGTATACCATTGTATAGTTCGATGGGACTAGGAGGCAACTAATAACCAAGAGCGCTTTTCTCACATATCATTCCCCGTGACCGGCAACTCTCGGTATCCGCTTATCCTTCCCCGCAAACATGACCACGAATAACGAGTAACTAGAGACGAGAAACGAGTAACGAGTAACTGTAGTGATGGTGCGAGAGGGGGGAGTCGAACCCCCACGCCTTTCGGCATAAGATCCTAAGTCTTACGTGTCTGCCAGTTCCACCACCCTCGCGAAACTACAGGGATAAGGGATTAGGGATTAGCGACAAGGGTGAAAATAAAGCATTTAAAGTTTCCCCTAATCCCTTATCTCTTATCCCTTATCCCTGTAGTTTTGGTACGCCACCGGGGACTTGAACCCCGAACCCCCTGATTAAGAGTCAGATGCTCTACCAGTTGAGCTAGTGGCGCATTTATCAACCATATAATACCAATGCCTAGGGGAAGGGTCAAGTTTTTGCTTTTGACATATCGGAATCCCAGAATATGCTATGATTATGTAAATGCTGCATCTGTTTTGCATAATCTGTTCGCCGCGAGAGTTGACGGGCTGATTTATTCAATGAATATTGAATATGATGACGCGCAATGTCTGTTCTGAACAGAGAAAGGGTTTTATGAAGAGCAATCTACAGATCGAGCAGAGCATTGAGAAATGGCACATATCCCGTATTGCCGAGAAGCTCGGGCTTTCTGAACAGGATTATGATTATCACGGCAAATATATCGCCAAGGTGTACGCAAGCCTGCTCCAGAAGAAGAAGAGAGCCCCCTCGGCGAAACTCATCCTCGTCACGGCGATAACTCCGACTCCCGCGGGAGAGGGAAAAACAACCACGACAATAGGCCTTGGCGATGCGTTCGCGCGCCTGGGGATGCGGAGCTCCATCTGCCTCCGCGAGCCCTCCCTGGGACCGTATTTCGGGATCAAGGGCGGCGGAACCGGGAGCGGCTACGCGCAGGTCGTCCCGGCTGAGGATATCAATCTCCATTTCGCCGGCGACATGTACGCCGTCACGAAAGCCAATAATCTCCTCTCCGCCATGATTGACAATCATCTCCAGCACGGCAACAGCCTCAGAATCGACCCGAGGAGGATCAGCTGGAAGAGGATCATGGATTTGAACGACAGGGCGCTGCGCGAGATCTTCGTCGGCCTCGGCGGCGTGATGCATGGCATCCCGCGGAAAGACGGCTTTGATATCACGCCCGCCTCAGAGGTGATGGCCATCCTCTGCCTCGCGATGGACTATGGAGACTTGATCGAACGGCTGAAGCGGATCACCATCGGTTCGACATACTCAGGCGAGCCGGTGACCGCGGAGCAGATAAAGGCTGATGGGTCCATGGCCGTGCTGCTCCGAGATGCCATACACCCGAACCTCGTCCAGACGCTCGAGCACACGCCTGCGTTCGTTCACGGCGGGGCGTTCGCGAATATCGCGCACGGCTGTAACAGCGCGGTCGCGACAAAGCTGGCGTGCAAGCTCTCGGACGTGGTGGTCACAGAGGCGGGGTTTGGGTCAGAGCTCGGCGCGGAGAAGTTCTTCGACATCAAGTGCCGCATTGCGAAGCTCAGGCCGCGCGCCGCGGTGATCGTCGCGACGACGAGGGCCATCAAGTATCAGGGATACGGCTCGCTCGCGAAGGGTATGGATAATCTGAGAAAACATATCGAGAATGTCCGCCGCTTTGGAATCCCGATTGTGGTCGCCGTCAACCGCTTCGAGGGAGACCACACGCGTGATTTAAGAACGATCATTTCTGCCTGCCATCGCGCGGGGGTACGGGCCGTCATATCCACCGTTCACGAGAAGGGGGGCGAGGGCGGCATCGCGCTTGCCGAAGCCGTCCTTGAAGCCATGGAGAAGAACAGGGCTCACTTCACATCCCTCTATCCCTTAAGACTTCCCATAAAAAGGAAGATAGAAATCATAGCCCGTGAGATGTATGGCGCGAAGGGGGTTGATTATGAGCTGTCGGCCGAACTGGATATCCAGCGCATCGAGAAGTTGAGCTACGGCAACCTGCCGGTATGCATGGCCAAGACACAAAAATCACTCTCTGACGATCCTGCGCTCCGGGGGCGTCCGAGGAATTTCACCATCAACGTCAACCAGGTCAGACTCGCCGCGGGAGCGGGATTCGTCGTCGCCATAATCGGGAACATCATGACGATGCCGGGCCTCCCAAAATATCCCGCCGCCGAGCGGATCAAGATAGACCACTTTGGAAGAGTGATCGGCCTCTCCTGAAGGGGTCAGGTCTACGCTTTACTATTAATCGCGACTCTGCGATACTTTTTGTTTCGACTATTGCTTTCGTAGTGAGCTAAAATGCGCCAACCATTAGTCAGCGCAAACCTCCATCTTTTAGAAATGGAGTGACGCCATGGCCAGACCATTACGAATTGAATTCCCCGGTGCCTACTATCATCTGATGAACAGAGGAGACAGGGGAAATCCAATTTTCCACGACGACATTGACAGAAAAATATTTCTTTCTCTACTTGCCTCTGCGTGCGATATGTTCCGCGTGAGGGTGTTCGCATTTTCGCTCATGGATAACCACTACCATCTCCTTCTTCAAACAATCGAGGCAAATCTTTCCCGAGTGATGCATTATCTCAATGCAGTGTATACACAAAAATTTAATCGCAAGAACAAATGTGAGGGCCACGTGTTTCGGGGACGTTATAAAGCTCTCTTGGTCGATCGAGATGGCTACCTATTAGAAGTTTCTCGCTACATTCACCTCAATCCTGTGCGCGCCGGTCTTGTGAAAGTTCCTGAAAAGCACATCTGGACCAGTCACAGATTATACCTCGGTCTGGCGCATCCCCCTGCGTGGGTTTGTGTGGACGAGATAGTGTCTTTCTTCGGGAAGGACAGGAGTTCCTCCCGCCACGCATTTGACCGCTTCGTCAGGCAAGGGGTTCCTGACCACATCATGAAGGTTTACACTCAGAAACGTACTCCCGCGATACTGGGGTCTAATGCATTTATTGAAAGGATTAGGGCTCACTATTTAGGCAAGTACGTTGATGATTATGAATTACCAGATGCAAAGCGCATAGGGAGAATTTCTTTACAGGAAATTGCAGATGCGGTTGCCTCGCACTACAAGGTGGGAACCGCAGAATTAATGCGCGGCAGGAGAAAATCCAAAAACCAGCCTCGACGGCTTGCGTTATATATAGCCAGAAAGCATGCAGGATATCCACTTCGCACGATAGGTACCTTCTTTCACATCGGGAGCTATACCGGAGTCAGTACCATTGTGCAGCGTGTACAAAAGGAAGTTCAGGAGAGCCGTGAAACTCTAATAGAATTGGAATCCATCTTAAAAATGCTTCAACCGGCAAAGAATAATAGTAATGCGTAGACCTGACCCCATTATAGTGGCGATGGTGGTGCTCGCCGTAAATGCCGCTGGTGAGCGCCCCGCCACTTTTTTTTCGCCGGGGGAACGCCTGCACTACAGGGGATACGTGCTCGGCTACTTCCCTGTGGGCGATGCATGGTTTGAGGTTCACAGGGCAACGTATGACGGCGGGGAGGCATACCGCTTCGACGCCCGCGCCCTCGGCCGCTACGTCATCTATACACTCGATATCCGGTTGAGTTCGATCGTGGATGCCTCGAGTCTCAGGAGCCTGGTGTTCCATCGGCGCGAGGTAGGCTCCGAAAAGAGGGAGTACCAGATCACCTTTGACAGAAATGCGCTGAAGGCGACCTACCGGCGCAAACCCGGCAGGTTCACCTCCGTGGAGGCAATGGACGGAACTCCATGGGAGGATCGATCCACATTCCCAATTCAGCCGGAAGTGAACGACATACTCTACACGCTCTACTTCGCGAGGGACATCGGGGAGGCGGTGGGCACCAAGAAGAATTACTGGTTCGTGGAAAAGACCCACATCTGGAAAGCCATGGTCACGGTGACCGGTGAGAAGCGCCTCAATCTTGGCAGGGCGGGAACATTCGATGCGCTCAAGATCGCCATCGAGCCTGACTACACCGGTGAGCAGGAGACGGGAGAAAATTTCAGCGGTCTCTTCGGCGTGGAGGGTTCACTCGAGCTGTGGGTTGATAAAAAAACGCGCATCCCCCTCATTGTGAGAGGGCAGGTGCCGTTTGCCTACATCCTCCGCCCCACCATCAGCGTCATCCTCCAGGACTGTCAAACCCAGGCGAAAAAAGGGTCACCTCGTTAGCGCAGCGGCTCCGGCTCTATTCATGAATTGACGGATTACGGGCATGGCGATACCCGCTGGCATGCCCGTAGAACTCTGTCCCTTCGGGATTATTAGAAACGGCTGAACACAGCGCCTTCCCTAACACAGCGCCTTCTCTCCTTGATTCTCGCACCTCAAGCGACTATAATTGACCATCAAGCGAAGGAGTGTCTGATGCGTCTGGACAAAACTATCAACGCAACACTTCACCGGAAGGAGATGCTTCCCTTTTCGCGCCCCTCCCTCGGGGATGAGGAGATCGCCGAGGTTGTGCACTCAATGAAGTCGGGCTGGATCACCACCGGCCCAAAATGCCACCAGTTTGAAGAGGACGTGAAGCACTATGTCGGTGCGCAGCACGCCATCGCGCTGACCTCCGCCACCGCGGGCCTCCACCTGGCGCTGCTCACGGCCGGTATTGGCAGCGGAGACGAGGTCATCACCACCTCCATAACATTCGCCGCCACCGCCAATATGATCACCCTCGTTGGAGCGCGGCCTGTCTTCGTTGACATCGGGAACGATCTCAACATCAGACCCGATTTGATCGAGGCCGCGATCAGTCCCCGGACCAAAGCAATCATGCCGGTGCACTTCGCGGGCTATCCCTGTGATATGGACAGGATCATCGAGATCGCACGGCGGCACAACCTCACCGTGATCGAGGACGCCGCCCACGCCATCGGCACCGAGTACAGAGGACGCCGGATTGGTTCCATCGGCGATATCACCGTCTTCAGCTTTCACCCGATCAAGAACATCACCACCGGCGAGGGGGGAATGCTCGTCACCGACAATGCCGAATTCGCGGAGAAGGTGCGGCTGCTCAAATTTCACGGGATACAGAAAGATGCGTGGAAGCGTTATGGCGCGAAGGAGATCCCCCAGTACGAAATTCTTTTTCCCGGTTTTAAATACAACCTCACCGACCTCCAGGCGGCCCTCGGCATCCACCAGATGAAAAAGCTCGACCGCTTCATCGAGCAGCGAACCCGCTATTCCGAGCTCTACACCGGCCTGCTCAACAACGCTGAGGGGATCCTGCTGCCTGAACTCCCTCTCCAGAAGGGCACCCGCCACGCCCGGCACCTGTACGTGATCCTCGCCGATATTGACCGCCTCTCCATAGACAGGGACCGGTTCATGGCCGAAATGCTCGAGGCCAATATAGGAATTGGCCTGCACTTTCCCGCCATTCACCTTCAACCGTACTACCAGAGAACATTCGGCTACGCGCGCGGCATGCTGCCGAAGGCCGAGTTCGTTTCCGACAGGATTTTTTCGCTCCCCCTCTACCCGGGAATGAGCGAAGCCGACGTCCGTGATGCCGCTTCGGCTGTCAGAGAGATCGCCTCAAAAAATATGAGGTAACAACCGATGGAAACCAGAGGAATGATGTCTGCACGGGATTCCATGGCGCCTGGTGCGGATTCCCCCACGGCATCCGTTGAAATTTCCGTGGTGATTCCCGTGTACAACGAGGAAGAGAATATCCCCTCGCTCCACCGCAGGCTCACGGAAACGATGGCGGGCCTCGGGAGGAGCTATGAAATAGTTTTCGTTGACGACGGGAGCTCAGACCGCTCGGTGGAGATCATCACCGGCCTCGCCGGGGAGGATCCACACACCAGGCTCATCGAGTTCAATCGCAACTATGGCCAGCACACCGCCGTCTTTGCCGGCTTCGAGCATTCCCGGGGCGAGATCGTCGTCACCCTGGACGCCGATTTGCAGAACCCCCCCGAGGAGATACGCAAGTTGATTTCAAAAATCGAGGAGGGATACGACATCGTGGGGGGGCTGAGAGAGCACCGGCGCGACTCAATCTTTCGGAAAGTGCCCTCGTGGCTCGTGAACCGGTTTATCGCGCGCGCAACCGGTGTGCAGCTGAAAGACTACGGCTGCATGCTGCGTGCCTACCGCCGCATGGTGGTCGATCAGATCGTGCGCTGCAATGAGATCTCCAGCTTCATCCCCACGCTGGCGAACTCCTTCGCGCGCTCCGTCACTGAGATCGAGGTCGCCCACGATGAGCGGAGGCGTGGTCAATCCAAATACAACCTCCGCCGCCTGCTCAAGCTCAACTTCGACCTCGTCACGGGATTCTCACTCTTCCCGATCCAGCTCATCAGCGCGCTCGGGATCATCATCGCGCTCCTGGGGATGATCTTCGGCTTTTTCCTCTTCATCCGCCGGATATTCCACGGACCTGAGGTCGAAGGGGTATTCACCCTCTTTGCCATCCTCTTCGTATTCGTCGGAATCCAGCTCCTCGCCATGGGGCTCATCGGCGAATACATCGGACGCATCTACACCGAGGTGCGGAAGCGGCCCCGATACGTCATCAAGAGGATCAGCTCCTGAAGCCCTGCCGCGCGCGGCGTTCCAGGCCATCTCGCATGAAAGATACAAATGCGTCCCTCCTCCCGCAACAGACCCGCAGGCTGCCATTGCTCCTCCTCATCTTCACCGCCATCTTCATTTTCTTCTTCCGGCTGGGCGAACGGGGATTCGAAAACAAGGACACTATCTGGTACGTTGAAATCGCCTGGGAGATGCTCCGCTCGGGTGATTGGATCGTGCCTCGCTTCAACACCGTGATCTTCACCGAAAAACCCATCCTCTTCATCTGGACCGTCGCCGGCCTCTCGCGGGTCGCCGGCGCGATCACCCCGTTTTTCTCGCGGCTGCCCTCGGCCCTCTCGGCGCTCGGCTGCACGTTCCTCGCGGTGTCGCTCGGGAGAACGCTCTTCAACCGGAGAACGGGGCTCCTCGCCGG
>Ga0315281_10005268_pt1 | contig 18546 bp, 13 predicted proteins | sample YL17G07_0_MG_FD_204540 | JGI IMG/M metagenome (GOLD analysis project Ga0315281, IMG submission 204540) | Sediment microbial communities from Yellowstone Lake, YNP, Wyoming, USA - YL17G07_0 | ecosystem: Environmental > Aquatic > Freshwater > Lake > Sediment | place: USA: Wyoming | collected...
CGGCATTGAAATCGAATGTCTTTTTTTCTTGGCTCGAGGTTTTTCGAGTGTCCGCCTGAGTCATCCCGAACATCGAATTGATATCCTTGAGCATGGACAAATCGAAGGTCGCGAGCTTGAAGGTTCCAGTACACGTCTGATCGACAAAGACCACGGGATAGATGTCGTAAAGCCACACTTCGCCGCACCGGGAATAGACATCTCCGCTCATGGGCCGAGTCGTTTTCTCCGTGGGCGGGCCGTAGAGAACGTAAATACGGCCGCGGTCGGTGAGCCAGCCGGGCGTGCCCTCGCCGATAAAATACTGCGTGGCCAGATTGATGCGCTTGAAATATTCCGTCTTAAACTCATTTTCCTCGGTCGCCGGGTCGGGATCGCGGCGCTTCCAAAAATCTTCAATGAACTTCGGCTTATCAAAATCCGGCAGCTCGAGAAAGATTTTCCGCTCCTCGCTGGTAATGATATAGCGCACTTTGCTTAAAAAATCGGCGTCGGATGGATCGAGCTTTTTCTCCAAGTTATACAGCCGGCACGCGGACAAAAATGCCAATCCGGCCAAAATCCCCCATAAAAGCCATCGATGTTTCAGGTCTCTCATTTATTCTCCTCCAAGGCCGCCTCGGCAAACGGGGATAAAACCGGATGCGCTTTCACAACGGCTCTCATTGTCTTCCACCGACCGATTATATCAAGAGGCGGATCGATCAAAAACTATTCCCCCAGCGAAGACGCTTTCGTGTAATACTTGTTGACGTATTCTTCCTGGACCTTGTACGACCAGTGGACATCCCGGACGAAATTGACGGCCTCTTTTTTATTTCCTTGTTTAATCAGGCTGACGATCTCGGCGTGCTCTCCGATGGACGCCTGCTCCCACTCTTTGACGAACCCGGACTGGCGGGGGAAGTCGTACAGCCGTTTCTTCAAGGTATTAACGATCTTGACGAGGTTTTCGTTGCCACAGAGGTTGAGAAAGACGTTGTGAAACTCCAGGTTTTTCTCGTAGTAAAGGTCGAAGTTGTCATGGTCGATGGCCTCTTTCATCTCGGCGTTGAGCTCCTCGAGGCATTTGATGTCGGCCTCCCTGAGATGATCGAAGCCTGAAAGCAGGGCCGTGCTTTCGAGCGCGCCGATGATTTCATAATAATTCCTGATGTCTTGAAGGGTCAGGACGTTGACGATGACTTTTCGGCGGGGGAGGATGGAGACGAAGCCTTCCATTTCGAGCTGGAGCAGCGCGTCGCGGAGGGGCGTCTTGCTGACGCCGAGCTTCTTGGACGTCTCTTCCATGTCGATGACCGAGCCGGGAAGAATGTGTCCCGACCTCATCTGCTCTCGAAGATACTCATAGACCTGCTCTTTGAGAGACTTAATGTTGAGGAGCGGCTTTCTGTCCACAGTGGGAAATCCTTTCTCGGCTATAAGTTCGGGCTTAAGAATATTGGATATAAAAAAGGATGTCAAGATAGACGCCGATAAGGTAAGCATCTCGCTTTGTGTGATTTTTTATCGGCATCGGAATCACCGCACAATACCTGCCGCGGCTTTAACCAGCCGACTTTAGAATTTTCCGTCCATATATGTTATAAGATCATCAAAGGAGCGAGCCCGTGATCGAACTTCGGCATGTATCCAAAAGCTACAATAAAGGCCGCGTTAAGGCCGTCGATGACCTCGACCTGGTCATTAAGCCCGGCGAGATTTTCGGCTTTCTCGGGCCCAACGGCGCGGGAAAGACGACGACGATCAAAATGATTGTCGGGCTTCTCAAGCCGGACGCGGGGACCATCGCCGTCAACGGCTTGGACACGCAGCAGGACGCCCTGCAATGTAAGGCGATGACGACCTATGTGCCGGACTATCCCGCCGTTTATGAAAGGCTGACCGGCCTGGAGTATTTAAATTTCATCGGCGATGTTTACGGAGTTCCGAAGAAGGAGCGGCTGGAGCGAATCGAAAAATGGCTCGAGGTGTTTGAACTCAGGCAGGCCGTTTCGAGTCCCATCCAGAGCTTCTCTCACGGCATGAAGCAGAAAATCGTCCTGATAGCGGCGCTCCTGCCCGCCCCCCAAGTCATGGTCCTGGATGAGCCCATGGTCGGACTCGACCCGCGCGCCGCCCATCATATGAAAGAACTCATGCGGGAGCATTGCGACCAAGGAAAGACGCTCTTTTTCTCGACTCACATCATGGAGGTGGCGGAGAAGCTCTGCGACCGCATCGGCATCATCAACAAAGGGAGGCTCATCGCCTGCGGGACTATGGAGGAGCTCAAGAAACTCGATCAGGACGAGGGCTCGTCCCTCGAGAACATCTTCCTGGAGCTGACGGAAAAATGAACAAGCTCTGGCCCCTCATCCGCGTCAGCCTCAAGGTCAATTTCGGTCTGTCCGTTCTGCGCGACCGGCTGTTCAAGAAAAAGAAGGACATCTGGATGGTGCCTCTTATCGCCTTGGCCGTCCTCGGCCTTTTTCCCGCGCTCTACGGCTATCTTAAGTTGATTAAGTACATCTACGGAATTCTCCAGCCGATGGGCCAAGAGCACGCCATTCTGACGTTCGGCATCCTGGCCGGACAGTTCGTCATCCTCCTTTTCGGCCTCTATTACGTGATCTCGGCGTTCTATTTCTCCAAGGACCTGCAGATACTCGTCCCTCTGCCTCTCAAGCCGTTCGCCGTCATGCTGTCGAAGTTCACGGTGATCCTGGTCAACGAATATTTGACTGTCGCGGTCCTTGTCCTGCCCGTCCTGATCTATTTTGGAGTTTTATCCAAGGGCGGCCCGGCTTACTGGATCAAAGCGCTCATCGTCTATCTCCTTCTTCCCGTCATTCCCTTGGCCATCGTCTCGCTTCTGGTCGTGAGCATGATGCGGCTGATTAATCTCAGCCGCAAGAAAGACGCGCTGATCATCGTCGGCAGCCTTATCCTCATAGCGGCAGGCTTAAGTCTTCAGCTGGGATTAGGCGTCAGCAGATCGAGGGGCTTGAATCCGGACCCGCAGGTTATGATCCGTTTCTTCGCCTCGCCGGACAGCCTGCTGACGAAGGTCGGCGCGGGCTTCCCGCCCAGCATCTGGGCGACAAAAACCCTGGTCGGAGGATTGACGGGGCCGGGTCTGTTGAACCTGCTCATCTTCGCGGGAACATCTCTCGCCCTGTTCTACGGCATTCCCGTCATGGCCGAGAAACTCTTCTACCGCGGCCTGATCGGGATCGGCGAGATCTCCGGCCGGCGAAAAACGATCTCGCAAAAAGATATGGCGCGCCAGGTCTCGTCCGGCCGCCGCCCGATAAAGGCGATCTTCCTGCGCGAATGGCGGATCATGAACCGCACGCCCATCTTCCTGCTCAACGGCAGCTTGACCTCGCTCCTCTTTCCGCTGATCATAGTGCTCATAACGAAAACAGGGAGGGGGTACGCCGCTTTTTTTCTGAGGGCGATCGGATCGGGCACATCGATCTATGTCACTCTGGGCGCGGCCGCTTTCATGATCTTCTGCGGCTGCCTCAACGGCACGGCCTCCTCGACGTTCTCGCGCGAAGGAAGCCAGTTCTGGATGTCCAAAGTCATTCCCGTCTCGCCGCGGGAACAAGTGATCGCCAAGTTTCTCCATTCTTACATCATCGCCCTGCTGGGCGCCGTCACCGCCTCCGTGGTCCTCGTCGTCGTGCTTCACATGAAAGCCGCGGCCTGTGCGGCGGCCATCATTTTGGCTCTCATCACAGGCATTATCCTGAATGTGATCGGCATGATCATCGACCTGGCCCGGCCGCTTCTCGAGTGGACCAATCCGCAAAAAGCCATCAAACAGAACCTGAACGTCTTGTTCGCCGTCTTCGCCGATCTGGGCGTGCTGTCAATCCTCTGGCTCTTTGTACATTTCATGGTCAGAGCCGGGATCGCGGGGAGCGTCATCCTCATCGTTCTGTTCGCTGCGCTCGTTCTCCTTTCGCTCGTCAGCTTTCAATTCCTTCTGAAATTCGCCGCTAAAAGATACAACGCCATCGAAGTTTAAAAAAAAATCCCGAGAAATGTCTTGGACTGTTTCAGCTTACCCAGGATTTTCCCCGGGGCTTTACATATTTTCTTCATGGCACTAATATTGCTTTAATAAAAGCCAAAGAACCCGCGCTGCGGGCGAATCATGGATTCAGGCGATGAATTGGAGATGACGCATGAATAAAATGAAAAAATTGGTCGGTCTTGTCGCCCTGGCTCTGCTCTCGGCCTGGCCGATCTGGCCTCAGAAGGAAAAGCCGGCTGCGCTCACCCTGGAGGACTGCATCGTCAGTGCCGTTAAGCGCAACCTGGGGGTAGTGGCCCAGGTTTACAGCGCCGAGCTCGCCGACCTGGCTGTCTCGCGCGCCCAGGAAAAATTCCTCCCGGGCCTTTCCTTCGATCTCGGCAAGCAGAGCCAGAATTCGGCGTCGTACTCCTGGATCGACGCTGCCGAAGTCGTGTCGTCTTCCTATATGAATTATTCGGCCGGGCTCGATCAGCTTATCCCCTTTGGAGGAAAATTTTCGGTTTCGCTGAGCGCCTATAAAAACCAGACGAACGCCAGGTTTCAGACCATCAATCCCCGCTACGGAAGCTCATTGACCTTCACCTTCACGCAGCCCCTCCTCAAGGATTTCGGGTTTCAAACGAGCCGCCGGGAAATCATCGTAGCCCGCAACAACCGGGACATAGCGGAAAGCGACCTGAAAAACACTCTCCTCGAGACTATCTATTCGGTCGAGGAAACATATTGGGAGCTTGTTTACAACATCGAAGCGCTTAAAGTCCGGCGACAATCCCTGAAACTCGCCGAGGACCTTTTAGAAAAGAGCCGGAAGGAAGTGAACATCGGAACGCTGGCGCCCAAGGAAATCCTGAGCGCCCAGGCCGAAGTGGCGGCCAGAAAGGCGGACATCCTCCAAGCGGAATCCCAGGTCAAGGACTACGCGGACACGCTGAGCATCCTCATTAACCTTCCACAGGCGAAAAATGACGGCGAGATCGTCCCCGCCGACCGGCCGACATTTGAAAAAAAAGATGTCACGTTCGAGGCGGCGCTCGAGACGGCCCTGAAAAACAGGCCCGACTTGAAGTCTTCCCAGCTCGGCGTCAAGAACAAGGAGCTGGACTTTTCGTATGCCAAGAACCAGATGCTTCCGGCGCTGAATTTGAACGCCAGCTATTGGAGCCCCGGAATTTCCGGAGAGCAGATCCTTTATCTCGACAACAATCCTCTCACCGGGATAATCGTCGGTGCGATCCCGGGAGGGGCGTCCACGGCCATGCGTGATGCGCTCCACTTCAAGTACAAAAACTGGTCTGTTTATTTCTCGCTCGACATCCCTCTGAACACTGTCTTCTCCCGGGCAGCCCAGGCACAAGCCAAAGCAAGCCTTGACCAGGAAATCGCCCGGATGAAAAACCTAGAGCAAAAGGCTTATTTAGAAATCAGGACGGCGGTGCGGGCCGTGCAAACGAACTATGAAAGGGTCGAAGCCTACAAGGCCGCCCGCGAGCTCGCCGAGCAGAAACTTGAGGCGGAGGAGGCCAAGCTCAAAGCGGGGATGAGCACTAATTTTATCGTCCTCCAGTACCAGAGAGACTTGGCCGCTACGCGCACCGCAGAGCTCCGGGCCCTCATCGATTATACGCTGTCGCTCGGCCGGCTGGAGAAAGCCATGGGCACCAGCTTGGAGAGGAGGAACATCAAATTGACGGATACAGGGGAGGTTAGATCATGAAAAAACTAACGACGATCGTCGTCATGCTTAGCCTATTGTTCGGAGCGCTGAAGATCGCCGCTGCGCAGGAATCACAGACGATGAAGTTATTAAATCTGAAAAAAGCCCAGCTCAGTCTGGAAAAAAATAAGGGCGATTTCGAACGGTCTTTAAAACTCAAGGAGCAGGGTCTGACGTCCGAAGAGGACTTCGCCCGGATCCAGACGGCCTACCTCCAAGCCCAAGTTGAATACCAGCAAGCCCTGATCAATTTCATGGGCAGTGAAGCGCGGATTTCGGTGGCCAGCGCCGTCAAGTTCCAGGACGCCGGCGGGAAAAAATTCGTCCGGGTCACGCTCCGCTATTCCTCCAAAGAGCTCAAGGAGCTGGCCAAGCTCAAGATCAGCGCCGAGGAACTTTTTCCCCTGGATTTCATGAAGGAGATCAAGGACGTCTCGGTCTCATTAAAGACGGAAGGCAAGATCATCTCCGATCCGTATGAAAAGACGATCACCTCGCTTCCTCTGGAAACACAGCAGGATGTGACTTTCCAGCTTCTCAAAGACGTTGAAAACCTCGACGTCAACGTCTTCTATGCGGGCAAAAATGAGACGACGTCGGTCTATTTGCAGAAGGGCGTGAGCGCCAACATCGTCACCATGAATTCGGCCCAGTTCTCCCAGGAAGCCGACCTCGAAAGCCAGGCGATTTTCGACCTGTCGCTCGAAAAATTCAGCGGCGAGGCCAATGTCTTTAAGCTCGAGGTCGCGAACCTCCCCCACCAAATCAATTATGAATTCAGCGACCCCCAGACGCAGGCCCGGCTTTCCCAAATCAAGTTCACCGAAGGCACCACCAACATGAAGCTGTCTCTCAAGCTCTACCTTCCCAAGAACGCGGACGCGGAGGTGGTGACCGACAAGCCCATCGAGTTCTACGCCCTGACGCTCGACAACGATCAGGCGGCACGACTCCAGAATATGCTGGCCAAGAACCAGCGGATCGGGATTAAAGACATCAACACTCTGAAAGCGGGAAGCGTCCGGCTCGAACTCATCCCGCGGGGCGTGGGACGGGTCGAAGTCCAGGCGGTCAATCTATATCACGAAATCAAGGTTGGAAACATGGTTGATATGAAGGTGACGGTTAAAAACGCGGGGACGAGGAAATTGAACAACGTCCGTGTGTTCGCCGACCTGCCCCTGAACTGGCGGGCGGCGATCCAACCCGACCTGATCGCGGCCCTCGAGCAGAGCAAGGAAGTCGTCGTCGCCATCAAATTCCTGCCGCCGGCGGACGTCGCGGTCGGCGATTATGAGCCCAAGATCAAGACAGAATGCAGCGCGGACAACCGCAGGGTTGAGTCCGAGGACAAGATCGTCCGCATCCATATCAGCTCCAAGACGAATGTCCTGGGCATCAGCCTGCTCGTGCTTTTGCTGGTCGGCCTGCTCGTGGGCATCGTCGTCTTCGGCATCAAACTGACGCGGCGATAAAAGAAATAGGATTATGTATTAAATGATAGAAATCGTGGGTATAAGGTCCCGAATTTCCTTCGATAATTGACTTTTTTATGCCCGATATAGGGAGGAAAAAATGGCAAAACAACAGCCGATTCTTAAAGCCGAGGACCTGTCAAAACGTTACGAGGACGGCGTCCTGGCGCTCGATCATCTGAACCTCGATGTCCGGGGCGGCGAAGTCTATTGCCTGCTCGGGGCGAACGGCGCGGGGAAAACGACGACGATCAACCTCTTCCTGAACTTTATTCCTCCCACGACCGGCAGATGTTACATCAACGGCATCGAGGCCACAAAAGACCCCCTTGAGGCCAAGAAATATGTCTCTTTCGTTTCTGAAAACGTCATGCTCTACGGCAATTTCACGGCCCGCCAGAACCTTGATTTCTTCGCCAAGCTGGGCGGCAAACATAACCTGGACAAGGAACGGTATTATCAGGTCATGCGCCGGGTCTCTCTCCAGGAGAAGGCGTTTGACCAGAGGGTGAAGACGTTCTCCAAAGGCATGCGGCAGAAGCTGGGCATTTCGATCGCCATCATCAAGGATGCGCCCGCGGTTCTGCTGGATGAGCCGACGGCAGGATTGGACCCTAAGGCGGCGGCGGAATTCTTGGAGATTCTGGGCGAACTGAAGAATGAAGGCAAGGCCATCCTTATGTCCACCCACGACATTTTCCGGGCCAAGGAGATCGGCGACCGCGTCGGGATTATGAAGGAAGGCCGGCTGGTGATGGAGCGGACGCGTGAGGAGCTCCAATACGAAGACCTGGTCAAGATCTACATCGACTACATGAAGTCCGAGCCGCTGACGGCATAACGAGGGTATTATGTTAAGCAAAAAGCCCGCCGTTTTATGGACTATCGCTAAAAAAGAGATCGTCGCCAACCTCCTCAGCTATAAATTTTTCATCGTCATCCTCCTTACAATCATCCTGATCTCGACCAGCTTCTTCATCCTGTGCCGGGACTACAAAGGCAGACTGGCCGATTACGAGCTCATCCGCGCCAAGCCCGGAGAACCGATCGCCGTCATTGCGCCAAATCCTCTGTCGGTCTTCGCCAAGGGTCTGGAGGATCCGATGACGAGGTCGTTTGAAGTGAGCGTAACCGGCATCACAGCCAGATCCGGCCAGAAATCAGGAAATCTTTTATTTTCTTTTTTTCCGGTTCCTGACTTTTTATACGTGGTTAGAGTTGTCCTTTCTCTGGTCGCACTTCTCTTCGGCTTCGATCAGATCAGCCGCGAAAAAGAGACCGGAACTTTGAAATTGATGCTGGCCAATCAAATATCCAGGGCCAGAATTCTAACGGGCAAATGGATCAGCAATTTCTTATGCCTATCTGTCCCTTTCCTACTGGTGACCTTGCTGGGACTCGCCATTCTCAGCTTGAGCCCTGACATTCATTTTGCTTCAAGGGATCTTTCCCGGCTGACGATCATAATCCTCGTCTCCCTTCTCTATATCGCCCTTTTCCTCAGCTTGGGAATCCTGATTTCAACCTTGACCAAAAGGGCGACCTCGTCCATTGTTATCCTCCTCTTTATCTGGACCACCTTCGTTTTCATAGTTCCCAATCTGGGAACGCTTGTCGCGGGCCAAATCGTGAATCCCCCGTCCGTCAAGACGCTGAATGAAAAAAGACAGCAGGCCTGGACAAGGGAAGTCCTTCTGGGGATAAAAGAAAAAAACAGGTCGGCTTCTACGTGGCAGGGACATTATAAAGCCATTTACAGCGAGATGGATAAGGTGGAAGAGGACTACATCAATAAATCGAATCAGTTGGTTAGGTGGGCTAAAAACATCAACCGCATTTCTCCCGTGGCCAGTTTTGTCTATGCCGTCACCGAAATCGCGGGAACGGGGATTGGGGAAGAAAGTCAACTCAAAAGGGCCGTCATCAGTTATAAAAACAGCATATTTACCGATCTGGCATCTTCCCTTTTGGATAATAAAAAGAAAGACTATCGGGCCTTTATCTATCGCCCCAGGTCTTTGTCGGAAATCTTCGCCCAGGGGGCTTTTTTCGACACGGCCTGGCTGGTTGTTCTCAACATCATCCTATTCACAATAAGCTTTTTTGCCTTTGTCAAATATGATGTCCGGTAAATAAGGCGAGAAGGATCAGGCTGAGGTCAGCGGTCGATAGAAATAAATGGAATTAGGTAAGACCATGTTAAGGACGATCATCAAGAAAGAAATCCAAAATAACATTTTTTCCTTCCGGTTTATTATAGCTTTTGTCCTCCTCGTGGTAATTGTGCCCGTCACGATCCTGATTCTGACGGACGATTATGTAAGAAGAATGGACGAATATTCCCAGCGGCAAAATTCCGTGGAACAATACCTGAAAAATTATGCGCATTTCAACAGGATTGGGACTATTTTAGTGCCTTCGCAGCCTCCTCTTCCCTTCCAGATGCTGATAAGAGGCCTGAATCCTGATGATTTTATTCTGGAGAATGTTTTCGGGGAATTCAACAAGGACTCGCTGCCGGTCATGTTTCCGCTCGTCGATCTGACTTTTATTGTGACGATTCTTTTGAGCTTGATCGCCCTGGTCTTTTCTTACGATTCGATCTGCGGTGAAAAGGAAGACGGGACGCTGAAGCTGATGTTGGCCAACCCTCTTTCCAGGGCAAAGCTTATCCTCGGAAAGATCGTCGGCGGAATGCTGACTCTGTTCATCCCTTTCTTCATTTCCCTGATCATCGCTCTGCTTATCATCCATTTGAATCCGCGAGTCTCCTGGAGCGGCGCAAACTGGGGAACTTTTGGATTCATCCTTTTAGGCGCGATCCTGTACGTTGGCTTCTTTTACAGTTTTGGCGTTTTTATATCCGCCCGGCACAACTCAAGTTCCGCGTCCATCATGACGTTGCTTTTCGCCTGGGTTCTGATGGTCCTCGTTATCCCGAACTTGAGCCCGTACATCGCCTCTTTTCTCGTACCCACTCCCTCTCAAATCAAGGTGGGGAGGGAGGTCGACCGACTGACATCCGAAGAAAGAGACGAACTCGGCCGGAAATTGTCAAAGGAGAGACAACAGGAATTGCAGAAGCTCTATCCCGTCTTGATCGAGAGGCTTTCAGAAGCGGATACGAAAGAGCGGATCGCCAAAGATCCGGAATATCGCAAAGCCTATGAAGCCTTGAGCAAGGAAACTCAAGCGGCCTGGGATGAAGCCAACCGAATTCAAAGCGAAAAGGCGAATACGATCCGGCAGGACCTTCAAAGAAGAGAAGAGGCTCAAACCAGGCTTTCCATTATCATTTCGGCGATATCTCCGCTTGCCGATTTTCTTTACCTCTCCCGAGACTTGTCATCGACAGGGATACAGAATCTCATCCACTTTGACCGGATCTCCAGAATCTGGGGACAGGCATTCAACGATTACGAAAGACAGAAGCTCGCCGCCCTCCAAAAACAGAATCCGACTGAGGACTGGTGGAACACCCCTGTGGATATGAGCGACCGGCCAAGATTTATTTATTACGAAGAAGCTTTGGCCAGCAAGATCAAATCATCGCTTCCGGTCTTTGCCGTTCTCATCATTTACAGCCTGATCTTCTTCGCCTTCGCCTATTTTTCATTCATCCGGTATGATGTCCGATAAAAAGCCGCTTCCTTCGTTTTTCTTTTGGAATGGAAGGAGGAACCAAAAAAACAAACCAAAAAAATTTTCCAAAAAAATTTTCTTGACATCGGCCAACTGGATGATGTCTAATCTTTTATTCTCAACGCCCTGTGGCGTTGAAGATTCGTTCTTTGACAGATGACCTGCGGGCTGATTTGAGGTCTATTGCAGCCGCAAAAAAAAGGTGCTAAAAAACCCGAGGCCTGGCGCTAAAGATTTTTAGCCCAGGTTTTTTTGTATCCTCAAAACGCAAAAAACCAGGAGCCTGGCACTAAGGTTTTTAGTGCCAGGCTTTTTTATTTTCGGCAAAAATTCGAAGAAGGAGGTTTCGAAAACGAAATGGACAAAGAATTTTTATTCACTTCGGAATCCGTATCCGAGGGCCATCCCGACAAGATGGCCGATCAGATCTCGGACGCCGTCCTCGACGCGTTTTATAAAAAGGACCGCTATGCCAGGGTGGCCTGTGAAACCCTGTTAACGGAAAATAAAGCCGTGGTCGCGGGCGAGTTCGACACGAAGGCGACGATCCAGGTCGAAGAGATCGTCCGCGAAACGGTCAAAGGGATCGGTTATAGCGACCCATCGTACGGGTTCGACTATAAGACCTGCAAGATCGAGAATCTGCTCCATCGGCAGTCGGCCAACATCGCCGAAGCGGTCGTCAAGAAAGACGGCGAGATCGGCGCGGGCGACCAGGGCCTGATGTTCGGCTATGCCTGCACCGAGACGCCGGAGTTCATGCCCCTGCCGATCATGCTCGCTCACCGGCTCGTCGAAAAGCAATCCGAAGTTCGGAAAGCCGGACGCTTGCCCTGGCTCCGGCCGGACGCCAAATCGCAAGTCACTATAAAGTACAACGGCAAGCGGCCCGTTTCTGTCGAACGGGTGGTCTTGTCCACCCAGCACGCGGAAGGCATCAGCCACGGCGAGATCGAAGAAGGCGTCAAGCGCTACATCATCGATCCCGTCATCCCTCAAGAGTTCCGGTCGAAGACCGTCGAATATTTCATCAATCCCTCGGGCAGCTTCTTCATCGGCGGCCCCCTGGGCGATACCGGACTTACCGGGCGCAAGATCATCGTCGACACTTACGGCGGAAGCTGCCCGCACGGCGGCGGCGCCTTCTCTGGAAAAGACCCGACAAAAGTCGACCGTTCCGCCGCCTACACCGCCCGCTACATCGCCAAGAACATCGTCGCTGCCGGCCTGGCCGATCGCTGCACGGTCCAGCTGTCTTACGCCATCGGCGTCATCGAACCGCTGTCGCTGATGCTCAATCTTCACGGCGACCGCAAGGCCGATGAGAGGAAAGTCGAGGAAGCCGTTCGCGAGGTCTTCAAACTCACGCCCAAAGGCATGATCGACATGCTCGACCTGCGGCGGCCGATCTACCAAAAGACGGCGGCCTACGGCCATTTCGGCCGCGAGCTTCCCGAATTCACCTGGGAAAAAACCGACAAGGCCGACGCGCTGCGGCGCTGGTTCGGCCTTTAAAACTCGGGATTCCCTTATTCATCCGCTAAAAATTCGCCTGTATTTCTAAAAATCTAAATTCTTTCTCATTTATGCGATTCAAAAAATCGACATATTACCTTAAGCTATCAACCTCGAATTGATTATAAAATTCTCCATGAAGAACGATATGCCTCAATTCATGGGCGAGGTTAAAGCGGAATCGAGGCTCCAAATTTTCAGGAGCCGAAAATGATGAGGGGATTTACATTCGTCAGGTTTTCCGATATTAATTAATACAAACGCAACAACAAAAGTGTCATCGCGAGGAGCGGAGCGACGTGGCGATCTCGTGATTAACAGGATGAGATTGCCACACTCCCTTCGGTCGTTCGCAATGACAAGGTAACGATATTTATTGCGTTTGTATTAGATCAGATGTACTGAAAGGAGACCTGGAAGATGGGCAATGCAAAAAACATAAAAAAAGGCGTGAAAGCGAACAAAGACATCCAGATCGTCATCGCCGGCGCCGGCGGTTTCATCGGCGGGTCGCTGGCCCGGTATTTTCAGGCCAAGGAATTCACCAAGATCCGGGCGATCGATAAAAAGCCCTTATCTGAATGGTATCAGCGCGTACCCGGCGTTGAGTGCCTCTGCCTGGATTTAAGCAAAGAAGAAAATTGCCGCAGGGCTTGCGAGGGCGCCAATGAGGTCTATCAATTGGCGGCCGACATGGGCGGCATGGGATTCATCGAACGTTTCAGGATCGAGTGCCTGCGCAGCGTCCTGATCAACACCCACATGATCGAGGCCGCGTTCCGGGCCGGCGCAGACCGGTATTTCTACTCCTCGTCGGCCTGTGTCTATAATACCGACCTTCAAAAAGACCCGAATGTCCGGGCCTTGAAAGAAACGGACGCCTACCCGGCCATGGCCGAGCGGGGCTACGGCTGGGAAAAATTGATCTCGGAAATGTTCTGCCAGGAATACTGGGCGGAGCGGGGGATGAAGACGTTCATCGCCCGGTTCCACAACGTCTACGGCCCGTGGGGAACCTGGGACGGAGGCCGGGAAAAGGCGCCGGCCGCGCTCTGCCGCAAGGTCATCGAAGCCAAGGACAAGGGAAAGCGCGAGATCGAAATCTGGGGCGACGGCACTCAGACCCGAAGCTTCATGTACATCGACGACTGCGTCAAAGGCATCGACATGATCACTCACTTCGACGGCTTGATAGCCACGCCGATCAACCTGGGCACGAGCGAGCTTATTTCCGTGGCCGACCTGGTCAGCCTCGTCGAAGACATCGCCGGCGTCAAATTTAAGCGCAAATACGACCCCACGGCGCCGAAGGGTGTCGCCGGCCGCAACAGCGACAACACCATGATTAAGCGCATTCTGGGCTGGGAACCCGCGACACCGCTGCGGGTGGGCATGCGCAAGACCTACGCCTGGATCAAAGAACAGTATCTGGACCGGAAAGCCGGCAAACACACGGTGAGCTGATTACATAAAATTCGGCGACATGTCCCTTTTTTTACTTCCGCGGGAGCCAAACGGCCATCTCGCCCTGGCCGCGGTTGGCCCAGGCGTAATAAGGAATCGCCGTAAAATCCTTCATTCCCCGTGAAACGACTTTGCCGTCCGCGGCTTTGACGACGACAACCGCTTGGCCTTTGAGAACGACGACGCCGTTTAAAAGACCGGAGCGAAACTCGGAATCGAGCTTGGCGCTATCGGGAAGCGCAAGGTCAAGAACACGGCCGCCGTTGTCCACGCCTTCCACGCAAAAGACGATCGGCCCGCGCTGGAGGGCGATTTTGCCGACGTCATCCTTGACGGATTCGTGGGCGACGAGCCTGCGAACCGGCATGGGCAGATCAAGCTCTATGACGTCGCCTTTTTTCCATGTCCGCTCGATCCGCGCATAGCCTTGCTCCATATCCGGCACGACGGGTACGCCGTTCACTTTCAGAGCCGGCTTCTCGTCGTTCATGTCGGCGAATTTATACAAGTCGCTCGGCACCGGCCGGTTCTGCGCCCATCCCGGAATTCGGACATAAACCGCGAAGTCGGCCGGCTTTTCGGGCTCGACGGTCAGCTCCATTGCGCCGTCCCAGGGATAGCGCGTTTCCTGCTTGAGATCGACCTTTTGTCCTTTGATGTCAACCGTCGCCCGATTTCCGATGAACAAGTTGACATAAAGCCTGTCGTTGTTCGTCGCATAGATATATCCGGGCACTGACGGGAGGAACCGCGAGATGTTCGGCGGACAGCAGGCCACCTCGAACCACGGCGTGCGGCCGTAGTGACCTGCGGATTCGAGCGGGTTTTGGTAGAAGAAGAGCTCCCCGCTCAGAGACACACCGGAGATCAAACCGTTATACATCACGCGCTCCAGGACGTCGATATACTTGGCATCGCCGTGGAGCAGGAACAACCGAAGGTTCCACAGCGCACAGCCCACGGCCGCGCATGTCTCGGCATACGCTTGGGCGTTCGGCAGCTCGTAATTGGCGCCGAAGGCTTCGTTCTCGCCGCGCGCGCCGACCCCGCCCGTTAAATACATTTTCTTCCCGACAACGTTTTCCCAGAGCCGGTCGATAGCCTTGACATATTCAGGCCAACCGCCGAGCGCCGCCACATCGGCCATGCCGGCATACATATACATGGCGCGGACCGCGTGCCCCACGGCTTCATCCTGCTCGAGGACGGGTTTATGATTCTGCAGGTATTCGTCGGAGTCGTAAACGGCGAACGGATCATTCGGACCGTGCTTTTCGCCTCCAAAATAGTGCCCGCGCTCATCCAGAAAGAATTTGGCCAGATCAAGATAAGCGCGATTCCCGATCACGCGGAAGAGCTTGGCCAGCCCGATCTCGATCTCCTGGTGGCCGGGAAAGCCGCGGCGCCCGCCCGGACCGAATGTCCGCACAAGGAGGTCGGCGTTTTTGACGGCGATATTGAGAAAGCTCCGCTCGCCCGTGGCCAGATAATGGGCGACGGCCGCCTCGTACATGTGGCCGACATTGTACAGTTCATGACTCACGCGGAGATTCGCCCAGCGTTCCCTGCCCGCTCCCGGCGCGGGTTTCTGGGGATCGATAGTTCGCGTCGTGTAGAGGTAGCCGTCGGATTCCTGGGCCTGGCCGATGATGACGATCAAGTCGTCGATCCGCTTCTTGAGCTGCGGATCGGAATGGAGCATCAGCGTGTAGGCCGCAGCCTCCATGACTTTGAAGACGTCCGAATCGTTGTAGCGCTTGCCCTGATGTGGGCCTTTCATCAGGCCCGCGGCCTTGCGAAAATTGTCCACGCGGCCCGTCTCTTCGTTCTTCGCCAGAGCGAAGGGCACGGTCTTCGTGCGGTTGGTCTCCAGGCGCGGCGCCCAGAAAATGTCGTTAATCCGGACCTGTGTGAAATTCACCGGCCGGATGGGATAATCCTTCTTCAAGTCGACGGCGCTTGCAGAAAGAATAGCGACGAAGAGCGCGACGATGTATCTTTTCATTATACCCCACTCCTTCAAAATCAATTATCTCACTTTCCATTCCTGGATGCCGGCCGAGAATTACTCGAGCGGCTGAACCTCGGGCCGGCTGGCCAGCCAGACCGCCATTTCGCCCTTGCCGCGGTGCGCCCAGGCGTAATACGGAATGAGCGTCAGCTTCCGCTTTTCGACGACTACGCGGCCCCCCTTATATTTAAAGGCCGTCGCTTCTCCGCTGATGACCGTCACGCCGTTTAAAAGGTCGCCGCGCATCTCGGCGGTCAAGGGCGATGTGTCGTCGAGAACGAGATTGCTGACGAGGCCGCCATTATCCGGCCATTCGGCGCAATAGACGAGCGGCCCGCGCTCGACGGCCACGCGGCCGACGTCGGCCTTGATGTTCTCATTGGCCTTTACGCGCCGCACGGGCATGGGCAGGCTGATCTCGACCGTGTCATCTTTGTTCCAGACCCGCTCGATCGGGACATATCCCCTATCCAAGTTCGGCGCAATGCTCTCGCCGTTGACTTTCACGACGACTTTTTCAGCGGCCGGGTCCAGGTAGCGATACAAATCGCCCGGCAGCGGCTTTCCCTGAGCCCATTCGGGAATGCGGACGCGGAGCGTGAATGACCCCGCCTTTTCCGGAGCAACCCGGATTTTCACGTCGCCCTTCCATGGATATTCCGTGGTCTCCTCGAATGTGATCTTACCGCCGCCGATTTCAAGGTCGGCGGTTCCCTGCACATACAAATTGACATAGACATTGTCGCCGGATACGGCATAAGCGAACCCCGGCATTTCAGCGATGAACCTGGCGACATTGGGGGGGCAGCAGGCGCAGGTGAACCAGGCGGAGCGCTCTTGCCGGCCGAAAGAGGCCAGCGGGTTGGGGTAGAAAAATTTATCGCCGCTCAGGCCGGCCCCCGAAAGGAAGGCGTTGTAGGCGGCCCGCTCGAAGAGGTCGATGTATTTGGCGTCGCCGTAATAGAGAAACATCCGGTAGTTCCACAGGGCGTAGGCGATCGTCGCGCAGGTTTCGGCGTAGCCGCTCTCGTTGGGCAGCTCGTAGGCCGGGCCGAAGCCCTCCCAGGCGCCCGCGGCGCCGATGCCGCCCGAAAGATACAGTTTCCGCAACACGATGTCGTCCCAGATCTTGTCCATAGCGGCCATATAGCGCCGGTCGCCTGTCAGCGCCGCAACATCCGTCACGCCCGAATAAAGATAAGCCGCGCGCACGGCATGGCCTACGGCTTCGGACTGTTCCACGACCGGCTTGTGGTCCTGGGCGTATTCGCCATAGAGCGAATGGCCCGCGGCGTTGCCCCTCTGGTCGATAAAGAACTTGGCCAGGTTCAAGTATTTTATTTTGCCCGTCGCCCGGAAGAGCCTGATCAGGCCGATTTCAATCTCCTCGTGGCCGGGGACCCATTTGAGCTGGCTCTTGCCGGGTCCGAAAGTTTTATGGATAAAGTCGGCGCTTTTCAGCGCCACTTTGAGCAGGTTTTTCTTTCCGGTCGCCTGGTGATAAGCGACAGCGGCTTCGTAGAGGTGACCCAGGTTATAAAGCTCGTGGCTGTCCTTGAGGTTGGTCCAGCGCTCCGGTCCGGACATCCGGGGCGGGTTCTTGGGATCGATCGTCCGCGCCGTATAAAGATAGCCGTCCGGCTCCTGGGCTTTGGCAATTTTCGCGACAAGGTCGTCAAGGTATTTTTCGAGCCGAGGATCGCGCCGCGTCGCCAGCACATAGGCGGCGGCTTCGATCGATTTGTAAACGTCGGAATCGTCGAACGCATATTTCGTGCAGAAGGAACCCCGACTCATCCCGCCGGCTATTTCGAAATTCTTCACCCGGCCCGTTTCTTCGTTTTTTTTGAACAAGTGGGGCACGGTGACCGCCCGGTCGGTTTCGATGCGCGGCGCCCAAAAGCCGTCGGTAAACTTCACGTCGGCGAGCGGCACCGCCTTGATCGAGTAATCCGATTTCGGCTTTTGAGAGCAACTAACTTCAAAAACTAGAAGCGCGATAAAAGCCGCCGCCATCCCCAACGAATTTTTTATATAGGTGGTTTTCCCAATTTTTCCGGGTCCCCAAAGAGACGCAGACTGCTTCCGAGAAAAATTGATTTTCAATATCTGATGAGAGAATTGCATCTAAGGAACTCCTCCGTTTTAGTTTAACCGATTAGGAATCTATTCCGGATTAGTTAACCTGTCAAGAGCCACTTTTTCTCAAAAATGAGTCAACTTTGGGGAGCCGACCAATCCTTTTCTCGTCATGGAGAATATCGAAAAATAGATGTCCTGATCTAAAGATGCGATAGATGAGATACAGCTAACCCTTATCGCGTCTCTTCTTATGTAGAGCTTAATTTTTTTTGCATTTTTTTTTAAAAGTAACACTGATAAAGCACTTGCAGAAAATCAGATAATGTCCTATATTTAGATCCAAATATGGACCTAAATAAGGAGCTATCCAATGAAAGTTATGTCCGTTTCCAATGATATCGTCCCGATCGGCAAATTCAAAACAAGTCTCTCCAAGTGGTTTAAGAGTATTCAGAATACCGGTCATCCTTTGATCATCACTCAAAATGCATATTCTGGCCCAATCTGGCCGACCATTCTGGTTCAAACTGGCCACTGATTCTGGTTGAAAGTGGCCACCGATTCTGGTTCAATCTGGCCGCTTTTTCAGAGAAACCGGAATCCATAAAAAGCG
>Ga0315281_10005270_pt1 | contig 18543 bp, 18 predicted proteins | sample YL17G07_0_MG_FD_204540 | JGI IMG/M metagenome (GOLD analysis project Ga0315281, IMG submission 204540) | Sediment microbial communities from Yellowstone Lake, YNP, Wyoming, USA - YL17G07_0 | ecosystem: Environmental > Aquatic > Freshwater > Lake > Sediment | place: USA: Wyoming | collected...
AATCATTCTCACGACCCCCGAACTGCGTGTGATTTGGGAACGCGAGCTCGGACAAATGCGGGATCGCATCAAAAGCATGCGGCGGGCGCTCTTCGAGAGCCTGCGAGCGCGCGTCCCGGGCGCGGATTTCGGCTACATCGTGGACCAGCGCGGAATGTTCTCCTACACCGGATTGACGCGTGAGCAGGTGATCCGGCTGCGCGAGAAATTCGGCGTGTATGCAATCGAAAGCGGGCGCGTCTGCGTTGCCGCTCTCAATTCGAAGAACATCGAGTACGCAGCGGACAGCATCGCCAGCGTACTCAACTGAGCGGCTTTGGCCTATTTGCCTGAAGGCAGGAGCACCGGGTCCTTGAGCGTGCCGCCGGTCAATACCGTCGAGCCGAGCACACCTGCAGATCCCTTGAGTTCGAGGCTCATCGCGCCGCTTACCTGACCATTTTCCGCGACCGCGATATTGCCGACTGCGCTCATCAGTCCGGAGGTCAGGCGCAGGCCGGTGAAACGGTAGGCGCCCCCGCCGGTCTGCAGATTGCCGACGAGTTGCTCGAACCGCGTTTGCCCGCCGCGCACGCCATCGCGGGGCGCACCCTGAATGACGCGCGGGAAATCAAAGTCATTTAGCGTACCGTTTGCGAGCTTGAACTTGCCATCCAGTTTCATGGTTTCCAGCAGTTGCGCAGCGGCATTTGCAGCAGAAACGAAACGCAGCTCGGCTTCGAGCGTTCCCCTCACCGGCAACGGTGACTGCAGGGCCCGCAACAATCGCAGAAGATCGACCCGGGTCGCCTGCAGGCGGCCAGCCAAAGCGCAACTGTCCCCCCAACTGATCTCGAACCCGCCGCGCAGATCGCCACCGTATGCGCCGGCGGTGAATTCGGAGATCGACAGCTTGGTCCCGATCAACTGCCCTTGCGCATGGATGCGCTCGAACGGGATCGATGGCAGGATCGGCGGCTGCCAATCCAGCGCCGAGAACGTGATCTGCATCGCGTCGGGGCCGGGAGCAAGCTCGAGCTTGAACTTGCGGTCTTTCGCATCGACAATCAGGTTCGTTACCTCGTTTTCGCGGCCGAAAGTGGCCTCGATGTCGACGTCACCGAGTTTGCCGTCGAGCAGATCAAGCTTGACGCGGTTCGCCCGAAGGCGGCCGAGGCGAATGCGCTGAACGCCGCCTTCAACGGCGCGCCCGGTGAAGAAGCGCGCGATCGCGGCGCGCCCGAGCGTCACTTCATCCAATTCGATCGACTGGAGGTTTCGGGTAGGTTCGGAAAGGGTCAGCAGCTCCGGGTACAGCCTCAAGCGGACCGCACTGACGTCACGTTCCCGCCCGATGACGACGCCTCCTGCCTCAAGGTAAAGGCGGGGAGACAGCCCGGCGCGCAGGTTGTCGAATTCAACCGGCTCCCCAAGCGCTTGTGAAAGCTGCAACTCCAGTTGCGGAAACCATGATTTGAGCGGGACCACAAACGGCAGCGCAATTGCAAGCGCAGCGAGCGCAGCGAAGACCAGCCAGGCGATTCCCTTCCAGTTGGTGCGCTTTGCTCGTCTCATCTCATTTGACCCATTCTGCCTGGCACGTTAAAATCTTCATTTGTTCAAATCCCCGATAGCTCAGCTGGTAGAGCGACGGACTGTTAATCCGCAGGTCCCAGGTTCGAGCCCTGGTCGGGGAGCCAAAAAAAAACTTCATTGCCACCCATCTTCGCTCCGGACTGGCCAATGCGCAAACCCCGACGCTGGCATTGTCGCAATTTTTACCCCGTGTTCGGTGTGATTTTCGTCACGACACCCGGGAATCAGGGCTTATTTCGCCTGGAGCCGATGGGTGATTTCCGCGCGCGCTGACACCGCCTGCGGCTCCCGGCAACCATCGGCGCCTGTGCTAGACTTTCCTGTCATATCGGGTCATTGTCAGGCATGGACAAAGTCGGCAAATACAAGATTATCCGCCAGCTCGGGACCGGCGCGTCTAGCGAGGTCTACCTGGGCGTTGATCCCTTCCTTGACCGGCAAGTCGCGATCAAGCTGGTCCGTCCCGAAGTCCTGAAGGACGAAAAGCTCGGGAAGATCTATCGCAGGCTGTTCATGACCGAGGCTTCGCTGGCGGGCAAGCTTCAGCATCCTCACATTGCCGAGATTTACGATGCGGTTGAAGAGGAAGAGTACAACTACCTCGTCATGGAATACGTCGAGGGCGGAACCTTGGAACAATTCTGCGAGCCGGGATCGCTGCTGCCCGTCGAACGCGTCGTCGAAATGGTTTTCAAGTGCAGCCGCGCCCTCGACTATGCGCACGAGCACGGCGTGACCCACCGCGACATCAAACCTGAAAATATCCTTTACGCCGGAGGCACCGACGTCAAGATCAGCGATTTCGGAGCGGCCCTTACCGGGTCCGCGGAGATGACCCACGTTGCCGACATCGGTTCGCCCGCCTACATGTCGCCGCAACAGATCAAGGGCCACCCTCTAGATCACCGCACCGACATCTTTTCGCTCGGCGTCGTGCTTTACAAATTGCTGACCGGGCACCTGCCGTTCCAGGGCTCGAACAACCACAGCATCATGTACCAGATCACCAGCATCGATCCGCCGCCGCCGAGCAGTTTCCGGCACGAGATCCCACCCAATATCGACGATATCGTGAAAAAGGCGCTGCAGAAGGATCTCGACTACCGCTACCAGGACTGGAAGGAATTCTCCTACGATCTCGCCGAGGCATTCCGCAGCCAGTTCATGCGCAGCCGCGACCGTGAAATCGCGGACAGCGAGAAATTCAACACACTTCGCAAACTCACGTTCTTCTCCAATTTCAGCGACGTTGAGCTTTGGGAGGTCGTGCGCATCAGCGAGTGGAGGGAGGTCCGGACCGGCGATTCGGTGATCAAGGAGGGCGAGTTCGGCGACGCGTTCTTCGTTTTGGCTTCCGGCGAGATGAAGGTGATCAAGAATGGAAAGCTTCTCAACGTGCTGGGGCCGGGGGACTGCTTCGGGGAAATGGCGTATCTTTCCGAAACGCAGAACGTGCGCGGGGCCGATGTCTACGCGATGACCGACGCGCGCGTGATCACCATCGGCACGGAGGCCCTGCGCCGCGCCTCCGACAACTGCCAACACCGGTTCGACCGCGCGTTCCTGCGGATATTGATCGAGCGCCTTGCGCTGGCCAACACACGGCTGGTGAATGCCTGACTTCATCGATTGCGCCCGCGCGCCCGCTGCGCTATAGTTTTGCCTGCCGGGGCAAGCAGACTCCCGGACCGCCAAGACGGTGTCCCCGTCCAAGTTCTGCGAATCGCCGCATCTCGCGAGGACAATTCATGGACACCACAACGAATGTTCCCTCCGCCATCTCGATTCGGGCGCTGCAGGATGCGCTCGGAACTCCAGCCGCACCGCTTATTGTCGATGTGCGCCGCCGGCCGGCATTCGATATGGACCCGCGCATCCTGCCCGCCGCCCAGCGGCGCGAGCCCGAGCAGGTCGTCGAGTGGGCGGCACACCTTCCTCGCGGCCGCGGAATCGTCGTCTATTGCGTGCACGGACATGACGTCAGCCAACAGGCCGCTGCGACACTGGTGGCGCGCGGTTTCGACGCGCGCTTTCTGGATGGGGGAATCGAGCATTGGAAGGCCACCGGGGCGCCGACGCTGCTGAAGAGGCCGTCCGCCGGGATTCCCGGCGACCGGCCCAGCCGCTGGATTACCCGGGAGCGGCCGAAGATCGACCGCATCGCCTGTCCCTGGCTGATCCGCAGGTTCATCGATCCAGGCGCGGAATTCCTGTATGTCCCGGCTGGCGACGTAATTGCCGCATCGCGGCAGCAAGGGGCTTTGCCGTACGACGTGCCCGGCGTCGAATTTTCGCACCATGGCGAGCTTTGCAGCTTCGATGCGTTGCTCCGGAATTTTGGAATTGCCGACGCCTGTCTTGACGCGCTCGCCGCGATTGTTCGCGGCGCCGATACCGGAAAACCGGAATTGACGCCGCAATCTCCGGGATTGCTCGCCGTGTCCCTGGGCCTGTCGATGAATTTCCAGGATGATCATGCGATGCTCGAGCAGGGCATGGTGGTCTACGATGCATTGCACGCGTGGTTGCGTTCTTCGCTGGCAACAACCCGCAATGCGGATTTGATGGAAAAATCATGACCGGCCCGGACACCCGGGCGCCGGCCCCGGTCTCCCTGGCGGAGGCATTCGGTTACTGGTTCAAACTGGGATTCATCAGCTTCGGCGGCCCGACCGGGCAGATCGCGCTGATGCATCAGGATCTGGTCGAGAAAAAACGCTGGATTTCCGAGAAGCGTTTTCTTCATGCGTTGAATTTCTGCATGGTCCTGCCAGGTCCGGAAGCAACCCAGCTTGCGGCCTACATCGGCTGGCTGATGCACAAAACGCCGGGAGGCATCATCGCAGGCGGCCTTTTCGTCCTGCCTTCTTTGTTCATTCTGACCGCCCTGTCGTGGATTTACATGGCCTATGGCAGCGTGCCTTCGGTTGCGGGCATCCTGTATGGCATCAAGCCGGCGGTCACTGCGATTGTCGTGTTCGCCGCCTGGCGCATTGGTTCGCGCGCGCTCAGCAACAGCTTGCTCTGGTCGGTTGCCGCCGCTGCCTTCATCGCCATATTCGCTTTCAAAGTCCCGTTTCCGTACATCGTCCTCGGCGCAGGCGCCATCGGCGTTCTCGGCGGCCGGGTCGCGCCGGACAGGTTTTCGGCCGGCGCCGCGCACGCGGCCGCCGGAAAGAGCTACGGCGCCGCAATCATCGACGATGCGACACCGACACCGCCGCACGCGCTGTTTACCTGGCCGCGCTTCGCCCGCATTTGCGTCGTCGGCCTGGCCCTCTGGGGCGGCACCATGGCGTTGCTGCTTGCGCTGTTCGGCTGGGAGGGAACGCTGACGCAGATGGGCTGGTTTTTCACCAAGGCCGCGTTGCTGACGTTCGGCGGCGCTTACGCGGTGCTACCCTATGTCTACCAGGGTGGCGTCGAACAGTACCAGTGGCTGACCGCGCCGCAGATGATCGACGGATTGGCCCTCGGCGAAACCACGCCGGGCCCGCTGATCATGGTGGTGACGTTCATCGGCTTTGTCGGCGGCTGGACCAGGCAGATGTTCGGTCCGGACAGCCTGCTGCTCGCCGGTGCTGCAGCGGCGCTGGTCGCGACTTTCTTCACCTTCCTGCCGAGCTTCATATTCATTTTCCTCGGTGCGCCGTTCATCGAAACCACCCACGGCAATCTCAAATTCACCGCGCCCCTGACCTGCATCACCGCAGCGGTCGTCGGCGTGGTGCTCAACCTCGCGGCATTCTTCGCATACCATGTCCTGTGGCCGCTTGGGTTTGACGCGGGATTCGAGTGGACTTCGGCGGGGCTCGGCCTGGTCGCCGCGATCGCGCTGTTCCGCTACAAGGCCGGCATGATTCCGCTGATCACCGCGTGCGGCCTGTTTGGCCTCGCGTACCGCTTGGCATTTGGCTGACGCCCAATGAAAAAGGGGCGCCGCAGCACCCCCTTTTGATCCGGGTGAAAGCTCAGGATTTCTGGATCACCCCGCAAGCGAGGCGGCCGCCCGCATTGCCGACCGGCTGCGAGACATAGTCATCCTGATTCACGTGGACGATGACCGCCCTGCCCAGAATGTCCGCCTTGCCCTCGCCAATTGAAATGCTGTCGAGTTCGACAGCAAGTGTGGCATTGCCGTAGGAATTGGCTTCGAGGTTTGGCATATCGCCCGCATGCCTGGTTGTCGTTCCATGATGGCCGTGGGGATGGCCGCCGGGATTGAAATGACCGCCTGCACTCATGCCGTCGCCGGAACTGCAATCCCCCTTCTCGTGGATATGAAAGCCGTGCGCGCCCGGTTTGAGGCCGTTCACGCTGGCAACCACCAGGATCTTGTCGCCCTGCCGTGAGAAGTTCACGGTCCCGGTGACAGTGCTGCCCTTGGTCGGTTGAAGGCTTGCAATCGCCGTCGGCGCAGTGGACCCCATTCCCGCGCACCCCGCGATGGCGAGGCAAAGCGCCAGCGGCGCAAAGACGATTTTCATGGAGTTTCCTTTTTGAACTGCGCCGTTATTTTTTCTTGGGCGCAGCCGCAGGCGCGGGGGCAGGCGCAGCCGCCGCGATCGGCGTCGGTTTGACAACAACGCCTTTCGCCTTCTGCGACTTGATATACCGGTCAGCGGTGCGGTCCTGCGATTTCCCAAGCAATTCCCCGTCCTTCTTCGCCGCATCCGCGGCTTTTCCCTTGGCTTCCTCCGCCTTGGCCTTGGCCTCTTCCGATGGGGGCGGCAGCTTTGCGAACGCGGTCGCACCGAAACCGGCGCAGGCCAGGCCGAGCAGCAGATGACTGATTGTTCTGTTCACGATTGCTCCTTTGAAAACTCAGGGCTGCGGCGCCGCAGCCGGCGCACTGGCGGATGAAGATCGTATCGTCGGAATCTTGCCCGCCTTGACGTCGTTATACCAGTCTTCATGGTGCTCCTTGGCCCACGACTCGTCGACCAGCCCGGTTCGCATCGTCTCGTAGGCGCCTTCCATGCCGATGGTGCCGATATAGATATGGGCAAACGACATCGAAATGAACACGATGCCGCCGATCGCATGGATCAGCAGAGTCTGCTGCATGAGTTCGCGCCCCTGCTCGAAATTCGGAAAATCGAGCACCAGACCGGTCACGCCCATCAGCGCGCCGAGTCCAACCACGCCGAACCAGAACCAGCCCTTCTGGCCGGCGTTGAAGCGGTGCGACGGCACGTGCTCGCCGGTCAGCATGCCGCCGGCCTTGAAGATCCATTTCAGGTCGCTCGCGGCAGGGAGGTTGCTCTTGACCCAAATCACGATGACGACCAGCGTGCTCAAGATGAACAGCGGGCCGATGAAATTATGCAGGTTCTTGCAGAGGATCGTGAGCCAGCCGAACAGCGTGTAACCGAGCACCGGCAGCACCACGTGCTTGCCGAACAGCATCACGATTCCGGAAGCCGCCAGGATGCAGAAGCTGACCGCCAGCGTCCAGTGTGCAAACCGTTCAACCGAGGTAAACCGCTCGATGATCCGCCCGGTCGGTTTCTCCCGGAGCTTGATCGGCCCTTTCCAGCGATAGAAGAGAAACAGGGCAATCACCAGCGCGACCAGCGCCCAACCCCCTATCTGGGTCACCGGGCCGTTGCGCAGTTTGCGCCAGGCCTCGCCGGACATCTGCACCAGCACCCCGGCCTCGACGCCTTTCGTCGTGGTGAACTGCTCTTTTTCCGAACGCACGTCGCGCCAGACCGGTGCATTGTTGTATGGCTGCGTCACCTGGCGCTGCGCCTCCGTGTCGTCGGCTGCAGCAGCCACCCCGGGCAGCAGGAGCAGCGCCAGCGCCAGCAGGCGAAATGCGGAACCCATCAGGTTGCGGATCATGGCGATGCCCCCTATTCAACCCGCGTGTATTCGTTCTGGTTTTGATTCCGCGCCTTGAGCGCGGCTTCCCACTGCCCTTTGTCCTGTTTGAACTGGGCATTGTCCCAGGGCCGGTTGTCCGGCTTGCCCTGGTACTTGCCGGATTTCTGCGCCACCATCTCCTGCGGGCGCTCGCCGCAGCCGGCCATCCCGGCGGCAACGGCGGCAATGAAGGTTCCGATCAGAATCCGTCTCATGATTTCGCTCCCGGCTGCGTCGCGGGTTTGCCGTCCGGCTTGCCGTATGCGGTTCCCCATCCCCACACCTCAGAGCCCTTGCCGCGCTTCAGCACGCGCTGCCGGTAGATGTCGGAAATGACGTCGGAATCGCCGGCGAGCAGTGCCTTGGTCGAGCACATTTCGGCGCAAGCCGGAAGCTTTCCTTCGGCGAGGCGATTGCGCCCGTACTTCACGCGCTCTTCGGCGGAGTGGTCCTTCTCGGGGCCGCCGGCGCAGAACGTGCATTTGTCCATCTTGCCTCTGAGGCCGAACGCGCCCGCCTGTGGAAACTGCGGTGCGCCGAAGGGGCAGGCATAGAAGCAATATCCGCAGCCGATGCACAGGTCCTTGTCGTGCAGCACGACGCCTTCTTCGGTGCGGTAGAAGCAATCCACCGGGCACACCGCCATGCACGGCGCATCGGAACAATGCATGCAGGCCACCGAAATTGACCGTTCTCCGGGTACGCCGTCGTTGATCGTCACCACCCGGCGACGGTTCACGCCCCAGGGAACTTCATTCTCCTGCTTGCAGGCGGTAACGCAGCCATTGCATTCGATGCAGCGTTCCGCATCGCACAGAAATTTCATCCTAGCCATGGTTGTCTCCCGGTCTCGTTATGCTTTGGCGATCTGGCACAGCGTGGTCTTGGTTTCCTGCATCAAGGTCACGCGATCATAGCCGTAGGTCGTCGCCGTATTTACCGCCTCGCCGCGCACAATCGGCGCCGCGCCCTCCGGGTACTGATCGAGCATGTCCTTGCCCTGCCACCAGCCGGAGAAATGGAACGGAATGAACGCCGTGCCCGCATCGACCCGTTCGGTCACCTGTGCCTTGACCTTGAGCCTGGCCCCGCTCGGCGTGCTCACCCAGACGTATTCGTTGTTGCGGATGCCGCGGTCGTTGGCGGCCTTGGGATTGATCTCGACAAAATTCTCCTGTTGCAATTCGGCGAGCCAGGGATTGGAACGCGTCTCCTCGCCGCCGCCTTCGTACTCGACCAGGCGGCCGCTGGTCAGCACGATCGGATACTGCTTGGAAATGTCCTTGTTCTTCTGCTGCACCGACTTGAACAGCGTTGGCAGGCGCCAAAGGGTTTTCACGTCATCGTGCGTCGGATACTTGTCGATCATGTCCGGCCGCGGGCTGAACAGCGGCTCCCGGTGCTGTGGGACACCGTCGGGGAAATTCCAGACCACGGCGCGCGCCTTGGCATTGCCGAACGGATGGCAGCCATGAACCTTCAGCACCACGCGCTGGATACCACCGGAAAGGTCGGTCTTCCAGTTCTTTCCTTCCGCTTCTTTCTTTTCGACATCCGTGAGGTCATCCCACCAGCCGAGTTTTTTCAGCAGCACGTGGTCGAACTCGGGATACCCCGTCGTTAGATCGGCACCCTTCGAATGCGAGCCGTCCTCCGCCAGCAGGTTGACGCCGTCGCGCTCCACCCCGAAATTGGCACGGAAGTTTCCTCCGCCATCCATCACGTGCAGGTTGTTGTTGTAGAGCACCGGCGATCCGGGATGTTTCATTTCCGGCGTGCCGTAGCACGGCCACGGCAGCCCGAAGTAATCGCCGTCGCATGGCCCGCCCTTGGCGCGCAGGGTCTTCACGTCGAAGGTCTGCATGTGTTTCATGTGCAGCTTGAGACGCTCTGGCGACTGGCCGGTGTAGCCGATGGTCCAGTTGCCGCGGTTGATTTCACGCGTGAGATCCTCGACATTCGGTTCGTCGTTGACCACCTGCACGTTTTGCTTGCCGTCCTTCTTGCCCAGCATCTGGTCGGCGAATCCGAGTTTCTTCGCAAACAGGTACATGATGGTGTGATCGGGCTTGGATTCGAACAGCGGTTCGATCACTTTTTCGCGCCATTGGATCGAGCGGTTGGACGCAGTAACCGATCCCGAGGTCTCGTACTGTGTTGCCGCCGGCAGCAGGTACACGGCGCGATTCTTGTTTGCCTCTTTCCCCGAGTTCTTGAGTATCGCCAGGGTTTGCTCGTCGAGCGGCATATTGGCCATTGCCGCCGTCGCCGACGGGTAAGGATCGATCACCACCAGAAGATCAAGCACCTGCATCGCCGCGCGCATTTCGATGCCGCGCGACTGGCTGTTCGGCGCGTGGCCCCAGAAAAACATGCCGCGGATGTTCGGGCCCTGGTCGATCACGTCGGCCTTTTCCATCACGCCGTCGATCCAGCGCGACACGGTGATGCCGGCCTTCTCCATCATCGCCTGCGATTCGAAGCGGCCCTTCATCCACTCGTAGTCGACGTTCCAGACCCGGCACCAGTGCTTCCAGGAACCGGTGGCGATGCCGTAGTAGCCCGGCAGCGAATCCGGATTCGGGCCGACGTCGGTGGCGCCCTGCACGTTGTCGTGGCCGCGGAAGATGTTGGCGCCGCCGCCGGAAACACCGATATTGCCCAGCGCGAGCTGCACGATGCAGGAGGCGCGCACCATGGCGTTGCCAATGGTGTGCTGGGTCTGGCCCATGCACCAGACGATGGTGCTGGGGCGGTTCTTCGCCATCGTTTCCGCGGCTTTGAATACGTCAGCCTCAGGCACCCCCGTAACCTCGGTGACCTTGTCCGGCGACCATTTTTCCATGACTTCGGCCTTGACCTTGTCCATCCCGTAGACGCGGTCGTTGATGTATTTCTTGTCCTCCCAGCCGTTCTTGAAGATGTGATACAGCATGCCGAACAGCAGCGGCACGTCGGTGCCGGAACGGAAACGGATGTATTGGTCGGCCTTCGCCGCGGTGCGCGTAAAGCGCGGGTCGCAGACGATCATCTTGGCGCCGGTCTCCTTGGCGTGCAGCGAGTGCAGCATCGACACCGGGTGCGCTTCGGCCGCGTTCGAACCGATATACAGCATCGCCTTGGCGTTCTGCATATCGTTGTAGGAATTGGTCATCGCGCCATAACCCCAGGTATTGGCGACGCCCGCGACCGTGGTCGAGTGGCAAATGCGCGCCTGGTGGTCGCAGTTGTTGGTGCCCCACAGCGACACCCACTTGCGCAGGAGTTGCGCCTGCTCGTTGTTGTGCTTGGAAGAGCCGACGAAGTACATGGCGTCCGGGCCGGATTCCTTGCGGATCGCCATCATCCTGTCGCCGATCTCGTTGAGCGCCTGCTCCCACGAGATCTTCTTGTACTTGCCGTTCTCGAGCTTCATCGGGTACTTGAGCCGGTGCGAATTCTCGGTCATGCCGTGCTCGCGCACTGCGGCGCCTTTCGCGCAATGTGCGCCAAGATTGATCGGCGAATCGAACACCGGTTCCTGCCTCACCCACACGCCGTTCTGCACCACCGCATCGATCGCGCAGCCGACCGAGCAATGCGTGCATACCGTGCGCTTCACCTCCGTCTTGCCTTCTCCCTCGGCAGCCGCCTCCGCCCTGTCGATCATCGAAAAAGGCAACTGGCTGGCAAACGCCCCGGTACCCGCGACAATGCCCGAGCGTTTCAGAAAGCTGCGGCGATCGAGCGTCGCTCCCGCCAATCCGGCGACGCTGCGCACAAGCCTGCCGCCTCTGTGCGGAGCGGAATTCGATTTTCTGGTGAGCATCATGATGAGTCCTCCCGTTCCCGTCAGATTTTGGCCGTGCGGTAATACATGCGCACATGTTCGGACAGCTGGTAGCCCTTCGCCGCGGGCTTATCCTTGCGCGCGCCGGGCGCGACCGCGGTCGCGCCTTTTCCGATCACCGCCGCCGCAGTCGCGGCGCTGCCCGCGCCGAGCGCCAACAAAAAAGTGCGCCTGCCGGATATTGGTTTGCGAGTGCTGTCATTCATGATTGCCTCCGGAAAATTGTGCGAACACCACCGCGGCGATCACTCGCGGTTCGAAACAGTTCTAAGAAAGTTCGAATGCCTCGGCCTCGACATCAAGGAATGCCTGGGTAAACGTCGCGACGTGCTTATAAAAATTCGTTTTGCTGGAAGCCGCAACGGACACGCAAAACTCCGCGTACCAAGCCGCAATATACTCGTTAAAAAATATCTTTTGTTGTTGCAATGCAACATCCTGGTTGCCACGCAAAACAAGGTAGCGCATCACGTCGCAAAGAGCGGCGAGATGGTCTTCGGGCTCCAGCGCGCCGTGTTTGCGGCCGAGGCCCATCGCAGCGAGCTCGGCACGCAATTTCACCAAAACGCGTTCCGGCGCGGAGCGGCCCAGATAATACGAGGCGTAGGGCGTGATTTCAGCGCGCCCGGTGCCGATGAATACGCTGTCATACTCGTCGCGGGCCGCCTCGGCATCCATCGCCCGGGATGCCGCAGCCAGCATGCGCATGGATGCGGCAAGCGGCGCGCCCTCGGTTGGCCGCGCCGCGAATCCGCCATCGGCCATCCCCGCATCCGCGATGGCCGTCAGCAGCGCCGGGTCCGGCGCGGCATAAAACAGGCGCGCCAGCAATGCATAGAATTCGGCTCGCCCGGCGTCCGCCTCGTCGAGGCGCAGAGCGCCGTCCTCTTCCTTCTTGGCATTCATGGCCGCGAATCCAGAATCGATGACTCGCCCTTGTTTTCCATCATGTCGATCACCCGGCAATCGGCGCACATCCGCAGGCGACGAAGCGCCTGCTCTCCGGCGAACATCGAATGCAGCCGCAGTTTGCCGACCATGTTTTCCACCATTTGCCGCGTGCCGAAAGCCTTGCCGCAACCGACGCAATGGAATGGTTCGGCTTCATTGAGGACGATTTCCGTCCGTGCGTCTTTCGCCAGCGAAAGCCGGGGTATCAGGGTGATCGCATTTTCCGGGCAGGTATTCGCGCACAGGCCGCATTGCACGCAGTTGCGCTCGATGAACTTGAGCATCGGCGTCTCGCGCCCGTCGACCAGGGCGGACGCCGGGCAGGCGCCGACGCATGCCATGCACAGTGTGCAGGTCTTCTTATCGACGTCGACCCGCCCCCACGGCGCACCCGCACCGAGCGCAATGACTTCGGTTGGCGACTTGGCATGCTGCGACAGATGCTCGAGGGCAAACTCGAGGGTGATGCGCTTTTCCCTGGCGAAATCGAATCCGGCCGGTCTTGCCGCCGTCGCAGCGGGCCGCAGCGACCAAACGGCGCCTTCCAGCACATCGACGCTTTCGCATGCAAGCCAATGTAAATGGGTGCCGGCGTATCCGAGCGCTTCGAGCACTTTTCCTGCATGGCCGAGCTGCCCGCGCACGGCGTCGCCGTACGCCGCGTCCTCCTCCGGCGATGCCAGCAGCATTACCTGGCTTGCCCCGTAGGCGAGCGCCCCCAGCAGGACGTCGATCCCCAGCGACGCCGGGTGATGCACTTCGAGCGGAATCACGCGTGCAGGAAGTCCCCGCCCGTTGCGCGCAAGCCCGGCAATGAGGTCACGGCTGCCCGTCGAATTGTGGAACAGCACGCACGCGTCCTTTCCCCCGGCATCGCGATAGGTCGCCAGCAAGGTCTTCAGGCGCCTTCCAAGGTCGGTCGTGCGCGGGTAGGCATGGGTCACGGCGCCCGTGGGACAGACGGTGGCGCATCCGCCGCAGCCCATGCAGAGATGGGCGTCAAACGCAACGATGTCGCCCTTCGGGGAGATCGCGCCGGTCGAGCAGACATCGATGCATTTGTCGCAACCGGTCTTGGCAGACCGGCTGTGCGCGCAGATTTTCTCGGCGTAGCTGAAGTAGCGCGGCTTTTCGAATTCGCCGTTGAACTGGAGCAGTTCGATGACCGCCACTGCCTGCGCCATGGGGTCGGCTCCGGGCGCGAAATACCCTTGCGGCGGTTGCGCAAGGCGAATCGCCGGGACCCGCCCGAGATCGAGCACCAGATCGAAACGCTCGTGCCGCGACTGGTCCGCTCTCTGGAAATCGATTGCCGCGATCGGTCCGCAGGCCGCGACGCATTGGCGATGCGCCTTGCAGCTGGCAAGGTCAACCTGGATCAGATTATTGATCGCATGTTCGGGACAGGCTTTCACGCATGCGCCGCACCGCGTGCATGCCTCGAGGTCGATGGGGTTCTGCTGCTCCCATTCCACCTCGTATGCACCGAGAAATCCGGACACCGATTTGAGCAAGCCCGACCAGACCGGGTAGCGCCGCTCCGCGGGCAATCCCGTCGTGCCGCCGCGGGTTTCCGTGATCAGAACGCACGGCTCCAGTTGGCCGGAAAGCTTGCCGGCCCAATGCAGTGCCGGTTCCGCCGGGCCGATCACCAGCAGCGAGCCGCCCGAGCGGTACGTAACCGCCGGAATCGGATCCGCCTCGGGCAGATCGGCAAGCGCCAGCAGCGCCGCCATTTTTGGCATCGCGCCCCCGCCTTCCGCCGACCATCCTGCAGTCTCCCGGATATTGACGACTCGCAGTTCGCCGGAGGCGCCTTCGAGATTCGCCATCTCGCCGAACAAGGCTGCCTCCTGGGTGCAGGCGACGACGCAGTCGCCGCGGCGGATCGCAGCGGCGAAATCTCCGCTCTCGTGCCGGCACAACTCACGATGGACATGCGGGGCCGATTCCAGCTGCAGCGCCTTCTGCAGGCCCTTGGCATCGATTGCCATGGTCCGGTTGCAGCTGCAGAGTTTCAGATTTCTGGTTTCGAAGGCCATGCGTGGATCAGTTTGTATTTTGGGCGGGCGCCGGCGTCCCTGCAGCTGAATCTTCCGACTGCGAAGCCCGATCCTGCGCAGCCTCGCCCGCCTGGTCAGCAGCTTGCGTTTCGGCTCCGGTTGCTGCCGCAGGCAACGCGGCCGGCCCGGGTCCCGCAGTGTTCGCCGGGGCGGTTTCTTCCTTTTCGTCGAACAGCAGCAGGCTGCGCGCCTGGTTCAGGCCCCGCAGCATCGCTTCCGGAATCGGCGACTCGATGGAATAGTCCTCGATATAGACGTCGAGTCCGTCCATTTTGTTGAAATGCGGATCGGTGAAAAGCTTTTTCAGCGCGCCGCGCCGCATTCCGTCATCCACGCCGGAGTGCATGAACCCGCGGTAGTCGGATTTCAAGCCGTCGAGTGAATCCAGCGCCGGCAACGATGCAGGCGCAGCAGGCCGGGCATTTTCTGCCGTGCTTTCCGGCAATGCCGGGGCCGCCGGCGCCGGTGACGGCTGTTCCCCCGGCGGCTCCAATTTGCGCCGCGACCAGCGCGACAGGAAGGGTTCGCGATCGTTTTCGCTCAAGAGTCGCTCCGCCGCGCCCCGCCGAATGACGGCGGCCGGCTCCGTTTCTTGGGCTCCGGACGGTAGTGCTCGCGCACGAAATCCTCCAGCCACGCGCGGATCTCGGCCGGCATCGGAACCTTGTCGACCTGCTCGCTGGAATCCATCATGCGCGCGGCTTCGCCATAACTCAGGGTGACGATTTTCGGCACCGCAGCCCCTTCTTCCATGCGCCACATCACGAATACGCAGGGCTCGACAGCGGACACATTGAGGTAGTAATTCTCGGCTTCGTCCCGAAACAACTCCAGCGCGAGACCGCCGTGCAGCCAGTGATCCGCAGTTCCGGCCGCCCTGACAGGCTGCGGAGCCGAATCCTTGCGAGGCTCGTCGGGAACGATTTCCACGGCCTCCCAGGACTCGGAAACCCACCGATTGTCGAGACGGCGGCGGCGCATCACCACGGCGACGGTCAGTCTGTATTCGATCATGCCGTGGAATATACTAGCTTCACTGCGGCTCTGCTATCATTTAGGCCCTTCGCGACCCGCGAAAATCCCCGCAAAGAAAAGGGTTATGGCTCGAATCATCCCCTTGCTTGACCACCGTGCGGCATCCACGAAAATGCGCGCAATGGACGCCCCCCCACCTGGCCCGTCGAGTGACGTTTTCGGCCGGCCAATGCGCGACCTGCGGATCTCGGTGACGGACCGCTGCAACTTTCGCTGCGTATACTGCATGCCTCGCGATGCTTTCGGCCGCGACTATCCGTTCCTCGCGCACACGGAACTCCTGAGTTTCGAGGAGATCGCGCGCATCGTCACGATTCTGCGCGAACATGGCGTCGAGAAAATCCGCCTGACCGGCGGCGAACCGTTGTTGCGGCGGAACATCGAGCGGCTGGTCGAAATGCTGGCAGCGATCCCCGGCCTCGATCTCACGCTCACGACCAACGGCGCGCTGCTCGAAAAAAAGGCGCGCTCGCTGCGCGATGCGGGCCTGAAGCGGATCACCGTCAGCCTCGACTCGCTCGATGACGCCACCTTCCGGGCGATGAACGATGCGGATTTCCCGGTGCAGAAGGTGCTCGACGGGATCGATGCGGCCGCCGCCGCAGGCCTGTCCCCGGTCAAGGTGAACATGGTGGTCAAGCGCGGCCTCAATGACCAAAGCATCGTGCCGATGGCGGCGCATTTTCGCGGCAGCGGCCATATCCTGCGTTTCATCGAATTCATGGACGTCGGACACACCAACGGCTGGAAGATGGACGAAGTGGTGCCGTCGGCGGAAGTCATCTCCCGCATCGATACCGAATTTCCGCTCGAGCCGGTGGGCGCCAATTACACCGGCGAGGTCGCTGCGCGCTGGCGGTACCGGGACGGCAAAGGCGAAGTTGGCGTGATTTCGTCCGTCACCCAGGCGTTTTGCCGCGACTGCACCCGCCTTCGGCTGTCCACCGACGGTAAACTCTACACCTGCCTGTTCGCCACCCGCGGCAACGACGTCCGCGCGCTGCTGCGCGGCGGGCGCGCGGACGAGGAGATCGCAGCCTTTGTCGCCGGCGTGTGGCGCACGCGGGAGGACCGTTACTCCGAGTTGCGTTCCGCGGAGACCGCGGACCTGGAGAAGGTCGAGATGTCTTACATTGGCGGCTGACGCCGTCTCTCGCCATGAACGCGCCCTACCGCCCGCAGATTACGCACGCGAGCCGCCCCCTCACCTTCGAAGTTCCCGCCGTCAACGAGCGCGGCGAGACGGTGCCGACGCCGATCGCCGGTGAGCATCCGTTGACCCTGTATATCGACAAGCAGGAACTGGTTACCCTGATGACGCTCGGCGCGCATCCCGAGGCATTGGCAATCGGCTATCTGCGCAACCAGCGGCTGGTGGCCTCGATCGAAGACATCGTCTCGGTGCAGGTCGACTGGGATACCGAGGCCGTCGCGATCCACACGCGATCGGGGCTGGCGGATCTGGCAGAGCGCGTGGCGCGGCGCACGGTGACCACTGGCTGCGGCCAGGGCACGGTATTCGGTGACCTCATGGAGGAAATCGACGACATCCGGTTGCGCGAGGACGTGCGCATCACGGAATCGGAAACCTACGCGCTGCTCGATGCCGTGAGGCGTCACGAATCCATCTACAAGCAGGCCGGCGCCGTGCACGGCTGCGCACTCGCCTCCGCGCAGGGCGGCAGCGCCAACATCCTTTTCTTTGTCGAGGATGTCGGCCGCCATAACGCGGTCGACGCCATTGCCGGCCAGATGTGGCTTGATGGCATCGATGGCTCCGACAAGATTTTCTACACCACCGGCCGGCTCACTTCCGAGATGGTGATCAAGGCGGCGCAGATGCGTATTCCGTTTCTGGTGTCGCGGTCCGGGCTCACGCAGATGGGCTATGAAATCGCCCAGCGCACCGGCATCACCATGCTGGGGCGCGCGACCGGCAAGCATTATCTGCTGTTCACCGGCGCCGATCGTTTCAGCAGGTGAATCGATGACAGGCATCACGGGTCTGATCCTCGCCGGCGGCCGGGGCAGGCGCATGGGCGGCGTTGACAAGGGATTGCAGCTGCTGCGCGGCAGGCCGATGGTGGCCTGGGTGTGCGAACGGCTTGCACCGCAGGTCGAAGAGGTCATCATCAACGCCAACCAGAATGTCGCGGAGTACCTGAATCTGGGCCTGCCGGTGATCGAGGACCGCGTCGGCGGCTTCGCCGGGCCGCTTGCCGGGCTGCAGCGCGGCCTCGAAACCGCGCGCCACCCGTATGTCGTGATGGTTCCGTGCGACTCACCCTTCCTGCCGGCCGACCTTGTGGCACGGCTGTTCGCCGGGCTGCGCGCCGCAGATGCGGATCTCGCGGTCGCACGCACCGGCTCGCAGCCACATCCGGTATTCTGCCTCTGCAAGCGGTCCCTGGCGCCGCATCTCGATGCATTCCTGGTGGCAGGCGGGCGCAAGATCGACACCTGGTACGCAAGCCTTCGCGTCGCGGACGTCGATTTCGACGACGAGGCCGCCGCATTTTCCAACATCAACACACGGGAAGAACTGCTCGAGTTCGAGCGGCGCAATTCATGACCTCAAAATCCCTCGCAGACGCAATCAGCTGCCTCGACGACTACGACCCCGAAGCGCTGCGCGTGGACCGGGCCTGCCGGATCATCAACGAGTGCGTCGAACCTGTCAGCGGCGTCGAAAGGGTGGCACTGCGCGCTGCACTTGGCAGGGTGCTCGCGGAAGACGTGGTGTCGACGGTGGACGTGCCGGGACGCGACAACTCAGCGATGGACGGCTATGCGCTCCGGTTCGCCGATCTTGATCCTGCCGCCGAATCGAACCTGCGCGTGGTCGGCACGGCGTTCGCCGGCAGGCAGTATGACGGCAAAGTTGCCGCCGGAGAATGTGTGAGGATCATGACCGGCGCCGTCATGCCAGCGGGCACCGACACGGTCGTGATCCAGGAAGTCGTCAAGGCGGACGGCGACCGCATTGCGGTGCCGGCGGGACAGCAATTGGGACAGAACCGGCGGCTCGCCGGCGAGGACCTGAAACGCGGATACCCGGCCCTGCTGCGCGGCGTTCTGGTCAGGCCGGCGGAGCTCGGCCTTCTCGCATCGCTCGGCATGGTCGAAGTCGCAGTCCATCGCCGCCTGCGCGTCGCATTTTTTTCCACCGGCGACGAACTCGTATCCACCGGCGCCGCGCTCGACGCGGGCCAGGTCTACGAC
>Ga0315281_10005271_pt1 | contig 18542 bp, 13 predicted proteins | sample YL17G07_0_MG_FD_204540 | JGI IMG/M metagenome (GOLD analysis project Ga0315281, IMG submission 204540) | Sediment microbial communities from Yellowstone Lake, YNP, Wyoming, USA - YL17G07_0 | ecosystem: Environmental > Aquatic > Freshwater > Lake > Sediment | place: USA: Wyoming | collected...
TCGCCGGAGCTGCGACATTGGGACTGGAGTTCATACTTGGCCTAATTGTATTGGATACTATCTTGTCGGGTAGTATCGATGTCAGCTACACATGGATATTCGTCGTATTGCTCATACCTGTATGCATATGTACCGTTTATGTGGGATACCGCTCCCGGATTTACGGGTGGGCGCTGGGGATGATAACGGTGGCACTCTGGGCGATTGTTGCAAAGCCAATATTCAATTTTGTGTTCTTATGGATTATGGACGCATCTCATAAAGCATCACCGTTCGTTGGGGCCAGAATTGCCCTCGACCTGGGAGTAGCGCTTCCTCTTGGAGCAATACTCGGCTGGCTAGGCGAAAAACGAGCTATCGCCCGAATCACCAAGAAAAGGTTTTCACATAACAAGGTATCCTGATATCATTTACAGGCATGTGATAGCTCCATGGAGGTCGTTATGCTAGCGACGCTTTCCGTGTTGCCGGGTCCGATACTCTGCAGCATAGTCCCCTGGTCCAGCCATTGGACGTACATAATGTTCGGTGCGCTCGTTCTTGCGATTATCATGGGGACATGGGCGGGTGCCGTGGCAGGCAGCAAGGGTCGCAGTATGCAGAAGTGGTTCATGTTTGGTTTCTTTGTTCCCGTTGTCGGGCTCATCGTGTCGTACATTGTGAAGCCGGTCTCCCCCGAGAACAAGCAAGCCAAGGATAACGGTAATAGATAGTTTGAGCTTCTCTCGACAGGGCCACAAACATCCGAAAACCCCTACCTGTTCACCACTTTGCGTTGGGCTTGCATTGCAGGAATATGGATCGGCGAAAGTTGCTGGTGATCGGGGTCCTCAACGTTCCATAAAAATATTGCCTTTTTGTTTACGTTGGGGTTGATGGTGCCGAAGGCCGGACTCGAACCGGCACGGGGTTTGCGCCCCACTGGTGTTTGAGACCAGCGCGTCTACCTATTCCGCCACTCCGGCACATTCTTGGGATATTATAGCAGTAACCTCAAGACCGCCCCCATGAGTCCCTGGCCCGCTGCCGAGAAGTAAAGGGGGCGACGATTTGACGGGAAGGAATGTCGGCACACCATGAAAAAGCGCAAGGTACTTCTCCTTGACGGGCACAGCCTGGCGTACAGGGCATTCTTTGCCCTGCCGGACACGATAACGACCACGGGGGGCCAGCCGACGAACGCTGTCTACGGGTTCACGAGCATGCTCCTCAAGGTCGTCGATGAAGAGAAGCCAGATGCCGTCGTGGTGGCATTCGACGGACCGCGACGCGAGTTGAAGCGCACCAAGGAGTACCCGGAATATAAAGCTCAGAGACCGACCATGCCCGATGAGCTCAGGGCACAGATCGAGATGATAGACCACCTGCTCGAGTCTATGAGGGTTCCGACGATCACTGCAGCTGGCTTCGAGGCGGACGACATCCTCGGGACCCTTGCGAATAGAGTGGCGGCTAAAGGCGACGAAGCTGTCGTGGTTACTGGTGACAAGGATACCCTTCAACTTGTTGACAAAGGCATCAGGGTATTAATGACGGGAAGGGGCATAACAGAGACAGAGTCGTTCGACCCCGGGAAGGTAAAGGAAAAGTACGGGATTCCGCCCGAGAAGATACCCGACCTTGTCGGCCTTAAAGGCGACAGCACTGACAACATCCCGGGCGTTCCGGGAATAGGGGAGAAGGGCGCATCCTTGCTTATCGGCCAGTTCGGATCCCTTGAGGAGCTTTACGAGAACCTTGAAGAGATATCCGGGGCAAAAAGAAAGCAGACCCTCAAGAAGAACCGCGAGATCGCTTTTCTTTCGAAGGCACTTGCGACCATCGACACAGACGTTCCGATCGAGCTCGACCCGGGTGATATCGAGTTCGGAGAGTGGGACCAGAAGGAGGTACTCGAATACCTTTCGGCGCTGGAGTTCAAGACGCTTGCCAGGCGTTTTCTCGAGATGTTCGGTGCCCCTCCAGTTTCAGGCGTACTTGCAGACTCTCCAGAACTCTCCTACTCGATTGTAGATCCAGATGATAGCGAGGATGTAAAGGCGTTCGTCGAAGAGGTTGAGTCCGGAGGAGAAGTGGCGGTAGCATCTCTCCTCAAGGGTGAAGGTTTCTGCGGTATCGAACTCAAGGCACTTGCGTTCGCCAATCACGATAAGGTACTTACTGTGGATTTCGGGGAGAGGCCTACCGGCGGTCCTGCTGTTGATGCAACCATGAGGATCTTGAGCTCGTCTGTTCAAAAATACTTCCACGGTTCGAAAACCACCTTTGAGGCTGTTGATAAGGCAGGATTGAATCTGAACGATGTTACTTTTGATACGGCAATCGCCGCTTACCTGGAGAACCCGTCACTCGGCACATATTACCTCTGGGACCTATGGGAGAAGAACGTCGGTAAGAGTATAGATATCGAGGGTAAGGCCCTGAGAACAACAGATCAGGAATCCCTTCTGCCCGATGAGGGGAATGGTGGTGATCTCAAGCTCGAGACTGATGCAGCGCGGGTCTTCCATCTCAAGCCACTTCTGGCGGAGAAACTCACCAACCTCGGCATGTCGGGTCTTTTTGAGGACGTGGAGATGCCGCTCATGCATGTGCTCAAGGAAATGGAGGAGGCGGGAGTAGCGCTGGATACAAGCGTCATCGGGGAGCTCGGTAAAGAAGTGGAGCGGGCCATTGACGGACTCGAGGATGTGATCTACAAGATGGCGGGCAGGGAGTTCAACATAGGCTCTCCAAAGCAGCTGGCCAAGATTCTATTCGACGAGATGAGCATACCCCCGTTAAGAAGAACCAAGACAGGGTACTCGACCGATTCTTCGGTCCTCGAAGCACTGAGCAAGGAACACCCGATCGCGGAAAAGATCCTCGAATACAGAGAGCATGCGAAGCTGAAGTCAACATACCTCGATGTACTTCCCGCACTGATCTGTCCCGCAACTGGGAGGATACACTGCTCGTTCAACCAGATGGCGACCGCGACGGGAAGAATCTCGTCGAGCAACCCTAACCTGCAGAACATCCCCGTTCGCACAGAGGCCGGGCGCAGGATAAGGGCCGCATTCGTGCCGGGGAGGAAAGGGGACAAGATGCTTGTCGCCGACTATTCGCAGATTGAACTGAGGGTGCTTGCGCACATGTCCCGCGACAAACTTCTGCTTGATGCTTTCTCGGGTGATGTGGATATTCACACCGAGACGGCCGCAAAGATCTTCAGAGTAAAACCCGGTGACGTGACCCCGGAGCTGCGCCGCATGGCGAAGGTAGTGAACTTCGGGGTCGTCTACGGGATGGGGTACTATGGGCTCTCCTCAAGGCTTGGAATAACAATCGAAGAAGCTACGGACTTCATAGACACCTACTTCGACCAGTACAAGGGGGTTCGGAAGTACAGGGAGAAGTGCATAGAAAGGGCTTCCAGGCTGGGCTATTCTGAGACGTTGCTAGGTAGGAGACGATACATACCACAACTTTCGAGCGTCAACCGCCAGACAAGGGAACTCGGGGAGAGACTTGCGATAAACACTCCCCTGCAGGGTACCGCCGCAGACATAATCAAGAAGGCAATGGTCAGCGTAGCAGCTGCGCTTCGCAAAGAGAAGATGAAAAGCTGTATGATGATACAGGTGCACGACGAGCTGATATTCGAAGTGCCGCCTGCCGAGCTCGACCAGCTTGTCGAGCTGGTAAGGAGGCATATGTCAGGAGTATTTGAACTGGAGGTCCCGCTCAAGATCGAGGTTGGAATACACGAGAACTGGGGTCAGGCGAAATAGCGACTGTCTTCTGTAGGTTTTGCGCCGCCGTTCATCTCTCCAATAGCCTCCATTTAAAGTATCCGTGACCGGCTTTAACTTGCGGCGCAAAAACGTATATGCTATTCATTACTTCGTACATGTCAACAACTGGAGGGAAATTCGTGATGGAAGAAGAGTCGGAAGAGACGAGAAACGTGGAAGAGGAAGGAAGCATCGTAAGCGACGAGGAAGCGAGAGAGTCACTAGCCAGCCTGGGGTTGAGTCCCGAAGAAGGACTAACGGTGCCTGATTATGACGGCACCATCAAGATATTTAACGAGGGCGACATCGTGACAGGAACGGTTGTGAAGGTCGACAAGGACGAGGTGCTTCTGGACATCGGGTACAAGTCCGAAGGGGTTATACCCGCGCGGGAGCTTTCCATAAGGTATGACGCGAAGCCTTCTGAGATCATTTCCGAGGGTGAGGAGATCGAGGCACTGGTCCTTCAGAAAGAGGACAAGGAAGGACGCCTCATCCTCTCGAAAAAGAGGGCCCAGTACGAGCGGGCCTGGGGCAACATCGAGCGGATCAAGGAAGAGGACGGCATGGTCGAAGGCGAGGTGATCGAGGTCGTCAAGGGCGGCCTTATCCTGGACATCGGCCTGCGGGGATTCCTCCCTGCTTCTCTTGTGGAGATGCGTCGTGTGAAGGACCTGAGCCAGTTCCTCGGGCAGAAGCTCGAGGCGAAGATAATCGAGCTGGACAAGAACCGGAACAATGTTGTGTTGTCCCGGCGCGCATTACTCGAAAAGCAGAAGTCGAGCGAGCGCAAGGAGTTCCTGGAGAAGCTCGAGAAAGGCACCAGGATGACCGGGACCGTCAGCAGCATAGTGAATTTCGGCGCTTTCGTAGACCTGGGAGGGGTTGATGGACTGATCCATATCTCGGAGCTGTCCTGGAGCCATATCGATCACCCCTCGGAGGTGCTCTCTGTTGGGGTCGAGGTCCAGGTCGAGATACTCGATGTTGACCTTGACAGGGAGAGGGTCTCGCTCAGCATGAAGAAGGCCCTCGAGGATCCCTGGGAGAAGTTGAGCAAAGAAAAACCGGCCGGATCGACGGTCCAGGGTAAGGTGACGAAGCTTGTGCCCTTCGGGGCGTTCGTTGAGCTGGCCCCAGGAGTGGAGGGCTTGGTACACATCTCGGAGCTCGCATGGGAGCATATCGAGTTCCCCGAGGAAGTCGTGTCCGTGGGTGACTCGGTCGAGGCGAAGATCATAGACATAGACCTAGATAGGCGCAGGATCAGCTTGAGCATCAAGCAGCTGACGGGTCCGGGTGAAGCAGAGTACGAGGAGGGGGAGGAAGCGGCGGTTTCCGAACCCGAACTTGTCGAAGCGCGGGAGTTCGAAGCGCAGCTCACGGAGGCTGAAGTTGGTGAGGTGACCGAAGAGGTTTCCGCTACCGCGGAGATCGCATCAGAGGCGGCCGAGATAGCCGCAGAGGTCAACCAGATAGAGGTTGAGGTCACTTCCACCGAATTCAAGCCGGAGGAAGCCGAGTCTGAACCTGCAGAAAAGGAGATAAAAGAGGCTGCCCCCGTCGAAGCAGAGGTAGAAGTGGAACCAGAGAAAGAGGCGCCGTCAGCCGAAATAGGAGCAGAGGAAGTGACAGCCCCCGCTGAGACGGAAGCCCCGGAAGAGGCTCCCCTCGAGGAAGAAAAGGCTGAAGAAGAAGAGACCACGTCGCGGGTAGAGGAGGAACAGATAGAATCGACAGGTGAGCCCGGTTCGCTGGAATCCATACTCGCCGATATGAAGCGGAAGGGCCAAAAAACCTAGTCGGGGGTCTCGTTGAACCGTTCAGAGATATGGGGCCCGGCTGCTGACAGACTCCTAATCGTTGGACTTACCGGGGGTATCGCATCAGGAAAGACTGAGGTCGCGGACGAGCTCGTGAGGCTTGGGGCGACCGTAATTGACGCAGACGAAGTGACCCGGCAGGTGACGTTGCCGGGCACCGATGTACATAGGGACTTGGTAGAACGCTTCGGCAACGGGATCCTTGACAACGAGGGCAGGGTAGATCGAACCGCCCTTTCCCGGATCGTTTTCGGCGATGAGCCGAAGAGACAACTTCTGAACTCCATCACCCATCCAGCGATCTTCAAGACCATCCTTGGAGATGTGAACCGGTGTGCCGAGGGTCTTGGACCAGAGGATGCCCCCGTGGTAGTGATCGATGCTGCGCTGATAGTGGATATCGGTGTATCAGGCATTTTCGACCTCATTCTGCTGGTTACCGCCGACGACGATGTACGCATTTCTCGACTGCTTGATAAGAGGGGCATGGCTGAGCAGGAGGCGCGGGCACGGATAGCTTCGCAGGTTCCCGACTCGAAGAGGCGCGAAAACACTGACATAGTAATTGAGAATAATGGGAGCGTTGAACAGTTGAGGTCAAAAGTACAGGCGGTCTGGGAAGAAATCGGCCGAAGGTCCAGGGAGCTTCACCCCTGAGGGGCTTCCTCCTGCTTGATGCTCGAAAGGAACGGGAACATTAGCCTGAGCCTGTACTCGATTTCCCTATCAATCTCCTCCATGTGCATGTCGTAAAAAGGACAACCCATCTGCAGGCAGAGCAACATGCTTCGCGAACCATGCGGGTTGGAGATCTCCCAGCACTTCTTTTTCTCCTGGTAGGCCTTACAGTTCATATACTGTGTGGCCGAGCAATTCTTTATTTCCCAGCAATCCTTCTGATCGTCCATGTTGACTAAACCGTAGCATTTCACCGAGTGTCGGTCAAACAACGCGTGGTTGTTCATACTGCGCCAGGAAAAGACAAGTGTTAAAATTCGAACTGGGGGTCCTGCCTGGAGGGATTCCATTTTTTCAATACGACGGGGCGAGCTAGCGGAGGCACGCTTTGCCGGTTTTCAAGCTGGAGACGATATTCATACCTCAGGGAGATCAGCCTGCCGCTATAGAGGGCTTGGCCGAGGGCGTTCAGAACGATGAACAATACCAGGTACTGCTCGGCGTAACAGGTTCGGGAAAGACTTTCACCATGGCCAAGGTAATAGAGCAGGTGCAGAAGCCGACCCTGGTGCTGGCTCCGAACAAGACGCTGGCCGCACAGCTCTATTCCGAGTTCAAAGAGTTCTTCCCCGGAAATGCCGTGGAGTACTTCGTCAGCTACTACGATTACTACCAGCCGGAGGCGTACATACCGAGCACGGATACGTATATCGAGAAGGACTCGTCGATCAACGAGGAGATCGACCTGTTGAGGCACAGTGCAACGAGCGCACTGCTGTCGCGTGACGACGTGATAATAGTGGCGACAGTATCCTGCATTTACGGACTTGGGTCGCCCGACGAGTACATGAACCGGATGCTGACCATCGATGTTGGAAAGGAATACGAGCGGGAGGGGATCCTGAAAGGCCTGGTGGACATCCATTACGAGCGAAACGACCTGGCGCCGGAGCGCGGCAAGTTCCGCGCCAGGGGAGACGTGATCGACATCTTCCCGGCCTACAGGACTCAGATGATAAGGGTCGAACTGTTCGATAACGTCGTCGAGAGGGTAAACGAGGTCGACCCCCTGACCGGTGAGGTTCTCTCGAGGCTCGACCGGGTGGTGGTATGGCCGGCAACTCATTTCCTAACCCCTTCGGAGAGACTGAAGCAGGCGATATCGGACATAGGGGAAGAGCTCGAGGAGCGCTTGGATGTCCTTCGTTCCGAGGGGAAGCTGCTCGAGGAGCAGCGGTTGAGGACCCGCACACGTTACGACCTGGAGATGCTATCCGAGATCGGATACTGCCACGGCATCGAAAACTACAGCCGACATCTATCAGGGAGAAAAGCGGGGCAGCCACCGTATACGTTAATAGACTTTTTCCCGGATGGGTTCTTAACCTTCATAGACGAGTCCCACATAACGGTGCCGCAGCTTTCAGGCATGTTCCGCGGGGACCGGTCACGGAAGGAGACGCTCGTCGAGCACGGCTTCAGGCTTCCCTCGGCCCTTGATAACCGGCCTCTTACGCAGGATGAGTTCTTCGAGAAGGTGAATCAGGTGATTTTCGTCAGCGCGACACCGACAGCCTGGGAGGTAGAAAGGAGCGATAGGGTCGTCGAGCAGATAATAAGGCCGACCGGCCTGGTGGATCCCGAAGTGGAGATAAAGTCGTCTGAGGGCCAGATAGACGACCTCATATCCGAGATAGGGGAACGAGTATCGGTTAACGAGAGGGTCCTGGTCACGACGCTGACAAAGAGGACGGCCGAAAGCCTCGCGGAATACCTGGGCGAGATGGGCATAAAGGTTAGGTACCTGCACTCGGAGATCGGCACGGTAGAGAGGGTGAGGATCCTCCGCGATCTCAGGGCGGGCGCCTTTGATGTGCTGGTCGGCATAAACCTCCTCAGAGAGGGGCTTGACCTGCCGGAGGTCTCCCTTGTCGCGATACTGGATGCTGACAAACAGGGGTTCCTGCGCAGCGAAAGGAGCTTGATACAGACCATGGGGAGGGCCAGCCGGAATCTCAACGGCAAAGTGCTTCTCTATGCCGGGGAGAGCTCCGAGGCGATGAGCAGCGCGATAGACGAGACTCGGAGAAGAAGGGAAATCCAGGCACGGTACAACCTCGAGGAGGGCATTGACCCGCAGTCGATACAGAAAGAGGTTCGAGATATGCTGGACGTCGCAATGGTTTCACAGGAGGCTGACGCATACGACCCGTTGAGCGCCGCCAGACAGCTCTCGAGAGACGAGCTACAGCGACTGCTTCTAAACCTGGAGGAGGAGATGAGACTGCTGGCGGAAGAGCTCCGCTTTGAGGAAGCAGCCCGACTTCGTGACCAGATCAAGAAGATCTCCGAGGAGTTGCGTGTCTAGGGGATAGTTGTCCGGGCGGCGCCGCCGTAGCGGAGGCACTGAATGAACAATGGTCTTATCAAGATAAGGGGAGCTAGGGAACACAATCTCAAGGATGTGAACCTCGACCTTCCACGCAACAAACTCATAGTAATGACCGGCATCAGCGGTTCAGGGAAATCCTCGCTGGCGTTCGACACGATATACGCAGAGGGCCAGCGCCGCTACGTTGAATCGCTTTCCTCCTACGCACGACAGTTCCTGGGCCAGCTGGACAAGCCTGACGTAGACCTCATAGAGGGGCTGTCACCCGCGATATCGATCGACCAGAAGGGAACCACCACGAACCCCCGGTCGACCGTGGGTACGGTTACCGAGATATACGACTACATGCGCGTTCTTTACGCGCGGATCGGCATCCCACACTGCTACAAGTGCGGGCGTACTGTCTCCCGGCAGACACCACAGCAGATAACGGACCAGGTCCTATCCTTGGGGAACGGGAAACGGATCACGCTGCTCGCTCCCATGGTGCGCGGGAGAAAGGGCGAGCACCAGGCGGTTCTGGACGGCTTGAGACAGAGAGGATACGTCAGGGCTCTGGTCAACGGCAAGATGGTGGATCTGTCGGAGGACATATCCCTCGACAAGAAGAAAAAACACGAGATTTTGGCCGTTGTCGATCGGATCGTGGTGAAAGACGGAGTGAGAAGCCGTGTTGCGGAATCGGTGGAGGCCGCCCTGCAGCTCGGTGAAGGGATGGTGGCGGTACAGGAACAGGATGGAACGAGGTACTTGTTCAGCGAGGAGTTCTCCTGCGTGCGCTGCGGCATAAGCTTCCCGGAGATCAGCCCGCGTATGTTCTCGTTCAACAGCCCCTATGGCGCATGCAAGGTATGCGGCGGTCTGGGATACCACCAGGAGATAGACCCTGAGCTCGTTATACCTGACCCCAACCGCAGCCTTATCGAGGGTGCGGTAGCACCGTGGGAATCAACGAGCCAGACCCATTTTTACAGCGTGCTGCAGGCACTCGGGGATAAATACGGGTTTGACCTGACGACTCCCTTTGGGAAGCTGAAAAAGAGCCACCGGGATCTTATCCTGTACGGCTCCGGGGAAGAGGAGGTCCTTGTCGAGCATTTCGGGATCGACGGGCGCACGAGGACATACTACACGCAGTACGAAGGAGTCATACCCACACTTGAACGGAGATACCGGGAGACAGAGTCCAATTACGCGAGGATGCGCATCGGCTCCTTCATGAGCATAAAACCGTGTCCCGGCTGCGGTGGGGCGAGGCTTCGTCCGGAGAGCCTCGCGGTTACCGTGGGCGGTCTTTCCATAGCCCAGCTCTGCGACCTTACGATAGAGAGCGCGATTGATTTCGTCCGAAATCTGAAGCTCGATGCTAGAAGGAGGGAAATCGCTTCGCGCTTGATGAAAGAGCTTCACTCTAGGATGCAGTTCCTTCTTGACGTTGGGCTCGAGTACCTTACCCTATCACGCTACGCGAACACCCTTGCGGGCGGCGAGTCCCAGAGGATACGACTCGCGACGCAGATAGGATCCGGGCTCGTGGGGGTGGTCTATATACTGGATGAGCCGAGCGTCGGCCTTCACAAAAGGGACAATAACCGACTGATAAAGACACTCCTGAGGCTGCGAGACCTCGGTAACACCGTGATCGTGGTGGAGCACGACGAGGGCACGATAAGGGCTGCTGATTTCCTGGTCGACATCGGTCCGGGTGCCGGGATTCACGGCGGCGTTATCATTGCCACAGGCACCGTAGAAGACCTCGTGAAGGCGCGAAAGTCCGTGACCGGCCGGTATCTTTCCGGCGACCTCGCGATACCACTACCGAAAGAAAGGCGGGGTGTCTCCGGCAGGTCACTTGTAGTGAGGGGAGCAGGCGAGCATAACCTCAAAGACATAGACGTGGAGTTCCCCCTAGGCCTTTTCTGCTGCGTTACAGGAGTGAGCGGTTCTGGGAAGAGTACGCTGGTGAGCGAGATCCTCTATAGGGGTCTGAGGAGGAAGCTCGCGTCCTCGCGGGTGCCGCCGGGGCGTCACAAGCGTATAGATGGCGTGGAGGAGGTAGACAAGGTCGTCAACATAGACCAGTCGGCAATTGGTCGTACTCCGAGATCGAACCCTGCGACATACACGAAGTTATTCGACAACATCCGCGCCATATACGCGAGTACCCACCAGGCAAAGGTGAGAGGTTATAAGCCCGGGCGATTCAGCTTCAACGTGAGCGGCGGGAGGTGCGAGGCATGCAAGGGAGAGGGGATGGTGAAGATAGAGATGCACTTCCTCCCTGACGTCTACATAGCGTGCGAGGTCTGCAAGGGTGCACGATATAACCGCGAAACGCTCGAGGTCAGGTACAAGGGCAAAAACATAATGGAAGTACTGGAAATGACCGTCGAAGAGGCTATGACCCTGTTTGAGAACATACCTCAGATAAACCGACAGCTTCAGATACTCACGGACGTCGGCCTGGGGTACATAAGGCTCGGACAACCCGCGCCGACTCTCTCGGGAGGCGAGGCCCAGAGGGTAAAGCTGGCTCGTGAGTTGGGTAAAAGGCCGACCGGCCGCACCCTCTACCTACTCGACGAACCCACGACCGGACTTCACTTCGATGATATCAACAAGCTGATAAACGTCCTTAACCGCCTTGTTGAGGGAGGCAACACCGTGGTGGTGGTCGAGCACAACATGGACGTCATCAAAGTCGCGGATTATATCATAGACCTGGGGCCTGAAGGTGGAGACAAGGGGGGCGAGGTGGTGGCGACGGGCACTCCTGAACAGGTGGTCGCGAACGGGAATTCGTATACAGGCAGGTACCTCGCGGAAGTGCTCGGAAGGCCCTCGGGCAAGAGGAAAAAACGTTGAGCGAAGATCCGAAGGCAAAACTCGCGACCCTTCCGGCAAAACCTGGTGTCTACCTCTTTCGTGGCGAGAAGGGAGAAGTCATATACGTCGGAAAGGCCAAGTCCCTGCGCGACAGGGTGAGGTCATATTTCCAGACTTCCCCGGGAGAGAACCAGAAGGGCGAAAGGCTCCGTGGAGAGATCGATCAGCTCGAGGTTACGGTCTGCAAGAACGAAGTGGAGGCACTGATACTTGAGTCGACACTGATAAAGAAGTATAAGCCCAGGTTCAACGTTATCCTCCGTGACGACAAGAGCTATCCATATATTGCTGTAATGGTAGCCGACGAGTTCCCTCGTGTTGAACTGGTGCGCGGGAAACGCGCCAGGGGTACAAAATACTACGGTCCCTACGTGAGCGTAAGGGCCGCGAGAAACACCCTTCGCCTCATGCGCAAAGTATTCCCACTCAGGCACTGTACCGGCAGAGAGCCCGGGGGGGAAGGGAAGTCCCCCTGTCTCTACTATCAGATGCAGATGTGTCTCGGGCCGTGCACTGGAGAGGTGGATCCGGCCGAATACGGACGACATGTGAAGCTGTTCTGCGATTTCCTCGAGGGAAGGCACAAGGAAGTGGTGAAGAACCTGGACACGGCTATGCGTGACGCTGCATCAAAGCAGGAGTATGAGCTGGCGGCCCGCCTCCGAAACCGGATCGAATCGGCGAACAAGGTCTTGAGTCATCACTGGCACCCATCGTCGTCGGGCGCTGACTACGACCTGGTGGGGGTTTACAGAGGCGAGATGCAGGCATGCTTTGTGGTTGCACAAAACCGTGCCGGAGTCTACATGGGGAACCTATCGTTCTACACCGACCTTGCCGACTACCTACCTGAAGGCGAGCTCTTGATGGAGTTTCTCAAGCGCTATTACGACCAGGCGGGCTCGATACCCACCCAGATATTGCTCCCGGCTTTGCCGGAGGAGGAACAGGCACTTCAGGAGTGGCTGTCGTCGCAGAGGGGTGGTAAGGTCAAGATAAGCATCCCACGGAGAGGAAAGAAACTCGAGGAGCTCTCACTAGCAAATTCGAACGCGAAGCTCGCCCTCGAGGGTTTCACAGTATCAAGAGCACAGGACAGGGCCCGTGTGGAGCTGGCGCTCCAGGAACTGTCAAGATACCTTGGCCTCGACCGGTATCCTCTTAGAACCGAATGTTACGATATCTCGACGCTCGGGGGATCCGCGTCGGTGGGGTCGATGGTGGTCTTTATCGAAGGTCTCCCGGACAGGCGGAGCTACCGGAAGTTCTCCATAAAGCTCACACCCGGAATCGATGACGTAGGGATGATGAAGGAAGTGCTCTATCGAAGGTTTAAGAGGCTCCAGAGGGAGGCCGAACAGGCCGCTGTGAACAAGGTTCACACTTTAAAAACAGGCTTTGCGGGCAAGCCGGACCTTCTGCTTCTCGACGGCGGAAAGGGTCAGCTCGGCGCCGGGGTCGAGATTTTAACAGTCCTCGGTATAGACGGAGTAGAGGTCGCAGCACTAGCGAAGCGTCTCGATGAGATCTACAGGCCGGGTCACGGGGAACCGATCGTCTTGCCCCGGAACTCAGAGGCCCTTTTCCTTATGCAGCGCATCAGGGACGAGGCGCACCGCGTGGCGGTGTCCTATCACAGATCCCTGATGCAGAAGAGCACTGCGAGTTCGTGGCTCGACAATGTCGCGGGTGTGGGTGAGAAGCGCAAGAGGAACCTTATCAAGCATTTCGGCTCGCCCAGGAAGCTTGAAGAGGCGGCACTTTCAGAGATAGAGAAGGTTCCTTCGATTCCTAGTAGCGTGGCCCTGGCGGTTTTCGAGACCGCACAGAGACGGAAGGAGGCGAGGCGCAGCGGAGAATCCTTCTAACGATAACCCGGACGCGTCGATAAACCTGGGTCCCGCCGTATTTAATGTTTGGGTGGGCAACCGGGGCATCAGCAGACTGTTGCTGCCCTCACTGGAAAACGCAATCAAAGGCAGGAGAAAAGATATCGTCGATGTAAGTATCAATAGGAAACTCGGGTTAGAGGAATCGCGGTGGGTGTCGGATGCGGTGGCTTTTCTTGAATCGATGTTCGCTGGCAGGCAACCGTCGGTCTTCCCACTGATAGAACTTAGGGGTCAAACGGTTTTCACGAGGCGCGTACTGGAGTCCGTGATAGGGATATCCTGGGGCCAGACCGTGAGCTACAAGTGGGTTGCCGGGAGGATGGGAAGGCCGAACGCGGCAAGGGCGGTGGGTCAGGCACTTGGTCGAAACCAGGTACCTCTGATAATCCCCTGCCACAGGGTCATAAAGGAGGACGGATCTATCGGCGGGTTCGGCTTGGGGACAGACTGGAAAAAATGGCTTCTCGAGCTGGAGCGAGGAGGAAAGGGGCTGTAGATGGATATCATGATTGTCACCGGGATGTCAGGCGCCGGTAAGACCGCTGCGCTCAAATGCCTGGAGGACCTCGGATATTACTCTATCGACAACCTGCCCGCCTCGTTGCTTCCCGACGTAGCTGACCTTTCAATCCCGCGCGGTGAGGCTCTTGAACGCATCGCGCTCGTGATGGACATTCGGGGAGGGAGTTCTTTTGAGACTCTCTACTCAGCGCTGCGGGCGCTCAGGTCAAAAGGTATTCAGTACAGGATAATCTTCCTGGACGCCTCGGACGATGTCCTGGTCAGAAGGTTTTCGGAGACGCGGCGTATCCATCCCCTTGGAAGCGAGGGGTTGAGAGTCATCGACACGATTTCCGAAGAGAGGAAACTGCTTGAAAAGCTTTACGAGATCGCGGACGTCGTCGTAGATACCTCGGATCTTAATATCTATGAGCTCCGGGATAAGCTGAAGGCCGCGATGCCGGATACCGTTGAAGCTGATACCGTGAAGCTCGCCTTGATTTCGTTTGGTTACAAGTACGGGCTCCCGCTAGACGCGGACATCATAATCGATATCAGGTTCCTTCCGAATCCCTACTGGGTGGAGGAATTCAAGGATCTCGATGGACTCGACAGTAGAATAGTTGATTATATTTTCGACTTCGAAAGCGCTAAGGAATTCCTGAACAGCTTCGTTGACCTGATAGAATCGCTGATTCCTCTTTACCAGTTCGAGAGAAAGTATCATCTGACAATAGGCGTCGGGTGCACGGGCGGAAAACACCGCTCGATAGTTATCGCGAACGAGCTTGGGAGCAGGCTCACCAAGGACGGCTACCAGGTGGCGGTAACGCACCGCGATATAGACAAGAGATGACAAGCACACTCCAAAAAGCAAAAGAGGAACTAGCGCACTACCGGGGCAGCCGGCGCTGCTGTCAACTTGCGGAGTTGTCGGCTCTACTGCACACGGATGGAACATACGGGATTCGGGGGCACGAGGGGAATTTCCTAGTGACCGAAAGCTCGAGCGCGTATACGGCTCGCAAGATCTACACACTCATCCACTCTCTCTTCGAGGTAGAGACATCGATGGTTAAGGTTGAGCGCAACTCGCCGCGGAAGGGAAACGTGTACAAGCTCGAGGTTGCCGAACAGCGAGGGTTTCACCAGATGCTTAACGAGTTGGGGGTTCTGGATCCAAGCCTGTCGCCAGAACCCTGGGTACCCAAGCGGCTAGCCGTCAGGGAATGCTGTGCCGCCGCGGTGCTCAGGGGCGCTTTTCTCGGCGGCGGGTATATAAGCGAACCATATGGTCTAGCCGACTTCGAGATATCGTTATCCTACAGGGCGTCAGCCCTTGCGTGTAAGGATATATTGAACAAAAAGTCGCTAACTCCCGGCCTTCGAAAGAGGCGGAACCAGTGGGTGATATATCTTAAGAAGCGCGGGCAGATATCCGAGTTCCTTGCCATAACCGGTGCACACAGTACTCACCTGGAATGGGAAAGCCAGACGATAATGAACAGCACCCGCAACAGGGTCAACAGGCTGGTGAACTGTGACGCCGCGAACGCCCGTAGGCTCTCCGAGGCGTCTTTTCGGCAGCGCGAGGTGATTATGGAGTTAAAGGCTCTAGGCCTTCTCAAGAAACCCGATTCGAAGTTGGTTGAAATCGCCGCGGCACGTCTTACTAATCCCCAGGCGTCCCTCGCCGAACTGGGCAGGCTCCTCGATCCCCCCGTTTCAAAGGCAACCGTCCAGGGAAGAATGCGAAGGCTCGAATCGCTGATAACCAGTTGTCGCTGATTGGGAAATTCATATTCTTTAGAGAACCGCGAACACCAGTGCCTTTTTGACTTGGCATACGCATTCATATTTCTGGCATAATAATCTTGTCTATATTTCGAATCCTGGAAAGGGGTGTTACCAATGGCTGTAAAAGTCGGTATCAACGGTTTCGGGAGAATAGGAAGGCTGGTTGCGCGTGCCGCGATCGGGGATCCTGGCATCGAGATCGTTGCTGTTAATGACCTGGCTGCCGCATCCGACCTGGCCCACCTTTTCAAGTACGATTCGGTACATGGAGTATTTCCAGGAAAGGTGAGCTCATCGGACACCTCCCTGGAAATCGATGGCGAGAAGATAGGAGTTCTCTCCGAGAGAGATCCGGGAAAGCTGCCCTGGAAGAACATGGGGGTAGAAGTTGCTGTCGAGTCGACCGGTCTTTTCACGAAAAAGGAGTCGGCGAGCAAGCACCTGGATGCCGGAGCCGGAAAGGTAATAATAACGGCCCCCGCCACAGACCCTGACATCACGGTGGTGTTGGGTGTAAACGAAGATATGTACGACAAGAAAAAGCATAACATAATATCTAACGCCTCATGCACCACCAACGCGCTTGTTCCTGTAGTCAAGGTGCTGATCGATAACTTCGGGGTAAAGAAGGGATTCATGACAACGATCCACGCATATACGAACGACCAGGTGATACTCGATACTTGCCATAAGGACCTGCGGCGCGCGCGAGCGGCTGCGATGTCGATAATACCCACTTCAACGGGCGCTGCGAGGGCAACCGGTCTCGTGATCCCGGACATGAAGGGGAAGCTGGATGGGATAGCCATGCGCGTACCGACTTTCGATGGCTCGGTGGTCGACCTGGTCGCGATCCTGGGAAGGGAAATCACGAAGGAAGAAGTAAACGATGCGATGATGAAAGCAGCGGACACCGGTCGCCTGAAAGGCATCCTTGCTTATACGGAGGACCCGATAGTAAGCATGGATGTAGTCGGGAACAGTTACTCTTCGATATTCGACGCGCAGTCGACGATGGCAATGGGGGACTTTGTCAAGGTCGTCACCTGGTACGATAACGAGTGGGGATACTCGAACCGCGTCGTGGACCTCGTGAAGTTCGTCTAGGAGAAGGGTGAACAGGGTGAACCCGCCGAAGAAGTCGATCAAAGACATCGACGTCAAAGGCAAGAAGGTGCTGGTGAGGGTTGATTTCAATGTCCCACTTGACAAAGACCGAAACGTAGCCGATGACAACAGGATAAGATCGGCCCTTCCCACTATAAACTACCTGCTTGAACACAACGCCAGGCCTATCCTGATGACTCATCTCGGGCGTCCGAAAGGTCAGATAGTCGAAAGCCTTCGTACGGCGCCGGTCGCCAAGAAGCTCCAGGAGGACCTCGAAAAGCCAGTGGTGTATCTCAAAGAGTGTGTGGGCCCACGCGTACAGAAGGCAATCGACAAGAACAAGAACTCCGTGATACTGCTCGAGAACCTGAGGTTCTACCCGGGGGAACGGGAGAACCTTCCCGATTTCGCGTGCCAGCTCGCACAGCTTGCCGACATATACTGCGACGACGCCTTCGGGACTAGCCACCGTGCGCATGCCTCTACGGTAGGTGTAACCGCATTCCTTCCCTCAGTAATGGGCCTTCTCATGGAGAAGGAGCTCGAAACCTTGGGCGGTCTTCTTGAAAATCCCGCGCGCCCGTTCGTTGTAGTACTTGGAGGAAACAAGGTCTCAGACAAGCTAAGCTTGATAGACAGCTTCCTCAATATCGCGGACACCATACTCACGGGAGGAGGGATGTGCTTCACCCTCATCAAGAGCATGGGGTTGGAGATCGGCCAGTCAGTTATAGAGGAGGATCAGATTGGACAGATAGCCTCGGCTCTTAAGAAAGCGCGGACGAAAAGAGTAAGGGTCCTGGTTCCGAACGACTTCGTGGTGGCGGACCGGTTTGACAAGGCTGCCAATCACAAGATAGTCCCTACGGAGATGATCCCTCCGGACTGGATGGCACTGGATATCGGGCCCGCGACGATAGATACGTATTGCCTGGCGATAAGAGAGGCAAGGACGGTTTTCTGGAACGGGCCAATGGGTGTTTTCGAGTGGTCCTCATTCTCGAAGGGGACCAAGAGTGTCGCGGAGTGCATCGCCGAGACGGAGGCAACGACAATCGTTGGCGGGGGCGACTCGGACGCCGCGCTAAGGCAGTACGGCCTCTCCGAAAAGATGGATTTCGTGTCAACAGGCGGGGGAGCGGCCATGAGGCTCCTAGAGGGAAAGAAGCTGCCAGCAGTGGAAGCGCTCATGGACCGCTAGCATTCTATGAGGGGGTAAGATCTTGCGCAGGCCAATAATCGCCGGTAACTGGAAGATGAACCTGTTTCCCGACCAGGCGGTAGCCCTTGTGGAAAACCTATGGAGGTTGATTTCCTCCCAGGATAGGGTAGAGGTTGTCGTATGCCCGCCTTTTGTGGATATACCTGCGGTGTACGGTGTCATACAGGGCGGAAACATGGATATCGGATTGGCCGCACAGAACATGTACTGGGAAGAATCGGGGGCGTTTACGGGAGAAATCTCCCCTTCTATGCTCCTGGAGTTGGGCGTCACACATGTGATAATCGGTCATTCCGAAAGGCGTCAGTTTTTCGGCGAAACCGACCAGGGCGTGAACCGCAAGGTAAGGTCAGCACTTGAACACGGGTTGGTCCCAATTATGTGTGTCGGTGAGACCTTGAAGCAGAGAGAGGCGGGGGACACCGAGAACGTGGTCGTCAATCAGGTGAAGTGCGGCCTTTTCGA
>Ga0315281_10005272_pt1 | contig 18540 bp, 16 predicted proteins | sample YL17G07_0_MG_FD_204540 | JGI IMG/M metagenome (GOLD analysis project Ga0315281, IMG submission 204540) | Sediment microbial communities from Yellowstone Lake, YNP, Wyoming, USA - YL17G07_0 | ecosystem: Environmental > Aquatic > Freshwater > Lake > Sediment | place: USA: Wyoming | collected...
CCGCGGCGAGGGCCACCCTGGACGCCATCCGGGCCATGAAACGGGGCAAACTGGAAGTGAAGAGCCTGCAAGAATATCACGCCATGGTGAAAAAATCCGTGGCGCAATTGCGGGCGGTTAAGGGATAGTTGAATTTGTAGCCGCAGGCTTTAGCCTGCGGAAGACTTGGTGGCACAGGCGTCCCGCCTGTGCGCACAGGCCAGAGCCCTGTGCCACTAAGCCATTTACCTGAAACAAAGCACAGGCTGGAAGCCTGTGCCACCGGGTATGTTATAATTAGCTGAGTGGAATAATAAATTTTATTGAGCGTAGCCATATAGGAGCAAGCGGCCATGAACCTGCGCGAAGAGATTATCAAAAGCCTCAATAACCTTTCCGAAGATGCTTTGGAAGGCGTCCTGGAATATATCCGCTTCATCCAGGAGCCGGAAGAAGTTGAGCCGACATCAGAAGAAGTGGCTGCCATTTCCAGGGGTAAACAGGAAATTGCCCGGGGTGAAGTGGTAAGATGGCGGGACCTCAAAAAAGAGCTTGAAGAAAATGCCTTATGAGGTCAAGCTCACCAAAACCGCCAAAAAGATTTATCTTAAACTCCCTGCTAAGCTAAGAGTCGGCCTGGAGAAATGTTTTGCTAGTTTAGAAGTTAATCCCAATAACAATCCTAATGTTGAGAAAATCAAAGGCTACCAGATTGATTATAGATATCAGGTCGGAGGCTGGCGTATCCTCTATGAAGTTAACGAGGATTATAAAATAGTGACAGTCTATGAAATCAGGCCCCGAGGAGATGTATACAAACATGGCCATTAAGCACAGGCTGGAAAGCCTGTGCTACCAGTGCTTTTTGCGCAGGCTGAAGCCTGCGGCTACCCAAAACCTCTAGCCCAAGGGCAAGGGTTTAAAGTGAAAACAGAAAACAGAAAACAGAAAACAGTAAACCCGGTCATCCTTCAGGATGACCGAAAACCCCGCGAACACTGCGGCATCTTCGGCATCTATGGGCACCCCGAGGCGGCGCGGCTCACCTATTTTGGCCTCTACGCCTTGCAGCACCGGGGCCAGGAGTCCTGCGGCATCGTCACCGGCGACGGCCAGCGCGTCAGCCAGCACCGAGGTCTCGGTCTGGTGCCCGAGGTCTTCAATAAGGACATCCTGGAGCGCCTGCCGGGGCACCTGGGCATCGGCCACGTGCGCTACTCCACCACCGGCTCCACCGTGCTGATCAACGCCCAGCCCTTCTTGGTGCAGCACGGCGGCCAGTCTATTGCCATCGCCCATAATGGCACCCTGACCAACGCCCGGGAGATCCGCTGCCGCCTGGAGGACGCCGGCTCCATCTTCCAGTCCACCATGGACACCGAGATCATCGTCCACCTGATGGCCCGGCACCGGGGCGCCAACGTGGTGGAATCGCTGATCAACGCCCTGGAGCACGTCAAGGGCTCCTATTCGCTGGTGCTGGCCACGGCGGACAAGGTCATCGCCGCCCGGGACCCCTATGGCTTCCGGCCCCTGTGCCTCGGGCAACTGAACGGCTCCTGGTTGGCCACCTCGGAAACCTGCGCCCTGGATCTGGTGCAGGCCGACTATTGGCGGGAAGTGGAGCCCGGCGAGATCGTGGTCATGGACGCAGGCGGCCTCCATTCCCACAAGCCTTTCGCGCCGGCGCCTCCGAAACATTGCATCTTCGAGTTTATCTACTTCGCCCGGCCGGACAGCCAGATCTTCGGCCAGAGCGTCTATCTGGTGCGCAAGCGCCTGGGGGCCGCCCTGGCCCGGGAGCATCCTCTCAAGGGCGACCTGGTGATGCCCTTCCCCGACTCCGGCACCTACGCCGCCCTGGGCTACGCCGCGGCCACCGGCATCCCCTTTGAGATGGGGGTGATCCGCAACCATTACGTGGGCCGCACCTTCATCCAACCCACCCAGACCATGCGGGATTTTTCGGTGCGGGTCAAGCTCAACCCGGTGCGGGAGATCCTCAAAGGCCAGCGGGTCATCGTCATCGAAGACTCCATCATCCGGGGCACCACCACCCGCTCCCGGGTCAAGTCCCTGCGGGAGGCCGGCGCCAAAGAAGTGAGCATGCTGGTGAGCTGTCCGCCGCACCGCTTCCCCTGCTTCTACGGCATTGACTTCTCCCAAAAGGGGGAGCTCATCGCCGCCCAGCAGGAGATCGACCAGATCCGGGACTTTCTGGGCCTGGACTACCTCGGGTACTTGAGCCTGGACGGCATGGTGGCCGCCACCCAGATGGACCATGATAATTTTTGCCTCTCCTGCTTCTCCGGGGACTACCCCGTGCTCCTGGAGGGCGATTTCTCCAAGACCTGCTTCGAAGAGGATCTCTGCGCCCCGGGGCCGTTGGAGGGGCAGCCGGTGGTCTGTGAAAGGGAATAAAATCGGGGTAAAAGGTTAAAAGGGGAAATGGGGAAAAGGTAAAGCACACCTAACCAGCAGTGGTTGATCCTTTTCCCCTTTTAACCCTTTCCCCTTTTCCCCCTGCCTTTTTATAATGCATGCCTGAACATCTCATCGGCGTCATCTCCGACACTCACGGGCTAATGCGGCCCCAGGCGGTTAAGGCCCTGCGCGGCGTGGAGCTCATCGTCCACGCCGGAGACCTCGGCGGTCCGGAGGTGCTGGCGCGGCTTACGGCGATCGCCCCGGTCCAGGCGGTGCGGGGCAACACCGATAAGGGCGACTGGGCCCGGTCACTGCCCCGGAACCGGGTGGTGGCAGTGGACGGGGTGCAGCTCTATGTCTTGCACAACCTCTACGAGTTGGACCTCAACCCCGGAGCAGCCGGCCTGGCCGCGGTGATTTACGGCCACTCCCACCGCCCCCACTCGGAGCGCAAAAATGGGGTCCTCTACCTCAACCCCGGCTCCGCCGGGCCGCATCGCTTCACCCTGCCGGTGACCCTGGCCCTCCTTCGGGTGACGGGTGATTCGCTAGAGGTTGAATTCATCAAGCTGAAGATTTGATCCCTTAGGGCGAATCTTGGGTTCGCCCTCCTTCCCATGGCTGGCGGCAACTTGCTCAATGATGCCGCCAGCCCCCTACCCTGCTGTTCTTATAAAAAAATTTCCCCCTAAGGTCCGGGAAATTTCTGCCATTCCCGAAAGCCTGCCATTCGCTTTAACCGTTCTTTAAAAGAAAGCGAGAAGGGTTATCAATAATGATCCCGTTGCCTTCAAGGCCTAATCCAAGGAGAGGCAGAGAAATGCAAATGAGCGAAAATGGGCAGAGAAAGCTGGCCGATTGGGAAGGCTTTAAGACCCGGGCCTATCATGACGCGGCCGGTAAGCTCACCATCGGCGTCGGCCATCTGCTGACCCGCAGCGAGCTGTCATCAGGGAAGATCTGGATTCAGGGGGAGGCGGTGCGTTATGCTGCCGGCCTGACCGACAGGCAGATTTTGGATTTATTGGCTCAAGACCTGGAGGGGGCGGAAAACGTCGTCAATGAGGGTGTTGAGGTTGAGCTGAAACAGAACCAGTTTGATGCCCTGGTTTCCTTTTGCTTTAACGTGGGAGCCACGGCCTTCAAAAACAGCACTCTCTTGAGACGCCTCAATCAAGGCGGCTATGAGGAAGTGCCGGCCCAGTTGCGCCGCTGGGTCCATTGCAGCGGCGCCGTAGTACCGGGGTTGGTCAACCGCCGGGAAAATGAGATTGCTCTTTGGAATGCCTGAGCCGACCTGATCTGTCCGCACTTTCCCTGCAATTCCCCCTGGACCTAAGCAGCGGGGAGCGCGCGCTTAGAAGACCGGCGCGCCGATTTCCCCCGCACGAAGCCCGGCGGCACTTGCGCTTTGAAGGCGGATTTAGTAGGGTTGACCAGATTGTCAGAACTCCATTTAGAGAGTTCAATCTCGTTATCCGGGGGTTTTTTGATGATAAAAATGAAATCTCTGTTACTTCTGCTCATTCTGGTCCTGACGGCGGCCTGCACGGAACAAAAAGCGACCCAGACCGGGGCGCCGGTGCCCGACAACGAAGAGAATCGTCTGGCCGCGGCCAAAGAATACCTGAAGATCGCCCCACCCAAGAACCTGCTGCAAGATATAACCTCAGGGGTGACAGAGAAACTGCCGGAGCAACTCCGAAAACCCTTTATGACGGTCATATCCAGCCAAGCCATGCAGGATGCCGCCAACCAGATTGTCTTGAAGGCCCTGGTGAAACACTATAACGTCAATGAAATAAAGGCCATGACCGCCTTCTACCGCACCCCGGAGGGCCAAGGCATTCTCCAGAAAGGGGGCGCCTATAGGAACGAGGTCTTTGGCGGGATCAATATGGAGCTGATGACTGCCTTCAAGCAGGCGGTGCAAGAACAGCAGCCCAAGGCGCCTCAAGAGCAAAAGCCGCCTGGGGCCAAAGCGACTCCAGAGCCGCAGGCAGCTCCTGAGCCCAAGGTGCAGCCTAAACCACCAGGTCCCAAACCCGCACTACCGGCCGCCAAATAAGCCCAGGTTGCGGTCAATGTAGCCGCAGGCTTTAGCCTGCGCTGGGCACGGCACACCGTGCCCCTACAGTAAAATTGCTTGCATCTCGGGTCCGGTTCCATTTTTACTTAAAGAAAATGAAAGAGGCAGGGGAAGACCCCTGCCTCTTTTGGTTTGGCATCATAATAATTCGGGCAGATTAATTCATCCGCCGGCGTAGCTCCCGGCGCGGTGGCCGACATCCCGCCGGTCCATCCTTTACCTAAGCCCTTCTTCGATTTCCACCTTGGCCTTGCTCCAGTCGGCCGGGCATTCCCGCATGAGCCGGTCGATTCTCCGGCTCAGATCTCCCACCAGGATCTGGAGTTCGTCGGTCTGGGGTCTGATCTTGGCCCTGGCTTCCACGGGCATCCGGTCGATGACCTGAAGGATGTCGTAAAGACGGGCTTTCATCCAGGTCAATTCCGCATACATGGAGTCGCAGTATTCTTTGATGTCCATTTCGCGGCCCCCTTTGTTCCCTTGTGATATTTTAAATTTAGCGCTAATCAATGGCGTTGTCAATGGTCTGCATGGCAATGGCCAGGGGTTAAGCCCTTGCCAACACTTTCAAAACCTTATAATATTCCACCATGACCCCTAAACGCCCCGTTTATCCCTTCGCCGCCCTGGTGGGGCAGGAGCGCCTAAAAAAGGCCCTGATCCTCAATGCCGTCAATCCCCTCATCGGCGGGGTGTTGATCCGCGGCGAGAAGGGCACGGCCAAGTCCACCGCGGCCCGGGGCCTGGCGGAGCTCTTACCTCCCATCCCCATGGTGGCGGGTTGCCCGTTTCACTGCGATCCCGAGAAAAGCGAGCTGATGTGCGACGCCTGCCGCCGGCGCCAGATGGAGGGCGAGGTGCTGCCCCGGCGCGACCGGCCCATGCCGGTGGTGGACCTGCCCCTGGGGACCACCGAGGACCGGCTCCTGGGCACCATTGACATCGAGCGCGCCATCAAGAGCGGCGAGAAGCATTTCGAGCCGGGTCTGCTGGCCGCGGCCAACCGGGGCATCTTATACGTCGATGAAGTGAATCTCCTGGATGACCACCTGGTGGACGTGCTCCTGGACGCCGCGGCCATGGGGGTCAACGTGGTGGAGCGGGAGGGTATTTCGTTTATCCACCCGGCCCGCTTTATCCTGGTGGGCACCATGAACCCCGAGGAAGGGGAGCTCAGGCCCCAGCTTTTGGACCGTTTCGGCCTCTGCGTCGAGGTGACGGGGCTGCACAACCTCCAGGCCCGCATGGACGTGGTGCAGAGGCGTCTCGCCTTCGAGGCGGACCCGGAAGAGTTCGTGGCCCGCTGGCTCCAGGAGCAGGAAGCCCTGCGCCAGGCAATCCTCACCGCCCGGGAGCTGCTCCCCCGGGTGGGTTACGGCGCCGACATCCTGCGACTCATCACCGCCATCTGCCTGGACCAGGGGGTGGACGGCCACCGGGCCGACATCTATATGCTCAAGGTCGCCCGGACCCTGGCGGCCTACCGGGGCCGGGTGGAAGTGGCGAACCCCGACGTGCGCGAGGCCGCGGAGCTGGTACTGCCCCACCGGCTGCGGCGCCAGCCCTTCAGCGACTCCGAGATGGATGAGAATAAGCTGGAGGAGACCTTCCGCAAGCACCAGGAAGAAATGGAGCAACGGCGCCTGTCGCAGCCCCAGCCCGAGCCCGGGGCCACGGCCGGCGACCCGGATGAAGTGCAGCTCATCGGCGAGGCGACGGTGGCGCCGGGGGCCACCTTTCCGGTGAAGCCCCTGGAGATGGCCCCGGATCGCCAGACCCAAAAGGCCCCGGGCCGCCGCACCCGGGCTAAGAGCGATGACCGCACCGGGCGCTACGTGCGACCCACCCTGCACCAGAGCGGGCCGCCGGATCTGGCCCTCGACGCCACCATCCGGGCCGCGGCGCCGTTTCAAATGGTGCGGCAGAAAGGCAACCTGGCCCTGGCCATCAGTGAGCCGGACCTGCGCTACAAGGTGCGGGAGCGCCGCATAGGCCGCCACATCCTCTTTGTGGTGGACGCCTCCGGCTCCATGGGCGCCGACGTGCGTATGGCGGAGACCAAGGGGGCGATCCTGTCACTCCTCATCGACGCCTATCAAAGACGGGAGCGGGTGGGACTCATCGTCTTCCGAGGCCGGGAGGCCCGGCTGACCCTGCCCTTCACCCACAGCGTGGAGATGGCCCAGCGGCATCTGACGCAGCTTCCCACCGGCGGCAAAACCCCGCTGCCCCACGCCCTGAAGCTGGCCCTGGAGGTGCTCAAGCAGGAGAAGGCCCGGCATCCCCAGGACGTCTTTCTACTGGTGCTGGTCACCGACGGCCGGGCCAACATCAGCCTGGGGGCCGGCCGCCCCATGGCCGAAGTGAAGGAGCTGTCGGCGCATATTAAAACCTTAGGGGTCAACTCCCTGATTCTCGACACCGAGAGCTTCGCACCCTGCCTGGACCTCGGGTGCCTGCCGGAGCTGAGCCGGATCATGGGCGGCAGCTACCACTCCCTCACCAGCATTCGGGCCCCGGAAATGGTGGCCCGGGTTGAGGCCGCCTTAAAGTGATTTTCTGAGAGCTGGGATTCCCTTTTTAATCGACCGGCCCTCCCCCTCCACCCCCCTGGAGAAAGCGCCTTCCTTCTCCATTTAAGCCAGCGAGTTATCTACAAACTTACTTGACATTTGTTAAATCCCCTTTTAGTATCGCATTGGGGTGAAATCCCGAAACGCGAAGTGCGCCCCTTAATAAATAATATTAATTATTTAAGGTTGTTATGCCCTGGCGAGTTGGAATCATGGCGGCGCTCCTGGCCTGGCTGTTGTTAGCCGGCTCTGCCGGCGCGGCCATCCAGCGCTATACCGACAGCCGGGGTGTCATCCACATCGGCAACGGGGCTCCGGCCAAGACGGCGCCGGATCATCCAGGGAGCCCTGCCGGTGAACCTGGGCCTGAAATGGCAAGCCTGTCGGAGCCGGCGGCGCCGCCCGTCAATACGGTGGAAAAGCCGCAGCCAACGCCGGAAGCCACCCCGCCCCAGCCTCGTGAAACCTCATTCTCAGTCGTTGGTCAGGAACCGGCTGGTGGTGAAAAGTCGCAACCGGCCATAGAGGCTGCCGACCAGGTCTGCCAGGCCCCCGCGGCTGTTGTCACCCAGCCGCCGGCCCCTGGAATTATCGGCATGATCGCGGCCGCGGCTACTGCCGCCGCCGAAAGCGCCAGCGAGACCGCGCCAGCGCCTCTGCAAAAGGTGTCCTATGAGGGAGCCGAAGCTGGGGCCTCCCCGGCGCCGGCGCCTCAGGCGGCCGCTCCCCAAGCCGCAGGAATAATCACGGCGGGAGGCATCCGGCGCTATCAGGACGCTCGGGGAGTCTGGCACATCTTCAACGCGCCGTCGGAAGCTGCCGGCGCCGGCCCGGGCTGGCTGGAGGCTGCCAGGACCCCCGCTTCGGAAAGGTCAACTCCTGAGAAACAACCTCACGGGGTGGCGACGGTAGCAGCAGGTATGCCCTTGCAAAGGGTATCCTGGAGCCCGGATGATCCTGCCCTGACGACCTTGCCGACGACCAAGACCAAGGCCAGGACCGCACCCCCCGAATCCGTGAATGTCATCCGGCGCTACCGCGACAGCAAGGGCGTGATCCACATCGACAACGTGGAGCCGGGGACTACGGAATCCTTGCCGGCCGGTGTGCAGGTGCGGGCCGGGCCGGAGGAAGAAACCGGCCCGCCGGTGCGGCGCTTCCCGTCCCCGGTGGAGGGGAGTGCTCCATTGTCCCTGAAACCGGTGGCCTGGTCCGGAGAAGCAGGGCTGAAGCTGCTGAAGCCAGCGAAGGCCGGGGCTTCCCCTGGCGCGGCCATCACCACCGAAGGCGGCATCAAGCGCTGGCGGGACAAGAAGGGAATCTGGCACATCGAGACGGTGGAGTATCCCCTGCCTCCGGGGGTAGTCCTACCGCCGCGCCTGGGCGGTCCGAATCACGTCATCCAGGCGGGCAAGGCTCCGGCGCCCACCGTTGCTGCCACCGGGGCGCCATCCGTTGTCAGTCCGGCCCCACCGATGTCTTATGGCCCACCCCGGGTCGCCACCATCACCGCCTTCCGGGACGCCCGAGGACGTCTGAAGATTACCAATGATGCCCCAGCTTTAGTAAAGCCGCCCGCCGGGGCGGCTCCGGCGCCCGCAGAACTCGAGCCACTCATTGTCGAGGCCGCCCAGGTCCACCGGTTGCCGGCTACCCTCATCCGGGCGGTGATCAAGACGGAATCGAATTTCTGCTCCTGGGCCGTGTCACCCAAGGGGGCCATGGGCCTGATGCAGCTCATGCCCGGGACCGCCGCCTTGTTGGGAGTGGCCGAGCCCTTCAACCCCCGGGAAAATGTCCAGGGCGGCTGCCGCTATCTGCGGCTTCTCATCGACCTTTTTGGGGGCAACGTGCCTCTGGCTCTGGCGGCCTATAATGCCGGCTACCAGCGGGTCATCGATTGCGGCTATCAGGTGCCGGCCATCAAAGAGACCCAGGACTTCGTCACCGTGGTCATGGGGCGGTATGTGGCGGAAGAGCACCGGGCCGGCCTGCCCTGGACGTAAGGAGAGAGGCGCGCCCATGGCACCAAAAAAGCAACATATTAGAATAACAATAAAATAAGCATTTCAACTCCATTCTGAATTTCTCTTCATCTTACCGTTGACATTTTCCCCGCCTTGAGCTACAGGCTTGATTATGGTGGGCGGTGCCCACCCTACATTTTGTCATACCGCGCCATTTCTTGATCTGTTGCTGAAAGCTGACAGCTGAAAGCTATTTCATTTGGGAGGTGCCATGCCGGAAGCAGCAAAGGAAACCTGGATTACCTGGGTGGCCCTGACCGCCACGGTCCTGGCGGTCCTGGCGGCCATCGCCTCGTTAAGAGCCACCAGCTACTCCACCAAGGTCCAACTGGCCACCACCAGAGAGGCCAACCAGTGGGCCTATTACCAGGCCAAAAGCATCAAAGAGCATAGTTATGCCTTAAACCGGGACACCCTGGCCGCGGTCCGGTTGCTGGAGACCAAAAATCCCAAGGCGCAGAAGTTCCTGACGGACAAAATCAAGGAATATGAGGGTGAAGTGGCCCGCTATGATAAGGAAAAAAGCCAGATCAAGAAGGGCGCCGAAGACATCCAAAAAGAGCAGGAGGTCTACAAGCAGAAAAACGGCAACTTCGCCATAGCGGTGATGCTTTTGCAGATCGCCATCATGGCCTCGGCGGTGGGCGCGCTGATTAAAAAGAAGATCATGTGGCTGCTGGGCCTGATCCTGGGGGGCTGGGGGATATATTACTTCGTTTTCGGGTTTCTCCGGTGAAAAATTCTTCGTAGGGTCTCGGGCTTCGGGGCGGGCGGACACTCAGGTCCGCCCCTACGGTATGCCTCAGTGCCCTCCCCTGCCGGCCTTTCCTAAAACTTTAGTGGCCGAAGAAAGGCAGGCGCACGATCATTAGAAAGCCGTTGGCGGCCAATAGCGCCCCCAGGGTGGCGGAGACCAGCGAGAAGCCGAACATCAGCCGGGAATGGGCCAGGATGGCGATGGACGACATGACGATGGCAATCTGCAGCAGGACCTCGGCGTAATCGAAGTACGGGTCCTTGTCGCGGTTGACATCCCGCTCGTGTTCCAGGTGCTTGGCTTCCTTCTCGATTTCTTTCTTCTCGACGCCGAAACGCGCCTCTTCGGTAGTCATCTGCCGCAGCAGTTCTTGGTAACGCTTCCTGACCTCCGGCTTGAGTGAATCCTTTTCCAGCAGGTCCAGCTCCACCCGCAGTTTCTGGCCCCGGTAGAAATGCTCCCGGATCACCTTGGCCTGGTAGAAGGCCCATTGATCCGAGGCCTGCTGCTGGGCCAGGAGCATCTCCTTCATGGCGTTGTTGCCCCCCAGGGAGGTGATGGCCAGCAGCACCGCAAAGATGGCGGTGGTGAGGGCCACGTGCCTGGTAAAGGCCTTGCCTTTGATCTCTTCCAGTTCTTCCGGGTTGGGGAGTTCCACCTCAGACATGGCTGCAGTCCTCTCTCGGTTCGATCACTTGACGTAGATTTTCATCTCCGGGGCCAGGGCTCCGTCCAATCCCACTTCGTTACCCCATTGATCATAGGGCTTTTGCCCGGCCTGGAGGCGGTCCAGCAGGCCGGCGCTGATTAGTGCATGACGCACCGTCATGGCGGGGAGCACCTCCACGAGTTTCTGGTTCACGTAGACCTGCATTTAATCCAGGGCCTTGATCCGGCCCTCGGCCTGGGGCGAGATCTGCTGTTTACTCTTGAGGTAGTCGATCACCAGGTCCCGGAGCCAGACGCCGGGGTTGACGTAGGCCAGATTTTTGCTGGTGAGGGCGCCGCCCTGCTCCCGGTAGCCCGCGCCGGTCTTGAGGGCTTCGCCGAAGGATAGGTAACCGTCGCCCCCGGCGGCCAGGAAATCATTGGTAGCCACCACGTATTCTTTTCCGGGGTCCAGCGGTTTGCCGTTGATAGTAACATCCCGGACCCTGGAGCCCACTGGGGCGGTGCGGCTAAAGGTGAAGGTGAGGCCCGAAACCTGCGGGAACCGCCCCGCCTTGTCTTCCAGGCCGGAAACCCCGTGTTCCAGGGCCTCTTGTAATTGCTTGCCGGTCAGACGAATGGCCACCAGGTAGTTGTCGAAGGGCAGCGCCGCATAGACCTCCTTGGCCTTGATCGGCCCCCGGTGGATGCTAATGCGGATGCTGCCGCCGTTGATGAGGGCGGCTTCGGCCCCGGTCGCGGCCCGCATGACGTCGGCCACCAGATCGCCCAGGTTGGTCTCCCTAAGGCGCGTCTGTTCGCCGTCCAGGTCCACTTCGGATTCCCCCACGGTCTGATCCAGACGGGCGTCCACCTCTTGCGAATATTGGCGGACAATTTGCTGGACCTCTTTATCGGCGCCGCCGGGGCTGGGTTTAATCTCCTCCAGATGACCTGCATACTTAACGATTTTGCCGTCCTTGAGGTCCAGGTCCAGGACCCCCAGGGCCTTGGCATGTTCCCAGGCCTGGCCGATAATGGTGTGGTTCACCACCACCGGGGCCGCCAGTTTGGTGTGGGAATGGCCCCCGATAATGACGTCAATGCCCGGAACCTTCTGGGCCAGGATCCGGTCTTCTGAGTAGCCGATATGGGACAGGACCACCACCAGGTCGGCCTGGCCCCGCAACTCCTTCAGACAGCGGGCCACGGCGGCGTCAGGCGGAGAAAATTCCAGGCCGGCCACGTTGCGGGGGTGCGTGGAGGTGGGGGTGTCGGCCGTGACCACCCCGATGATGGCCACCCTGACCCCCTGGAGGTCCTTGATCACATAAGGTTTAAGCCGCGGCAGCCCCCGGACGTTGGCGCCCAACACCGGAAACCGGGCCTGCGTGAGCCGTTGTTGCAACACCTCCCGGCCATAATCGAACTCATGGTTGCCCACCACCATGGCGTCGAATCTCATGGCGTTCATCAGCTCAAGGGACGATTTGCCCTGAAACAGGTTGGCCCAGTTATTTCCCTGGATCATGTCGCCGGCCGCCAGCAGCAGAGTGGGCCGCCCGGTCCGGAGGCGATCCGCCGCCCCCGCCAGGTAGGCGGCGCCGCCCTGGAGTTCGGTGGCCCCCAGGGGTTTATAAGGCTCGGCAAAGCCGTGAAAATCATTGACATACAGGAGGCGCAGGCTGGCTTCCCGGGCTCCGGCGGGCGCGGCCAGGAAAATTACCAGGAGGAGGCAGCAGAGGATCAGACGCAGGTGTTTCATAAATTATTCCAGAAGGCCACGTTTAATTTATCGGGAAAATGCTCCGGATTTTAGTCCCATGGCTTAGATTGGCAATTATGATCCCATCCTCCTCTCCTGCCTTTGGCCTTCATGGTTTTGGCTGATAGCTGACCGCTGAAAGCTGAAAGCTACTCGCCCTCCTCTTTGGCCTCCAGACGGTGCTGGTCATAAAGGGCCAGATATTCCTTGAGCATCTCCGGGATGGGCAGGTTATAGGGGCAGCGGTCGACGCATTCGCCGCACTCTTCGCAGTTACGCACCGTTTCCATGAATTTGGCCGAGAAGCCCGCGGCCTTGGCCGGCCCCATGCGGTGGGCGACAATGGCGTAGAGCATGGCCGGGGTGATGATGACTCCCTGGGGGCAGGGCTGGCAGTATTCGCAGCGCCGGCAGAACCGATCCCCCAACTCAGACCGGTAGCGCTCCATGGCGGCCAAGTCTTCCGGGGCGACCTGATTATCCGTCTGATAGAGGTCCACCACCTCGTCGACCCCGGCCACCGAGTCGAAGCCGGCCAGGGGGATGACGTCGGGAAACTGGCGCAAAAACTTAAAGGCCAGCCGGGCGTTGTCCACCTGGCCGCCGCAAAACGGCTTCATGGCCAGCAGCCCCAGGCGCCGCTCCCGGGCCAGGGGGTGGAGTTCGCTCCCCGCGGCGGTCTCGATGAAGTTGAAAGGGAATTGCACCACGCTGAACAGGTCGGTTTGGACCAGCCTGACGGCCATCTCCAGGTTATGGGAGGTAACCCCGAGATGTCTGATCTTCCCGGCTTTAAGGGCCCGGCGCACCGCTTCCAAAGGCCCATCCGGGGCGGTCAGGGCCTGGAAATCCGCCTCCTGGGAGACCTGGTGAAATTGAAACAGGTCCAGATAATCGGTCTTCAGCAGCCGCAGACTCTGATCGAGGTCGCCTTCCAGTCCCTGGCGATCCCGCTTCATGCTCTTGGTCGCCAGAACCAACTGCTGCCGCAGGCCCTGAAAGGCCCGGCCGATCTTCTCTTCGCTGTCCAGGTAGACGTTGGCCGTGTCGAACAGGGTGATGCCGCGCTCCTGGGCCCGGCGCAGCACCCGGATGGCTTCGTCCATGGACAGGCGAATGATGGGAATACAGCCGAAGCCGACCTCGGAGACCTCCAGTCCCGTCTTCCCCAGGATACGATAGCGCATGCCGCCGCTCCTTCGAGCCTTGAATTATGGCCCACCAATCGGTTGGTTAGGTTAATACTGCTATCATACATCAATGGCCCGGTCTTTCAATTGCCCCAGGGCCTGAAAGCGGCGGTTTTTTATTGAGGGCGAATATCATCTATGTTATGCATCCGAAAGGAGCCCAAGGCTCATTTTATGGCAGCTTCCCTTTCATGGGTCGGGGATGAGATTAGCCAAAAATCGCGGGGTAGACATGACAACGTGGTTCAAGGTTTTACCGCTCTTTTTCGTCTTGCTGCTGGGGTACGGCTGCGTTGCCACCGGCAGCCAGGGGATTACCGAAGCCGGACGCACCGCCGGGATCGAAACGGGTAAATCTACCCGGGCCGAGGTCAGCGCCCTGCTGGGATTCCCCGCCATCGTCACTTACGGCGAGAAGGGGCGCGAGACCTGGAATTATTATCACGTGATGGAATATCCCACGGCCACCGATTTCATTCCCGTGGTGGACGGCGTGGTGGCAGGTTTTCAGCAGAACACCAAGGTGCTGACGGTTACCTTTGATCGGCAAGGCGTGGCTCAGGATCTCCAGGGCCGCGAGGTGGCCGGCAACCCGGAGGTCTATCCTTATTAAGGCCCCACCTTCAGAAAAATCCCGCCCCAACCCTTTCCTCAGCGAGATTGCCGTCCAAACGCATCCGGACGAAGTAATCTAGACAAGATTCTTTCCATGTACAAAAAATTGAGGTAAAATAATTCAATTTTTAACATTTCCTTGTCAATACACTTGAAAGAGCCGATCTGAGCAAGGTGTCACATGAACAAACCAGGACCTACTAAGGCAGAATTGCTCCGCCGGGTTAGTGATCTGGAGCAGCGCCTCCATGAAGCGGAGGCCACCATAACGGCCCTACGGCGCGACGTCGCCGCCGGAGTGCGACGAGATGCCGCCGCCCGGAAGATGCCCGGCGATCTCACCGCCTCCCAGCCGGCCCAGGAGTATGGCCGGCAACTGGCGGAAGAACTGGGATTGGCCAACGAAGAGTTGCAGGTGCAGGCCGAAGAACTTCAGGTGCAATCCGAAGAACTTCGGGTCCAAGCCGAGGAACTGTTGACGCAAAACGAGGAACTGGAGCGCCTGTCCCAGGATTTGGAAACCGAGCGGGCCCTGCTGCGCACGGTGCTGGAGCAGATGCCCGGGGGGGTAATTATTGCCGAGGCCCCCTCCGGAAAATTCCTTCTGGCCAATCAGCAGTTGGAGGCCATTCTGGGGCGGCCGGTGTCCATGGCTGATTGCCTGGAGAATTACCATCACTTCCAAGGCTTACGGCCTGACGGCTCTTCTTACCGGCCCCAGGATTATCCCCTGGCCCGTTGTCTGACACAAGGGGAGAAAATTTCCGAAGAAGAGATCAATATTATCCGGGGCGATGACTCCCGTGGGATAATCATGGTGAGCGCCGCGCCGGTGCACAACGCCAACGGGGAGACCATCGCCGCGGTCGCCACCTATCGCGACATCACAGCCCGCCAACAGCGCGAGCGGGAAATCCTGCACCAGGCCTCGTTCCCCCAAGTGAATCCCAGCCCGGTCCTGGAAGCAGATACCGCCGGACGAATTACCTATTTCAATCAGGCGGCCCGCGAGACCATTGATAAATTTGGCGGGGCGGCGGCCATCAGCGATTTCCTGCCCGACGATTTTGAAGAAATTGTGGCTACTGCCAGAATGACGGGAGAAAAGGACTTCCGGCGTGAGGTGCAGGTCGCGGACGCCCATTTTCTCGTGACCGTTTCCTACCTCGAAATGTTCCACACGGTGCGCGTCTACACCATTGACATCACCCAGCGTAAGCGCGCCGAAGAAGCCTTGATTCGCGCCAAGCAGGAATGGGAACGCACCTTTGACGCCGTGCCGGACCTGATGGCCATTTTGGACAATGACCACCATATCCTTCGGGCCAACCGGGCCATGGCCGAGGCCTTCGGGGTGGCACCCGTGGAACTGGTGGGTAAGCCGTGCTACGAATATATGCACCAAACCACCTGCCCGCCGGCCGTCTGCCCGCATAGCCTTTTGCTCCAGGACGGCCGGGAGCACACCGCCGAGCTTCGGGAAAAGGGCCGGGATTTCCTGGTGACCGTCTCGCCCATCCTGGACGGGGACGGCAACTTTGCCGGCAGCGTCCATGTGGCCCGGGACATCACTGAGCAGAAGCGGGCTGAGGCAGAATTGCATCAGGCCTTTGAAAAGGCGGAACTCCGCCTGAGAGAGACCGATGCCTTGCTGCGTGCCTCCCGGTCCGTCATGGAGCACCACACCTTTAAGGACGCCGCCTGGGAAATTTTTCAGGAGTGCAAGGCCATGACCGGGGCGTCTGCCGGCTACATCGCCCTCCTAAGCCCGGATGGCGACGAAAACGAGGTCCTGTTTCTGGATGCCGGCGGCATGCCCTGCACGGTGGACTCCAATCTGCCCATGCCTATCCGGGGCTTGCGGGAGGAGGCCTACCGCACCGGTGGGGTGGTTTTCGACAATGATTTCACCAACAGCCGTCACGTCGCCTTTCTTCCTCAGGGGCACGTGACCCTGAAGAACGTGCTTTTCGCCCCCCTGTTTAATGACGGGAAGGTGGTGGGATTGATCGGTCTGGCCAACAAAACCGATGGCTTTACGGCCCACGATGCCCGCCTGGCGGCCGGCTTCGGTGACTTAGCTGCCATCGCCCTATTGAGAATGCGGGCGCAGGAAAGGATCCAGCAAGCCCACCACGAGCTGGAGCACCGCGTGGCGGCGCGCACCGCCGAGCTGCAGCAGACGGTGGCGCAACTGCAAGAGGAAGTGGCAGAGCGCCTGGCGGCGGAAAAGGCCCTGCAGGCGGTTTCCGCCTATGCCCGCAGCTTAATTGAGGCCAGCCTCGATCCCCTGTTCACCATCAGCCCCGAAGGCAAGATCACCGACGTCAATAAGGCCACAGAGGAGGCCACCGGCATTCCCCGTGGGCGTCTGATTGGCAGTGATTTTTTGGACTACTTCACCGAACCCGAGAAGGCCCGCGCCGGCTACGAGCAGGTGCTATCACAAGGCTTTGTCCGGGACTATCACCTGGCGCTGCGCCATACGTCGGGCCGGATAATGGAGGTCTTGTACAATGCCACCATCTATACGAACGAGGCGGGCGAAGTGCAGGGGGTCTTTGCCGCGGCCCGGGATGTCACCGAGCGCCAGCGCGCTGAAGAGGAAGTCCGGAAGCTCAACGAGGAGTTGGAGTTGCGGGTGAAGGAGCGCACCGCCCAGTTGGAGGCCGCTAACCAGGAACTGGAAGCCTTCTCCTATTCCGTGTCCCACGACCTCAAGGCTCCCGTCCGGGCCATCGACGGCTTTTCCCGCATGTTGATGCTGGAGCATGCGACCCAACTCGACGCCGAGGCGCTGCGCCTCTTGGAGGTCATCCGCCACAATACCGACTTCATGGCCCGGCTTATCGATGACCTTCTGGCTCTTTCCCGACTGGGGCGGCATGAGATCAGAAAAGCTTGGATCGACCTGGCGGCGATGAGCGCCAATGCCTTCAAGGAACTCCAGGCCCAGGCCCCGGGGCGTCACCTTGACCTGACCATCAAAGAGGTGCCGCCGGCCTATGGCGACTCCTCGCTGCTGAACCAGGTCCTGGTGAATTTGCTGACCAATGCCTGCAAATATACCAAGTTTGAAGAAACCGCCAGCATTGAAGTGGGGGGCTGGCGCGCCGCCGGCGAGAACGTTTACTACGTCAAAGACAACGGCGTCGGGTTTGATATGCGCTTTGAGAATAAATTATTCGGAGTCTTCCAACGACTGCACGGAAGCAAGGATTTCGAGGGCACCGGCGTCGGTCTGGCCATTGTCCAGCGCATCCTGCAACGCCACGGCGGCCGGGTGTGGGCCGAGGGTAAGGTCGGCGAAGGCGCCACTTTCTATTTCGCCTTGCCAATGGTGGAGGAGTAGAACTCATTTCAAAACCTCTCTGAGGCGTTAACTAGGTTCTCAACCAGGTAAGGGTTTGGAACGGCGGTTTTAAGTCCCCCTTTCCTAAAGGGGGATTTAGGGGGATTATCAAGCGCTTATTAATCCCCCCTGCCCCCCTTTAGAAAAGGGGGGTGATTCTTTCCCAACTTAAACTCCCTCGGCTAATTTAAGATGACGCCGGAACTCGGTTTTGAAATAAAAAGACCTCTGCGAAAGTCCTCTCAACTGTCATTCTGAGGGAGTGAAGCGACCGAAGAATCTCAAAATTACGAGTTACAAGATCCTTCGCTTCGCTCAGGATGACAAAAAGGCTTTTCGCAGAGGTCTCATGAATTATAGACTGCCTCCGCAGAGAACGCAGGCGGGGAGCCTGGCCCACAAAACCTAGGGAAAAGATCGCAGGGGCGGGTTTTAAACCCGCCCTAACGTTTTCTGGAGCCGCCCGGGGCCCCGATTATGCTTCCTTGGGCAGGGTAAAATAAAAGGTGGCGCCTTGACCCGGGGCGGTATCCACCCAGAGGCGGCCGCCGTGAGAATCGATGATGCGCTTCACCGTGGCCAGACCCAGGCCAAAGCCCTCTTCCCCGGTGGCGGCCTTGCCCCGGTAGAAGAACTCGAAAAGGTGCGGCAGGTCTTCCGGCGGAATGCCAGGGCCCTGGTCTTTGACCGCAAAGCGGACCTCGTTGTCCTCTTCCCAGATTTTAAGAAGCACCGTGCTTCCGGGCGGACTGTACTTGATGGCGTTGCCCAGGAGGTTATCCAACAGCCGCCGGAACAGCAGCGGGTCCACCCGCAAAGGCGGGAGTTTCCGGGGGAAGCTGGTTTCCAACTGCATCCCCTTGGCTTCCGCCAGGGGGGTCAGCAGAGTGATGACCTCCCGGCACTCCTCCGCCAACTGAATGGCCTCCGGGTGCGGCGTCAGGAGGCGCAAATCCAGGCGGGCGAACTCCAGGAAACTACTGATGAGCTCCTCCACCCGGGTCATTTCCAAGTTGACGGTTTCCAGGTATTTGGTCTGCTCGGCCGACAGGGGGCCGGCCTTGCCCTGGACCAGCCGCCGGATGAGCCCCGCCATGCCCACCACCGGGGTCTTCAGG
>Ga0315281_10005273_pt1 | contig 18540 bp, 16 predicted proteins | sample YL17G07_0_MG_FD_204540 | JGI IMG/M metagenome (GOLD analysis project Ga0315281, IMG submission 204540) | Sediment microbial communities from Yellowstone Lake, YNP, Wyoming, USA - YL17G07_0 | ecosystem: Environmental > Aquatic > Freshwater > Lake > Sediment | place: USA: Wyoming | collected...
CAACGCCGCCACAACGGTAATGTTCGAAGGTGTGCCTACATACCCGGAGCCGGACAGGTTCTGGAAGGTTGTGGAGAAACACAAGGTCAGCATTTTTTACACCGCGCCGACCGCCATCCGCGCCGTCGCCCGTGAAGGCGAGAAATGGCCCGCCGGGTGCGACCTTTCGTCGCTGAGACTGCTTGGCACAGTGGGCGAACCGATCAACCCCGAAGCGTGGATGTGGTATCACAAAAACGCCGGACGGGAGAAGTGTCCCATCGTAGACACATGGTGGCAGACGGAGACCGGTGGGATATTGATAACCCCGCTTCCCGGCGCGATACCCACAAAACCAGGTTCCGCGACGCTTCCATTTTTTGGCGTGGAACCGGAGGTCATCAGGCAAGACGGGTCCAAAGCGGCTCCCAACGAGGGTGGCTACCTTGTCATTAAATCCGCGTGGCCGGGGATCATGCGCACGGTTTACGGCCATCACGCAAGGTTCCGGGAGACTTACTTCTCGCAGTACCCCGGCAAGTATTTCACCGGCGACGGCGCGCGGGTGGACAATGACGGTTACTTCTGGCTCATGGGCCGGGTGGACGACGTAATCAACGTGGCGGGACACCGCATCGGCACGGCAGAGGTGGAGTCGGCCCTGGTCTCGCACGACCTCGTGGCGGAATCGGCGGTGGTCGGTTATCCGCACGACATCAAGGGGCAGGGCATATACGCGTTCGTCACTTTGAATCAGGGAGTGGATCCCGCCGCGCCGGATTTACGCAAGAAGCTTTTGGCTCATGTGACAAAGGAGATAGGCCCCATCGCCAGGCCAGATGTCATCCAGTTCGCGCCGTCATTGCCCAAGACACGTTCCGGCAAAATCATGCGCCGGATACTTCGCAAGATAGCGGAGAACGACATCACAAACCTTGGCGACACGACAACGCTTGCGGACCCAAGCGTCGTGGACAACCTCGTCAGCAACAGGCCAAAGACGTAGGGGAGGTGAGCCTCTTTCTTTTTACCCTCGCCCCGTTTTGCGGGGAGAGGGCAGGGTGAGGGGCGCTTCATTCGATTTAACTCCCACCCCCTGCCGCCTGTGGCGGCTGTCCCCCTCTGGCAGGGGGACAAAGGGGCGGGGTGACCGCTGTTTCCCATTTCAGCCCAACTGTGGCAAAATCTGGCGTCCACAGGTTTTTAGGGTGGACGATGGTTTACAATTTGCGGCGAGTATATGGCTAAAGATTATTACGAGTTACTCGGCGTACCGCGTGACGCCACGGCGGATCAGCTAAAGAAGGCGTACCGTAAACTCGCCAAACAGTGGCATCCCGACCGCAATCCTGGCGACAAAGGCGCGGCGGAAACCAAGTTCAAGGAGATCAGCGAGGCTTACGCCGTGCTCTCCGACAAGGATAAACGCGCCAAGTACGACAGGTTCGGCCACGACAAATTCCACCAGGCTTACTCCAACGAAGACATTTTCCGAGGAGCCAACTTCCAGGACATCCTGCGCGACATGGGGATTGGAGGCGACATCTTTAGCGCGTTGTTTGGCGGAGGGCGCGGCGGACGCGGGGGACGGATGCGGTTCGAGACATCCGGCGGCGCGATGGGCGGGGATTTCGATTTTGGGCGGTTCGGCGGGGGTGGGGAGGCCGTGAACGGGCAGGACTATGAGACCGAGGTGACAATATCGTTCCGCGAAGCCATCAGCGGATGCGAACGCTTGCTCAACCTTCAGACGGGGCAAGGGCCGATCCATGTAACGGTGAAAATCCCGGAGGGGGTGGAATCCGGCAAAAAACTGCGAGTCAAAGGCAAAGGCGGGAAAGCCGGCAAAGGCGGCCAGCCAGGCGACCTTTATATATTGGTGCATGTGGCCGAAGACCCGGTGTTCAAACGTGAAGGCTTCGACCTTCATGTTGAGGCGCAGGTGAGGTATTCCACCCTTATACTGGGCGGGTCGTTGCCCGCGCCCACGCTTTCCGTCGAGAGGTTGATAAAGATACATCCCGGCTCCAACCCATCCAAACTTATCCGCATGAAAGGGGCGGGGGTTCCAAAACCCAAAGGCGGGCATGGCGACCTTTTCATCAAACTAAAGGTATATGCGCCAGATAGCCCCACGGAAGATCAGAAGCGGGTGGCGCGGGATATGGCGGAAGAGGGGTTGTAGAATGTAGAATCGCCCTTCTTATAGCTAGCCGGGCGACTCATCGGGTCGCTCCTTGTATCTACAAGTAGCCCTCCCGTTTTCCGCTTCGCCGGGGTCGCCTGACCCCGGTCTTCATCTTCGCCGAAAGGAACCGTGGTCAGGCGACCACGGGGAAGCGAAATTGATGTTGACACGCAAGCCGGTATCTACAAAATAGATCACTTGCCGCTATCGGCGGCGCTGGTGTCTTTCGTTGATTCTCCGATGTTGATCATCTCGCTCCCTTTTATGTAAACGGAGGGGATGATCCTGGTCACGCGGCTCAACTGTTGGACGATCAGCTTTATCCGCAGGGCCAACGCCAGCGCGTCATTCACAGCCTCGTTCACCTCTTCGGGTGTTGAGTCGCGCCAATCCTTCAAAAGCTCCAGGTTGCCGATCACGCCGGTCAGCGGGTTGTTTATTTCGTGCTGGAGGGTGACGGACATCTTAAGCGCCGCTTCCAGTTCCTTTTGGGTGGCCAGCATATCCTCCAGCGCCTTGATGCGCAGGTGTGCGCTGACCCTGGCCAACAGCTCTTCCGGGTTAAACGGCTTTGTGATGTAGTCGTTGGCGCCTAAGTCCATTCCCAAAAGTTTGTCTCGCAACTCGCTCTTGGCGGAGACCATGATTACCGGCAGGAACTTTGTTTTTTCCCCCTGCTTTATCCTTCTGCACACCTCAAAGCCGTCCATGTCCGGCATCATGATGTCCAGCAGGACGAGATCAGGAGGGTTTTCGGCGATTTTATCCAGGGCCTCTTGCCCGTCGTTGGCGATGGTGACCCTGTAGTCTGGCCTTTTGGAAAGCGTCATATGCACAAGCAGGGCTATGTTTGGATCGTCATCAACCACTAGGATGTTGTACATGGATGCGCTCAAAGCCCACTACATGTTAATATTTGTGAGATTGTAACATACTAAGGCTGGCAGGCATAATTGGGCGTTTGTAATATAAGGGTTTTGGTGAATTAGTGCCTGAGCGCAGGGTTTTTCCAAGGACCGACCTGAAGGTTTATGCGAGGGGTTATGTGACCCTCGGCGATGGCATTATTTTCCCGTTTGGCGCGACTGTGACAAACCTCTCCGAAGGCGGTGCGAAGCTTACGCTCAACCCGGACGCCATGGACAGGTTCAACATTACGAATCTGCTTAAGGATAGTTCCGTGACCTTCGACAACATGCCGATGACGTTTGACGTAATAAGCTATGTCCTGGACAACGTCCGCGTGACGGGTCAGATAGCTTACGCCGTATCCAGGGCGGAGGGGGCGTTTTTGGGAGTGAAGTTCGCCGGGCTTGACCCCGATACCCGCGCAAATGTGCGGCATGTAATCGAGGCCAAGCCGGAGCTGGAAATGGCGGACAGTGACGTTCCGGCGGGGGAGAGAAATTTTTCGTCCATGAGCGAGTTCCTTGTGGAACTTACGGCCTATTGCATCCACTCTGGCAAGGAAGATATGTTCCGCATAGCCGGGGAGCTGTTTGGGTTCGTGGGGATGCACATCTCCATTTATGGCGAGCCGCACCTTGATCTCATCGAAAGCCTGGATCGCCCCGGCAGAATATTTTGCCCCGACTGCAAGGAGTATGTGGATCCGGGTTTGATGATTTAAGCGGGGTGTTGGGAAACCCGCGAAATGTCATCGCGAGGGAGCCTTGGCGACCGTGGCGATCTCGAACCACCCTCCTTTAAGACGGGCGCGTCACGACGCGCCCCTACACGGAGATTCTTCAGTGCGTTCAGAATGACAAACGTCCACCTTTTCCGGCCTGTGAATAAAAAACGGATAGTCGCGGAAACTTTTCACTTCCCACTCCCTTGCAATTTCCCCAAGCGTGGAAAGTTCGGCGTTGAGCGTCTCCGCCAACGGCGCAAGTTGTCCGGCCATCTGGCGGTTCAGCCCTTTTATCCTGATACCCAGCGTTTTTTTGTCGGCGTTGGGTTTTGCCATCGCTTCCACCAGCGTGTCTTTCTCACGCTTCAACGGGCTTGACGCAAGTTCCGGCTCATGTTCCGGGCGTTGTCCGATATCGCGCAGGCGGGTTTTTATCCCTTCGATTCGGCCTGATGGGTTTTCCAGCGGTATGTCAGCGTGGAATGTGGCGGAGACAACGGCGTATTGCGGTGGCGTGAGGCCGTAATATTCTTTGATTATCCCGTCTGTGACGTGGTCATATTTGGCCCCGCCAACGCCGTGGATGAACAGGTCGCACACCAGCAGGCGCATGTACAACGACAGGGTTATGGCGCGTGGCCTTATGGGTAGCGCTCCGCCAGTGACCGCGCCGATGGAAACATCCACGGAACCGTCTTCCGTGACGACCCGTCCGGCGGGTGTGACGTAAAGCCTTTCACGTTTATCGCCAGCCAGAGTCCAGAACGGAGCCTCCCACGAATCGCCTGGTTTACCCAGGTTCGGGAAAGGGTTTGCGGGATATCGCAGGCCGTGTTCTTTGCGATACCGTTCAAGCTCCGCGTTATAAACTCCGGCGAACTTTTCGATATCCTCCATGATAGAGGCGGCGAAATGCAGGAACGCCCGTGTTTGGCAAATGGACGAGACGGGGATTTCCAGATACCCGCCGTTCACCGGGCGCTCCCAAGCCCTTCGCAGGAGGATCGCTAGTTGCGCGTAGCTTTCCACCGAATCCGGCGGGCGGGCGTCCAGCCTGCCCAGGAACTCCTCCATCGCGTTTCGCGGCCCGGCAAGCCGTGGCGAATCCATAAGCTGTAAAGCCTCGTTCAACCTCGTCCGCGTAACCTCCCATCCCTCCACCCCCGCTTTTTCCAAAACGCGCCCACGCGCTGACGGGAAAAGCGTGTGGCTTGTTTTGACGAGCCTGCCGTCGCGGATAATGGGAAGGCTCACCGCGCTTGCGTCTATATCGTCATGATCCACGGTTATAAAAAGAGGCGTGGCGCCGGACTGCGCGGCGGCTTGTGAAAGAGCCATCGTCTTGATAGCCACACCGGGATGAAACATCGAAGGCTGATGGCCCGACGCGATTATGGGAGCGGGTGAGGCGTATCCGGCGGCGGTTTCCAGCCCCAGCGACCGGGTGTATCCTTCTGCTATCCGCAAGGTCTCCGAGCGGGCCTCACGCTTAAGATCGCCCAGATTTCCCCCGCCGATCTTCACGGCTTTGGGGAAGGCGGAGTTTTCTGCGGCAAGCCGGGCATACTCGGAAAGGGGCGGATAGATAAGCGTCTCCCCGTCATTTTTTGGGATGGCGTATCCGGCGTGGCTCAACAGATCACGTCCCGCAACGATGACAGCCCCAAAGGTTCCTTGAGCATTACAGGCTCGCCGTACCTCACGTTTATCAGCCCGCCGACATAGGCCGCCATAGCGGTTAATCTTTCGATTATCCAATCCTCCCGCCCCCCAGCCTTGAACTGCGAGGCGTATGCGAGGATGGCCTCGATTTTTTTATCGAACGTCGAGGTGATATCAATGATGAACGCCGGATCGGGAAAGTGTTTAAGGTGCGAACCGTGAAACATGAACATTCTCGGCGGGTAATAAGGCTCGCCCCGCATATCGGTTTTCGTGAGCTTCGCGTCGAACCGCGCCTTGTTTGCGATATGAAACCCGGCCATGTGGTCGGGATGGGAGTCGCGCTCCCCATGAATGAAAACCATGCGTGGGCGCACCTGCCTGTAAACCTCCGCCACTTTCCTTCGCGCCATGACGGAATCTTCCAACACGCGGTTGGGAAGGTCGAGTGTTATGCGTTGCGTCACGCCAAGCATCCCGGCGGCTTTGCGCGCCTCGATTGCGCGGGTGGCCGGATCGCCAAAAGGCGTAGGCTCGCCGTTGGTCAGGTCCAGCATAACGACAGACAACCCCTCGCCAACCCATTTGGCGATAGAGCCGCCCAAACCTATCTCGATATCGTCAGGATGTGTCCCGACGGCGAGGATATCGGCCATTTTTTCAATTCCTTTTCGATTACAGACCGGTAGTAGGCCAGCCTTTTTTCCGGGTCGTCCAGCACGACGCCAAAGGAGCGGTTAAGATTTTTGTATATCCTCGGAATAGCGATTTCCGCCACCGAAAGCCCGAAATGACGGGCCTGTATCCAAAACTGCATGGGCAGTCCGTACCCGGCCTCGTCCAGCTTAAGCGGGGCGAGGGCCGGGACGCGGTAACGCTTGAACCCGCAGAACGAGTCGGTGAGGTTGTACCCGGTGATGGAGTTGATGTCGGCGGTTATTGTCTTGTTGATGGCCATCCTGTCCACGGGCGGCATGTCGCCGTCGGCGGAGCCGGTGAGATACCGTGAGCCGGAGAGGATATCCACGTCCGGCTGTCCGGTGAACATTCGCGGGATCATGCACGGCTCATGTTGCTCGTCGCAGTCCATGGTGACCACGGAATCGAAGGAGTTGTTCAGGGCGTATTCCAGCCCCGTGATGACGGCGGCTCCATAACCCCTGTTCTTCTCGTGGCGGATCACGCCCAGCCACGGGAACGACGCCAACGCCTCCGAAGAGCCATCCGTGGAGCCGTCGTCAATGGCCAGTATGTCGCCGTCATGGTTGGCTTTGATGGCCTCCATGACCCGCCTGGCCGTGGCGATCTCGTTATAGACTGGAACAACAAGAAGTTTTCTCATGAATTCGATGATATAACATAGGGATTTGCAGGGCAACTTTGCGCGCTGGTTTTTCCTTATTCCATATCGTATTTCTTGGCCGCGTATGATAACCGTATATGACATGAAAGGGCTTGTTGATAGAATGTCCGCCGGGTTTTTCCAGTCCTACACCACCGCAGTCTCGGCCATCAACGGCGCGCGGGATTTGATTTCACTGAAAACCGCCGTCGAGACGGTTATCTCCGAGACGCTGGCGGTTTCCCGTTTCGGATTCGCCTCGGCGCGGATAGCCGCCAGCGGCGCGGAGCCTGAAAGGGCGGATATCAACATAGGGGCCGAATTCTGTTTTGACGGATTTAACGCTCCTAAGTCCTGCGTCTGCGGGATGGCTATGGAGGAAGGGCGCAATAGCGCGCTGTTCAGCCGGAATCCCGATCCATTCTGCGCGGGGCTGGGGTTCAAGTCCGTGTTCGCCACCCCGGTGCTCGTTGACGGGGCCAGGGCGGGCGTCTTCCTTTTTGCCGACGCGCAAGAGATCGAGCCGTCGCAAGACGCTTTGAGGCTTGTGGATACCCTTACTGTCCATGTCGGGGAGGCCGCCTCGCGCATAAGAAAAAGCGAAATGGACAAACTGCGCGCCGTGGACCTTGAGACCGTTTACCACATCGGCAGGCTGGTCACCTCGCGTCTTACGTTAAAGGAAATGGTGCGGGATGTTGTCGGTTCGTTGGGCAGGGTCATCGAAACCGACGAGGTGAACGTGATCCATTACGACGCCAAACGGATGGAACTGCGGTTCCTGGCCAGCTTTTTCGCGGGGGAGTCGAACCTGCAACGCCCGGAGGCCTATCCGCTTTCCGACGGGATGAACAGCTGGATAATAAAAAACCGCCAGCCGCTTCTCATAAAACAGGGCACAGTGGGCGAATGCGCCCGGCGCGGCATACGTCACGGCGGCAGGCCCGCCAAATCGTGGCTTGGCGTGCCGATGGTTTACAAGGACGACGTGGTGGGCGTCCTGTCCGTGCAAAGCTACGAAAAAGAGAATTTGTACGACAAACGCTCCGTGGAGCTTCTGACAGCCGTGGCCGGGCAGTGCGCCGTGGCGATGGAGAACGCCCGCCTGTACGAGGAGGCGCTGGAACGCGAAGAGGAAAAAGAGCGGCTATACTTTTCACTCACGCACGACCTTCTTTCGCTGGTTAGCCCCGTGGCGGGGTTTGCGCGTCTCCTGCAGGGGTTGCCGCCGGACGCGCCAAAGGAGCGGGTGGAGTCGTTCACCGCCTCAATCATGTCCTCCGTGGGAAAGATGACGCAGTTCGTCGAGGACATACTTGTTTACTCGAAAATAAAATCAGGCAAGCTTGCGCTTAACCTTGCGCGGGCCGACCTCGCCCAAACGCTGGAGTCTGTCATACGCCATTTGTCACCGGAGATTTCACTGCGCAGGCTGACACTGCGGCTCAATGGCGTAGAGGCTTTGCCAGCCGAAGCGTTGGTGAACGGGCCGATTGAGGCGGATTTCGATGTGGCGCAGTTGGAACGTGTTTTTTTCAATCTCATAAACAACGCGGTAAAATACACCAACACGTTTATAGAGATAAACGTGGGAGCCGAAGGGGCGGAGGCCGTCTGCGGCGTTCGTAACGACGGCGACGGTGTGCCGGAGGATCAGGCGGAGCGGCTGTTCGAGGAGTATTACCAGGCCGGGGCGAAGAACCGGGGCGTGGGGCTTGGCTTGCCGACGGTGAAGAGGATAGTGGGACTGCACGGCGGCAGTATCCGCGTGGAATCCGGCGAGGGCAAGGGGTTCTACATAGAGTTCCGCTGGCCCCGGACGCTGGCGGACAGGCGGGGAAAGATGGCGGAGAGGGAGGAGAGCCTGTGAGAGTAAAGTTAAAGAGGCGCAAATGAAAGAAAGCATCCTCGTAGTTGACGACGACTTCTCCGCCCTGCAGATGGTGGAGCAGTTTTTAAAACTCAAAAAGTACGACACCGTATCCTGCCTCACCTTCCGCGACGCCAAGAAGGAGCTTGCGCCGGACGGGCGGTTCTCCGCCGTGGTGCTGGACTATTTTATGCCCGACACCACCGGGCTTAATATGATGCGCGAGATTCATCTGGTTGACCCGGAACTGCCAGTGATAATCCTCACCGGCTCGCGCGATATCAAGATCGCCGTGGAATCCATCAAACAGGGCGCGTTCCACTACCTCGTCAAGCCCGTTGACCCGGACGAGCTTTATCACGCGCTGGAGAACGCGATTAAAACGCGCAAGCTCATCCACGAAAACCGGCGGCTCAAAAGCGACCTTAAAACGCGGTACAAGTTCGACTCCATCATCGGCGGGTCGGGCCGGATGATGGATGTGTTCGACGTGATGAGCAGAGCCGCAAGGGTGCGTTCCACAGTGCTTATCATGGGCGAAACCGGGTCGGGCAAGGAACTGATCGCCCGCGCCATCCATTACAACTCCGACCGCGCCGGGAAGCCGTTCATCGGCGTAAACTGCGCCGCCATGCCGGAGACTTTGCTTGAGGCGGAGCTTTTCGGGATCGAGAAAAGCGTGGCCACCGGCGTTTCGGAGCGGATCGGCAAGTTCGAGGCGGCAAACGGCGGCACGCTGTTTCTCGACGAGATCGGCGACATGTCGCTGTCCACGCAGACCAAAGTCCTGCGCGCCATACAGGAGCGGGAGATAGACCGGGTGGGCAGTTCGCATCCGCGCAAAGTGGACATACGCATCATCGCCGCCACGCACAAAAACCTGGCCAAAGCGATGGAGGCCAAAGAATTCCGGCAGGACCTTTTCTACAGGCTCAACGTCATCGTTGTAGCCCTGCCTCCTCTGCGCGATCGCCGGGAGGATATCCCCGCGATGGTGGAGCATTTCCTGGCGCGGTTCTGCGCGGAAAACAACCTGCCGGTCAAGTCGGTGGCGCCGGAGACGCTTACGCGCTTGATGGAATACGACTGGCCCGGCAACGTGCGCGAGCTGGAGAACACCATCGAACGCGCCGTGGCGTTATACGACGGGGCCGTGATAGGTGTGGACGGCCTTCCGCAGAATGTGCGGAGCCGTCCGGCCAGCGCCGCCGTCCCATCCACGCCGTCGCTTGACGAACCCGTGCACGACCTGGACAAAGCCGTGGAAGAATTTGAGCGGCGGATCATATTGTCAGCGCTGGAACGAGCCAATTGGCGACAAAACCGCGCCGCCGCCGAACTGGGTGTCACCGAGCGAAGCATGTGGTACAAGATAAAAAAACTGAGGATCGAGATAAAGAAGGGGGAAGGGGAGTAGGGGGCAGAGGTTTCAGTATCAAGTTTGGTGAAAACCAGATTCAGGAAGGGGCGAAACCTGAAACTAAAAAGTGAAATAAAAATCGGATATTCACACCCCCGTCATCCCTTTAACTTCGCCACGGTCACTCCGTCGCCGCCTTCGGATTGTCCGCCAGCCCTGAATTCCCCGATGTAAGGGGATTCCGAAAGATACTTTTTCACTGCCGCTCGCAAGGCGCCCGTCCCTTTGCCGTGGATGATGCGCAGTGGCCGGTCGTCGCCTGTCTCCATCATCGTGTCCAACTGTTTCTCCAAAAGGTCGAGACACTCCTCGGCTCTCATCCCGCGCATGTCTAACTCCAGGTCCGTGTCGCGTCCGGCTTCTTTTTTCCACGAGAGGGGCGCCTGCTGTCCGGAGTTTTTGTCACCGCGTCCCACGCCAACCACGTCGTCGAGCTTGAGCGTGATCCGCATGGAACCCATCTCGACATCCACGCGTCCATCGGATGGGCCGGTGATGATGACGCCTTTGCGTTCCAGGGCCGTGACGTAAACTGTGTCGCCGGGTTTGAGCGATTCTTTCGTGATCCGCTCTTCCGGGACAGCGGCCTCCCGCGCTTCCACGGCCATTTTCTCTAGCGAGGCGAGGGTTTTCTTAACGGTGTCACGGTCGCCGGGCCGTTCCCTAATCACCTCGATCAGCTTTGATATCTCGCTTCGCGCTGTCTGGATATCCGCTGACAGCTTGCGCTTGGCGTTCTTTTTCAAGTCTTCTTTCTGCGCGATAAGCTCTTCTTTTACCCTCTCCGATTCCTCAAGGCTTTGCCGCGTTTTTACTTCCAGTTCCTGCGCTTTGCGCGTGGCGTCTTCCAGCCTTATCTTTTCTTCCCGCAGTTCGGCGATGGCCTTTTCGATCCGTTCGTCCCCGCCTTCCAGCCGGTTCTTGGCGCTGGTGATGATCTGCATCGGCAGTCCCAACCGTTCCGCCACGGCGATAGCGGAGCTGGCCCCGGCCACGCCGCTGACCATCCGGTATGTCGGGCTACCCACATTTTCATCGAACTGCATCGCCACGTTGTGAAAACCGCGTTCCACCTGCGCCAGCGCTTTAAGCTCGCGGAAATGCGTCGTCACCACCACATCCGCGCCAGCTTTCACAAGCCAATCCAAGACCGCCGCCGCCAACGCGCTACCTTCTTTTGGGTCGGTGCTGACCATAAGTTCGTCGAGCAGAACCAGCGAGCCTTCACGCGCGTTGGCTATGATCTGCTTCATCGTCACAAGATGGGCGGAGAAGGTGGAGAGGTTGTCGCTGATGGACTGGCTGTCGCCGATATCCGCGAAGATGGAACGGTAGAAGGGGAGGGTGGAACCTTCGGCTGATGGGATGAACAGCCCCATCCTGGCCATCATGCACAACGCGCCAATGGTTTTCATCGCAACGGTTTTCCCGCCGGTGTTGGGGCCGGAGATAACGAGCACACGCGCAGATTCCGGCATGGCCATGTCGTTTGGAATGGGCGTTCCGCCTTCAAGTACCATAACGTGGTTACGCGCTGATTTAAGCTCCAGCTTGCGCCCGAACAGGGGGCGCGTGGATTCTGTTTCCACGGCGATGGCGGCTTTGGCCGATATAAGGTCGAGCCGAGTCACCTCTTTGTAAAGCGCGGTTATCGAATCGGACTCGGCGGCGATCATGGCGGTCAGGTCGGCGAACAACCGCGCAACCTCGACAGCCAACTCCATCTCCAGCGACCGGAGACGGTTGTTCATGTCCACGAGCGCCTTTGGCTCTATAAAATACGTCTGCCCAGTGTGGGAAGAGTCATGGATGATCCCATCCACATGTGATTTGTGTTCCGCCTTCACAGGCAAAACAAACCGCCCCTCCCGCAGTGTGACGTATTCGTCCTGAAGCATTGACATGACGGCCTCGTCCCTAAGCAGGGCCTCCGCCTTTGCGCGTATGGATTGCCGGGCGCTGTTGACAGCCTTGAACAGCCTTTCTATTTCTGGTGTGGCGTTGGGGCGGACTTCCCCCTCGTCGTCAATTGCCTCGTCAATAAGTTCGGACAACCCCAACACAGCGGGAAGATCGGCCCAGATGGGGCTGGTCTCGCTTAATTCCACGGCCAGGAAAATCCTTCGTATCTTCTCGGAGCTTCTGATGAGAGGGAGGAAAGCGCGTATCTCCAATCCGGCGAGGGTCGCGCTTTTTTTGGCTTTGTCGAGGAGCGGCAGGATTTCGTCAAACGGTTCGATGGCGAAATCCGGCCGTTTTTTGAACAGAGCCACCATCGCCGAAGTCTCGTCCAGAAGCCGTTGGGCCTTCTCGACAGTGTCCACCGGCGCAAGATCAAGCGCAGAGGATTTAGCGCCCACGGACGCGGATTTGGCGACGAGCCGGGCAAGGGCGATATCCAGCCCCAGCAGGGCCTCGACCCGGAAAAGGTCAGACACCCCCTTCATCATTTTCCTTCCGCGTTTTTTCGCGTTCTTTCATCCTGTTTTCCATGAGTTCTTTTTTATGCCTGTTCTCCCCCCACGCATACCAGTTGAACCATCTGGTGAGAAACAGGGCGCCGATAACCCCGGCTATGAGGATGAGGGGGATCAGGATTTGTTCCATGACGCGCTCCGTCTGGTGTGTTGCAAAGAAATCATTTTCATGAAAAATAACGCGGGTAACATGAAGAGGGAATTATGTGACGGACACAAGCAGGGTCATCCGCTCTTCACAATTGCTCGCACCATGTCCGCCTTGCCGATTATCCCAACAACCTTGTCGCCGCGTACCACGGGGATTAGATGCTTGTTCTGCTCGGACATGATCGTGGCGATATCTTCCAGCTCCATATCCTCATCCACTGTGACGACTTTGAGCGCCATGATATCGGACACCTTGGAGCCGAGCATTTTTTTGATCTGCCCCTTAAGGTCGAAATGACCCTCGAACGCCAGAACGGAGTCAAACACCGTGATTAGCGTGGGCAGATGCACCCGTTTGTGTTGCTCCACCAGGTCGCTTTCGGTGACGATGCCAACAAGGCCGCCGCTTTCGTCCACGACGGGCGCGCCGGAATAGTTTTTCTCGATAAGCTTCTCCGCCAGTTCGCGCACGGACATGCCCGGGCCGACGGTGAACGCTGGGGATGTCATTATGTCTTTGGCTTTTGGCATCGCCTCGCCTTTCGTATGGGTTTAATGGTAGTGGAGGAGGGACTTGAACCCCCGGCCTAGCGGATATGAACCGCTTGCTCTAACCAACTGAGCTACTCCACCGCTTTATCTGGCTTTTTATCGTCTCCGGCGGTTTTCTCCGCATCATGGCGGTCAACCTCCGGAGGAAGCGTCGCATCCCTGGTGAACTCCCTGCAATGGAGCTCCGCCGATTCGAACTGGAACTTCAATTTGCACGCGGCCCGCCACGCGCATACCACGCATTCTTTAACGCTCATTTGGAAACCGAAATTTCAATTCTATTTTTGCGTGGCCGTTATGTCAAGCCTGCGGTTGGGTTTTGTGTTAGCAAGATGAAAATGCCCCCATTGACTTCAACGTGGAAATGTCCCCTTTTCCGTGGACAATCAATCGCTTTGCGGCGCATAAAACGCATGTTACAATAACTTTTCCATTAAAACCTTGGGGAACCTCAAATGATTAAATCTACTGTCTTTGGCGTGATCAAACTGTTCCTTCCGCTTTTTGCGCTCGCCATTATCGCCGCGTGTTCAGAAATCCCTTCCACCGCTGACCCGATAATAATGGGTGAGGGTTGGCACAACTTGGAGCGAGCAGGGAACGGTGATAGCTGGTGGGTCTGGACGAAGAAACAGGGGGAGATAATCATCAACTCCAAAAAAGATGTAACCCTAACGCTACGCGGTGGAGTGGGTTCCATTAAGAGGCCCAACAAGGTGGAAGTGTCCGTCAACGGCAAGACTGTGGCTCAGTGGGAGATCACCGGGGACAAATATGCGCAGAAGCCTTTCCAACCTTTGCCCGTGGCCCTGGTGAATGGAAGAAATATTATTAAGTTCACAAGCCAGAACGACGCCATCAAGATACCGACCGATAGCCGGGAGTTGGCCATAGCGGTTGACAATCTTACGCTGACCGATCCTAAAGGGCGCGTCGAATACTCCATCCAGAAGTAAGAGGCGGGACGGACGATCACGCGCTGACGGCGCCGGGTCACGGCGCCGTCAGCTTTTTTTCACCTCTGGAGGAAACACTATTTGGGACGGATTTGAGCATGACAGTGAAGATTGATGGAAAAGCGGTAGCCGCCGGAATAAGGGGTGAACTCAAGGTGGAGGCCGAACGCATAAAAAACGAGACGGGTGAAGAAATATGCCTGGCCGTCGTTCTGGTGGGGGACAACCCGGCGTCGCACGTTTACGTCCGGCTAAAAGAGAAAGCGTGCAAGGAAGCGGGGTTCATCTCCATCCAGCGCACGCTACCAAAAGAAATTTCCATGGATGAGCTTATTGCGCTGATAGAAAGGCTCAACAACGACCCGACGGTCAACGGCATTCTTGTCCAGCTTCCACTGCCGGATCATCTTGACGAGAGCAAAGTGCTCGACAGGATAAGCGTGGACAAGGACGTTGACGGGTTTCACCCGCTCAACGTGGGGCTTCTTTCGCAGAAGCTGGCCAAGCTGATGCCTTGCACGCCCGCCGGATGCGTGGAGCTTCTTGACCGTTACCACATACCCATCGAAGGCTCTCACGCTGTCGTGCTCGGACGGTCAAATATCGTCGGCAAACCAGTGGCCGTAATGCTTATTCACAGGAACGCTACGGTGACGATATGCCATTCGCGCTCAAAAAACCTGGCGCAGATAACGTCGCAGGCGGACATACTTGTGGCCGCGATAGGCAAACCCAATTTTGTAACACGCGACATGGTCAAAGAAGGGGCCGCAGTGATAGACGTCGGCACGACGAAGGTCGGTAGCAATATCGTTGGCGACGTTGATTACGAAAACGTTTTCGGCAAGGCTGGATGGATGACTCCTGTTCCGGGCGGCGTCGGGCCGATGACTATCGCCATGCTCATGTACAACACGATGATGGCCTATAAAATTCAACGGAAGCTTTTGGTCTGAACGTGGAGATTATCCCTGAAGACGAGCTTGCTGGCGGACGCGCCGTCCTTACGGTGTCGGAGCTGACCGCCGAGCTAAAAGACCTCGTGGAGGCCGAGTTTGCGGGCTTTTGGCTGGAGGGGGAGGTTTCCAACCTTAAACTGTATCCTTCCGGTCACTTCTATTTCACGCTTAAGGATGAAGAGTCGCAGATCAGCGCGGTCATGTGGAAAGGCGTCCGCACCCGCCTGAAGTTCGAACCGAGTGACGGGGATCAGGTCATCGTGCGCGGCAAACTTTCCATTTATGAGAAGCGCGGGAACTATCAGGTTGTCGTGGAGGCTATGGAGCCAAAGGGCCTTGGCGCGCTTCAGGTGGCGTTTGAACAGTTGAAGAAGAAACTACAGGCGGAAGGGTTGTTTGAGCAGGAGCGCAAAAAGCCTCTGCCGTCAATTCCCTGGACGATAGGCATCGTAACCTCGTCAGCCGGGGCGGTGATCCGCGACATGATTCGCACGATAAAACGCAGGTTCCCGCGCGTGAGGATTATCTTCTGCCCCGTGGCGGTTCAGGGCGCGGGCGCGGCGCAACAGGTCGCAGGCGCAATCGGCGACCTTAACGAACATGGCGAAGCGGACGTTATCATCGTCGGCAGGGGAGGGGGGGCGCTCGAAGACCTTTGGGCCTTTAACGAGGAAATTGTAGCGCGGGCAATTTTCGCGTCAAAAATCCCCATAGTCTCCGCCATTGGACACGAGACGGATTTCACCATCGCCGATTTCGTCGCGGACGTCCGCGCCTCCACGCCTACCGCCGCCGCCGAGATGGTCACACCGGAACTGGGCGAATTGTACGCCCGTATCGCGGATATTTCCAAACGGCTGGAGGTGGAGTTCGGCGACTTTATAAACTCCAAATCACAAAGGCTCGACGAGCTTTCCGAGAGGATGGAGCGATCCGTCCGCAACCTTGTCACGGCGAGGAAAAGCGGTTTTTACGCGGTGTTCCGGCACTTGGGCGCGTTGAGTCCGGAAAAAAGGCTGGCCGCGTGGAAAGATCGGTTGAAGAACCTTGATGCGCGGCTCGTCATGGGATTGCGCCGATCACGGGAAATTCACACCCGGCGCGTTTTGGCTGTAGTAGGCAGGTTAGGCGTATTAAAACCGAAGGACTGGATAACTTCGCGCCATGACAAGTTGCGCCGCGATATGACGCGCGTCCACGATATGGCCATCCGAACCATGAAGGAAAAGCGTAGCCGGTTCCACATCGCCGCTGGCAGGCTGGATGCCTTAAGCCCACTGAAGGCGTTGGGAAGAGGTTACAGCATCGTCACGTCGCCCGACGGCGCAACGATATATAAAAACGTGGCGAACCTTGCGCCAGGCGCCCGGATACGCATCCGCCTCTCCGATGGCGAGACTGGCGCCGTGGTCGAAGGTGGTGGCGCTGGCAGGCAGAAGAGCCTGTTTTAGGAGAGAGGGACGTGATAAACTCCAACCCCATGAGCGAACAAAAACCTGAAGGCGGCGAGGTTAAGTTTGAGACCGCGCTAAAGAGTATGGAAGAGATCGTCGCAAAGCTTGAAGGCGGCGACCTGGAGCTAGAAAAATCCATCGCCCTTTTCGAAGAGGGTGTGAAAATGTCCAAGACCCTCCAGAAAAAACTCGACGAGGCCGAACAAAAGATAGAGCGGCTTGTCCGGGAACGCGACGGCTCACAGGCGACGGAGCCTATGGCCGACCCCACCGAAGACGCGCCGCTTTAAACACATGCCGCTGACACCATATTTCACCGGGATCAGGACGCTCGCCGAAAAAACGATGGACGAGCTTGCTCCGGCGGCATCGGCGCATCCCCGGCTTCTTCACGAGGCTATGCGCCATTCTCTGTTCGCTGGCGGTAAACGTTTCCGCCCGATCCTGGCCGTGGCCGCGTGCGAGACCGTTGGCGGGAAGCGGGAATCCGTAATCCCGTTCGCCACCGCCATCGAGATGATCCACACATACACGCTTATCCACGACGACCTTCCCGCGATGGATGACGACGACCTACGCAGGGGTGTACCCACATGCCACAAAAAATATGGAGAGGCCGCCGCGATACTTGCAGGGGACGCGCTTCTGACGCTGGCTTTCGAAATACTTGCTGACACAGCGCGGTTTCCTGGCGTTTCGGCGGATACCCTTTTAAAAGTGGCGCGGGAAACGGCGATAGCGGTAGGCTCTACCGGCACAGTAGGCGGGCAGATGGTGGATATCGAAATGGCGGGCAAAGAGCCGGATATGGCCACTCTCGAATACATCCATACTCACAAGACCGGCAAACTGATAGTTGCGTCCGTCCGAGGCGGCGCGGCGCTGGCTGCGGCGGCGGCGGATCACCTAGCGGCGTTGACCGAATACGGCAGAAGCATCGGCTTAGCGTTCCAGATAGTGGACGACCTGCTGGACGTGGAAGGAAGCAGGGCGAAGACCGGCAAAACCCCCGGCTCTGATTTGAAACATGGCAAGTTGACATACCCATCCATAATGGGAGTGGAAGAGTCCCGCAAGCTTGCTGTGAAGCTCACCGATAGGGCAATGGAGTCGCTTACGATGTTCGGCGAATCAGGCGCACGGCTCCGCGACCTTGCGGAGTACGTTATAGCGCGGGTATTTTAGGGTTTTTAGGGGCGGGCCGATGTGTCTGCCCTTCCTCTGATTCCGCTTTCTTCTTCCCGCTTCCCCGTGGCCCACGGATTGGGCGGGCACATAGACCTGCCCCTGCAATCGCCACGAAGATTAATTGGGTAAGAATCCTTCACATCCACACAGGGGACAAACCGGGGACAAGAAAAAGGGGGGTGAAATGAGGACAACCCCAATAAAAACAATGAGAGGGTTGGTGGAGCAGAGGGGGATTGAACCCCTGACCTCCGCATTGCGAACGCGGCGCTCTCCCAGCTGAGCTACTGCCCCTCAAAAGAAAAGAAATTATATCATACGAACCGGAACAAAAAGAGAAAAGTCGCTTTCAAATCCCGGCCATGGTGTAAAAAAGGTTGAAACCCGGCGGATACCGGCATTGTCAGGAAAAGAGGCATGCCAACTAGTTGAAATTGGTGGAGCTGGGCGGGATCGAACCGCCGGCCTCTTGAATGCCATTCAAGCGCGCTCCCAGCTGCGCCACAGCCCCCAAGCCCTTAAAACTAACAGAGTCGCCCTTTATTGTCAATAAGCGTGTTGCGAACAAGTAATCTGTCCGGGTCTGTAGCACATGATCTGTCCGGTTTTATGGTGTATCCCAGGAGGGATCGCCATGAAATGGACGGAATGGTTGCAGGAGACTCGGAAGATGAGATTTGAAGAGGCGTTTTCGGGATGGCAAGCAGGGC
>Ga0315281_10005275_pt1 | contig 18539 bp, 14 predicted proteins | sample YL17G07_0_MG_FD_204540 | JGI IMG/M metagenome (GOLD analysis project Ga0315281, IMG submission 204540) | Sediment microbial communities from Yellowstone Lake, YNP, Wyoming, USA - YL17G07_0 | ecosystem: Environmental > Aquatic > Freshwater > Lake > Sediment | place: USA: Wyoming | collected...
AATCGAAGGCACAGTCTCGGAAGCGGCGTTGCGACAGGCGCGTCAATTTATGGCGCTCTGGCATACGATTCACATTCCTATTGGCATTGCGTTATTCGTCTCCGCGTTTACGCATATCGGCGCGGTCGTCTATTATTCCATGCTTCTCAAATAGGAGACCGCCATGCAAAATAACAATAGAACGCAAAGCGATAAGCTGGATAGATTGGATAAACTGCAAAGCAGGCAGGGAATTAAAAACGAAAGATTGGGATGTTTTACAGGCATGGGAATTATAGCCATGTTTGTGACCCTATTTGCAATCGTCGGCGTTGTGTTCGCCAGCGGCGGTAAAATGTTTTCGGCGGGCGCGCTGAACGCCAAAGTTGGCAAGTCTTACGGCGGCGTGAATTCTCACGCGCAAATTGCGGAATGTTCCGCGTGTCATACCGCGCCGTGGGAATCGGCGACGATGGCGGAGCGTTGCGTCGCTTGTCACGAGAATATTTCCGCGCAATTGCCGGATGCGACGAAATTGCATGGCGCAATTAAGAATCAAAACCCGAACTCTACCTGCCGCGACTGCCATCCCGAACATCGCGGCGCATCCGCGCCGTTGACCGATTTACGAAACAACACATTTCCTCACGAGGCGTTGGGATTTTCGTTAAGCGGACATCAACTGACGTCCGCGAATGCGACGTTTGCCTGTCGCGATTGCCACCCAGACGACATCGCCACGTTCAACCGTTCCATCTGCGACTCTTGTCATCGTCAAATTGACGCCGCTTTTACCCAAACGCATACGACGGCGTTTGGAACGGATTGTCTCGCTTGTCACGACGGCGTAGATCGGCTTGGAAAAAAGAACTTCAGCCATACGGTTTTTCCTTTTAAGTTGGATGGGAAACACGCAGGGACGGCTTGCGAGAAATGCCATCCGAACGCGCGCAAACTTGCCGATTTAAAAGCGGCGCCTCAAGATTGTAATTCCTGCCATCAAAAAGACGACAAACATCAGGGCAAGTGGCTGGATTGCGCCAAATGTCATGCGCCGGATAGTTGGAAGAATGCAAAATTTGACCATAACCTTGCCGCATTCAAATTAGAAGCCAAACATAACGACGTTGCTTGCGAGAAGTGTCATATTAACAGCGTATTTCAAGGCACGCCAAAAGATTGCTATTCCTGCCATCAAAAAGACGACAAGCATCAAGGCGGCTATGGACAGGATTGCGCGGCGTGTCATAAGCCGACCAAATGGGACGACGCGAACGTAGACCACAATCTATTCGCGTTCAAATTAGAAAGTTCGCACGCGCAAGTTAAGTGCGAAGCCTGTCATCTCAACGGCGTTTTCAAAGGCACGCCTGCAGATTGTTACTCCTGTCATCAAAAAGACGACCAACATCAAGGCAAGTTTGGGAAAGATTGTTCTGCATGTCATGCTCCGACCAAATGGGGCGACGCCACCTTCGACCATAGCCGCTCGAACTTCCTGCTCTCGGGCGGACACGCCAAAGTGGCGTGCGAACGTTGCCATGTGAATGGAAAATTCGCAGGCACGTCTACGGCTTGCGTTTCATGTCACGCCGACCCAGCTTTTCACGCGGGCGCGTTTGGAACAAATTGTAAGGATTGCCATGGAGAATTTTCATGGAGCCGCGCCAAATACAACTTGTCGCATCCGCTTGTTGCAGGCGGAGAAGGCGGAAGCGGCATTAATCATGGCGGCGCATCGTGTAAAGAGTGTCACCCGTCAACCGTTTATAATGCAACCTGTGTGGCTTGTCACAGCGGCGGCTTTGAAGGCGGCGGACGCGGCGGCGATTAGGATTAGAAATTTGGGGCTGGACGAGAGATGTCGTTCAGCCCCGACAGGTACAAATTCAAGCTTCAATTGGTATTGCGAAGAATCAGCGTTCATTCGCGCCCAATTTTAAGAGCGTAAGGCATTAAATAACTCACCTTACGCGATGTCATTGCGAGGGCGATAGCCCGAAGCAATCTCCTCGTACAGGGGATTGCTTCGGCGCAAAGAACAAGAGCGCGCCTCGCAATGACAGGCAAACTGCGTAAGGTGAGTTAAATAATTTCTCTAAAAATCGGCTATGTTTTTCAAAATAGGAGACCGCTATGCAAAACAATAATCGAATGCAAAGCGATAAACTGGACAAAATAGACAACCTGCAAAGCAGGGATGGCATCCAAAACGAAAGACTTGGATGTTTTACCGGCATGGGAATTATCGCCATGCTGGTTACTCTATTCTCAATCGTCGGCGTTGCCTATGCCAGCGGCGGTCAAATGTTTACGGCGGGCGCGCTCAACGCCAAAGTTGGCAAGTCTTATGGCGGCGTGAATTCCCACGCCCAGATTCAAGAATGTTCCGCGTGCCATACCGCGCCCTGGGAAAAAACCACAATGGCGGAGCGTTGCGTAGTTTGCCACGCCAACATTGAAGCGCAAATGTCCGACTCGACGACGTTGCACGGCGTCTCTGCCAGCAAGGACCGCGAATGTCGCGCTTGCCATCCCGAGCATCGCGGCGCATCCGCTCCGTTGACCGAGGCGAACCACAACCTGTTTGCGTTTAAACTGGACGGCAAACACGCCAAAGTTAAATGCGACGCCTGCCATCAGAATCGCGTTTTTAGGAACACGCCTTCAGATTGCAATTCCTGCCACCAGAAAGACGATAAGCATGCGGGTAAATCCGGTACGGATTGCGCCGCGTGTCATAACGCAAGCGGTTGGAGCGACGCGAAGGTAGACCATAACCTGTTCGCATTCAAGTTGGACGGCAAACACGCCGGGATTGCGTGCAAAGACTGTCATCAAAATGGACAGTTCAAAAATACAAAGGCAGATTGCCTAGCCTGTCATAAGGACCCAGCTTTTCACGCGGGCGCGTTTGGCGTCAATTGCGCGGATTGTCATAGCGCGTCTTCATGGAGTCCCGCTGGATATAATATGTCGCATCCAACGGTGGCGCATGAAGGCGGACGCGGCGTCAATCATGGCGGGGCGTCATGTAAAGAATGCCATCCGTCAACCGTTAATGAAGCGACGTGCAATTCTTGTCACTGGGGCTTTGAAGGCGGCGGCGAGGGCGGTAGGGGCGGCGAGGGCGGCGATTAAAAAACGACGCGCCCACGCCGCTTGCGCCAGACGGAGCCGTAACTTTTTTTGTTTTTTAGCGACATATTTTACGGCTATCTAATTTGTTTAGGGCTTACCCCAATACGCCCCGCGGAAACCCTCGCGTAAAGATTTCACAACAGGACTTTCGCTCAACTTCATGTCACCCTGAGCGACAGCGAAGGGTCTCTGAGACAATCGTAGAGATTCTTCGCTTCGTTCAGAATGACAAGCGAAAGTCCTGCGCAACAAACATCGAGAGAGCGTCCGTTGCGCAAAAATAAATTAAGCGCAACGCGACGTTCTCTAACGTTGGTTTACGCATGTATAGGTATTGAATGAGGAGCATGAAAAATGAGAAGTAGATTGGGGTGTCTTTCGTTTCCCGCCATCTTTGCTTCGCTAGTCGCGCTGTTGGCGATTACTAGCTCGACTTATTTTTGGGGCGGCGCAATCTTTAGCGCGGGCGCTTTGAACGCCGAGCCGGGCAAGCAAACGCTGGGCGGCGTTGCGTCGCATAACGACATTGGCGATAAATGTAAAGTTTGCCACGCCGCGCCCTGGGAATCGGACGCTATGGCGGATCGTTGTTTGTTATGCCATACCAATATCAGCGCGGAATTAAAAACAACCGATCAACTGCACGGGGTTCTCTATCAAGGATTTCCGAATCGCAATTGCAGAGATTGCCATCCCGAACATCGCGGCGCGCACGCTTCGCTTGTGGATATGAACCTCGCGGATTTCCCGCATACCAATATGAAATTTGCGCTCTCGTCCCATAAACAAAAAGCGGGTTCTCAGGGAAACGCGGGAATTTTTAGCGGAACGTCGTTGAATATGGTCGCGAGCGCGTTACCGCAGACGTCGGCGAATAAAAGCGGCGGCGCTTTCACCTGTTCCGATTGCCATAAAGGAGGCTATCGGGGACCTTTTGACGTCTCTATTTGCGTTGACTGTCATTACGGATATCAACCCGATTTTACGCAAGCGCACGCTCTGGAGTTTGGAACGGGATGTTTGAACTGTCACGATGGGATTGAAACCGTCGGCGCAAACTTTAATCACAACGCGGCGCTTTTTCAGTTGCAAGGGAAGCACGTTCCCCTCGCTTGTTCGGCGTGTCACGTCTCGGCGCATAGCTTGACGGATTTGCGCGCTACCCCGCAAGATTGTTTTGCCTGTCACCAAAAAGACGACGCGCACAAAGGCAAATTTGGAACCAGCTGCGCCGCATGTCACACGCCCGATAGCTGGGACCCCTTCAAATTCGATCATAGTTTGACAGGCTTCCCGCTGGATGGAAAACATATCGGCGTTGTCTGCGAAAAATGCCACTTGAACGATATTTATCACGGCACGTCGCACGACTGCGTTGCTTGCCATCAAAAAGACGACAAGCACAACGGTCAAATGGGAACGAATTGCGCGGGTTGTCATACCACGGCAGGATGGGCGCAAGTCAATATTAATCATTCCCTCTTCGCTTTTCCATTAACGGGCGCGCATGTCCGCGTGGCTTGCGAGACCTGCCATAAAAACGGCGTCTTCAAAGGCACGCCGCAGGATTGCTATTCCTGTCACCAAGCGAAAGACCCGCATCAGGGACGCTTTGGGAAGGATTGCGCGGCGTGTCATACCACCGAAGCATGGAAGCCCGCCAACTTTGACCACAATCTGGCGGCGTTCAAATTAACGGGCGCGCATACAACCGCCGCTTGCGCGGGCTGTCATCAAAACGGCGTTTATCAAGGCACGCCGCAGGATTGCTATTCCTGTCATCGCGCCAAAGACGCTCATCAAGGCTCGTTTGGAACGAATTGCGCCACATGCCATAGCACGTCCGCATGGAAGCCCGCCAACTTTGACCACAACCTTGCCGCCTTCAAATTGACAGGCGCGCATGTCAACGCCGCTTGTGCGCGCTGTCATGTCAACGGCGTATTCAAGGGAACGCCGCAGGATTGCTATGCCTGCCATCGTAACGCCGACAAACATAACGGTCAGTTCGGAACGAATTGCGCGGCTTGTCATAACACTTCAACGTGGAAAGGCGCGACGTTTGACCATAACCTCGCCGCGTTCAAATTGACCGGCGCTCATGTTAATGCCGCTTGTACGCGCTGTCATGTCAATGGCGTTTATAAAGGTACGCCGCAGGATTGCTATGCCTGCCACCGTAACGCCGACAAACATAACGGTCAGTTCGGAACGAATTGCGCGGCTTGTCACAACACTTCAACGTGGGCGGGCGCGACGTTTGACCACAACCTTGCCGCCTTCAAGTTGACGGGCGCTCATGTTTCTGCCGCTTGTACGCGCTGTCATGTCAACGGCGTTTATAAAGGTACGCCGCAGGATTGCTACTCTTGCCATCGCAACGCCGATAAACACGGCGGGCAATTTGGAACGAATTGCGCGGCTTGCCATAGCACGGCGTCTTGGAGCGGCGCGACATTCAATCACAGCCTTGCCGCCTTCAAGTTGACGGGCGCGCATGTCAACGCCGCTTGTTCGCGCTGTCACGCCAACGGAGTTTACAAAGGCACGCCTAAAGATTGCTACTCTTGTCATAGCGGCAAAAATCACGGCATGGGAACGAATTGCGCGGCTTGCCATAGCACGTCTACTTGGAGCGGCGCGACATTTAATCATAACGCCTTCCCATTAACAGGACGTCATGCGGGCGCGTCGTGCGCGAGCTGTCACCGAAACGGAGTTTACAAAGGTACGCCCAAAGATTGTTATTCTTGTCATAGCGGCAAAAATCACGGCATGGGAACGAACTGCGCGGCTTGTCATAGCACGTCCACGTGGAGCGGCGCGAAGTTCAGCCACCCTGCTATTTCCACTCGTCATGGCGGCGCTTCTTGCGCGACTTGTCATCCAAACGGTTATGGCAGCGCCACCTGTCTTGCTTGCCATGACAGCAACAATCCCAGCGACGGTGAAGGCGACGGCGGCGGCGAAGGCGGAGGTAGACGCGACGGCGGCGATGGCGGCGACGATTAAGTTGTTTATTCTGGAGTCTGTTAGTTTGCTGATGGGCGTTTTAATCGGCAGCTAACAGACTCCAAAGTTAAAAGCGACCTTGCGCAGAAATTTTCATCGAGGCGCGTAAGGCGAGTTTAATCATCTCAATAATTTGGGGGATTAGTCGGAACTTGTCGTATACTTCTCAAGGAAAATCCCTATGCCTCAATTCACATCCCCCCCCAACCCGCAAGTCTTCTACGCCCAAGTCTGGGACGTCGTCCGCCAAATTCCGCGCGGAAAAGTCGCCACTTATGGACAAATTGCCAAAATGCTTCCGCCCCCCGACGGCGTAGACGTTGAAACATACGTCACCTTCGGACCGCTCTGGGTCGGCGGCGCAATGGCGGCGGCTCCCAACGACGTCCCGTGGCAACGCGTGATTAACTCCAAAGGCGAAATCAGCCTTCGCGACGGCGCCGACGCCCGCCGCCAACGCCTCATCCTCGAAGAAGAAGGCGTCGTCTTTGGCGAGCGCGGAAGAATCTATTTAAAAAAATACGAATGGAAGGGTTTGAGCGGAAACACGATTCAAGAGACGCTATTCTAAAAAAGTAATTGGTAATTGGTAAGTCGTAATTGGTAAGTCGTAATTTACCAATTACCAATTACCAAATCATCCCCCCGCCAACTCGACAATCAAAGTATCCAGAGCCAAGTCCAAAGTGATTTGGCTCGTTTTGACTCGCTCGTCAATGTTCAATAATCGCCGATAAATATTTTCAAGCGACTCAATCGAAAAGCGATTCGCTTGCCCCGTTGTTTTTTCCGCGACGAAGGGATGGACGCCCAACGCCCGCGCGACGTCGTCTTTGTTGCCGCGCCCGTCCAAAATCTCCCGCGCCTGAATCAGCAAACGGAATTGACGCACGACCATGCCCCACAACGCAAAGGCGTCTTCGTTTTCAAGCAAACGATGTAAAAGTTTTTGCGCGGTCTTTCCGTTGCCCTGCGAGAGCGCGTCCACAAAATCAAACACGCTTTGTTGCGATGTGACAATGCACACCGCCTCCACGTCCGAGATTTGCACGGCGCGCGCCCAGTTGACATACGCCAGCAGTTTTGCAATTTCCATGCCCGCCTGCCGCGTGTCCACGCCGACCATCTCCGCCAGTTTTGCGGCGGCTTGCGGATCAATTTTTCCGTCTTGTTTCTTCGCTTCGTTGGTAATCCAGCCCGCCATGTCTCTTTGCTTGGGCGCCATAAAGGCTTGCGTTTTGACCAGCGCTGAGTTTTTCTCCGCCCATTTGAGCAGCCAGTGTTTAGTCGCTTCTTTAGGGTCAATGGATTCCTGCAACACCAACTTGACCGTATCAGGCGCGCGGCTGATGTACTCTTCAAACTTTTTGCGCGAGCCGACGTTGTTGTATTTCGCGGATAAATTCGCGACAACGACCAAGCGCTTGGGCGCAAGAAAAGGCATGGCGTTGAGCGCGTTGTTAAATTCCTCGTCCGACATGCTGCGCGCCTCAAAATGCGCGGTGTTCATTCCCGCCGTCGTTGGGTCGCTGAAATCGGATTCAAAATCTTTCAATCGGCGCGTGATGGCAAATTCGTCGTTGCCGTAGAGGATGAAGATGTTGGGCATGGGGAAAGGTGAAAGACGAAAGAGGAAAGATGGCGGTTAAAATTTAGCGCGTGACGACGCGGTGAACGCCTTTGTAAACTGGAATAATATCCACAATTTGCAAATTGCCCATCTTCGCTTCAGTAGTGACGCGCTGTTGCAAAACGGGACCGAGCGGGCGCGCAATCAAAACGCCGAGAACGCCGAACAGCGCCGCGAGGGGCAGAAGCGCGATTTTCATCAGGGTAGATTTAACGCTTCGCAACACGCACCAACTCAACGTCGCGGCAAGAAGCGCGGCAGTCGCTATGTTCGTGCCGCAGCCCTTGTGAATCGCTAATTCGCTTTCGCCTGCGCGCAATCTTTCCAGCGCTTCCGTTGCCGCAACCCAAAGATCTTGCGTGGCGACGTTTCCGAGCAGAAAAAAGCCAGTCGGGTTGGAATGCCCCGCCATGCCGCTTTTGTGCGTTCGCGCGAGGACGTGCAACGTGGCATGTTCCAGCGCATGGTTGCGACGAGTTTCGAGAATAAGGGGAAGGTCAAGGATCATGGCGTGATTATATGCGTTTCTGGCGCGACGGCATAGATTTGGTCGAGCAAATTTAAGAACTCGCCCGAGGGCATGGGTTTGAGGATTTGCTTACGGTCTTCGCGCGTGAGGGTTTTCATCAGCAAATATTGCACGGCGTATTTGCGGAACAATCGTTGCCCGTCTTCTTCGCCGTAGAATTGAACGCTCTTGGCAAGATGCCGATGAACGGTTTGTTGGATTTGCTCAGGCGCGACTTGCTCGCGATCAAGACGTAAAAATATCCAGGGGTTGGCAAGCGCGGCGCGTCCAATCATCACCGCGTCGCAACCCGTGTAGCGTTTCATCTTTTCAATATCTTCCACGCGCCTCACGTCGCCGTTGCCGATGACGGGAATCTTCACGCATGATTTAACTTCCGCGATGGCGTCCCAGTTTGCGAGTCCGCTATAGCCTTGCTCTTTCGTGCGCCCGTGAACGGCGATCATCGCGCCGCCGCATTCTTCCACGATGCGGGCGATGAGTTTGTAGTTTTTATTGCGATCCCAGCCCAAACGCATTTTGCCCGTTATTGGAATTTTTAGGCGCTGGCTAAGTTTGGTGAACAGGCGCGCAATCTTAAGCGGCGATTTCATCATGCCCACGCCCGCGCCGCGATCCGAGACGCTTTTGGCGGGACAGCCCATGTTAATGTCAATAATGTTTGGTCCCCATTCTTCCACGCGCAACGCGGCTTCGACGATTCGCTCCACGTTGTCGCCGTAAAGTTGAAACGAAATCGGGCGCTCCGCTTCTTCAAAAAACAATTTCTTCGCGGGTTGTTTGGATTTGCTTAATATCTTTTCAACTTTGACGAATTCCGTGTAGATCATCGCTGAGCCAAACTCGCGGCACAGCGAGCGAAAGGGCCAGTCGGAGTAGCCATCCATCGGCGCGAGGAGGGCGTCGCCGTAGATGGGAACGGCGCGGATGTAAAAAGAGGGAGACGAGAGATTCATAAAGATTCATTGAACAGACCCGAAAGTTTTTTGGGGAGCTGTTTTTTTACTCTTCCTGTTGTTTGATGCGCGAGCCGCAAGTGCGGCAAAAACGATCTCCGCCGCGCGCTCGCATGCCGCATTGAGCGCAGTAGACGTCGCTATCGCCTTCTTCGTCTGCGTTTGCAGATTGCCGGCGACGAGGTTTCTTCGCGCTCACGCGGACGCCGGAGCGCAAGTAATACACAATCCCGACTGCAATGATGATCACGCCCAAGCCGCCGATTCCGTAAGGCAGATAATTCGTCCACGAGATTCTACCCGGCGTGTTTTCGTTCACGATTACGGGAGTCACTTGAAGTTGCGCGACGCTGAAGGCGTCCGTCGGTTTTTCGTAATTTAAGTCAAACTCAAACAATTTGCCCGCATTAATCGAGACGGCTTGAGAAGCGTAGTATTGCAATTTGTCGGGATGGATGCCATCGTCTTGCAACGCAACGGAGGCTTTCAAGTTGGTCGCGCCAAACGGTTGTTGCGCCACGACGACCAGCTGTCGCACGTCGTAATCGCTTGACCATTTGAACGCATACGAACGAGACGCGCCGTTTTTCTTCAACGCGGGATCGTAGTATTCAAATTGAATCGCGGGTCCCGTCGCTTTGATGGAAACGACGAGCCAAGCGCCCTCGGTTTTCGTCGTAAATTGCACGCCCTTGTCGGTTACTTTATCGAACGACATTCCAGTCGCCACAACATGCGGCGCGTCCACGCCGGCGGGGATGCGCAAATTCACCGTCGCGGGCAGGGTTGTCTCGGCGGTCAGCATAATGTAATTGATGACCAGCATCTCCGCTTTGTCGTATTCGGGCCATAAGTCAACGTCGATAGATTCAATCGCGACTGGGCTTTGCGCGGACGCCAACGATGGAAAGATCAGCGCCGTCGCCAACATCAATGTCAAAAACAGATTACGCATGAACGCCTCCAAAATTAAGAATTTCTTTTAATCTTACCATGCCGCCGCTCCGACCAACTTCCAACAAACGCGATTATACGGCGTCGCAATGCTGTGCTTTTCGCCGAGCCTCGTCACCGCTCCGCAAATCGAATCGATTTCCGTTTTCGCGCCGCGCTGAACGTCTTGAAACATCGAGGAATGATTCGACGCGGTTTTACGCGCCACGTCCTCCGCCGCGCTAATCGGATTATCAAACGGCAAGCGGACATGTTCCGCCTTTGCAACTTCCGCCGTTTCGCGCGCCAGCGCCGCCATCATTTTACGCAGGGTTGGATGTTTCAACAATTCGCCGTTGGGGATTCTAAACAACGCAGTCAGCGGATTAATCGCGGCGTTGATTACCAACTTGCCCCAAACAAGCGCTTGCGCGTCGTCCACAATTTGCAGATTGAATTGAGCGGAACGCAATGCCGCTTCAAGTAGACCGAGAAGTGGATTCTGCTCGACGGATATTATCCCCTCCCCGCCGACTCGCGCCAACCCCGGCGCGATAAGCGTCGCGCCGCTCGTTGTCGCGCCCAAAGCGATGCGCGAAACGCCGAGAGCGCTCGCAAGCGTTTCGCGGTTGCCCAGCCCATTTTGCAACGTGACCGCGAGACCGTCATTTGCTAATGCGATTTTTAATTGATTCGCCGCGCGTTCCGTTTGCCATGACTTAACCAACACAAGCGCAAACTTTGCATCGCCGACTTCTCGCGGATTATCCGTCGCGCAAACTTTATAAGCGCGTTCGACTCCATCCGCGTCCAGCAAGCGCGCGCCGTTTTCATTCAACGCTTGAAGCCCCGCTTGCCAAGTTCCCAGCATGGCAACGGAATATCCCGCCGCGCTCAATCGCGCCGCAAACAAAGTCGCCAACGCGCCGACGCCGAGGATGAGAATATCTGCGGGCATTTTGGTTTGGGTTGCGAGTTGCGCAACTCGCATCACACATCACGCATCAGATTATCCCATTCCTCGTCGCTCATTTCCACCGTATGCTCGACGGCGGGGAAGCGTTTGGTTTCCACGTCGTCAATGTATTCGATGAACGCCTTGTTCATCGTCTCGTGAAGATTGGCGTAGCGTTTAACAAACTTGGGCGTGAAGCGCTCAAATAAACCGAGTAGGTCGTGCGTGACCAAAACCTGCCCGTCGCAACCGACGCCCGCGCCAATGCCGATGGTGGGAATGGAAATTTGTTTGGAAACATATTCCGCTAACCGCGCGGGAATGGATTCAAGCACAACGCTGAACGCGCCCGCGTCTTCGAGAATCTGCGCGTCTTCAATCATGCGCTTTGCGGCGATTGCCGTTTTTCCCTGCGCGCGGAATCCGCCGAGTTGATGAACGGATTGCGGCGTGAGTCCGAGATGTCCCATGACGGGAATCCCCGCGCCGACAATTGCGCGGACAGCGTCGGCGCGTTCGCGTCCGCCTTCAAGTTTAATCGCGTCCATGCCGCCTTGTTGAATGAAGCGCCCCGCGTTGCGAACGGCTTCTTCAACGGAAACTTGATACGACATGAACGGCATATCGCCGATAAGCAAGGCGTTCTGCGCGCCGCGCGAAACCGCGCGCGCGTGATGAAGCATTTCTTCCATCGTGACGGGCAGAGTGTTTTCATAACCCAGCACGACCATCCCCAGCGAATCGCCGACGAGGATGGAATCAATACCCGCCTTGTCTATCGCCAGCGCGGTGGGATAGTCGTAAGCGGTGAGAACGGTAATCGGCTCGCCGCGTTCCTTCTTTTGACGGAACGTGAGCGTGGTCGTCTTTTTGCGATGCGACACGGTTGTTGAAACTGAAATTGTTGACATGGTACCCTCCGAGTAGGTAGAGTCCGCTCGCGCCGCCCCCATCTTTGCGCGTTGCGTTGGTTTAGGATTTTGCGCGTCGTCGCGTTCATAAAACGATATGCGCGACGCATTTGCATTATGACACAAAACGACGGTTTTTGCTATCGCCTCATGGCGTGACGTTTGACTATGGCGGCGAACCGTTTCTTACGAGGCGCAAGCGTAAAAATTTTTCGGCTCATCTGTAAAGAATGCGCAAAATGGCTTTGCGTAGCGGACGTTCTCTAACGTCCGCGCATGGATTACACATGAGTCAATTTTTCAAAGCTTAGATTAAGCAGTATAATATTTTTACGATAGACAGCCCTCCGACGTTCTCAAATAACCCGAGGGTTGGAATAAAAATTCAAGCGAAGGAGAAAACATCATGCTCAAAGAATTCAAAGATTTCGTTATGCGCGGCAATGTGTTAGACCTCGCCGTCGCCGTCATCATCGGCGGCGCGTTCGGTAAAATCGTCGGCTCGCTGGTCAACGACATTCTCATGCCCATTATCGGACTCGTCATGGGCGGAGTCAACTTCAGCGGCTTGTCCGTCACCATCGGCGCGGCGAATATTAAATGGGGAATGTTCGTGCAGACCGTGATTGACTTCCTCATCATCGCCTTCGTCATCTTTAGCATCGTCAAAGCGGCGAATAGCGTGAAGAAAACTCCCCCGCCCGCCGCGCCCACCGCGCCGACTACGAAAGAATGTCCGCAATGCTTGAGCGTCATTCCGATTAAGGCGACGCGTTGCGGGCATTGTACGTCGGAAGTGAAGTAAGGCAGTAATCGGTAAACAGTAATCAGTAATCAGGTAAACAAGTCCCGCAGGTGTTGAAGCCTGCGGGATAATTTTCTTTGAACGTTCAAACTTTCAACTTTCAACTCATGGATTTTCTGGACAAACTCAACCCCCAACAACGTCAAGCCGTGACCGCGCCCGATGGACCTGTGTTAGTCGTCGCGGGACCTGGCTCGGGCAAAACGCGCGTGCTGACTCAGCGCGTGGCGTATTTGATTGCCAACGAGGGAGTCCGCCCGTGGCAGATTCTCGCGGTTACTTTTACGAACAAAGCCGCGAAGGAAATGGATCATCGCGTTAAGAGCATGTTGCCCAACCAAGAAACGGACGGCATGATGCTCGGCACGTTCCATTCGATTTGCGCGCGCATTTTGCGCCGCGAAGTCGAACATCTGCCGATTGAATCTAATTTTGTTATTTTTGATTCCGACGATCAAGAGCGCATCGTCAAAAGCGTTATCAAAGAATTTAATTTGAACGATAAGTTGTATCGCGCTTCCAGCATTCACGCCGCGATTTCTCGCGCTAAAAACGAACTTATCGGCGCGGACGATTATCCGACGCAAACCTACCGCGACGAAATAATCAAGCGCGTGTACGCCGAATATCAACGCCGACTCATCGCCAGCAACGCGGTGGACTTCGACGATATTTTGGTTTACACGGCGCGTTTGTTGGAAGACGTTCCAAGCGCGCGCGAAAAATACGCTCAACGGTTTCGTCATGTTTTGGTGGACGAGTTTCAAGATACGAATATCGCGCAATATACTTTATTGAAACATTTGGCTTCGTATCATCGCAACATCTTTTGCGTGGGCGACCCCGACCAATCCGTGTATTTATTTCGCGGCGCGGATTATCGCAACGTCAAGCGCTTTGAGCAGGATTTCCCCGACGCGAAAGTTGTTCTGCTTGAACAAAATTATCGTTCCAATCAAAACATTCTCGACGCGGCAATGGGCGTGATTGACCGCGCTCATAATCGGCGCAAGAAACAACTGTTCAGCGATCTCGGCGCGGGCGAGAAAATTATGTTCTACGAAGCCCGCGACGATTACGGCGAAGCGGCTTTCGTGGTGGATACCATCGCGCAGTTAGTCGCCTCCAAAGAATTTGAGCCGCACGAATGCGCGGTGATGTATCGCACGAACGCCATGTCGCGTTTGATTGAAGAAGCGTTTTTGCAAGCGCGACTGCCGTATCGTCTCGTTGGGGCGCAACGATTTTACGGACGGCGCGAAGTGAAGGACGGTATCGCGTTTTTGCGCCTCGTTCACAACATCGCGGACGAAGCGGCGCTGGGGCGCATCGTCAACGTGCCGCCGCGCGGAATCGGCGAGAAGACGCTGACCACGTTGCATCTCGTCGCCCGTCAGAATCAAACCACGCCAGGCGCGATTCTGCTTGACCTTGCGCGCGGCGCGGATTCTCCTTTTTATAAATCTTTCACGGGACGCGCCGCGCTTCCGCTGGCGGACTTCGGCGGGATGTTATCCAACTGGCGGACGCTTGCCGCCACGCGCACCATCCCCGAACTCTTCGATAAAATTTTGAAAGACGTCAATTACAAAGAACACATCCTCGAAGATAATTCCGACGAAAGCAAAGACCGCTGGGACAACGTGCAAGAGTTGAAGCGCCTTGCGATTGAATACTCCGAGCGGACGCTGGACGAGTTCCTCGAAAATATCGCGCTCATCGGCGACCAAGATACCATCACCGACGCCAACGCGCCGACGTTGCTCACGCTTCACGCCGCCAAAGGGCTGGAGTTCGGCGCGGTTTTCATCGTCGGGCTGGACGACGGAATTATTCCGCACAGCCGTTCCTTCGACGAGCATGAACAAATGGAAGAAGAGCGCCGCCTGTTTTACGTCGGCATTACGCGCGCCAAAAAGAAATTGTATTTAATGCGCGCCATGCAACGCGGCAATCACGGCGTGGTGGATTACACCGAACCCTCGCGCTTTTTAGACGACATCCCCGCCGAGTTACTCGTCGGCAAAACGCGCACGGGACGCTCAAGCATGTCCAGCCGCCCCAGCCCAATCACGCCCTCGTCGAATTGGACGATGCCCTCTCCGCCGCGCAAGGCGACTGCTCCCGTTCTCCGCGTTAATCAATTCCCCATCGGCAGTCGCGTCAAACATCCCTCATGGGGCGAGGGGACTGTGCTGGATAGTCGCATTCAAGACAACGACGAGACGGTGGATGTGATGTTTGAATCCGTTGGGATAAAACGTCTCGCGGCAAGCGTGGCGAAGTTGACGATACTGTAAATTATTAGACTGCCAAATGGCGGGTAAACACATAGTTAGCCCGATCCATCAATAAAAATGCTGGCTAGCAAAGCGCGCAGCGGACGCGGGGCAAAAGCGGACAATTCCAGTTTCCCCACGCGGAATCATCCCGACCAGCAAGCACCCCTTCCCTGAAAGGAAAGGCGAAAAGTCTTTCTCCTCCTCCAGGGTGCGCGTCAGTTTCTTGGGAAATAGGAGCGAATTGCCTAAAAACCTCTCCAAAATCCGAGTGGTTTTCAAAAAACTGACGCACACCCCCTCCTCCATTCAGTATTTATGCTCAACTCTATTGTGTTAAAATAGCGAACACAATAGAATAAATATTCTAGTAATAAAATTTTGGATGGATGCGAGATGGATAAACGCTAAAGAATAAGAAACTTACATACTTAACGCTTTTCAGCTCGGCAGGAGTTGGTTGCTACGGATTTAAGATGGAAAATTTCCGCTGTATTGCAACAAATGAACTTATTGCGAAGCGAATGGATATTCAGAAAGTAAATGATATTTGCGAATTTGATTCTGGATATATTGTTGGTGATATTAGCGAATCGAAAATAAAGGAAAAAATATACACTGAAATTAAGAGATGGGAAAAAATAGGAAATGACAGAGTCGATGTAGTTCTTGCGACACCGCCCTGCCAAGGTATCAGCGTCATTAATCATAAGAAGAATGACGAAGAACTAAAGAGGAATAGTTTAGTTGTTGAATCGATCGAGATTGTAAAGCAAATAAAACCCCGCTTTTTCATATTCGAAAACGTAATGGCTTTTCAGAAAACATTATGCACCACTCCTGATAATAGAACTGTCCCAATTGGTGATTATATTCAGGAATCTCTTGGAAAAGATTATGTTATTTCAGGACGCATTTTGAATTTAATGAATTATGGATCAAATTCATCTAGGACACGAAATATAGTCATTGGGGTTGACAAGACTTACAAGAACAGTATTGCACCATATGACCTTTATCCTGAATTCAACAAAGAAAAAACTCTGCGTGACGTCATTCATGGTTTTCCACGCCTAGATTGGGGAGAAATCAACAATAATGATTTTTACCATGCATTTAGAACATATAACCCTAGAATGCGCAGCTGGATTCATGATCTGAAGGAAGGAGAGTCTGCTTTCGACAATCCTGACCTCCAAAAAAGACCTAACAAGATTATTGATGGTAAATCAGTTGAGAATATTCGAAAAAACAGAGATAAATATACTAGGCAACCTTGGGATCGGTTCATTCAGTGTATTCATACCAGAAATGACCAACTTGCCGCACAGAACACTGTACACCCTGAACAGGATCGGGTTTATAGCATTCGCGAATTAATGGAAATGATGTCAATACCATCGAGTTTCAAATGGATTGGCGTGGAAATCGAAAAATTAAATAGTTTATCAATTCAGGAAAAGCAATCACTATACAAATCTCATGAATTAACTATTAGAAGTTGTATAGGAGAGGCAGTTCCGACTGAAACCATTAGGAGAATTGCGCATAAAGTAAAGACATCCCTTTCTAATAACCACATTAAGCCTTTAGAAATCAATAAAATAATATCCCAATTTAATTTAGAAGATGAAAAGCGATTAAAGGAATTCCTAAAATCCAACCCTTTGAACCTTGAAGTAAGTGCTCTTATGAGAATTACAGAGTTGTGCAACGCTAAACGTGAAGAAAACTCGGCTTTCTATACTAACAAGTTCCTCATCAACGAAATCATGGGGTGGCTGCCTGATTTTGGAAAAGACGAGATTCGTATTATTGAACCTTCTGCTGGAGCGGGAAATTTTATTCCCTTCTTAATTGAGCGATACGAAGATGTTAAACATGTTATTCTAGATATTATAGATATAGATAAGAATAGCACGGAAGCGGTAGATCAAATTCTTAGGAAAATTGACGTGCCAGAAAACTTCACGATAAATATTCATTGCCATGATTTTCTAACAATGGATATTCCTTACAAGTATGATCTTGCAATAGGAAATCCACCTTTCTCAAAAATTAAAGGCGATCTGAAAGAAACGTATCTCGAACAAAATCTTAATAAGAACACGCGTGATTTGTCGGAAATATTTTTAGAAAAATGCATGAGGATTAGTGATTGTGTAGCACTCGTGTTAGACAAGAAAATTCTTAGTTCGCACGAGTTTGAAGTAACTAGAAATATACTTCGAATGTCAAAAATAGATGCGATTATAGATTTTGGTCGGTATGGCTTTACTGGGGTGTCGATTGAAACTATGTGTTTAATAGTTTTTCCAAAACAGAAACCCAAGAAAACAATTGTGTTCAGCATGAAACATAACATGCGATATGATCAAAACCAAGAATACATTACAGACACTAAGTTCCCATATTTTATTATTTATAGAGATGATAAATTTGACGCAGTTGCAGACAATCTTGATTTTGATGTATTTAACATGTTTCGAGACAGACAAATCACCAAATCTATCTCTACACCAAATTCAAAAAAGGATACCTTATGGGTTATTAAAGCAAAAAACATAAATGACAAAGGGCTTGGTGCAATGCATATAAAAAATTATGATAAATATATATCAAAAAAAAGCGCAGAAAAACTAAGCGCCTACAAATACGTGAATGACATGAGCGTTTATCTAACGCCAAACATGACTTACAATCCAAGGGTTATCGAGAATGTTCCAAACGCCATTACTGATGGTTCGACTGCAATATTAATTCTGAAACAACCTTTCAAATTAACGGTAAAACAAATAGAATACTTCTTAACTGAGGAATACAGGCGTTTTTATAGAATTGCTAGAAATTTGTCAACACAATCAATTAATGTGGATAAAACAAGTGTTTTTTTCTATGGAATTCTCAAAGGTAATTGCAAATGAACCCTAACCTAATAAAGAAATTCCTTGATGCACAACAATTTGATGTGAGGCGCATAGGTAATGGACGATGGATAGATCAAAAATGTGCTCTTGATTCTGTGTGTTTTGTTGCTGATTGTATTGTTGAATATATAAGAAGCGGTGGAGCTCAACCATTTCATTCACCAGATATTTGGAAATCCGAATATGCAATCAAAAACGTACAAGGCTTGTTTGGAAAACCTGATCCGTTGCAACAAAATACAGTTGATGAATACAATAAATTTTTCAGGCAACCAATGAAAATGCTTGCTGCCGCAGGCGTATTGAGTGAAACGATGGTGGGTATTACCATAGAATTCAAAGTGGCTAATATTGACGCTTTGGAATATACATCAGTCACAAGTTAAGCGCCTCAACATCCTGTCAAGGATTTTGGGGCATTTCGGGTAAACTTCGCGGCATGAGCGAAGAAAAACAACCCCGAAAAGCCAGCAGCGTTCGAC
>Ga0315281_10005277_pt1 | contig 18536 bp, 16 predicted proteins | sample YL17G07_0_MG_FD_204540 | JGI IMG/M metagenome (GOLD analysis project Ga0315281, IMG submission 204540) | Sediment microbial communities from Yellowstone Lake, YNP, Wyoming, USA - YL17G07_0 | ecosystem: Environmental > Aquatic > Freshwater > Lake > Sediment | place: USA: Wyoming | collected...
GCGCTCAACCGGACCGGTCTCGCCGTCGAATTTGACTTCAGCGTCGCCGTTAGGCAGTTCCGATATGCTGGCTATCTTCGATCTGACGAACTCGATGCCCAGATTCTTCGCCCTGATATAGTAGTCCTCGAACTCCTTGCCGTAGGCGCGGATATCGATGTAGAATATGGTGGGCTTGATGTTGGGCTGATGCTCCTTTGCGATGATGGCCTGCTTGAGGGCGTACATGCAGCAGACCGATGAGCAGTGCTTGTTCCCGACCTTCTCGTCCCTCGAGCCGACGCATTGAGCGAAGGCGATCCTGACAGGCTCCTTGCCGTCGCTGGCCCTGACAATGTGACCGCTGGTGGGCCCGCTTGCGCTCATTATCCTCTCGAACTGCAGGCTCGTTACGACATTCTTCACCCTGCCGAATCCGAGCTGCGGAGTGCGCGACGGATCGAAGGTCTCGAGGCCGGGCGCCAGAATGATTGAGCCGACCTCCAGTTCGACGATCTCGTCCTTGTCGTCGAAGTTGATCGCGCCCGCGAGGCACACCCGCTTGCAGTTCCCGCAGAGCGAGCAGGGGCCGCAGTTCACGCATCTCGATGCCTCCTCGCGCGCCTCTTCATCCGTGAATATCTTCTCGACCTCTTCGAAGGTCGTCCTGCGCTTCGCCGAGGGAAGGTGGGCTCTCTGCACCCTCTCCCTTCGGGGGATGATGCCTTTCATCCGGTCCCTGATATCGTCCAGAGTGATGATGTACGGCTCGGTCGCAGACCCATCTGGCTCCACGCCTTCACCTTTGATGTATTTCTCGATGTATCTTGCGGCTTTATTGCCCGCCGCCATGGCCTCGATCGCCGATGCCGGGCCTGTGACGGCGTCCCCTCCGGCGAAGACGCCTGGTATGTTGGTCGTGAGGTTGGCGGGGTCCACCTTGAAGGTACCCCATTTCGTGACAGCTATCTCGCCGGGTCCAAACGGCTCCATGTCCGGTGCCTGGCTGATCGCCGGTATAACATTGTTAACCTCGATAGTGAAATTCGATCCCTCGATCGGGACCGGGCTACGTCTGCCGGATTTGTCGGGGTCGCCGAGCTTCATCTTCTGGCATTCGATGGCCTTCACCTTTCCCCCAACGCCGATTATCCGGACAGGGGCGACGAGGAACTGGAATTGCACGCCTTCCTCCTCGGCCGCCTCAATCTCCGAGGGAATCGCCGGCATCTCATCCTTCGTCCTTCTGTACAGAATGAATGCATCCGAACCCATCCTCAGAGCTGTCCTGACGGCGTCCATGGCCGCGTTTCCCCCGCCTATGACTGCGACCCTCTTTCCGAGATGCACTTTCTTGCCTTCTGCAACCTTGCGGAGGAAATCGATGCCATGTATGACTCCGTCCAGATCTTCGCCTTCGATGTTTAGCCTCAGGCTCTTATGAGCGCCGATCGCGAGGAAGACGGCATCGAAATCCTTCCGGAGCTTTTCGAAGGGGATGTCCTTGCCGACAGCCGTCCCGTATTCGATCTCCGCGCCAGTCTTCAGAATGAAATCGGCTTCAGCCTGGAGGACATCCTTTGGCAGCCTATAGGAGGGTATCCCCCACCAGAGCATGCCGCCCGGCTTCTGCGTCGCCTCGAATATCTTGACCTTGAACCCTTTGAGCGCGAGCCTGTATCCGGCGGTCAGGCCTGCGGGACCTGCCCCGACTATCGCGATCTTCTCCGATCTTATCTCCTTGATCTCCGGAGGAACATCCATCCCGGAGGTTCTTGCGAAATCTCCGATGAACGATTTAAGCGCCGCAATGGCCAGCGGGGCGTCGATCTCCTTCCGATTGCAGGCTTGCTCGCAGGGATGATGGCAGATGCGGCCGCAGACCGACGGCAGCGGGACCTTCTCCCTTATCAGTTCCAGGGCTTCCTTGTATTTTCCTTCACGGATGAGAGCCACGTAGCCTTGGGCACTGAGTCCTCCGGGGCACGCTTCCGAGCATGGCGCTGTCCCGCGCCTATCGATCGTGACGATCTTCGGGACGGCCTGGGGGAATGGCAGGAAGATCGCTTTCCGGTCGCCGACGCCCATGTCGAATTCACTTGGCAGTGAGACTGGACAGACAGGAATGCACTCCCCGCATCCGGTGCATTTAAGGGGATCGACGAACCTCGCTTTCTTCTTCACTGTAACCGTAAAATCTCCAGGGACACCGGAGATTCCGGTCACCTCGGCGAGCGTCATCATCTGGATATTCGGATGGCTAGCCGCACCGACGAGTTTCGGGGAGAGTATGCACATCGAGCAGTCGTTCGTCGGGAAGGTCTTGTCGAGCTGGGCCATATGCCCTCCGATGCTCGGCTTCTTCTCGACCAGATAGACCTTGAAACCGGAATCGGCAAGATCGAGAGACGCCTGAACGCCCGCGATGCCTCCACCGACGACGAGAACAGCACCATGCGAGGCCTCATGACGTTTTGAGATGCCCTGTTCCTGAGATTCTGCCTTCACATGACTCACCTGCCGAGTTCCGTCTCCCTATCAGTAATTTGCACTTGGACCGCGCAGATCAGTTCTAACGGCGTTGAGTTCAACGACAACCGTCAATCTTTCATCCTATTTCGACGAAGCCATCATGGTGGATGATGCCCGCATATATAGGATTTGCTTGCACCCCTATTTGGGCCTATTTCAACTACATGCCACAGCACAGAACCTAGCCTATGGGGGCCACAGGAATCTTGGAGGACATAGGGGGCAAGCGTCAATTGGTTTAATATGTCGTCGTGACCTATGCAAGTTGCAGAGTCACGCAGGGATTCCGAACCCGAAACCAATGGCCCCTGCTCCCATTCGGAGAAGGGAGCGGCAGAGAATCCTTAATGAGCAGGATGAGAGGGAAGGAATGAGGGATCGCAGTTGAGAATCCTGAAGTTGAAGAAGAGAGATCTCACGAAGTTCATCGACAGCACATCTGGATTCGGGGAACTCTGGGGGGCGCGCAAGAAAGGTGAAAGATCCGCCTTTTCAAGACTCGAAAGCGCCAAGGATATCGACCTCGAAGCCAGGCGGACGATCCTGCCTCCAAAGAAATTCATGCTGCCTCAGAGCGCATCGATGTTCAAGTACGATCACAACGGGTATGTCGAGCAATTGGGGAAGGCCCCTAACAGGGTCCTCTTCGGCCTCCATGCGTGCGACATACATGGCATCCTGATCCTGGACAGGCTGTTCATGGAGAGGTATCCAGACCCGTATTACTCGGAGCGGCGGAGGAAGACGGCGATAATCGGGACCTCGTGCATCCCTGACGAATTCTGTTTCTGCAGGGAAACGCACACGGACACGATCGAGGAGGGCTACGACCTCTTCCTCAGCGAGGTCGGCAGCGATTTCTATCTGACGTGGGTCGGCTCCAGCCTTGGGGACGATCTGGTCCGGACGGCAGAGGACCTTTTCGACGAGGGAATCACGGTCGAGGATATCCAGAAATTCGTGGACTGGAAGAAATGGAGGGAGAGGAAGTTCAAGCTGGACATCGATCTGGACGGCATGCCGGACATCTTCGAATTGACCCTAGGGAACAAGGCATGGGATAAGATCGGCGACAGATGCCTTGCATGCGGGAGCTGCTCGATGGTCTGCCCGACGTGCAACTGCTACAACGTCATTGACACGGTCGCCCTGACCAAGCTTGAGGGGGACAGGAGGAGATCCTGGGACGCATGCACGCTGTGCGAATACTCGCTGGTCGCGGGCGGGCACAACTTCCGGGCTTCAAGGGCGGACAGGCTCAAGCTCTGGTACACCCACAAGCTCCAGGCGTTCTACGGGGAGTTCGGGAAGCCTAGCTGTGTCGGCTGCGGAAGGTGCCTCGTCACCTGCCCCGTCGACATCAACGTCTATACTGTTGCGAAAACCCTCAGAGGCGAGGAGGTGTTCTTCAAATGATCGATGGAGGGGGCGACCGCCAGAAAACTGTGAATCCCTTCCAGCCTGAGATGATGCGGATCGTGCGCAGGTACAACCTGACACATGACGTCCGGTTCTTCCAGGTCAGGCCCCTGGAGGCCTCCCGGGCGCTGGCACTTTCATACAAACCAGGGCAGTTCATGATGCTCTCGAATCTGGGAGTCGGCGAGGCGCCGTTCTCCATCTCCTCGACCCCTTCGAGACCGGGGCTGCTCGAGTTCTGCATCAGGGAGTCCGGCCAGCTGACATCTTCGCTGTTCCGGATGAAGGAGAACGACGCGATCGGAGTGAGGGGGCCGTATGGGAACGGCTTTCCGATAGACCGGCTGAAGGGAAAGAATCTAATAATCACCGTTGGCGGGCTGGGGGCCGCTCCGCTGAGATCGCTGCTTCAGTATGCCTTGGACAACAGGGATGATTTCGGAGAGATCTATTTCCTGTACGGCGCAAAGACTCCCAGCGAGATGCTTTTCAGAAAAGAGTTCCTCGACATGAGGGAGCGCCAGGATCTGCACTGCCTGCTGACGGTCGACAAGGACGACACGGACAAGTGGCCCGCGAATGTGGGGCTCGTGACGGCGCTGTTCAAGCAGCTGAAGGGCATCGACCCCAAGAACACTTTCGCGGCGACCTGCGGCCCGCCGGTGATGTACCGGTTCGTCCTCCAGGAGCTCCTGAAGCTGAAGATCCCGAAGCACCAGATATTGATGACCCTCGAGAGAAGGATGAAGTGCGGCGTGGGGAAGTGCGGTCACTGCGTCGTGAAGCACATCTACACGTGCATTGACGGTCCAGTTTTCTCCTACTGGGATGTCCTCAACATGAAGGAGCTGATCTATTGACGCATCACACGTCCGATGACGCGGCGAAGACGACCAAACGGCTCCTGAGGATCGGTATCTACGGACTGACAAGTTGCGCGGGAGATCAATTGACGATCCTGAATTGCGAAGATGAATTGCTGGACATTTTCAATTCGGCGGAAATGAAATCGTTCCTCATGGCAAAGAGTGACAACACCGACGATGAGCTCGATATCGCCTTCGTCGAGGGGTCGGTGACGAGCGAGGGGGACCATGAACTCCTCAAGGAGATCAGGCGGAAGTCGAAGACGATCGTGGCGATAGGCGGCTGCGCATGCCATGGAGGGCCGCAGGCGGGAAGGGAGCTGGACCGCAATTGGAAGGAGAGGCTCAAATCCATCTACGGGGAGCAGAAGTTCGACATCCCGATCCCGATGGAGCCGAAACCGGTGAGCGCGCATGTCAAAGTGGACATGATGATCCCGGGATGCCCGATCGACAAGAACGAATTCCTTTCGGCGCTGAGCAGGCTGGTCAAGGGAGATACGCCGATCGCGATCAATTATCCGGTCTGCGTCGAGTGCAAGTACAACGAGAACGAATGTCTTCTGTTCAAGAACCAGCTGTGCCTCGGGCCGGTCACGGCCGCCGGGTGCAACTCTGTGTGCATAAATGTGAACGTCCCCTGCTTCGGCTGCAGAGGCCCGGTGGTCGAGGCTAATGTGGCCAGCGAGGCGGAGATGCTCATCAGCATGAGACACCCTCACTTCCCTACCAGAGTGCATTTCTCCGCTGAGGATGTCACGAACCGGGCGATGATGTACGGCGGGGCGCCGATGGCGGAGCTGCTCCATAAGCTCAGGGAGGTGAAGAAGTGAGATCCATCGAGATCAAACACCTCGCCAGAGTGGAGGGACACGGGGCAATCACCGTCAGAATCGAAGGAAAGAAGGTCAGAGAAGCGAGGTTCGAGATAATCGAGGGCCCCAGGCTCTTCGAGACCCTCACGATCGGGAAGCTACCGTCGGAGAACCTCAGCATCGTCCCGAGGATCTGCGCGATCTGCACCCTCTCTCATCGATATGCTTCCCTGAGAGGACTGGAGAAATGCCTATGCATACACGTGCCAGAGAAAACGACGCTTCTACGGGAATTAATGTTGCATGGGGAGATCGTAGAGAGCCATGCGCTTCACATCTTCCTCCTCGCGCTCCCGGATTTGCTCGGGTATCCGAACGCGGCGGCTATGACCGAAAAGTACAGCGACTACGTGATAAGGGGGCTGACGCTCAAGAAATTCGGCAACAGGGTCATGGAGGTTGTTTCGGCCAGGGCTACGCACGGCGAGAACCCGATCATCGGGGGGTTCGGCAGATATCCGACGAATAGGGAACTGCACGAACTGAAGGACCAGGCCAAGGCGTTGATCCCGCACGCGCAGAGCGCCATCGAGCTGTTGGGCCCGATGAAATTCCCGGCCTGGCTGGACAAGGAGACAACATTCGTTTGCCTCAAACCGCCGACGAAGGATTATGGGCTGGTCGGCGATTTGATATTGGTTTCTGACGGCGGGGAATTCGACGTTGAGGACTACAGGAAGGTCGTCAATGAGCGGGTCGTTTCGCACAGCTATGCCAAGAGGTCGCGGTACAGGGATGCCCCGTACACGGTCGGGTCGATCGCGAGGGTGAATCTGCTCGGGGACCGGTTGAAGGGGAAGCCGAAGGACTATTACCAGCAGTACAGTAACGCCAGGTGGAAGCGCAACCCGATGTTCAACAACATTGCGCAGGCGATCGAGTTGCTGCACGCGCTCGAGAAGATCCAGAGCCTGATCGACAGGATCGTCGACCTCAAAGACCCTGCCGTAATGAAGCCGGGGGGAGAGACCGGCAAGGGGACCGGAGCGGTGGAGGCGCCGAGGGGCACGCTGTTCCACAGCTACGAGGTCAAGAACGGCCGCATGTCGAAGGTGGACATCGTCACTCCGACAGCGCAGAACCTTGATGACATAGAGAAGTACTTGCGCATCGCTGCTCAGCACTTGCTGGACAGGGGCGAGAAGGACGAGGAGATCAGGAGGCAGCTGGAGATCATCGCCAGAGCATACGACCCATGCATCTCCTGCTCAGCGCATCTCGTCGACATAATCAGGAAGTGAACTGCCATCGAAGACGCTCTATCGCGGCTCGAGAGGGTGACAAACCGGAGGACGGCGTTCGTCGGCCTCGGGAATCGGGACCGGGGGGACGACGCCGCCGGCCTGAGGTTCGTGGAGGATCTCAAGCATCTGAACCCCAATTACTTCTTCTCCGAGGAGCAGGGACTTGAAGCAATCATCCTGGAGATAATCAAGAACAAGGATGTCGAGGACGTCGTGTTCGTGGACACCTGCGATTTCAACGCAAAGCCGGGGGAGATTGCGCTTTTGCGGCTCGACAGCATCGAGGAGACCGTCTCGACGCACAAGATCCCGCTGTCGATGCTGATGGCGCTGATCCAAACGGAAGGAAAGAAGGCCTATCTTGTCGGCATCCAGCCGGAATCCCTCGAATTCGAGATTGATATTTCCGAGACGGTGAAAACGGCGCTCGGGAAAATCGAGGATGCTGTAGGAAAGATATTGCAGGTCTGAATCAGCAGATCCTTGGAACGGGATCCCCGACCGGGGGCTCGACGATCCTGAGACCGCCCACCGAGGTCTTCATTGCGACGCCGCGGTACTCCTTGCTAGCCTCGCCGATGATCGCGGCTCCTCTCCCCTCTTCGGTCTTCTTCAATGCCTTGAGAACATCATCCGCCAGCTGAGGGACGACGGCGATCAGGGCCTTGCCCTCGTTCCCGACCTCGAGCGGGTCAATACCGAGCATCTCGCAGGCGGAAAGGACTGCTTCGTTGTACGGGATCTGATCTTCCTCCACGACGATGCCGACCTTCGATTTCTCCGCCCATTCGTTCAAAGCGTTCGCCACTCCGCCCCTTGTCGCGTCCTTCATGGCGGTTATCCCGCCGACCTTTAGAACCTTCGCGATCATGTGGTTGAGCGGCTGGGCGTCGCTCTTGATCTTCGATTCGAAGCCGTATCCCTCGCGGAACGACAGAAGCGCGACCCCGTGGTCGCCAACGGTCCCGCTTATGATGATCTTGTCGCCTTCCGCGACCGCGGAATCGTTCGGCCAGTTGTAGGAGAACTTCCTGCTCTCCTTAACGGCTTTGATGTTGCCGTCGAGGAATTGCGACCTCTTGCCGATGCCGGATGTGTTGATGAATATCCCTTCGAGCGCGGATTTCTCGACGACTTTCGTGTCTCCTGTGACCACCGACACTCCGGCTTTGCTCGCGCAGTCCCTCATCGTATGGAGGATCTTATCCAGATCTTCCAACGGGAAGCCGTCTGAAAGGATCAATGCGCATGACAGCGCAACAGGTGTCGCTCCCATGACAGCGAGGTCGTTCACGGTTCCGGATATCGCCAGGGAGCCGATGTTCCCGCCCGGGAAGAATAGCGGTTTGACGACGTAGCTGTCCGTCGTGAACGCGATGCCTTCGATGATCGCGCTGTCGTCGAGCATGCCGAGAGGTATCTCACCGGCGTTGCCTCCGAAGTTGGCAAGGACGAACCGCCGGATGAAGGCCATCATCTTCTCTCCGCCGGCGCCGTCCGTCATTGTGATGCGCTTCTCTTGGCCCATTGTTTCTCAGACTCCAGTGCGCGTATTTCTACTTTCGCGAATCAAGCGAAAGCGGTGAGCAATCTGAAGGCGATTCCTCCTACAAGAATCGCGAAACCGACCTCGAACAGGGTGATGGTCGCCGCCTTCCGAGCGCCTATCTCCCTCACGAGCACCCCGATTGTCGCCACGCAGGGGATGTACAGCATCACCACGAGGGTGAAGACTATCATCTGGGTCGGGGTCATGACTGAGGCGAAATTGAGCGTCCCCGCGATGCTGCCGAGCATTACGAGCGTAAGTTCTTTCCTCAATATCCCGAAGATCAGCAGGATCCCCGTTATCGCGGGCAGGCCCAGCCAGCCGACGGTCACCGGCGACATCACATCCGATATCGCACCGAGCCAACCGAAGTACTGCACCGCGCCGAGGAACAGTCCGACTATTATGAGCAGGGGGATGGCGATGTATATGAAATCCTTCGCGCGGAACCAGCTCTGCCTCAGGACGATCTTCGCCGACGGCCTTCTCAGCGGGGGCATCTCCATTATCAGCCCCGTCGATTTATCCGGGAGGAACCTGCCTGCGAACCTGACCAGCACTGCCAGGAGCACGAGGTCGAACGCGTAGAGCGCGAGCACCCACCAAATTCCCAGGAACGTGCCGACCAGCCCGAGTATCACGACGGTCGTCGCGGCGCAGGGGATCAGGGTCACGGCGAATATGGAGAGGATCCTTTCCCGCTCCGTCTCCATTATCCTGCACCCTATGCAGGCGGGGACGTTGCAGGAGAAGCCGAGCAGTATCGGTATGAACGCTTTGCCGTGGAGGCCGATCTTGTGCAGCACCCCGTCCATGACGAACGCCACCCTCGCGAGATATCCGCTGTCCTCCATGACCGCCAGTATGATGAATAGGGGGAGCAGGTACGGCAGCGCGATCGATATGACCGATAATATCCCGCCGAGCAGTCCGTTCCATAGGAATATGCCCAGCCTCGGGTCGGAGAAGAGCGAGACGAAGGACGGCTGGATAGAGTTGAACCAGCCGATCATGGCGGTCGCGAGGTAGTCTCCCACCAGGAATATCAGCAGAAAAGACGAGCCCGCAATTGCGACAATAGATAGAATCCCGTAAATCCTGTGCGTCAGGATATTGTGGACTTTTTCTGCGAAGGGCGTCTTCGTCTGAACGGACCTCTTTACGGTCTTTGAGGTTATGCTGGCGGCGACAGCGTACCTGTCTGATGTCAAGATGGATGAGATTCGGTCCCCGAATTCCCGCTCAAGCTCTGAGCGCTTCGCCCTGACAGCATCGAGAAGCGATGGGTCGATCTCTTTGACCATGTTCTCGAGCTTGTCATCTCCCGCCAGCAGGCGCTCGGCAAGCCAGACACCCGGGGAACGTGGGAATATCCGTTCGACAGGGGCGCGCAGGTCCAAAATCGCCTTGGCGATTCGAGGGGTGTGGAACGGCTTCTCGACCGGCGCGATCTCCTTGCCTGCGAGGAGCCTGCTCTCCCTGAGGATTTTCGGGATCCCTTTTCCATGCAATCCAGTCGTCGGAACGACCGTCACACCTAGCAGCTTCCCCAGACCTTCGAAGTCGATGGAGATTCCGCCCTTCTCGGCCTGGTCCATCAGGTTTACCGAGAGGATGACAGGCATCCCCATAGTGAGGAGTTCGAGCGTCAGCGATAGGTTCCTCTCGAGGAAGCTCGCATCGACGATGTTGACGACGACGTCGGGCCTGGATTTTGCGACGTACTCCCCGACGATACGCTCCTCAGCGACGTCCGAGGAGATCGAGTAGGTGCCCGGGAGATCGGCGAAATCATAGGTCGCGTCCTCGAACTTCAGCTGACCCCTGCTGGCAGCTGCGGTCTTTCCTGGCCAGTTCCCGATGATCTGGTGCGCACCAGTCAGCTGATTGAATATCACGCTCTTTCCGACGTTCGGGTTGCCGACAAGCGCGATGTAGATCGTCCCCGGCTCGCGTTCCACCTGATCGATTTCGCACTTGCCCGAGGGATCGAGCATGTTACAGTTCTGGCAGCCCATGAGATCACCTCAGCTCTGAATGAAGATGTTACTGGCAATATCCCTTCCGAGGCAGAGCTTGCAACCTCTCACGCTGATCTCCAATGGTCCTCGCAACGGGGCAGAATGAAGCATCTTGATTTCGGTGTCCCGCGTTATTCCGATGTTGTTCAACCTCTCAAGCTGCTTCTTCTCTCCACGGATGAAGTGTATCTTCCCGGACTCCCCCACGCCCAGCTTGGTCAGCGGCCTGAGCCCGCTATGGTCGTCCCAGTTCTTGGAGTCCGATAGCTTGATCTTCTTGCACTCGTCGCAGCTCCAGACGTCAAGATTGCAAGGGGGAATTGTCTTCCCGTCGTCGGGGCAGGTGCCGGGATGGTTCAGCATCCTGCAGAGAGCGATTTCCGCCTCGTCCGAGAGCGAATGCTCCATCTCGCAGGCCTGCTTGTGGACTTTCGAGGATTCGAGACCGAGGACGTCCGCCAGGAAGCGCTCCAGAAGTCTGTGCTTCCTGCTGACCTCGCTGGCGATCGATCTCCCCTTCGAGGTGAGCCTGACGCCCCTGTAAGCCTTGTATTTGACGAAGCCTTCGTCAGAAAGCTTTTGCAGGCTCTCCGTCACGCTCGCCGGGGCGAGGCCCAGGGCCTTCGCTATCTCATTGGTCTTTACCGGGCCGTTACCCTCGCCCAGCATCAGAATCGTCTTCAGGTATTGCTCGATAACTTCCTTGTCCACGATTCAAAGGTAGTGCCTAACCTTAATCAATCTTTCGGTGTACCTAAAAATATGATTGTTAGCTCTCGAACCGACCGACGCACAGGTGGACGTTCACATCTTGAGGATGTCCCGCGAAGGGTCCGGGATGTTAGGCCTTTCGGGGTGGGGGATGGTTCCAGGAGGCACCGACCGCACTCTGCCACCTCTGACCGACGCCAATCCGAGTCTGACCAGCTCGTCCACGGCGGACTGGAAAGAATGGAACATCCCCTGGGAGACCAGCTCGTCAACCTGCGATTCCAGATCATCACGCAATTCGACCTTTCTCATTGAGGGAATCAATCTACTGATGAGATGATAAATCTGCCTGAGGCAAAGTAATAATCACCGGAGTCGGAATTACGGGACAGAGGATTGTCGATGCAGAAGGAGGCGATGTTCTACCGTTCGGAGGATGGCAAGCTCCGCTGCCGCCTCTGTCGCCACGAGTGCCTCATTTCGCCATCCAAGAGAGGGATATGCCAGGTCAGGGAGAATAGAGAGGGTAAGCTCTACTCACTGAATTACCGGAAAGCCATCTCGATGGCGATCGACCCGATCGAGAAGAAGCCGTTCTTCCACTTCCACCCAGGGAGCACGAGCATGTCAATCGCAACGGTAGGATGCAACTTCAAATGCAAGCACTGCCAGAACTACTCCATCTCGCAAATGGTCAGGGACCATGGGAAGATACCGGGCGATGACATTGCACCGGAGGATGTAGTTTCAAGGGCGATAAAGGAAGGCTGCGACAGCATTTCCTACACCTACTCGGAGCCGACGATATTCTACGAATACGCATATGACATTGCAAAGCTGGCGAAGAAGAAGGGGGTCGCGAACAATTTCGTGACTAACGGATACATCGGCGAGGATGCCTTGAGAGAGATCTCCCCGTATCTGGATGCAGCGAACATCGATTTGAAGGGTTTTACGGACAAGTTCTACAGGGAGATTTGTGGGGCGCGGTTGCCGCCCGTCCTGGACAGCATCAGGCTGCACCACGAGCTTGGCATTTGGATTGAGATAGCGACTCTCGTCATACCTGGGCATAACGATACGAAGGAAGACTTTGAGGGGGTTGCGAAGTTCATCGCATCGGTTGATCCGGAAATCCCCTGGCATGTCACGAGATTCCATCCGGATTACAAACTCACCGACGTGCCCTCGACTCCCGCAGCTTCGATTAAGATGGCGAGAGACATCGGGATCGAAGCGGGACTGAAGTATGTCTATGAAGGAAACATACCAGGAGAGGAAGGGGAAGACACTTTCTGCCCGGATTGCAAGGAACTCTTGATCAAGCGATTCGGCTTCTCCGTTATGAAGAACAGCATAATCAATGGCAAATGTCCGAAGTGCGGGGCTAAGATTGCCGGAAAACTGTAAGAATCCGTTGCGCATGCTGGATAACTTTGTTAACGACCGCGAGTTTTAATAACACCTAGGCGAATGGGTTCAACAATCAGCTGACTAATCATTGTTATGAAGATGGTACTATGAAGATGAAACCAGGTTGCGAGGCAATAGCAAAGAAGGTCGTGCCAGTCCTCAGGGCGAGAGTGGCGCAGGTCTTGGCGAATGATTATCACATGCAGCAATATGAGATATCGAAAAAGCTAGGTGTAACGCAGGCCGCCATTAGCTTCTACTTGGGAAAGGAAAGGGGCTCCAATGTGACCCTGCTCAAAAAATTTCCAGAGATGGACGTATCAGCAAAGAAAATCGCGAAGGCGCTGAAGAAGGGCGCAAAGGAAGATGAGATCAGCGAACTGCTTTGCGACCTATGCAGGAAGATGAGGCGTCGACGCGCATTCAAAGAAATGGTCAAGTGACCCTTTTATCGATTTATATACTCTCTGACGCAGTAGATTACACTCCTGGCTCAAGATATATAAATTAAAGAAAATAGTATTCCTAAAGATAGAAAGGGCGCTCACATCGGGTACTTGAACCCTTTCGGAAAAGCCCTATATAACCCCTGTGTGATAGGCCGGACTGACAACGGGAGATGCGGAAGATCAACAAGGGCCAGGAAAGGAGCCAAGTCTTTTTTCTCGTTCGTTGTCGGGTGAAATGATGAAAGTTGTGCACATTGGATGCGGAGCCGTAGGGCTGGTGACAGCCCAACACTGTATCAAGAGCGACAGAATCGATGAATACGTCCTCGCGGACATCGCGACGCAGAAGGCCGAGGAGCTCGTCAAGAGGCTCAAAGCGGAGGGCAAGGTCACCGTCAAGAAGGTGGACGCTTCCGACAAAAAGGCTTTGAACAAGCTCATCAAGGGAGCCGATCTCGTGATAAACGGGGCTATCCCGGAGTTCAACGCGAACATCATGCATGCGGCGGCCGCGAACGGGGCTAACTACCTGGACTTCGCGATGGGCGACGAACTCGACCAGTTCACGCTCGACAAGGAATTCAGGGACGCAGGGGTCGGGGCGCTCATTTCGATAGGAGAGGATCCTGGCATCACCGATGCCATGGCCGTCAGCGCCGCCAAGCAGCTAGACGAGGTCGATAAGATCCTCGTGAGGGACGGCGACAACGCCTCGGTGGAGGGATACGATTATGTCGCACTCTTCTCGCCGGACACTCTGATCGATGAGGTCCTGTGCAAGCCCGCCATCTGGCGGAACGGGAAGATCGAGAGGGGAGAGCCCTTTTCTGCGGAGGAGGAATACGATTTCCCCGCACCGATTGGCAAGCTCAAGGTGTATCTGTGCGACCATGAGGAGCCGGTGCTCATGCCCAGGTACATCAATACGAAGTACTGCGACTTCAAGATTGCCCTGGACCCGGAGTTCGTCAGGATCACGAAGATGCTGCACAAGCTCGGATTGACGAGCAACAAGGAGATCGATGTCAAGGGAAAGAAGGTGCGGCCGAGGGACGTCGTCACCTACTTCATGCCGAAGCCCTCGGACCTTGCTGGCAAGGTGAAAGGATACGGTTGCGTGCTCGTCGAGGCGATCGGGAAGAAGGGCGGCAAGAGCAAGCGCGTGAAGATGTGGACCGTGATGTCGCACGACGATGCGTTCAAACTTAGCGGGATGCATGCAACGGGGTACTTGGTCGGTACGCCTGGCGCGGTCGCTGCGATAATGTGGGCCGAGGGGAAAATCAAGGAGACGGGAGTGTTCCCGCCAGAGAAGCTGGACACGGACGAATTCCTGAGCAGGCTCCCGAAGTACGGCATAACCGTCGGCAAGTCCATCGAGGACATCTAAACCCAAGCCAGGACCCCTCGGATGAGGGGTTCTTCAATCTGTTTTCAGATAGACTCATTAACATCCAGAACCCATTCTCCATCGAACGAACATGGGCGGCGTATACCAGCTGGACAGGGAGAGGTTCGAGGATCTCAGGAAGCACCTGAAGGCCCTGGGGTTCAAGTTCGAGGAGCGGCCGCACCAGGTGTTCCTGGCGAGATACGACCCCCTGACAGTGAACCTCTACGAGTCCGGGAAGCTGACCTTCGGCGGGAACGATCCAGTTCTTCAGAGAGAGGTCGAATGGTTCCTATCTAAATTGGGTGCGATAACGGAAAAGCCCGCACCTGGGATAGGCTTCGATGGCACGGTGAGGATCGGCACTGATGAGTCTGGGAAAGGGGATTTCTTCGGTCCGCTGGTCGTCGCTGGGGTGCTCGTCACACCGGAGATCGAGAAGGGGCTTCAGAAGATAGGAGTCAGGGACTCCAAGAAGGTCGGGAGCGACAAGAAAATCATGGAGATCGCCGGAGGCATCAGGAGCGCTGTGGGGCCACACGGCTTCAATGTTTTGACAATCGGTCCTGCGAAATACAACGAGCTGCACGAGAAGATGGGAAACGTGAACAGGATCCTCGGCTGGGCGCATGCCAGGGTTATAGAGAATCTCCTCAAGGAGAATGCGGACTGCAAGCTCGCGATTGCCGACCAATATGGAGACCCGGATTACATCATCAGGTCGCTGATGGAGAGGGGGAAAAGAATCGAACTGATCCAGGTACACAAAGGGGAGCGGGATATCGCGGTCGCATCGGCGTCTATCCTGGCGAGAGAGGCGTTCCTGAGATCGATGGCAAAGATGAGCGAAGAATTCGGGATTGAGTTTCCGAGAGGCGCCAGCGAAGTGATTGAGGCTGCGAGAGAGTTCTCGGATAGGTACGGCAAGGAGAAGTTGAACGCCGTGGCGAAAATGCATTTCTCTACTTCAAACAAGTTGTAGAAATGGCGCTGAGGGGGAGATTTGAACTCCCGAGGTGTAAACACCACAAGCTACCCGTGTCTCATTTGTTGAGAGTTCCAGGCTTGCGCCTTACCGGGCTGGGCCACCTCAGCACATGATGCCGAAAGTCTGTCCGTATTTAATTGTTCTTTGGCGAGAGCCATCAAGGGGACAGTATCGCCCTGAGCTTCGAGTCCACTGATGCGTCCTTGTCCGTCCGGTCGTCGATCTTCAACGTCGTAACAATCCTCACTGGCCCGGCGGCAAGGACTGCTCTATGCGCCGCCTTCACGGCTTTGAAGAGCAGGTCGATGTCCTTGCACTCCAGAACGGTCGACATGGGGCCGGGGATCACCCTGACCCCTCTGCCTTCCAGTGCCTTGATCGCCACCTTGACGTACTTGCTGACGCTCGTCCCCGAGCCTATCGGAACGATGCTCAGCTCCGCGATTATCAATTTCGCACCCCGCTAGTAGAGTAGCGAGCAATCCTATATTTCTTGTCCGCTTCCGGACGAGGCGGGCAATCATTTTATGATATGAGTGTGCTACATTGTATCATGAGGGGATTCAAGCATATTATCAGGATAGTTTCGATCGCGACCGTTCTCGCGGTCGCAGCGCTTGCCATACCGGTACAGACGGCTTCCGCGAATATACCATCAGTCGCGCTCAGCACCTCGCTGAACGCGGGCCATTACATCCTGAACATAAGCGTGACCCACGGCCCTCCGCCAGCTCTCTCAACGAGCCATTATGTCGACAAGGTGGAAATCACTATGACAAATTCTTCTGGGACCAAGACGATCAACCTGACCACCGCTGGATCCACCCTGCCGGCTGCGCCCCAGAGCGCGACATTCTATGCTAACTATGACATGGGAGCGCTCTCACTCAATACTAGCATTTCTGTAAAGGCGCAAGATGTTCTCCATGGATGGTCCTCATCAGTCACTGCGAAGGCAGGACCCGCTGCCACCGGCGGAGGAGGGACAACGCCTGCCTCGCCTGACAACACGATGCTCATTGCCGGGATCGTAGTCATTGCGGTGCTGATCGTCGTCGTTGCGATGGTCATGAAGAGGAAGGGCGGCAAAGAGAAACCTAAGGAATGAGCCATTACGGTTGCCGGCGGGTGGGCAAGGGCTTTAATCCGCCGGCGCATTTCCCACCCCGATGGCTAAGAAGATTCGCATCGAGGTAAAGGATTTCATCGATGATGCTGGACGCATTGTGCTGACTCCCATCGGAACTGTGCACTCGCCAATCGACGAGAAATCCGAGAACCTACCTTTCCAGTCGTTCTCCTCGGATGTCGAGGGCACGATTGAATTGAAACCGGAATTCGAGCTTGGGCTCGAGGGCATCGAAAGTTTCAGTCACCTCTTCATCATATTCTACATGCATAGGAACAGGAAGGTGAAGCTGAAGACCGTCCCGCTCCTGGAAGAGGAGGAGAGGGGGATATTCGGCACCAGATCACCATCGCGGCCGAATCACATCGGGGTCTCCACCGTCAGGCTCCTTTCCAGGGAGGGAGGGAAACTCAAGGTGAAAGGCCTGGATGTCTTTGACGGCACGCCGGTCCTCGACATCAAGCCGTACGTCCCGAAGGTCGACCTGGTCCAGGGCGTCGACAACGAATGGCTCGTCAAGAAGCTGGACAAGATCAATTCCATGGACGAGGAGCAGAGGGACAGGATACAGCGCCATCTCAGGGGCGAATGATCTTCGTCATGCGAACTTCTTCAGATCGATGATGGCCTCGAACACCTCTTTCCGGGTGTCGCGAAGCGTCGGCCGCATCCTCCTTGCGAACTCGAGCTTCGAGATGTCGATCTCGCCAGTAACGATATCCTCTGCCAGCGGCTTCGCCTCGACGACGAGTTCGCCTCTGGGGTCGACCAGCCTGCTCTCCCCGCCGAAGACCAGGTCGAGGTGCGTACCGACCAGGTTCACGTACGCCATGTATGTCGCGTTCTCGAGCGCCCTCGCCGGCATCATCCTCTTGAAATTGACGACGGTCGCTGTCGGCGATGCGGAGGCGCATACTATCAAATCTGCCCCTTGAAGAGCTAAGAGCTTGGAAAGTTCGGGGAAGAACAGGTCATAGCAAATCACGACGCCAACCCGGAGGCCGGAGAGCTCTTTTGCGACCGCCGTAGAACCGGGGGAAAAGTACAAGTTCTCTTCGAACGGTCCGAAAGTAGGCAGGTATGTCTTGTCGTACCTGCCGACCTCACCCTTCTCGTCGATTGCGACCACCGAATTCGTGATCTGCCCCTTGATCGATGTATGCCTGAGCGGGATGCCAGTGACTAGCGATCTGCCGGAATCCCTGCACATGGCCGAAAGTCTCGAAACGGTGGGGCCATCGATCGGCTCGGCCAGAGCCGGAAGGTCATCTCGAGGGATGTAACCTGAAACGAACAATTCTGGGAAGATGACTATCTCGGCATCGGCCTTGGAGAAGACGGTCTCAAGCTTCTGCAAGTTCTTGCCCGGATTCCCAACGACGGAGGCGCACTGGGCCAGCAGGATCTTCATCTGAGCACCGATGACGAATGAGGCTGGCCCGATTTAGCCTTTGTCGATGCGAACCGGCAATTAGTTTATTTGGGGATGGCGATACAGACGCCAGATGTCGATACCGAAGCTTCGGGAGGATGCAGAGGAGATCATCAAGACCTTCGCCCGGTCGAAGACTGAGGAGGCGAAGGCCTCCGGGGTCGCGATAGGTCTGAGCGGCGGGCTTGACTCGACACTGGTGGCGTATCTTTGCACCAGGGCTCTCGGGAAGGAGAGGGTGCTCGGCGTCATGATGCCCGAGAAGGACTCCGACCCGAAGGATCTGGAGCATGGCCTGCTCGTGGCGAAGAAACTCGGGATCGAGCACATGGTCGTTGACATCTCCGGGTCTGTGCAGTCATTCCAGGAGATCCTGCCGAAGCTCACGACGCAGCTCACCGCAGCGAACGTCAAGGCCAGATGCAGGATGATCGTCCTCTACATGATCGCCAATTCGACCGGCAGGCTGGTAATGGGATGCAGCAACAAGACAGAGCTCATGGTCGGCTACTTCACGAAGTTCGGCGACGGCGGGGCGG
>Ga0315281_10005278_pt1 | contig 18532 bp, 22 predicted proteins | sample YL17G07_0_MG_FD_204540 | JGI IMG/M metagenome (GOLD analysis project Ga0315281, IMG submission 204540) | Sediment microbial communities from Yellowstone Lake, YNP, Wyoming, USA - YL17G07_0 | ecosystem: Environmental > Aquatic > Freshwater > Lake > Sediment | place: USA: Wyoming | collected...
CTATGCCCCTCAGGAATTTCAGCTATTAATTCTTTTATGTCTTCATTATGGATTGTCATGGTAATTTCTCTTAGCCTGTTGTCGCGCCTGATAAAGTTTTTCTGTGAAGCCACCTTTTTCCAGGAATTGTTTTTCCAGTTGTCGCAGTTGCTGGTCAAGCAGATAATTTGCCTGATGAACCAGGCAAATAAGTGTGTTAGCTGCAACTTCTGGAGGCGAAGACTCAATATATGTCCTATAGGTCGTATAAGACCTATTCTTTTCCCACGCAAGCTTCCGGATAGCTTGCGCCTGCTGATGACCCTTCTCCCAGAGTGCCAGTCCCCTCTGACGCAAAAAATCATTGTAGTCGAGCAGCAGTTCTTCTAAACTTGCACGCGCTATGCCGATCAGCTTTAGTTCGCTCTTTTTAGAAGTGCCTGACACCATGCTGCCTTCGGCAATATTCTGCTTGCCGCTGCGCGCTGCCTGTAGCATCTGGTCATATGTGCGCAAACGTTTGTCAACAAAGAGGTCGCAAAATACAGCCGTGGCATCATAGATGATTTCCGCTGTCTGGTAGGATTTCAAATTGCGGTATCCTCCATGAGGACTGATAAGATCAGGCTTTGACTTTTCGTTCTTTTTATCCATCATATTTGTGCTTTTGCATCATAGTTACCATCAAACTGCTCTATGCTCCCGACCACAGTTGCATAAGCCTTATCCCCTTCCTCAAACTCTTTTTCGCCTCGGCAATCAGTCTCCTCAGCGACTCGCCCGAGGCAAGACGAGTCTGAAAAACATCCTGTGCATTTCATGGAGCACCTCTTAACTTTATGGGTAATAATTGATATCTTCGTACCTATCACCTGTCCATTTCCAAATCGAAACATCGTATTTATCAGAACCGTTAATCTCTGAAGGTTGATATCCATAATCATGAGCTATCTCCCCAAAAGCCCTTTTGGCTTCTTTCATTCAAATAAACCGATTAACTTCGCTTACCATGCCCCTATCTGCTACGACAACTAGATACTTTGCATCACATGGCTTAGGTAATTTGTAATAGATAATTCCAGTCTTTTTATCAACAAATGTTTTGCTCATAAATAATCCTCGATTTTCATTTCATGGCTCCTAATATCGCCGATGATTATAGTGGTTTTAGACAGCATTAGAGGCATTTTTACTAAGATTTAAAATTTCATTTTGTATAGCAATATCAATGGCACTATACCAATCGATATAATCACCAAGTTTATCTTCGATGATCTTTAATTCCTTTTTAGTAAGCTTTCTACCGTGTTCTTCTTCAGCAACATTCTGAACATCCTCAATATTTATTGAGTAAATGATCTTAGAGGGTTTCATATCATCTCCTAATAAAGTGTTCCTATTTAGACGAAACATTATTCCTGATTAAAAATTTACAAAAGGGCATTCAAAGTGTTATACCTATCAAAGTTATATTCACCGTCTTTGAATATTAACTGGTTGAAAATTCTATTAAGTTTTTTGTCCGTTCTGATTTTTTCTTTGATGGCTGCTTCGTTGTTTACTAACTTTAACTCTAAATGAAGATTCCATTCACTTAACCTCTGTTTATACAGCTCAACATCTTGTTGTTTATTCCGATGATCGTTTAAAAAGTCGCATTTAGTTAAGAACTCTGTGGTGGCTACGGCATTGATGATTTGTAACAATTGCTCCATTGTTGATGATTCACCTGATAAGGAGTCCCACAACTCACTTGCCAGTAATACTTCATTGGCTGTAAAGAATTTGTTCATATTAATAATTGAGCCAAGAAATCTGGTTTTATCGTAGCCAGTTTCTGATTCTTCATTTGTAGGGTCAAAAGGAAATCCAATGAAAAATTTTATTTCCTTACCGCGGAATTTCTTAAACAACGCTGCTTTGCCTTCAAGTATTTTCTGTTTTTCGCCTCTCATCTCACCAGAGTTTGGTCTAACCGACTTTAATTCGATGGCAGTAATCTGTGTAGCATCTTCGAAAAAAACATCTACTGAAAAATCAATAGCACTCACCATGTCACTGGTGTCATCTATGAATAGCTTTTGATTTTCATTATCGAGATTCGGTAATTCTTGAGCTGTGCTTAATTCAGTTACGATACTATTAATGTTTTCTTTCTGCTGTCTTGTAATAGGTAAGTTTCCAAGTTTTTTCGAGGTGTATTCTCGCTTTTCACCATCACTTAATATGTGAGCCACATTTTCGAAAAAAGTTTGCCCAAGTGTAGTATTCAATCCTTGGAGCCAACTACTTAAACTAATAAAGAACGGAATATCAGACACTTTGTCTTGAAACTTGTCTGCAAAAGCATTCATGAAGGCTTTATGAAAAGGTGCATTACGGTTACTTGTAGCATCTTCAGGAAAATTTTCAAATCTAGTAAATAGAACTTTTATTACTTGAAATGATATTCTTTCAATTTTATCTGGTGATATAGGCATATTTACCTTGCTTTCAAGTAAAAAATGATTTCCGAATATGCACCTTTATCTTTCTCTGTACGATTTAATACAGGTCGCTTATACTTATTTACAATCTGCATTCCCGCATTTTCTGCAATCGTTGGATACATATTGTATTTGTCGTTGGCTACAAGGAAAATGTCATAATCATCAACTAAAAACTTTTTGCAGTTGTTGAGAACGTCTGTTATTCCTTGAATGTAGCTTTCCTTTGCCTCCCTGCTTTGACCTTTGTGGAGCGGTCCAATTTCTAAAGCATCTTTACGTCTAAAGCGAAAAAGGTCATAGGCATAAGCATGTTGTTCATGATAGTCAATCAGCCCAACATAGGGTGGACTCGAAAATATTCCTTTAATTTTTTGATTTTGCGCTAACCCTGCAAAAACAGGATTTATCTTTTCGAGCTCTAAGGATATGTCAATAGTTCGGCTATCACCAGTTAAGCAAACTTGAAAAGTTTTTGTCCTTAATCTATCAAACTGTGATAGGCGGTTAATGGTATCCTTCGTGTAAGCCTCCCACCATTTGAGAATTGAAAAAAGTGGTTTGCAAACTTTGCCGTGTTTCGCACAATAATAAGTTGCTGTTACCGGTTCAAGCAGTGTTGCTAAATCAGCATGAGTAGTTGCTCTACAAGAACGAATAGTTCGACTTAAAATAATACTGACGATATTTCTAGTGTTAGAATCTTTTATCTTTTTGATTTCATCAAATACAAAGTGAATTTCGTCTCTAATGTGTTGTGAATACCATTTGTCAAGAAAAGTGTCCGCTCTGTCCTGTCTTAGTTTGATGTTATATTTTTTAACGAGGTTATTGAAAATAGGTAAAAACTCTTTTTCCTTTTCTGCGCCATATTTCTCCTCATTAATTTGATTGCGTTTGACTTTATATTTGTATTCGGGAACAGGAAAATATTTATTGTTAAAGTAGTAAAGCGCTTGCAAAAGTTTTTCTTCAAACTCAACTGTCTGAAAATTTGATAAAAATTCTCTTAGAGCTTTTGTTATCCGACTGATTTCTGTTTGGACGTCGTCCAAGTTGTATTTCGTGACCTTACAATTCCCGATAAGTGCATTGAAGGCAGAAACATCAATGCCTATGGAATGCATTCCAAGTTCGCAGGCTTGCACCATAATCGTTCCGCTGCCCGCAAATGGGTCTAGAACTATGTCACCTTTTCTGAAATATACTGTTTTCTTGAAATTATCGGTATGGCTGTCAAGAAAATATTCAACAAGCTGCGGAATGAATTTGCCTTTGTAAGGATGAAGTCTGTGAACGTGTTTGGTTGTTTCAGCTTCTTTGTATTGATCAAACGAAAGAGCCCAGTTTAAATCCTCTCCGAGCTGATCTTTCCACAAAACTTCTCGTTTACCGTTATAAGATTTATAGTAATTGATTAGTTCTTGCTGTGAAACCTGTGCCATTCCGTTCTCGCCAATTTTCCTGATCCGACCATATTGGATAAGGTAGGAAATATTTGAGGTGGTTACTGTTTTACCCAAATGTTTCGTCGCCCATTCACTCGCTTCCTTAATAGTCAATAGTTGATCTGTCCTAATCATATTTGTCCCCTTCTCCAGCATCTTTTAAACGACTTGTCTGCTTTTCAAAGCACATATCCGCATAAGCGGAGATGTAATAATCAAGTCTATTGAATTTTCATCAAGGGTTTTCAAAACTTCTCGACAATCGCCTAAAATTATTTTTGTGTTAATCTTTCTCATAATTTATTAGTATTCACTTTTCATTCAAGGATATTCCTCTCCCTTTTCAACTATCTCCCCATTCTTCTAAATATGGATAAAATTCTTGTTCTGTTGTTAAATTGAGTTTATCAACAAACCACTCTTTTAAAACATCTCTAATTTTTCCAATCTTTTCTATATCCCATTCGATTTCTTTGTTGCTCGGATTGATAACCCGCATGAGTGAAAAGATTGCATTATCAACATAATCCTGCCTATCAATTTGCTGTTCTGTTAGGGCTTTCATATTTTCAACTGAATCAATTGAATCATAAAGGAAGGGATTTGTCAAGGGAAAAATGAGGGGTGATTTTAGGGCAGAAAGACTTTGAAATATCTATGAAATTAGGTCTCTGATGCCGCTCCTGTTATCTCTATGCGGACGAGGGCGAAGATTGCGGAATGGGTCAACTGATTGCAGACGAAAAGGATGGAACTCTTTAATTTATTTGCCTTTAAAAACCTCGAACCCCTTCAAATAGTCCTCAAACTCTATTGGGGCTTCTATACCAAGTTCGGCCAGTAGGTCTATAGCTTCGCTTATCGATATATCAAGCTTTTTTGCCAAACCTTCAAGGGAAAGTTTTCCTTCCTTGTAACGCTTGAGCATAAGAAATTCCCAACCATGTTCAAGAAGCTCTCGCGCTATCGTTGATTTATCCTTACGTTCAAGCTTGGAGAGTTCAGCAAGCCTTTCTATATCTTTGTCCTTTAATCTTAGACTTATTACACCCATCAGTTTCCTCCTTTCAAACGTTTAGTAGCATCCTCGATTATCTTTTTACTGTATCTGCCATAAAGATTTAGTTTCTCAAGTTTTGCCATAGCTATCGGTAGCTCCAATCTATTCTGCGATGCAAGATTTAAAAGAAAATGAATTGCCGTAGTAAACTTTTGGCCGATAACCTTGCAAGCCTTTATTGTTGGGCCGTCATCTACAGCTATTGGACATTCGATCTTTCTGGCCAACCAGAGGGCTTCAGCTTCTCCAGCCTCTATCCTGAAATCTCTCTGGATTTTTCTAACTGCTTCTACGTCACCAGCTTTCTTTATTTCAATCTTCTTTTCTTTTATAAGAGTTGAAATCAATATGGCATCTATACCTTCTTTTAAAAGGCTTTCTACTCTCACTTTTTCAGGGATAATTATTTTTACATTTTCTGCTATTTCTCTCAGCAGTTCTATTTTTGCCAGCAGAATCAAAGTTGAAGTGTCAAAAACTATCTTCATGTTTACAATATACTACATTCGTAATCATTTATCAATAAAACAATTTTAGGCGGCCCTATTAGGTGCGATGATATAGCTAATTTGTAAAATGTCGGGAAGGTTAATACAGAACGTTATTAAGTCTCTGATGCCGCTTCTGTTATCTCTATGCGGACGAGGGCGAGGATTGCAGAATGAGGAACGATCAGATACTTTTTCTCCTCAAACTCGATCTCGATTGCAGATTCTTTGAGAAAAATTGCATAATCACCTTCGTTTGCCTGAAGGGGAATGTATTTTATATCCTTTTTCTCTGTGACAGCCCAGAATTCCTGCGAAATATTCGGGTCATGAACAGGATATCCAGGACCTGTTTTTACAACATACCCTCCGACGACTTTCTCCTTTTCCTTGACAGTCTGAGGAAGGTAAAGCCCTGAACTGGTCTTGTCAGTCCCTTCGTCAGGCTCGACGAGAACCCTGTCACCAACAATTATGAGATTCTTCTTTGCCTTCATATTGATATTTTAAATCTCCTTCTAAACCATTCGATACATACAGTGATTTTTCACCAAATAGATGTTATCCCTTCAAGATTTTTAAAATGCTTTATATCAAATGTGGCAACCTTCTTAAAGCCTTTTGCCTTTATGTATGAGATATTGTAGGCATCAATAAAATCCATCCTTCCTGAAGCATAAACTCCTACCGCCTCTTTAATCCTTGTTTGATTAGCTACTTTGAGATTCTTTGTATCGAGGATGGAGTCAATTACTTTCTTTATTTCTGCCTTTGAAAAGTCATAGTATGATTCAAGCACCCAGACAATTTCAGCAATTACCAATTCGTTTGTTTCGAGCTTCACCTCTCGTTCTTCTGCCTTTTCAAAAAGCTCCTTAGCCTTCTGGTAAAAAGGCTCCACATCCCTTACAAGAAACCTCAGAAAGACATTAGTATCAACAAAGATGGGCTCATCCATCTCTCAGTCCTTCTTTAGCAATTCTCTTTGAAACCACTTTTTTCGTATATTCCCTTTCACTTCCGACTCCTACTTTCCTGCCTTTTGCAATCCCTCCGAGGCTCAATATCGATTTCCTTTCCTTCTTTTTTAAAATCAACACGTCATCCTGTATCTCAAAGAAAAGGCTGTCACCTTCTTTAATATGAAGTTTTTCTCTTAAGGGTTTAGGGATTGTTACTTGCCCCTTTTTTGTAATTGTTGACATTTCTTACCTCCAAATTAGTATTACTCATATTTTAAGTATTACCAATTAAAAAGTCAAACCTAACCCTTTAAGCTTACCCGTCTAAACCTCTGGCAACATAATATTTATCTGAGCCCCAGGAAAATACATAAGCTTAACTTCTTTCTCCTTTCCCCATGTCCATTGAGGGATAATCGACAGTTTTGCTGTTCCCGAACGGATGGCGAGTCTGCCATTCCATTGGTTTACAAAACGCCTTACGCCGGACAGCCCATGTCCTCGTCCCCTGTCTGCATATCTTGATGCACCATGGAGTAATGCCCTTTCTATAGCATCAAGGTCATCTTTTATTTCAAACCTTCCTGATAAAGATTTTCTGAAACCTATACCGATATCCATAACAGCGATCTTGACAACATTTTTATTCAAACTCTGGAAATGATATTTCTGTATTCCAACAAATCCGGTATGCTCACTGTGCTCAAGGATATTCTGGCATACCTCTGAAAGTGAAACGATAAAGCCATGAATTGCCTTCTCATCATAGTGGAGATGTCTTGTTAGAATTGCTTGGGCGCGGCCTTTAACCTTGCCAACGATAAAATGAATGTCATCTGACTTTTCTATGGGCGTGATCTCAAGAAGGACGTCTGAATAAGAACTCCTTAAATACTTGTCAGAAATCGCTGGTTCTGATGGCTCAAGTCTGAAGTATCTATCAGCAAACCTGAAGAAATCCATCCTCTCGAGATATTTAAGAACTTCTTCAGATTCTGGAAGAAAAAGGGTTTTCTTAATTCCTTCTGATTTAGAAAGTTCACCGATCTCGAGGAGGCCGACCATGCCATAAGGGTCTATAAAAGTCGCTTTCCTAAGGTCAATGATTGATGATTCTCTGAAGATATTGTGGGTTTGTTCAAAGGTATCTTCTGTTATCTGTGTCATTAGATACCTGTTACTACGCTCACTCTTCTTCTGGTATAGACTCTATTATCCGCTCTATCCTCGACTTTGGTAAACCACCAAAGACTTTCTTCAGCTCATCCTCTGTGAATCTTTCTTTTAACACTTTAATGATATCCATCCTTCCCTCCCAACAGCGTACAATATTCTTGCACGGTAATCCTTCACTAACAACTATACAGTAGGAAAAACGGATCATCATACCAAGCTGATTGCAGTAGATCTCCATATGACTATATGTTAGCAGAAGGAAATTGTCATTGCGAGGGGTAAGACATCCTTTTCCTTCTCAAAGAAAGATTCTGGACAAGCCAGAATGACAGAATAAAGCCCCTGTGTAACCCTGCGAGAATATGAAGTTCATAAAATAATGGTGGATATAGTGTTTGAGCGGATTTTTTTGCTGATAGTCCATTAAGAATGTTCCAACATAAAGAGGCAAAAGCCTCGGAGTCCCGATCTTATCGGGACGAGAATGAGCGAGAATACTATATCCGCCACAGGAATGAAGAACCCTGCGGCAAAACCGCAGGGTATCTTAACGTAAGGAATTGTTCTTTATCATATTCGCTCGCTATCCTCTCAGCAAACTGCGGGGAATGCGCTCGCTATCCGTTTCAAAACTTATGAATCAATGAGTTATCAGTGTGTGGCTGCTGGTTTTGGAAACTTCTCCAGTTCCTTTATAAGCTTCTTTATCTCTTCATCCGGTAATACATAATCCTCAAGTTTCCCGGATAAATAAGCATCATACGCTGCGAGGTCTATAATACCGTGACCACTCCAGTTAAAGAGTATGACCTTCTCTTTACCTTCCTCTTTTGCCTTCATCGCCTCTTCTATAACACCAGCAATGGCATGATTCGTCTCAGGGGCTGGAATAAAACCCTCTGTCCTGGCAAAGATAATACCCGCTTTAAAAGTCTCAAGTTGAGGATATGCCCTTGCTTCTACTATGCCGTCCACAACGAGCCTGCTCAAGATAGGAGCCATACCGTGATACCTGAGTCCGCCAGCGTGTATCGGGGGCGGTATAAAGCCGTGTCCGAGAGAATGCATTGCGAGGAGAGGTGTTGTCTCTGCAGTATCGCCAAAGTCGTATATGTAAGGGCCTTTTGTCATTGTAGGGCATGAAGTGGGTTCACAGGCTATTATCTTTGTATCCTTGCCATGAATTTTATCTCTTATAAATGCTAAGGCACAGCCGGAAAAGTTACTTCCGCCACCTGCACATCCTATTACTATGTCAGGGTATTCTCCAATCATAGCGAATTGCTTATGTGCCTCAAGACCTATAATGGTCTGATGGAGCAAAACATGGTTTAAAACACTGCCGAGGGAATATCTTGTATCCTTTGTGGTCACAGCATCTTCTATCGCCTCACTGATAGAAATACCCAGACTTCCGGGATGTTCTGGATCCTGGGCAAGGAACTTTTTCCCGGCATTAGTATCTGGACTCGGACTCGGAACACACTTTGCCCCCCAGGTCTCCATCATAATCCTTCTATAGGGTTTCTGGTTGTAACTTACCCTCACCATGTAGACCTTGCATTCAAGGCCAAAATGACTACATGCAAAGGCAAGGGCACTTCCCCATTGACCTGCTCCTGTTTCTGTTGCAAGTCTTTTTATGCCAAACGCCTTATTATAATAAGCCTGGGCTATAGCAGTATTTGGTTTGTGACTGCCGGGCGGGCTTACACCTTCATTCTTAAAATATATCCGCGCAGGTGTTCCAAGAAACCTTTCTAAGGAATATGCCCTGTGCAAGGGCGTAGGCCTCCAGATGAGATACTTTTCTATGACCTTATCAGGTATATCAATCCATCTCTCTGAGCTAACCTCCTGTTCGATTAAATTCATTGGGAACACTGGTGCAAGCATGTCAGGTGTTATAGGTTGTCCGGTACCAGGGTTCAAGGGGGGTGGAACAGGATGCGGTAAGTCGGCCTGAACATTGTACCACTGTCTTGGGATCTCTTTCTCGGGAAGTATTATTTTCTTGTCCTTCATAAATCCTCCATAAGTAAGAAAAATTTAGGTGATATTTTAACACAAAGTCATGAATCCTGAAAGGACATTGCTTGCCTCGAAAGATTAAAGATATAATGGAACATTGAAAAAGGATAGGTTAAGCAGAAATGAAAAAAACTGATTTAAAAAATCTGATAATTGACCTTCAGGATTTCTATCTTCTCTCTTTTCATGGACTTTTAGGTATCATTAAAAAACCTTTTTACCTTAAAGAAACAATTGAGCAGATGGATTATGCAGGAGCAGGTTCCTCCCTTATTATTTTTCTCGTTTCCCTTTTTATCGGAATGGCCCTCTCCCTTCAATTATCTGCTGAACTTTCAATCCTTGGGCTTAAGATGTATACTGGTAGAGTTGTGGGCATCTCCGTCATCAGAGAGATAGGCCCTGTTACCGCTGCCCTGGTATTCGCAGGAAGGGTTGGCGCGGGAATGGCATCAGAGCTGGGTTCCATGATTCTCGGCCATCAGGTTGATACTCTAAGGGTATTCGGAGTTGACCCCATAAAAAGGCTTGTTACACCAAGGATAATAAGCTCTCTGATAATGCTGCCTGCCCTTACTATTATTGGTGATGCTGTTTCACTTTTCGGGGGCTATTATATTGCCGTTTTCGTGAGCTATCAAAGCGGTTCATATTACTGGGGTTCTATTCGGGACATCCTGACCTTTGAGAATGTCTTTGCGGGTTCTGTTAAACCATTCCTCTTTGGCTACCTCATAGCATGCATAAGCTGTTATATGGGGCTTTCTACAAAAGGCGGGGCTATAGGACTCAGGAGATCAACCACCCGGGCTGTTGTGACATCAATGATAGTAATCATAGTTTCTGACTTTATGCTTACAAGAATATTACTGTATGTCCTCGGATTTTCAGTATGATTGTGTTTGACAGAGTCTGGTTTTCATACGGAGCGAATCAAGTTCTTAAGGATTTGAGCTTCTCCATTGACGCCCATGAGAAAGTAGCAATCCTTGGTGGAAGCGGAGTAGGTAAGACTACTATACTGAAACTGATTGTGGGACTTATCAGGCCGGATTCTGGAAGGATAATAATTGATGGAGAGGATATTACAAATAAGAGTGAAGATGAACTACGGGAAGTAAGGCTGAAATTCAGCATTGTCTTTCAGGAGGGTGCCCTCTTTGACTCCCTGAATGTGAAAGAGAACGTGGCATTCTGTCTTAGGGAATATACTAAAATGTCAGAAGATGAGATAGATAGACAAGTGAGGGAGTTACTCCGGGTTGTGGGAGTAGAAGAAGCTATAGATCTTATGCCGGATGAACTTAGCGGAGGTATGCACAGGAGGGTTTCCATTGCACGGTCACTTGCTGCATGTAAACCAAAGATGTTTCTCTATGATGAACCTACATCAGGACTTGATCCCATAAATGCAGACAATATCTGTAGATTAATTCTTGAGCTGTCTACCCCCCCTTCACCCCCCCTTAGTAAGGGGGGGATAGAGGGGGGTAGACGGGGCTTTATCATAGTTACCCATAAGGTCTTTGATGCAATAAAGGTAGCAGAAAGATTTATGTTCCTGAAAGACGACATAACTATATTCGACGGTAGCAAGGAAGAGCTTGCAGATACAACTATTCCTGAGATCCAGTCATTCATAGAGGAACTACGTTTTAAACATCAGGGGAAGCAATAAAGAGGAGGTCTAGATGTTTGACATAAAAAAACAGCTTCTTTGGTCAAAGCTCAAGGTTGGTCTTGTCATAACCCTCGCCCTTTCAATCCTTTTCTTGACTGTATTTTTTGCAGGAAGTATTGAGAGGATATTGTCTTCTAAAGCAGAGTTAAAGGTACATATTCAGAATGTTAAGGGATTGAGAAAGGGCGCTCCGGTATGGATATCGGGGATTGAGGTAGGCTCTGTAAAAGACATAAACCTTCATCCGGAATATGGAACAATCGTTACCCTCTCTCTTAATAAGAATTTCTTGAAATTTCTGAGGCAAGACGCTGTGGCAAGCATCCTTACTAAGGGTTTACTCGGAGACAAATACATTGAACTCAGTAACGGATCTCCCGGGGCTGAGCCAATCAAACCGAATGATATAATCAAGGGGTCAGCGCAAATCGAGCTGCAGGACGTAGTCGAGACAAGCGCCTCTTCTATAGAGAAGATGTCAGATTTCATAAAAAAACTTGAGAATTTTGTTGCAAGGATTGAAAGAGGTGAAGGCACAGTTGCCAAATTTCTGACAGACCCCTCTATTTATAATAATCTCAAGGAGACAACGCAATCCCTTTCTGCGATTTTAAAAGAACTGGAGAGCGGGCAGGGCACCCTGAAGATGCTCTTAAAGGATCCTTCTCTTTATAACAAATTAGTGTCTACCACTGCAGCCTTGGAAGAGGTCAGCAGAAAATTAAGTGAGGGCAATGGGACAGTGAAGAAACTCTTAGAAGACCCCTCTCTTTACAATAGAATGTTAGCTGCTGCATCATCTCTGGATGATTTCAGCAAAAAACTGAATGAGGGTCATGGAACCCTGAGAAGGCTTGCTGAAGAGCCTGATTTATATGACAACCTCAATAATGTATCAAAACAACTATCCTCGCTCCTGGAGAAGATAGAAGCAGGCAAAGGAGTAGCCGGTAAACTGATCACAGACGAAAAATTGGCTGATGATCTGAAGGATACTATTGTAGAGCTAAGGGATTTGACAAAAGATATGAAAGAAAACCCAAAGAAATATTTCAAATTCAGCCTCTTCTGATCAGCAATTAGATGAATCCCTGGCTCTCTGAGAAGAAAGTTATGAAGAGTTTTCTGAGAATATTTAATCTGGAAATGTCATTCTGGCTTGTCCAGAATCCTGGTTTATTCTTGTCATTCCAGCTTGTCTGGAATCTTTCTTCAGAAGGATTGCGGACAAGCCGCAATGACCCGACAAGCGGGAATGACAGCCGGATAAGCCAAAGGCTGATGACGGTTTGCCTGGATGATTAGATATCTGATCCATATTTTTCAGCTCATTCTCGTTATCTTCTTTTCTAATCAAAGTTTTGCAGAAGATGCTTCAAAAATACTCACCATCTCTGAGGGGCTCAGACTTGTAACAGACAATAACCGTCTTATCAAGATCGCTTCTCTTAATAAGAATATTGCCTTTTCAGATATTTTAATTGCTAGAGCAAAGCTCCTGCCCAGTATCAATGCCTCTCTCAGGCAGACCTATTTAACCCACCAGATAGGAGCGATTTTCGGTCAAGACAAGGTATTCATATCCCAGAAGGAATATCTTTTTTATGGAATAAATCTTTATCAAACTATATATGACTTTGGAGCAAACATATCCCGCTATGAAGCATCAAAAACCTTTCTTGATGTTACCAATCTTGATATTGCGAGGATACGAAACCTTGTTGCCCTCGATTTTATCAACACCTATTTTGATCTCCTCGAGACAGAAAAGATGATGGAGGTAGCAGAGAAAGAAGTGGAAAGATTTGAATCACATCTCAAGGTCGCACAAAGTCTTTATGCAGAAGGTACCATAACAAAAAATGGCCTGCTTCAGGCTGAGGTAATGCTCTCTGATGCAAAACAGAGGCTCCTGACAATGAAAAACAGGAAAGCTATAGATATTTCCCGGATTAATACAATTCTTGCCAGACCAATAAATGAAGACCTCCAGGTTGTTGATGTTCCAATGGATATTTCACAAGGTGTTGAACTCGAAAAGGCATGGGAGATGGCTGAAAAACAGAGGAGAGAGGTCAAGATTATTGATCATGAATTAAAGATTATTGACCTTGAAGAAAAGGCTGCAAAATCTGAATACTATCCAAAGCTCTTTGCCCAGGGAGGATATAATTTTACTGAGAACCGCTATCAGTTTCCTGAGGGAAACTGGTCTGTGATTCTTGGAATCGACCTAAATCTCTTCAGCGGAGGAAGCACAAAGGCTGAGGTATCGAAAGTGCTGCACAGGCGAGAGCAACTCCTTGAGGAGAAGAGGAAACTCATGGATGATATAAAACTCGAGGTTGAAAAGAGCTATCTCGATCTGAAAAATGCCCTGGAAAAGATCCTCGTTACAAAAGGGGCTGCGAATCAGGCAGAAGAAAATTTGAGAATTAACAAGATTAAATATGAAGAAGGCATCGGCACTTCAACGGATGTGATTGATGCAATCACACTCCTCACCCTGGCAGAGACAAACTATTGCAGGGCACTGTATGAACTTAGACGTGCCCAGGCTGAACTCCGGTATGCAACAGGTTCAGATCTGGTTTCGGTTTATGCAAGTCAGTAGGGTATTATGGAAGAGATAAAGAAAGAGGATTCAGGAGGATCGGAAAACATAAGGAATAAGAGAAGGAAAAAAATTGCCCTCGTAATTCTTGTTTCCCTTATCCTGATAGGAGCAGTCTCCATGTTTTTTTATCTCAGGTATAAGGCCACACATATTTCAACAGACGCTGCATTTGTAGAGGGCCCCATTCATACAATCGCATCAAAGGTTCCAGGAACGGTAAAAAGCATCTCTGTGAGGGATAACCAGTTTGTAAAGATAGGAGACCTCCTCCTTGAAATAGACCCTGTTGATTATGATGTAAAGGTAAAAGAGGCTTCTTCAAAACTCAGTGCAGAAAGGTCGAAACTTAATGAAATTGAAGCAAAGATCGAGACATCAAAAAAACAGCTTTCAGAGTTCCAGAGGAATATAGAAGTCGAAAGGGCAAATCTTGAGCTTCAAGAGGCAAACCTCAAGCAGGCTGATATTGATTTGAAAAGGGCAGAAAATCTCTATAAGAAAGATGCCATACCTAAAGAACGATATGAAAGAACAAGAACGGATTATGAAGTTGCTGTTGCGCGGGTAAAGGCTGCATCCGAACAATTGCAGCATGCCAAAATAGCTGTCGAAACCCAGAAAGCAATTATAAAGCAGTCAGAGGCAGCAAAACCATCTCAGCTTTCTATAGCAAATGAGAGAGAGGCTGCACTTAGGGCTGAAGAGCTCAATTTTGAATATACAAAAATCCGTGCACCATCAGATGGCTACGTTACAAAAAAATCTGTTGAGACCGGAAACCAGATTGAAGCTGGCCAACCATTGATGGCAATTGTTCCTCTTGATAATATCTGGATAATTGCAAACTATAAGGAAACCCAGCTTGAAAAGGTAAGACCCGGACAGAAGGTAAAAATAAAGGTTGATACATATCCTGGAAAGGTTTTCAGAGGAAAAGTAGATAGCATAATGGCTGGCACAGGTTCTGTATTCTCTCTCTTCCCTCCAGAAAATGCTACAGGGAGTTATGTAAAGGTTGTGCAGAGAATACCTGTAAAGATATTGCTTGATGAGGACACAGACCCAGAGCACATATTACGCATAGGAATGTCAATTGTACCAACGATAATAGTGGAGGAATAAAGGGTTCACCCTTGAATCCTCGAACCCTTAGCTATCATGAATAAATGGCTCATCACAGTTACAGTAATGCTCCCTACCCTCATAGAAATAATGGATATGACTGCTGTGAATGTTGCTCTCGGTCATATCCGTGGAAGCCTCTCAGCAGGCATTGATGAATCCACATGGGCAATAACATCTTACCTTATATCAAATGCCGTAATAATTCCCCTTTCTGGATGGCTGAGCAGGTTTTTTGGAAGAAAAAAATATCTCATCACTTCTATAGCACTATTTACTGTCAGTTCTTTTTTATGCGGGTCAGCATGGAGCCTCAATAGCCTCATCTTCTTCAGGGTTTTGCAAGGAATAGGCGGAGGTGCCCTTCAGCCCATATCCCAGGCAATACTCTTCGAAACATTTCCACCTCAGCAGCGGGGTATGGCAATGGCAATCTTTGGGATTGGAATAATGTTCGGACCCATTATGGGACCTCTTCTTGGAGGTTTGATTACCGACAACTGGTCATGGCACTGGGTATTTTTCATAAACATTCCTATTGGTATTGTTTCAATATTAATGACCTCCCTTTTCATATCTGATCCGCCATATATGAAGCGCATGAAGATGAAGATTGACTATTGGGGACTTGTATTCCTTACTGTTGGTGTTGGATGTCTTCAGATAGTCCTTGATAAAGGTCAACGAGAAGAATGGTTTTCATCGAGCTTCATTGTATGGCTTAGCATCATATCGGCAGTCTCCCTGATATTTTTTGTGATAAGGGAATTTTTTGCAGAGCAGCCCGTCGTGAATCTCAAGACCTTTAAGGACCTCTCGTTCAGCACAGGCTGTGTGGTAATGTTCATTACCTTTTTCAATCTCTTTGGCAGTATTGTTCTTCAGCCCATCTATGTTCAGACACTCATGGGATATACAGCAACCCTCGCAGGATTAGTCCTCACACCTGGAGGTGTTGCCTCTATGCTCACAATGCCAATTGTTGGAAAACTTATAACAAAGATAAACCCTAAAGGTATTCTAATCACGGGCATCATCATTTGTGCCTATGCAACTCACCTCATGTCAAAATTCAACCTCTTTGCAGATTTTTACTCTATCGCATTACCACGGATGATTCTCGGCATAGGCATGGGTTTGACAGTCATACCCTTATTCACCCTTGCCTTTTCAACGATAAAGAAAGAAGACATGGCAAATGCAACAGCACTTTATAATTTCCTGAGAAACCTTGGCGGGAGCTTTGGTGTTGCCTTTGTAACCACAATGATTTCAAGGCGCGCACAATTCCACCAGGCCCATCTCATTGAGAATCTAACTCCCTTTGATGCCCCATATCAGATTGCCACACAGCAAAGTGCACGGATACTGGAGTTCAGGGGATTCGAGAGTTTCCTGTCCCAATATGGAGGTCTCAATGCAGTTTATAAAGAACTCATCAGGCAGGCATCAATGCTCTCCTTTAACGATACTTTTCATCTAACAAGCATTATTTTGATATCCATCCTTCCCTTTGCCTTCCTTATGAAGAGGTCAAAAGAATTAACCCCTGAAAAACGCTCTTAACCCCACCCTACCTCCCCTTAGTAAGGGGAGGATTAAGGAGGGGTAAGTTTTAGTGATGTCAAAAGGAATGGGCTTGTTTCGAGTTACTCGAAACAAGCCCATCAATAAGTTGTATCTTGATCTATCCCACAAAGTGAGGGAATTTCACCAGAGGCCGAACCAGTTTCTTTATAGCCGCAATCCTTGTTATTCCCGTGTCGTTTTCGGCTGCAAACTTCCAATATTTTTGCGGTTCATCAATCACAAGAAAGATAGTACGATGGATTTCTGCATTGAGGAGCTGTGCCTTTGGATAAGTAGCATTAAGCTCTTTCAATCTCTTACGTGCCATATCAAGCATCTTATCTCTGTCACCAAAGTTCATAGCCCCTGTAGGACATGTCTTAACACAGGCTGGTAATAGTCCTTCCTTAATCCTGTCAATGCACATAGTGCACTTTGCCATTCCACTTGTTTTCTCGTTCCACCGCGGAATATTCCAAGGACAAGACTCTCTTATAGCCTTTGCATCTGCTGCTTTTACCTTCACCTTCGGATCATAAACCACAGCACCTGTTTCTCCATCCCTGGTGATAGCCTTAGAACCTAAGGACTGGGCTGTGTACATGCAAGGTGGCTCAAGGCAGTGTCTGCACTGATCAGGGAAGAAATACCACTTAGGTTTTCCGTTATCTTCTAACTCGCTAAACCTTACTAACTTAAAGGTGAAAAAGGAGAGGTCTTCTGGATTCTGGTAGCTTCCACTCTGTAAGGTTTTAGTCCCCGGATTCCTGTTCCACTGCTTGCATGCTACCTGACATCCCCGACAGGCCGTGCATTTGGTTGTATCTATAAAAAAGGATTTATCTGCCATTATTTATCACCTCCTTAAGCCTTTTTTTTGTAAACATTTGCCATGAATGCCTTTGATTCCGGTATCATGGTATTAGCATCTCCGACCGTTGGCGTCAGTAAGTTGGCACTATCACCGCCATCCTTGGGATGGAGCCAGCCATAATGATAGGGAAGTCCTATCATGTGTACTGTCTGACCTGCGATGACAAAGGGTTTTAACCGGAGCGTAACAATAGCAACGGCATCAACCTTTCCCCTCTCGGTTTGCACGACCACCTTGTCCCCGTTTTTGATTTCTCTTACTTCTGCTAACTCTTTGCTCATCTCACAGAAAAGTTGGGGTTGTGCTTCGATGAGCCATGGAAGCCACCTTGTTAGAACACCTGTCTGCCAATGCTCCGTAACCCTATAGGTTGTACATACAAAAGGATATCTCGGGTCGCACGTGGCGAATGTATCGGGCCCTCCCTTAAATATTTTTATAGCAGGGTTAATTCTTTGGCCGGACATCAGATTCTTCTCTATCGGGCATTCGAGGGGTTCATAGTGTTCAGGGAACGGCCCATCTTCTAACCCCGGGCCAAAGATTGATGAAACACCATCTGGCTTCATGATAAATGGATAGACACCTTGAGTACCCATGGGAGGTGCAGGACCATCAGGAATATCGCCGACCCATTTCTTATTATCAGCATCCCATTTAAGTATAGCCCTCTTAGGATTACGAGGATTTCCATCCAGATCAACTGAGGCACGATTGTAAATAATCCTTCGGTTGACTGGCCATGCCCAAGCCCACTCAGGATAGAGACCCAGACCGGTCGGGTCTGTTTTTTTCCTGCGAGCAGCCATGTTTCCTGCTTCTGTATAGCTGGCAGAGTAAACCCAGTTACCACAGGATGTTCGACCATCATCCAGCAAGAATACAAAGCTTGGTACGAGAGTGCCTTTCTTGTAAGCCTTTTTGTCTACAGGGTGCTCAGGGATATCCTCGAGGAAGTAGCCGTTTATCTCTTTTGCAACCTTATGAATATCGAATTTCCCGTTTGTTTCATAATCCCACTTGAGATTTAGAATTGGTT
>Ga0315281_10005279_pt1 | contig 18531 bp, 13 predicted proteins | sample YL17G07_0_MG_FD_204540 | JGI IMG/M metagenome (GOLD analysis project Ga0315281, IMG submission 204540) | Sediment microbial communities from Yellowstone Lake, YNP, Wyoming, USA - YL17G07_0 | ecosystem: Environmental > Aquatic > Freshwater > Lake > Sediment | place: USA: Wyoming | collected...
AGGGCATTCGCTTCCTCTTTGAGGCCGGCGCCCATGGCGCGCAACATCCGCTCCGTGTGGTCGCGGGAGCGCGCAGGCTCCTCGAAGACCGTCTCGCCTTCCACCTGGAGGCCGGCCAGCAATAGCGTCGACTTCACCTGGGCGCTGGCGACGGGCGATCGGTAGCGTATGCCGCGAAGCCGCCCTCCGAGGACGACCAGCGGCGCCAGCGTGTCGTGGCCGCGTCCGAAGACCTGCGCGCCCATCTGGCGCAGGGGCTCGATGACACGCGCCATAGGCCGGGAGCGAAGCGATTCGTCGCCGGTGAGTATAGAGAGGAAAGGACGTCCGGCGAGGAGACCGGCGAGGAGCCGCATCGTCGTGCCGGAGTTGCGGGCGTCGAGGATGTCGGCGCTCTCGCTCAGGCCGGCAAGGCCGCGACCGGTTATCGTGAGGTCGCTGCTTGCGTCGCCATTCTCGCGCAGCGACCAGGAGACGCCGAGCGCGCGCAGGCAGGCGAGCGTGGACAGGCAGTCCTCCGCGGCAAGGAAGTTCTCGACGACAGCCGTGCCCGAGGTGATAGCGTTGAGGATGGCGGCTCGATGGGAGATCGACTTGTCGGGAGGTACCGCTATTGAGCCGCTGATGCGGCGCGGCGAAGAAATCCTTTTCTCCATGCCATCATCGCTCTCTCGTAGGGCGGTGTCTTGACCTCTGAGGGCGCCCGGGCGGCGGCTCCTGGCTCTCGATGGCTTTCATCGCCTCGCGGGTGCGGGACGCAGCCCAGTGCCCCATCAGTAGATCGCTGAGGCTGACGCCCGCCTCCGCGGGCCGCTCCGGTCGCCTCGGTCTGGCGCCGCCGGCCAGGAACGCGTCGCGTTCCAGCTTGACGCGGGCGAATGCCTTGAACAGCGCTTCATCGTCCTCGCCCCGGATGAGGTCGCGGTACCTCCTCAGCTCCACGACAATACGGTCGAGCCAGTGGATGATGTTCTCCGCGTTGGTATGGCAGATGTCCTCGCTCATCTCGGGACTGCCGGAGGCGAGGCGCGTGATGTCGCGGAAGCCGCTGGACGCTAATTGCGCCATCTCCGGCCAGGCGGCGCTGTCCCGCGCCAGCGAGAAGAGCGCCGTCGATACGACGAGCGGCAGGTGGCTGATGGCGGCGACGTAGCTATCGTGCTCTTCGGCGTCCATGAACACGGGCGTCGCGCCAACCAGGTCCGCGAGCCCCACGACGGTGTTAATGGCCGTCTCCTTCGCGCCGACAGAAGGCACGACGCAGTAGGGGTTGCCCTCGAAGAGCGCGGCATCCGCGACGTCGATGCCGGTCTGCTCCTTCCCGGCCATCGGGTGCCCGCCGACGAAATTGACGTGATGCGGCAGAAGCTCATCCGCCCAGCGCATGACCTGCGCCTTCGTGCTCGCTGCGTCCGTGACGACACAGCCCTCGGAGAGCGCGGGAGCAATCTCCTCCATCACGTCGGGGATGACCGCGATAGGCGTGGCGATGATGACGACGGCGGCGTCGCGCACGGCATCCGCGGCATCCGACGCGGCGCGGTCTATGGCGCCCATCTTTCGCGCCTTGTCGCGCGTCTGGCGGCTGCGGGCGAAGCCGGTCAGCTCGACGTCGCGGAGGCGTGACCGTTTCAGGGCAAGGCCCAGAGAGCCGCCGATGAGACCCAGGCCGATGATAGCTATCCTTGCCAACTCGCCCTCGCTCAGTTAGTGGGAGTCTAGCACGATTCGTCGGCGGCACGCAGCAGCGCCTGGCGGGGGTCGGCGTCGCCGTCCGGCGACTCGTGGCAGCGGACCAGGTGCACGACCTCGTCGGAGGCGCCGGCCGCTCGCACGAGCGATGCGCCGCGCTCCGCGTGATCGGCAATCGCTGCCAGGGCGCCGCGCCATGAGCCGTCGCCGGAAGCGAGCTTCCGCAGCAGCCGCGGCGAGGCAGCCCGAATGAGCACGTAGGCGACGCGGTGCCAGAGCCTCACGCTCCCCTTGCCCACGTCGTGCAGGAGGGCCGCCGACAGCAGGTCGCGGTCCGTCTGACCTTGCCTGAGCAGCGCGTGCAGCACGTCCAGCGAATGTCGCTGGTCGCGCGCGGTCATCGAGAAGAAGAGGCGGCGCTGGTCTTCGTTGAGTAGTCGCGCCACCTCGGCACGTTCGTCGTCGTCGATGGATGCGCCGACGGAGCGGAAGAACTGGCGGGAGCGGTAGAGACTCCTAGCCAAAAACGCCACCGCTCACCCCCGTAAATGCGCCGGCAAGGCGGTTGATGGCCGGGGACATGACCTGGAGGATTCCTACCGAACCGCCCGACATAAGGGGCAGCAGGAAAAGGAGCAGCAGTATTGCCATGCCGTATTGCTCCAGACTGGCTACAGCCTCCGAGAGGTCGTGCGGCAGGATGCCGACGGCGATCCGGAAGCCGTCGAGTGGAGCTACCGGTATCAGATTGAAGATGGCCAGCACGATGTTGAAGATGACGGTGGCGCTCAGGAAGAGCCCCAGATAGTCGGAGGCGCCCCAGTAGGAAGCGCTGTTGTAGACGACGAACGGCGTGTGCCAGGGTAGTATGCCCGCATGTATCGGCAGGCCCGCCACGCCGGCAATCACCAGGTTCGACAGCGGCCCGGCGACAGCGACGAGCGCCATCCCCGTCTTCGGGCCGGTGCTCAGGCGGTACGGGTTGACGGGCGCCGGTTTGCCGAAGCCGAAGCCTACGAGGAACAGAAGGACGGTCCCGATCGGGTCGAGGTGTGCCTTGGGGTTCAGCGTCAGACGTCCCAGGTTCTTTGCTGTGCGGTCGCCGAGAAGATAGGCGACTAGGCAGTGGCTGAACTCGTGGATGGTGATGCCGATCAGCAACGCCCCCACGACGGAGCCGAAGAATACGAGGAAAAGCGTCAGACTGACCCGTAGAAGGTCGGCGTAAGCGAAGATCAACGTTTCATCCTTAGTTTTCTATCGCAAACATTATAGCATGCCGCCTGAAGGCGAATCTTGGCGTCGATTCTGTCAGTCCGAATCCTGATTGACCCCGATGTCGCCACGACTCAAACTTGTATAGATGTGGGCGCTGATCGGGCTCGTCGCGGTCGTGGCCGGCGTTGTGCTGCTGGTGGTCTGGCACGCACGCAACTTCGCCTATCGCTGCCGTCGCTGCGGCAACGAGTTCGCGGTTTCGACGACGCTCGACTTCGTTGGCCCGCATGGCCTGTGGCTCGACGGCGGCTGGAAGCTGCTGCGCTGTCCGAGATGCCATCGCTGGACACGGGCGCGCGTGATAGGGCGGCGCAAGATGGGAAGCGAGGCAGGAGCGAGGGAAGAGGGATGAGGGATGAGGGATGAGGGATGAGGGATGAGGGATGAGGGATGAGGGATGAGGGATGAGGGTCACGCTGACGTGTCGACGGCGAGCGTCTGGCGCAGTCCCGCTGGCCTTTTGAAGCCGGTTCTCCGGTGGCAGCGTCAGGACGCGTTGAAGACAAACGCATCGGCAGCGAAGTTTTTCGCCTTGACAGCTCCTTCACGGCCTTGCTAGACTCGGCCGACAAATACAGACCCGGGAGATGTAGACAACGACCGGCGGAATAGAGAACGCACTCCTCGACTTTATACGCGGCACCTACGACGTCATATCCTGGCCGGGCGTCGCGGTGCTGATGGCAATTGAAAGCGCCTGCATCCCTCTCCCCAGCGAGATCATCATGCCCCTCGCCGGCTGGATGCTGGTCAAGGACCATGGACTTGGTATACCTTGGCTCTTCGTCGCCGCATTCGTCGGCGCCGTGGGCAACCTGGGCGGCTCCCTGCTCGCCTACTACATCGGCGCCCGCGGAGGGCGGCCCCTCGTCAATCGCTACGGCCGCTTCGTCCTCATGTCGCCGCACGACCTCGACATAGCCGAGAGATGGTTTACAAAGTACGGTACCTGGGCTATATTCTTCTCGCGTGTGCTGCCCGTCGTGCGGACGTTCATCAGTCTGCCGGCGGGGCTCGCGCGGATGAACGTATGGCGGTTTAGCCTGTATACGTTCGCCGGGTCCCTTCCCTGGTCGCTGGGACTGGCCTGGGCCGGCTACATCCTGGGGGAGCACTGGGAGAGGATCCGGAACTGGATGCGACCGGCGGACGTGCCGATTCTCATAGTGGTGGCGGTGCTGATAGGCTGGTATGTCTACCGGCACGTCAAGAGGTACCGGCAGAAACCGGAAGCATCGAAGCCTGAAGCGTAAACGAGGGTCGGAAGGCACGGGGGCCCGCGCGACAAATCCGAAACGCTCAGCGGGTCCGGCCTGGAAACGCAAAGTCAGGGATATGATCTTGACCCGAGGCGCTGTTCGCGTTCTGCGACGGGCCGGCAAGGCGGCCGGCGTCGTCGTTGTCGTGGGCGCGCTCGCAGTCGGAGTCTGGTCCGGCGTCGGTGCCCTCCGGGGCGGCGGAAACGACGCCGCGAAAGCCGGCGGCTCTCCCCTTCTGATCTATAGCGAGTTCGGCCGCACCACCGACACAATCTGGGCCGCTCAGGCCGACGCGCCATCCCGTCGCAGTCGACTGGCCGCCATCGACCACGCGCCTGAGTACGGCATCGTCGCCAGCCTCTCGCCGGACGGCAACCACATCGCGTACACGGTCCTGCCCACAAACGGCACCGCAGCCATCGACGCGCCGGCCGAAGTGTGGCTGATGGACCGCGACGGTCGCAATCGCAGGCGGCTGGCTGCCAATGCGGACCTGCCGGTGGCGCCCGTGTGGTCGCCGGACGGCTCGGCCATCGTCTTCCGGCGCAGCGACAACGGCGATTCCGGCGGACGCTTCCAGCTCGTCCGGGTCACGACATTGGGCGTCGAGGCGACGCTCGTCAACACGGCGTCGGGCGTCATGCCAGTCGGATTCACCCCAGGCGGCTCTCTCTACTACGTCAGTCTCTCGACCGCCGGCACCGAGCTCGGCGTCGTCTACCCATCCGGCGGCGTAATGTCGAATGTCGCGCACCTGAGCGATGACTTCGCCCGCGACTGGCACCTCTCGCCGGACGGCACCCGGCTGGCTTACCTCGCCCCTCGACAAAATGGCGACACCGTCTCCTACGGTGCGGCCGTGCTCGACCTCAGCGCCGGCGCGACGAATCAGCTCAGGGCCGCGTCGGCTCCCAGCAGTCAGGGCGACGAGTTCAACCCGATCTGGCGACCCGACGGCACCGGAATCACGATCGGTCGGCTGACGTCGGGTGCCGCTGGAGGCGCGCCGGCGCTTCAGATGGCAGCGGCCGGCGCTACGACGGTGCAGTCACTGGCGGCGCCACCGCGCGGTTTTGACGTTCCGCTCGCCTGGTCGTCAGACGCAGGCTATCTGGCGGTGCGCTTCTTCGAAGGGATCTCGGTCACGAACCCGGGCCGTAGTTGGGTGACGGTCGTCGGTGCGGACGGTGAGCGACAGACAGTGTCGCCCAATAGCGATGTCGAAGTCATGGGATGGGCGGATAGCGGAGGATAGCGCGCGTAGTGAAGCGCTTTGCGCTCCTGGCACTCGTACTGGTCATAGGCTTATCAGCGGCATTGGGAGAGAAGGCGCCGCGGGCTGGCGCCTGTGCCTTCTCAGTCGTGCCGTACGCATATGAAGGCCCCAAAGACCGCTCCCTGAACTTGAAGGCGATGGACCTGGCGGCGTATAACATGATCGCGCCTGGGGACCCCTTCTTTGGACTGCCGCGCTTGGAGAAGGGACTGCGAGGGAACCGCAGCAGCGTCGAGCCGGTCATCCCGCCGATTCTCCTGAAGTCGATTAGCTGGATCGAAAGCGTCACTACCCAGACCTCGCGTGACGCTCCCTTCGGCGGCATTGGTCCCGCACTCATATCCTTCGATTGCGGCCACGGCGTGATGCAGGTGACGAGCGGCATGACGGTGCCGCTGGGTACGGACGGTCTGGCTACGCCGGAACAACTCCTCGTGGCGACGCACTACGCCTACAACATCGCCCGTGGCGCGGCCATTCTCGCCGACAAGTGGAACGCCGCGCCGGAGTACCGCCCGGTTGCGGGCACTGATACCGACTCAGATCCGAGGATCGTCGAGAACTGGTATTTCGCGGTCTGGAGCTATAACGGCTTCACCGGGCCCGGCGCCAAGCGCAGCAACCATCCGATGGACCCGGTATACGGCGCCTGGCCGCGCACCCCTTATAGCTGTGGCGCAGCTAACGACGGCTACGGGCACAATCGGGGCAGCTATCCATACCAGGAGCTTGTCTGGGGCTGCGCCACGCGGCCTCCAGTCGTCGACGGCAGACAGCTCTGGGCGCCGTTCGAGCTCAGTCTCCCTGACCTGAACGATGCCCGCTGGCGCAGCCCCCTCCAGCTCGCGAACTGGGTGTCGCCGTATAGCGGGATGGACTTGCCGACGCCGCTGCCGTCGCACGTCGACGGCACGCCAAAGCCGCCGACGTCGGTCCTGTACTCGATTCTTGGCCTGCCAAAGCTGGGGGTCTACCAAACGAACGTCTCGATAACTGTCAAAGACGACGGGACGGCGACGCCGCAGGTCGTCGAGATCGGGAACGCGGGTACGGGCGTGCTGGCCTGGGGCGCCACGACGACGTCGTCATGGCTGAGCTTGTCGCCGCCCGCTGGCGTGGCCATCGCCAACGACGTCTATTGCAGCGCTGGCGATCAGTGCGAGCGCGACGGCAAGCTGACATTGACGGTGAATCCCGGCGGATTGCGCGGCGGCAGCCAGCGCGCCACTGTGCGCGTCTATTCGCCGCAGACCAACGATACGCGGACGATAGCGGTGACTATCGCCTCGGTGGGGAAGACAGGCGTTCCGGGGATCGTCAGGAACTAGCGGCCGGTCGCGGCGTCCGCTGCGAAGGCGTCGCGCCAATAGCCCTGTGCTATACTCGATTTAGGGGTGAGGAGGAGAAATGTTTACTGAATTGATAGGCTCCGTCCGGCGGAATCACGCTCTGGAGCACGCGACGATATCTATCCTCATGGGGCGGCTCGGCCCTGACACGCGACTTGTCGGGCGGGCCACCGCCAGCGGGTTCTACATATACGGTAACGTCCCCAGCGAAGATGTCGAGGTATCGGCAGAGCAGGGCCTGAGCCGTCTTCAAGCAGGAGAGTCCGTGCTTGCGGTCTCTCCGCTGTGCGGCACGAATCTGGCTGTGGCGGGAGTGCTGGCCGGACTGGCATCGACGGTGAGCGCGGGGAATCGCAGTCGATGGGAAAGGCTGCCCGGCGTCCTGCTGGCGTCGATGCTGGCCGTGCTGGCGGCGCAACCGCTGGGTCGCTGGCTGCAAAAGTACGTCACGACAAGCCCTGACCTCCGCGACGTGGAAATTGTGGAAGTGCGCGGTAGCGAGCGTCGGCGGGGGAACTACTATAAGGTAGAGACCGCACGCCGATGAGGGGAGCGTCCCTGTAGCTCAGAGGAAAGAGCGGCTGCCTTCTAAGCAGCGGGTCGGGGGTTCGAATCCCTCCAGGGACGCCATTTAGCCCGTAACGTGCCGGCTGTCGCCGGCTGCCGTCCAGCGATATCCCCGCGACGCCCCTTAAGGTCAACCCCCGATCTGGCCGCTTGACAGCGCCCTCGCACGGACTATACTTGGTGCGCTGGCTTCTCGCGCCTGACTATCAAGTTTACTCATGCTGCCAACAGGGAGGTTCGGCCGCGTGCTGGTGTCGCCTCCGCCATTTCCGTCCCGAGCCGCCTCGGCCTAGCGGGAGGCTTCGTGAAAACCGACTGGAACTGGGACAAGCTTGATCCCCTCGAGCGGCGTGTCGCTGAGTTCCTGGTGCAGGGGAAGAGCAACGCGACCATCTGCACAGAGGTATTCCTGTCGAGGGCACGTGTTCAGGAGTGCATCAAGAGGATCTTGATCAAAACGGGAGCAGACAGCACCAGGGGCGCCATCGCTCTGCTGGTCCAGGAGCGGGAGACGCTGACTCTGTTGAGCGTGCTCGAGCAGGCCAGGGACGGCGTGGCGATCGTGCAGGACCGAGTCGTGACGTTCGCCAACAGGGCTCTGCAAGAGGTGCTGGGCTACGATGCCGAAGAGATCATCGGCATGCCATTTGTGGAGCTGGTGGCCGCGCGATCGAGGAACGCCGCTCTTAAGCAGCACGAGCTCAGGTTGAGAGGTGCACCATTTTCTACCCTCTACGTGATCGGCGCCCTGTGCAAGGGCGGGCGAGAGAAGGACGTAGTGGTGGCGAACGCAGGTCAGATCCTGTACAGGGGTGAGCCCGCCGTCCTGACAGCCGTAATTCCTCACGTAGCAGAGTAATAGGCACGGGATCAGCATCGTGCACAGCGCTGGGTTTGTGACTGAGAGCCTCCAACATTTGACCGGCACATCTGTATCGTCCTTTATCCTCCGACTTGAAAGTCCATTGACCGTTGACATCCGGTGCCCGTTAGTCTGTGGAGAGAATCACAGGTCGCCGCTGGCAACTTGGCTCGCTCATCCGGCCGCTGGATATTGGCGCAATCTGACGGCGATCCGGAGGTCAAGGGAGTAGGAAACGCCAGAGTGTTGGAAGCCACGATATGAAGAGCGACTGGAAATGGGACGCGTTTGACCCCCTCGAGCGGCGCGTCGCTGAGTTCCTGGTGCAGGGGAAGAGCAACGCGACCATCTGCACAGAGGTATTCCTGTCCAGGGCACGTGTTCAGGAGTGCATCAAGAGGATCTTGATCAAGACAGGAGCAGACAGCACTAGAGGGGCCATCGCTCTACTCGTTGAGGAAAGGGAAACTTTATCCCTGCTCCGCGTGCTGCAGCAAGCGACGGACGGCGTGGTAATCATTCAAGATCGACTTGTGAAGTTCGCCAACACGGCCCTGGAAAGGATCCACGGGTATGAACCCAACGGAATGGTGGGGATACCCCTGGTCGAACTGATGCCTCCGGGATCCAGGAACACCACGATCAAGCATTACGAACTGAGAATGCGGGGTGAACCAGCTCCCACAAGCTACGCGATCAGAATCCTCTGCAAGGGCGGGGAAGAAAAGGACGCAATGGTAGCCAGCGCGGGCCAGATCAGCTACTGCGGCAGGCCTGCCATCCTGGGGATTGTAGTCGAGCGCATGTGAGAGGAAGAAGCTCCGGCTCAGCATCCTGCAGACCGCTCCGGCTGTGACTGGTAGTCTCCAACATATGCCTCAGACATTTGTCTCATTCTTCATCTTCTGACTCGAAGGATATTGACATCCACTGCTTCCGGGTCTACGTTTGCGCTGGGTTCAGCGCTTGCGTTGGAATAGCGCGGGAGACGCCCCCGAGGGAGCAGGCCGGCAAGGATGCCGTCTGTTTCTTTAGTGATGGTGTCTCTACTGTGCAGCAGGCCTTGACCTGAACTCTCCCCGCCCTGGACAGCCGGTTGCTGTCTTGACCCCGCAGCAAGAGACATAGATGCGTAGTCCTGATGTATCTATGACGGGTGCGCCGTCAGATGCGATGGCTGCGCATCCACGACTTCGTCGCGCTCGATCCAAATGTGACGCGGTTGGCGCTTGAGTAGCGCCCGGCCCTCTTCTCCCTTTGTTCTGGGCTGGTCTTCGACAGGTTCCACAGAGGTCAATGTCGCTCGCGCAGCGACCGTACTCATGGGAGGGACAAAATGAGACGCAAGTTCGTGGTCCTGGGGTTGCTCTTTCTGTTCACCGCCTTTCTTGCCGGGACGTCGCGTGCTTTCGGCACTGCAGCTCCCAGCCCGAATATGAAGGCGCGCCGCCGGCCTCTGCCGAGAATCAGGAGAACCCGCCCGCTGTTCCTGATCGCCAGCGTGCTAGTGGCGCTGGCGGTGGGAACAATGCTTCTGTTCTCGCAAGGGGCCGGCGTGACGCGCGCCTCCACGACTGCCCTTACACCGCTGGCGGTCTCGCAGGATACCGGCGAGAAACCACAGTCGAAGGTCTGGCAGTACAACAGCACTTGGTGGGCAGTCATGCCGAACAGTTCCGGTACCTACCTGTGGAGACTAGAGGGGGACAACAGCTGGACGAGCGTCCTCAAGCTGTCGGATAGCACCAATGCTAGGGCGGACGCGAAGGCCGTCGGCGGCGTGACCCACATTCTGCTCCATGACAGCACCCCCGAACTGATATCAGTCCAGCACGTTCCTGCTGGCAACACCTACGAGTTGTGGCCTACCCGCACGACGGCGACATCGATCTCTCTGCCCGGCAGCGAGACGGCAACGATTGACATCGACTCCACGGGCCGCATGTGGTTGGCGACCGAGTCCGGCTCCAACGTCAACGTCTACTACAGCGACTCCCCCTTCTCTTCATTCGCCGGCCCAATCACCCTAGCCAACAACATCAATGACGATGACATAAGCGACGTCATCGCCATGCCCGGCAACAACATCGGCGTCCTCTGGTCGAACCAGACCACCCAGCGGTTTGGCTTCAAGGCCCATGTGGACGGCGCCGATCCCAGCACCTGGTCGGCCGACGAGGTGCCGGCGTCGCAATCGGCGCTGAGCGTGGGAGCGGGAATGGCCGACGACCACTTGAACGTGGCGGTCGCCTCGGACGGCACTTTGTACGCGGCTGTCAAGACGAGCTACGATACAGGCGGCTATCCGTACATGGCCCTCCTTGTCCGCCGTCCTGGCGGCACCTGGGACAATCTCTACGCGGTCGACACTTCGGGGGGTACCCGACCGATCGTTGTTCTGAACGAGGCCGCGGGAACGGTGCGTGTCATCTACACAGCCAGCGGCATCGTCTACAAGGAGTCGCCACTCTCATCCATCAGCTTCGGGTCTGCCCAGACGCTGATCTCAGGCGGCGTGAACAACGCGACCAGCACGAAGCAGAACTGGACGAACAGTCTGGTCGTGCTGGCCTTTGTTGACCTCCAAGCTGACGGCGTCCTGATAACCAACGACGTAACCCCCACCCCGCCCCCACCAACAGCGACGACGGATTCCTGCGGCGCGGATGGCCTCGTGGGCTACTGGAAGATGGACGAGGGCAGCGGCACGACACTGGTTGATGCCTCTGCTCCTGCCAACGACGGCACGATCTCCGGCAGCCCAACCTGGGTTGCCGGTCACGATGGCCAGGCCATCCAGTTCAACGGAAGCAGCCAATACGCCAACGTTTCCGACCACTCGTGCCTGGAGATAACGGGATCGCTGACCATCGCGGCCTGGATTGCCCCGAGCAGGCCGAAGACGACGCAGCGCATCGTCACGAAAGCAGTCATGAGCTCCGTCGGTGGCTACGAACTCTCGCTTTCTTCCACCGACCCAGGCAAGGTGTTCTTCCGTCTGAACCAGACGAGCTCGTCGGGCGGCTACCGGGTAGACTCCGTTACGCCATACCCAACAGACGGCACCTGGATTCACGCCGTGGCTACCTACGACATCGCGACGACGCAGCTGAAGATCTACATCAACGGCGTGCTGGAAACGACTGGGGCGGCGGGGCCAACGTCGATCATGTCAAGTACGCAGCCGGTGTTCGTCGGGCGTCAGAATGATAACGCGAACCCTTATTACTACTGGGGCAAGATGGACGAGGTGCGGATCTATAACCGCGCACTGAGCGCCGCAGAGGTCTCGGACCTGTACAACTACGTGACTCCGCCGACGAGCACGCCCACGTCTCCGCCCGTTGGCACTCCTACGGACACGCCGGCACCGTCGGCGACTCCGACTTCCACCGTGCCACCGTCAGCGACGCCCACGCCGTTCTGCGGCGCGGATGGGCTGGTGGCCCGCTACCAGATGGAGGAGAACGGCGGCACGACCATTCTCGATTCCTCGCCGCCCGCCAATGACGGGACGATCACCGGCACCTCGACGTGGGTCCCGGGTCAGGTGGGCTCTTATGCCCTGTCGCTGAACGGCTCGACGTACGCGACGGTAACGGATAACGACTGCCTTGATACTGGAACAGCGATAACGCTATCGGCGTGGGTCAAGCCGACCAACTCGGCTAACACCACGCAGTATCTGATAAAGAAGGCAACCATGAACGGTGGTGCCTCCGGTAACGGTTACGAATTATCGCTTTCTAGCGCAGGCAGGGTGTTCGTTCGATTCAACCAGGGGACAAGCAGTGACACCTATCGAATCAACTCGGCAACGTCCTATCCCCTGAACGGAAGCGCATGGATGCACGTAGCCGCTACCTATAACGGGACGACCATGCGCCTGTATGTAAACGGGGTAGAGGAGTGCCGCAACCCGACGGGCGACACGACGTGCTCCAACAAGGCAGGGCCAGCGTCCATAGACCCTAACGGGCTCGTGCTGGGCATCGGCGCCCAGGGCGACGGTGTCTCCAAGTTCCAGGGGATTATGGACGAGGCGCGGGTGTACAACCGCGCTTTGAGCGCCGCGGAGATCGCCGACCTAGCAGCGCTGCCGCCAACGCCTACGCCAACTGAAACGATCACGCCGACGCCGACTGAGACCTACACACCTACACCGACGGAGACTTACACGCCAACACCTACCGAGACGTTCACGCCGACGCCCACTGAGACGTTCACGCCGCTTCCAACGGATACACCGGTGCCCACGCCGACGGAGACGCCCACTGAGACGGCGGAGCCGACAGCGACACCCACGCCCACAGCCACGCCGTTCTGCGGGGAGGACGGGCTCATCGTCCACTACGCAATGGACGAGAACGGCGGCACGACGCTTGTGGATTCGACGACGCCGTCTAACGACGGGACCATCTACGGCGCTCCTTCGTGGGTCCCCGGCGTCCGCAACCTGGCCCTCTACTTCCACGGCGCGAGTGACTACCTGCGGGCACCCGACGACTACTGCCTGGATATCCAGTCTGCGTTGACCATCGCTCTCTGGGTGAGGCCGGAGCAACTAGCCACCCAAGATATGGTGAAGAAGGCAGTCAAAGACAGCGTCGACGGATACGAAATAACGCTCGCCACGGGGTCCGGTTCACCCAGCCCGAACAAGGTCTTCTTCCGCCTGAACGATGCGACATCCGGCAACACGTACCGTATCGCCTCGACGACAAACTACCCCACCGATGGCAACACCTGGATCCACGTCGCCGGCACGTACGACGGCGCGACGATGCGCATCTACTATAACGGTGTGCTTGAGAACTCGGTCGCCGGACCGGCCGCGATCCTCACCAACAACGAGCCTCTGCGAGTGGGCCAAAACGACTCCGGTCGCTTCTTCAGGGGGACTATGGATGACGTGCGTGTGTACAACCGCGCCCTGAGCGGCGACGAGATCGTCGAGCTGGCAGCGCTGCCGCCAACGCCTACGCCAACCGAAACGATCACGCCGACGCCGACTGAGACCTACATACCTACACCGACGGAGACTTACACGCCAACACCTACCGAGACGTTCACGCCGACGCCCACTGAGACGTTCACGCCGACACCTGCACCAACTGACACGCCGGTGCCGACACCCACGCCGACCGCAACACTTTGCCCGGGTGACGCCGATTGTGACGGCATCCTGGATACGGCTGACAACTGTCCTGCCGTCTACAATCCCGACCAGACCAACACGGACGCCAGGCCCATCGACAACGGGCCCGTCGTTACCGGCGACGACGTCACGGTTCCCAACGGCGATACCCTGGGCGACGTGTGCGACGCGGACGACGATAACGACTGGCTGAGCGACGCTGAAGAAGCGACACGCGGCACCAACCCGCTACTCGCTGACAGCGACGGCGACCGCGTGGTCGACGGCGCGGAAGTTGCGCTCGGCTCGAATCCGCTCAGCTCTGGCAGCAAGCCCACCTGCGTCGGAATTGTCGACGGAGACAGGGACTGCCTGCCGAACGACGTGGAAGCGATCTTCGGCTCCGATCCGAACAAGAAGGACACGGACGGCGACGGCATCGCTGACGGCACGGAGGTCAAGGGCTGGGGCACGTCCCCCGTCCAGCGGAACACAGATGCCGACCGCTGCGAAGACGATAAGGAGATCGCGGAGATCAACGGCGATGGGGTGGTGAACGCACTGGACGAGGCGCGGGTAGCGCAACGGGCGTTCAACGTCCAGGACGACGACCCGAGCGACGGCAACCCCGTTCCGGACTTCAACATGGTTGTAAGCCCGGCCTTTGACATTAACAAGGACGGGGTGATGAACGCTCTTGACGAGGCGCTCGTCGTCCTCAACTCGAACCTGGTGGAACCAGAGAACGAGTGTGACTGCCGGTAGAGGGACACAGTAAAACGAAGAAGGGGGCGGACTCAATGGTCCGCTTCCTTCGATTTGCAGGATGAGTCTGTCTGACCTTCGAGCGGGACAATAGCTGTCAGCCGCAACGGTGACGCCAATCCTTATCGCCGTCTGAGGCCCTTGACCTTCCAAACACTTCCGCTTAACCTGACATCCCCGCCCTTGGCTCGGGCAATACCTGGGGAGACTGTTGCCGCGCCCGCATGTTCGGTGAGCCGGAGTCAGCGAACGCCCGCAGAGCATGATCTCAGACTCAGACTTCGACCGAAGCTGTCGATTATCCATGGGGAGTTGTCTTTTCGTGACTGGGGGGTAGGTCGATGCGGTACAGGTCGTCGGTGGCGGGAGCAGCGGGAGTTGTCGCCGTCCTGGGGATTTCTTGGGCGGTGTTGGCGCATCTCGCCGGCGGGAACGGGAGCGGTGGGCCCGCGCCGGCTGACCAGGCTGCTGCGCCGGTCTGCGCCGATAGCGGGCTAGGAGACCGGTTGGGGATGGCAAATCCGGCGGCAACCTACTGCAAGGAGCTGGGCTACGACTATCGCATCACCCGGAACAACAAAGGAGAGGAAGGCATCTGTGTCTTCCCCGACGGCAAGGAATGCGAGGAGTGGAAGTTCCTGGCCGGCAAATGCGGCCAAGAGCGCTCCTACTGCGCCCGGCAAGGCCTAGACACCGTCACGAAGACCAACGGCAAGAACTCGCTCTCCCGAGAGTACGCTGAGTGCGTGTCCGGCGGCCAGGAGGTCGGCTCCGTCAGCGACCTGATGGGCTTGAGCCAGAAGGCCACCAGGGGCAGCATCCCGCTGACCGGCAGCGAGCCGCCTCAGGGCGAGACGCCCATCACCGGGGCGCCGCCGCCCTCATTCGACTGGCGCGACCAGGGCGGCGCGAACTGGATGACTTCCGTGAAGGACCAGGGCGGCTGCGGGTCCTGCTGGGCGTTCTCGACGGTCGGTGTCGTCGAAAGCGCGTATAACGTCCAAGGCGGCGACCCGGGCCTCGACCTCGACCTTTCTGAAGAGTACCTCGTCTCCGACTGCTACATGATGGGTCCTTATGGGAACTGCTGCGGTGGCTCATACGAAGATGCGCTCGAATTCGCCCGCGACTCCGGCATTCCCGACGAGGCTTGCATGCCATACGTCGATCAAACCAGTTGCAGCTGCGGATTGAACTGCGATTCGATCTGCACCTATCGCACGGGTAACGCCTGCAGCGACGCCACGTGCTCCGACAGGTGCTCCGACTGGGACAGCCGGTCCGTGACGATCGATGAAGTGGCGCCGGTGCCCGCTGGGCAGATGAAGCAATATGTGGTAAGCAAAGGCCCGCTTGCGGTCGCTATGGGCGTTGGCTCGCTTTACGGCGGCGGATTCGATGGACAGGGCGTCTACCGCTGCAGTAACGATACGGGCGCTAATCACGCCGTCATCGTCGTCGGCTACAGCGATGACGGCGGCTACTGGATCGTCAAGAATAGCTGGGGCGCAGGCTGGAACGGCGACGGATACTTCAAGGTTGGCTATGGCGAGTGCGCCATCGAGACTTGGCCCTTCTACGTCGATGCGCCCGCCACACCTGCCGCGACACCGACACCAACTGTCTGCCCGGGTGACACCGATTGTGACGGCATCCTGGATACGGCTGACAACTGCCCTTCCGTCTACAACCCGGACCAGACCAACACGGACGCCAGGCCCATCGACAACGGGTCGGTGGTTACCGGCGACGACGTCACCGTTCCCAACGGCGATACCCTGGGGGACGTGTGCGACGCGGACGACGACAACGATTGGCTTAGCGACGTCGATGAAGCGGCGCATGGCACAGACCCGCTTGTCGCTGACAGCGATGGCGACCGTGTGGTGGACGGCGCGGAAGTCATCCTCGGCTCGGACCCGCTAAACCCCGGCAGCAAGCCCCCCTGTGTCAGGAGCACGGACATGGATCGGGACTGCCTGCCGAACGACCTGGAATCGATCTTCGGCGCCGACCCGACCAAGAAGGATACGGACGGCGACGGCATCTCCGACGGCACGGAGGTCAAGGGCTGGGGCACGTCGCCGGCCCAGAAGAACACCGACGGCGACCGCTGTGACGACGACAAGGAGATCGTGGAGATCAACGGCGATGGGGTGGTGAATACCCTGGACGAGGCGCGCGTCGCGCAGCGGGCGTTCAACGTCCAGGACGACGACCCGAACGACGGCAATCTCGTGCCTGACTGGGACATGCAGGTGAGCCCGGCATTCGACGTCAACAAGGATGGGGTGATGAACGCCCTTGACGAGGTGCTCGTCGTCCTCAACTCGAACCTGGTTGAGCCGGCGGAAGAGTGTGACTGCCGGTGACAAACGGAAAACGGAGGCGGACTCAACGGTCCGCCCCCTTTCGATCGGCAGGATGCTTCCGTCCGCGCTTTACCCAGCCAGACCGCTGCTGGTAGATTCTAGATGACGCTCTAAAACGGAGGGAGCGTCTCGCGAAGGCAGGGCAGCGGCAATGGCATTTCCACGAACCCGCATCGGCGACGTATCGGTCTCGCGTCTCATCATCGGCACTAACTGGTTCCTCGGCTTCTCCCACACGAGCGCCGCGAAAGACAGGCAGATCAAGGCCATGATGACCGCGGACCGCATAGCCGACGTGATCGAAGTCTTCTTGAACGAGGGCGTCGACACGATCCTCGGCCTCAACCAGGTGCCCGCGCTCCACGATGGCATCCGGGAGGCAGAGCAGCGGGCCGGGCGCAAGTGCATCGTCATTTCCACGCCCGGCATCAACATCGGCGACGACGCCGCTTCGCGGGCGCAGGCCGAGGAAACGTTCGACAAGGAAGCCGAGCTGGGCACCGCCATCTGCATGCCGCATCAGTTCGTCACCGATCGCCTGGTGGACGTTCAGAACAGGCGCGTCCGGAACATGGACGTCTACTGCGGGATGATCAGAGAGCGTGGCATGCTCCCCGGCCTGTCGACGCACATGCCCGAGACCATCGTCTACGCGGACGAGACGGACCTGGACGTGGAGACGTATCTTTCGATCTATAATGCCGCCGGCTTCCTCATGCACCTGGAGATCGACTGGGTGCACCGTCTGATCTGGCGGGCAAAGCATCCCGTGATAACCATCAAACCGCTTGCCGCCGGCCGCCTCCTGCCCCTCGTCGGGCTCGCCTTCAACTGGTCGACGATACGTGACAGGGACATGGTGGCCGCCGGCACGTCGACACCGGACGAGGCGCGTGAGGTGATCGAGGTGTCGCGGGCGGTGCTCGAGCGCCGCGCCGTCGACGTGCAACTCCAGGAGACGCGGAGCAAGCAAACGGTAAAGCCCTGACGGCGTCGCGGGCGGCCAGGAGATGAGCGGCAATCAAGCACCGGTCCGGATCGGCATCGTCGGCTGCGGCGTGATTGCCGCGCCCTACGTACAGTCGCTGCGCCCATATCCCCAGCTAGAGCTAGCCGGCGTGGCCAGCCGCACGAAGGCCAGATGTGCTGCGTTCGCCGAAGAGCACGGCCTGCGCGCCTACGAATCAGTCGCCGCGCTCCTCGCCGACGACAGTATCGACCTCGTCCTCGACCTGTCGGCCCAGGACGCGCATGCACAGGTGGTCGCGAGCTGCCTGGACGCCGGCAAGCACGTCTACTGCGAGAAGCCGCTGTCCCTGCACTATGCTCAGGCGGAGCGCCTGGTGGCGCGCGCCCGGAGTGCCGGGCTGCGTCTGGGATCGGCGCCTTCGACGTTTTTGGGCGAGGCACAGCAGACAGCGGCGAGGGTTATTCGCGAAGGGCGCCTGGGCAACGTGCGCCTGGTATACGCGGAGATAAACCACGGCCGCGTCGAGTCGTGGCATCCGAATCCGTCGCCGTTCTACGCCTGCGGGCCCGTCTTCGACATGGGGCCGTACCCGCTCACGCTCCTGACCAGCATCTTCGGGCCGGTCACGCGCGTGCAGGCCTGGCAGCGGTTCCTCCTGCCCGAGCGCGTCGCAAAGGACGGCACTACGTTTCAGTTGCAGAAGCCGGACTTCACGGTCGCACTCATCGAGTTCCCCGACGGCCCGCTGGCACGCTTGACGGTCAACTACTACGTGGACTGGTGGAAGAAGGAAGGCGAGCTGGTGGAATTTCACGGCGACCGCGGTTCTCTGTGCCTGGCGCATGTGTCGGTCTTCAACGCCGGCCTCGAGTATGCCGATTATGGCAAGCCCTACGAAGCGGTCGCGCCCGTCAGGGAGCCGGTCCAGGGCATCGAATGGGGACGCGGCGTAGTCGACATGGCGGATGCGCTGCTGGAGGGCCGGCCGCACCGTGCGACCGGCG
>Ga0315281_10005280_pt1 | contig 18531 bp, 18 predicted proteins | sample YL17G07_0_MG_FD_204540 | JGI IMG/M metagenome (GOLD analysis project Ga0315281, IMG submission 204540) | Sediment microbial communities from Yellowstone Lake, YNP, Wyoming, USA - YL17G07_0 | ecosystem: Environmental > Aquatic > Freshwater > Lake > Sediment | place: USA: Wyoming | collected...
CTTGCCGACGAGCACCGCAAGCTGGCGCTCAACCTGCTCGAAGGCATCGCGCGCGTGCTTGCGATACGGCTGCGTTACGCGAATGCCGAGTTGGAGGCGATGTAGAAACCGGAGAGCAGCCGGTGCAGCCAGCCAGGGGCCGCCGGTTTCCGGGGGACAGTCTGCGGGTCAACGCCCGCGCATGAACAGTTTGTCGAGGTCGATCAGGCTCAGCTGATGCCAGGTCGGCCGGCCATGGTTGCACTGTCCCGAGCGCTCGGTCTCCTCCATTTCGCGCAGCAGGGCATTCATTTCCGTGAGCGTGAGGCTGCGGTTGGCGCGCACCGCCGCATGGCAGGCCATGGTCCCAAGCAACTCGTTGCGGCGCTCGGTGAGAACGCGCGTCGCGCCGAATTCGGCGATCTCCGCGAGAACCGAACGCGCCAAGTCCCTTGCCTCGCCCGCCGCGAGCAGAGACGGCAGCGCGCGCACCGCGAGGGCGGCGGGCGAGAGCACTGCGATGTCGAAGCCGAGTTCCGCGAGAGTGTCCCGGTTTTCCTCCGTGGTCGCCACTTCGAGGCGGGTCGCAGCGAACGTCACCGGGATCAGCAGCGCCTGGGTTGCGATGCGGTGGGCGTCGAGGCCGTCCTTGAGCTTTTCGTAAACGATGCGTTCATGTGCCGCATGCATGTCGACGAGCACCAGGCCGGTCGCGTTCTGCGCCAGGATGTAGACGCCGTGCAATTGCGCCAGCGCAAAACCCAGCGGCGGCGCGTCGGCACCGCGCATCGTGCCCGCCTCCCCGGCCGACCCTGGATCCGGGTCCGACGCCGCCTGCGGCGTGTCCCATGCATTGGGCGCGGTCTGCGCGGCGAACATCGCATAATACGCAGCCTGCGGTTGCGCAATGCCGAGGCTTCCCTGCAACGCGGGCCGGCCATCGTCACGATATGAGGGGCGCACGCCGATCATCGCCGCCGCCGAAGTTCCGGCAATGCCGGCCGCGCCGGCGTTTGCGGCCAGCGTGCGGGCGAGCGCGTGGTAGACAAATTGGTGCACCGCCCGTGAATCGCGAAACCGCACTTCGATCTTGCTCGGATGCACGTTGACGTCGACACCGCGCGGATCGATCTCGAGGAGCAGCGCGTAAGCCGGGTGGCGGCTGCCGTGCAGGATGTCCGCATAGGCCTCGCGCGCCGCGTGCGCGAGCAGCTTGTCACGAACGAAACGGCCGTTGACAAAAAAATACTGCGAATCGCGGCTGGCGCGCGAGAAGGCCGGCAGTGCGGCGAGCCCGGTCAGGCGCAACGTCCCCGCAACCGCATCGACCACCCGGCTTGCAGCGACGAACTCGTCGCCAAGCACGGCCGCAATGCGCGCCTGCTGCGTGCCGGCCGCGAGATGAATCTGGGTGCGGCCGTTGTGAACCAGCGTAAAGCCGACATCGGGCCGCGCCAGCGCGACGCGGCGCATCGCTTCCTCGGAGTGGCCAAATTCCGTGGCTTCGGTCTTGAGAAATTTCCGGCGCGCCGGCGTGTTGAAATAGAGGTCCTCGACGTCGACGCTGGTTCCCGGCGCCAGGGCGGCGGGTTCGGGGGCGGACACCACCGATCCTTCCGCGCGCACTTCGCTGCCGTGGCGTGCGTCATGCCTGCGAGAGCGCAGCGCGACCCTTGCGACGGAGGCAATGCTCGCGAGTGCCTCGCCGCGGAATCCCATGGTGGTGACTGCCTCCAGGTCCTCCAGCGAACCGATCTTGCTGGTGGCGTGGCGTGCGAGCGCGAGTCCGAGATCGTCCCGGGCGATTCCGCTGCCGTCGTCGGCGACGCGGATCAGCTTGACGCCGCCATGCACCAGGGTGACGTCGACGTGTCTGGCGTTCGCATCGAGGCTGTTCTCGAGCAGTTCCTTCACCACCGATGCCGGTCGCTCGACCACTTCGCCGGCGGCGATCTGGTTGACCAGGTGCTCGGGTAGAAGATGGATCGAGCTCATGCGCCGATTATACCCGGGGCAACGCGGCTCCTGGCGTGGCGATCCGCTACAATGCCGCCCACTCGCGCTGCGCCCATTCCGCCCGCCGGCTCGCCATCGAATTCATGGACCTTCTGCTTCAGTTTGCCGACCTGCTGATGCATCTCGATGCCCACCTCGCAGTGCTGGTGCGCGAGCATGGCGTCTGGGTGTACGCGATCCTGTTCGCGATCGTGTTTTGCGAGACCGGCCTGGTGGTGGCGCCATTCCTGCCGGGCGACTCGCTGCTGTTTGTCGCGGGCGCGCTGGCCGCGGCGGGCGACATGGACGCCACCGTGCTGGTGCTGTCGCTGATTGCGGCGGCGGTGTCCGGCAACACCGTCAACTACTGGATCGGGCGCTATTTCGGTCCGAAAGTGTTTCATTGGGAGGACTCGCGTTTTTTCAGCCGGGCCGCGCTCCTCAAGACGCATGCGTTCTACGAACGACACGGCGGCAAGACGATCGTCATCTCGCGCTTCCTGCCGATCATCCGCACCTTCGCTCCCTTTGTCGCCGGTATCGGTTCGATGCAACACCGCCGGTTTCAGTTCTTCAATATCTCCGGCGCCGTGTTGTGGGTGTTGTCGCTGGTCGTGGCCGGGCATTATTTCGGCAACCTGCCCTGGGTGCGGGACAATCTCACGCTGGTGATCCTGATCATTGTCGGCGTGTCGGCGCTGCCGGCGATGCTCGGCTACTGGCGGCACCGCAGGTCCGGCTGAATCACCGATCATCCCGGCGGCGCACAGGCGAATGCTTCGCCGCCCCCCGGCAGCCGTCGGAATGCCGCCCGGGAGATGAGTGGCGAACCACTGGATTTCGATCCGGGACCGGGCCAACCCGGTCTTGCGGCGGGACCCGCCCGGTGCGACCTTACCTGCGATAGCCGAACAGCACTGCCCACGCGGCGAGCCCGATGAACGCGGCCAGGGCCAGTTCCGGGATGCTGAAACCGAGCAGCGTCCAGTCGACGACGCCGCATTCCCCCGAGCCGCGCAGAACCTTGCGCAAGGCGTCGAACGGGCCGAAGTTGTCGAACAGGTACTCGAGGCCTGGGCCGCACGCGGGGCGCTGGTCGGCCGGCGTGTGCTGCAACCAGACGTGGCGGATCGAGACTGACATTCCGGACAGGGAAAACACCGCGATCAATGTGCCGTAGATGCGCGCGCCGAGCGGTGCGGGATTGTGGATTGCCGCCGCCAGAAACCCCAGGCCTGCCGCCAGAAACGCGACGCGCTGCATGATGCACAACGGGCAGGGCTGGATGCCCTGCGCGTACTGCAGGTAATAGCCGAAGCCGAGCAGTCCCGCGCAGGCAAGAAAACCTGCAAGATTGCCGATGCGGCGCGGCGGCAGAAAGCGGGTCATCGAAGGCATTTTCCCGGACCAGGGCAAAAATTCGTTGATTTGGGTGCCGCAGCTCCATGCTGCCCAACCGTGATTCTAGACAAGTTTGCGGACGCGCAACAGATTTATCATTCCCGGGCGAGCTGCCGGCCGCGAGCTGCCGGCCGAAAGCGCAGCGGACCGGGTGCCGGGCTCCACGACCGGTATAATCCGGTTCTTTGACAGCCTGTTTTGCATTCGTTCGCAGGTATTTCCGGGTTCGAAGCGGGCGCCAAAGATGTTCGCGCAATGAAATCCATCGTCATTCTCATCTCCGGCCGCGGCAGCAACATGCGGGCGATTGTCGAAGCGGGCCTGCCGGCAAGGGTCGCGGCCGTCGTCAGCAACCGCGCCGACGCCTTGGGGCTCGATTTCGCGCGGAGCCGGGGTATCCGGACCGAAGTTGTCGAGCACGGCGGGTATGCATCCCGCGAGGCTTTCGACGCGGCGCTCGCCGCGGTGATCGATGCGCATGCGCCGGACCTGGTGGTGCTCGCGGGTTTCATGCGGATTCTGGGGCCGCAGTTCGTCGCGCGCTATGCCGGCCGCCTGATCAACATTCATCCCGCGCTGCTGCCGTCGTTCCCGGGGCTGGCTACGCACCGCGGCGCGCTGAAGGAAGGCGTGAAAATTCACGGATGCACGGTGCATTTCGTCACCGGCGATCTCGACCATGGGCCGATTATCGTTCAGGCTGCGGTGCCGGTGCTGGCGGGCGACGACGAGGAGGCGCTCGCCGCGCGCGTGCTCAGGCAGGAACATCTGATATTGCCGCAGGCCGTGCACTGGTTCGTCGAGGGCCGCCTGGTCATCGACAACGGCATGGTGCGCGTTAATGGAATGCCCGAGCCACAATTTCTGTTCGCCGCCGCCTGAGCGGGGGATTCCGGATGACCAGGCCATTTACGGTGTTCTTCGCATGTGCGCTGGTCCTGTCGATCGCGGGGGGCGCGTTTGCTGCGCCGCCACCGAAGATCACGCTGTATTACGACGTGAAGATGGCCGGCATCACGCTTGCGGAGGCCATCGAGACGCTGGAGCACGACGGCCTCGGCTACCGGATTACGAGCGAGGCAAAAGGCAAGGGCGTGATTGCCGCGCTATACCGCGGCGCGATCCGGCGCTCGGTCCACGGCACGATTACGCCGCAGGGACTGCGCCCGGCGGAGTTCGAGGACCAGCGTGGCGACAAACAACCGGCGCGCGCCGCATTCGACTGGGAACGCAGGACCGTCACCCAGAGCCATGACGGCAAGGCCGAGACCATCGAACTCCCAGCCGATGCCAGCGACCGGCTGAGCTTCTTTTATCAGTTCGCGTTTGTGCCTCTGCCCGCCGGGGACCTGCGGGTCACCGCGGTGGACGGAAAGGGCATGAGCAGGTTCCACTTTCTGCCTGGGGTACGCGAAAAACTGCCGACGCCGCTCGGCGATCTTGATACGATCAAGCTGGTGAAGAAGAAGGATGGCCCCGACGACAAGGGAACCGAGGTCTGGCTCGCGCCCACCTTGCATTACCTGCCGGTGCGCATCCTCATCACCGGGAACAACGGCGATCGCGCCGATCAGATCATTTCCCGGATCGAACAATGACGCGCCTGCGCCGGGCTTCATCATGCTGGTAAGCAAGTTCCTGATCGGCGAGGCGGCTGCGGCCATTGAGTCGATGATGCCGCTGGCGCATCCGGCCGACGCTGTTCTGCGGCGATTTTTCCGCGAACGCAGCAAGCTCGGTCAGCGTGACCGCGAGTTTGTCGCCGAGGTCGCTTACGCGTGGCTGCGGCGCAAACGCTCGATCGAACATGTTGCGGAAACCCAGGATGCGCGGAGCCTGGTGCTGGCGACATTGGTAAGAGCGCTGGGCTGCAACGTCCGCCAGCTTGAAGCTTTCATCAGTCCCCGCGAGGTCGAGTGGATCGAGCAGGTCAAGGCGAAAACGCTCGGCGACGCGCCGGTCGGCGTGCGTCTCGATCTGCCGGATTGGATTTGCGCGCGGCTCGAGGCGCAGTCCGGAACGGACGGTTTGGAGGCATTTGCCACGGCAATGCTGCGTCAGGCGCCGCTCGATCTCCGCGTCAATGCGGTAAAAGCGGAGCGTGCAGCGGTGCTTGCGCGGTTCAACGAGGAGGGCCTGTCCGCGGCGCCGACCCCGTGGTCGCCGGTTGGCGTGAGGATTCAGACAAATCCCGCGCTGGCGCGCCATCCGCTGTTTCTCGAAGGAGCGGTCGAGGTCCAGGACGAGGGAAGCCAGTTGCTATGCATGCTGGTCGCCCCGAAGCGCGGAGAAATGGTCGCGGACTTCTGCGCAGGCGCGGGAGGAAAGACGCTCGCGTTGGGCGCCCTGATGCGATCGACGGGCAGGCTCTACGCGTTCGACGTATCCGCCAGGCGCCTGACCCGTTTCGCACCGCGTCTGAAGCGGTCCGGGCTGTCCAACGTGCAGGCCCAGCTGATCGCAACGGAAAACGATGCGAAGCTCAAGCGCCTCGCCGGAAAGTTCGATCGCGTGCTGGTAGACGCGCCGTGCAGCGGGCTCGGCACGCTGCGGCGCAATCCCGATCTCAAATGGAGGCAAACGCCGCACGCAATCGACCAGCTGCGCGCAAAACAGTTGTCGATACTCGGTGCCGCGTCGCGTCTGGTCAAGCCCGGCGGACGCCTCGTCTACGCGACCTGCAGCGTGCTCGATGAGGAGAATCAAGGCGTGGTGGAAGCGTTCCTCGCGGAGCACCCGGAGTTTCACCTGATCCCTGCAAGCGAGGTGATCGGCCTGCAGAAGATCGAATTGCCGGCTGCGAGCGGCGAATATTTCGAACTGTCACCGCAGCAACACGGCACGGACGGGTTTTTCGCGGCGGTCCTCGGGCGGGCCGGTGCAGTCCGGAAATGAAACGGATCGGCGCCGCAAACACGCGCATCCATGCCGGCATGCTGGCGGCGGTCCTGCTGGCGTCGGCCGTGGTGGCGTCCGCATTCGACGTCCCTGCACGGCAGGCGATCCCGGCCACGGGCACGGTGCAGGTTGCGTTCCCGCCGTGGGACAACGCGGAGGCACTGGTGCTCGGAGCGATTCGCGATGCCGGCAGCGAAATCCTGGTCCAGGCGTATTCCTTTACCAGCCGCAGCATCGCGCGCGCGCTGATTGCGGCCCACCGCCGTGGTGTGGTGGTCCGTGTGCTTGCCGATTCGGAGCAGACACGACAGATGGAAACTTCGCAGATCCCCGGGCTTGCCGCAGCCGGCATCCGGGTCTCGCTGGAAACGCGCTACCAGAGCGCGCACAGCAAGGTGATCGTGATCGACGCCGGAACCGCCGCGGAAACCGTGCTGACCGGAAGCTATAATTGGACGTATGCGGCGCAAAGCAAGAATGCGGAAAACCTTATCGTGCTTCGCGGCAACGCGCCGCTGACGCGCGCCTATCACGACAACTGGCTGCGCCACGCCGCCGAAGCGCAAGCTTACGAGCCTGGACCCTAGACGAGAACCGCAAAGATGCCCACTACCAGCCCCCTGTCCGGCATATTCGGTGATCTCTGGGCCGATCTGCACGATCCGGACGCACTCTGGCAGGTCTTAGTCCTGTTTTGGTGCCTGGCGCTGGCCTGGCTTGCCGCACACGGCATTCGTAAGCCGCTGGCGCGCCATTCCGGCGCCTGGCGGCTTGGCATAGGCGGCGTCAACCGTCTTGCATTTCCGCTTTCGGCGCTGACCCTGGTCCTGGTGGCGAGACCGATTCTCGCGCACTGGCATCACGTCAACCTGCTCAACCTGGCAGTGCCCCTGCTGCTGTCGCTCGCCGGAATCCGCATTTCCGTGTTCGCCCTTCGGCAGGCATTTCGCAGCAGCAACGTCCTCGCCGTGTTCGAGCGCGTAATCGCCCTGTTCATCTGGACCTGGGTCGCGCTTTACCTATCCGGCCTGATTCCGGACGTGGTCGAGATCCTCGAGTCCCTGAATATGGCGGTTGGCAAGCAGAGGATTTCCCTGTGGGTTGTGCTGCGTGCGGCATTCTGGGTAATCGTCGCGCTGCTTTCCGCGCTGTGGATCGGCGGCATGGTCGAGGCGCGTCTGCTGCGTACGGAGTCGATGCATTCAAGCTTGCGCGAGGTGCTTTCGCGCGTTTCCAAGGCGCTGCTGGTGCTCGCCGCAGTGATGATCAGCTTGCCGCTCGTCGGCATCGACCTCACGGTGCTGTCGGTGTTCGGCGGCGCCCTCGGCGTCGGCGTCGGATTCGGACTGCAGAAGGTGGCGAGCAACTACGTCAGCGGTTTCATCATCCTGCTCGATCGATCGATCCGGCTGGGCGACATGGTGAGCGTGGGCGATCATCGCGGCGTGGTCACCAACATCACCACGCGGTACACCGTGTTGCAGGCGCTGGATGGCACCGAGGTGATCGTGCCGAATGAAACCCTGATCGTCGGCACCGTCATCAACCATTCACTTTCCGACCGCCGGGTGCGGCTTGCGACACAGATACAGGTGGCCTATGGAACCGATCTCGACGCCGTCCGCCCGGTGATGGAAGACATCGCGCGGCGGCACCCGCGTGTGGTCGCCGATCCCGAGCCGGCGGCCTACCTCACGAAATTCGCCGACAACGGCCTCGAACTCGAACTCGGCTTCTGGATTCAGGATCCGGAACAGGGACGGCTCAATGTAATCAGCGACATCAATCTGGGTGTCTGGCGGGAATTCCGGCGGCGCGGTATCGAGGTTCCATTGCCGCAGCGCGAAGTGCGGATTCTCCGCCGCGATGCCACCTAAGATGCTGATTTGGATGAGATGGCGCGACCGCGCCGATCCGCGGTGTTTTCGCGCGCGAAGGCGCATGGATTTTCCCGTATAATCGCGCGCACCCACACCCGGACACGAGACGACTAAATGCTCTTTTCAGGCTTCTATGACCTCCAGTGGTGGGGGTATGCGCTGGTTGCGTTGGCACTCACCCACGTCACGATTGCCTCGGTGACGATTTTCCTGCACCGGCACCAGGCGCACCGCGCGCTGGACCTGCATCCGCTTGCCAGCCATTTTTTCCGGCTTTGGCTGTGGCTCACGACCGGCATGGTGACCAAGGAATGGGCGGCTATCCATCGCAAGCATCACGCAAAATGCGAGACGCCGGATGATCCTCACAGTCCGCAGATCTACGGCATCAATCGCGTACTGTGGCTCGGCGTGTTCCTTTATGTGAAGGAATCTTTCAACAAGGACACCCTCGAGCGTTATGGTCAGGGCACACCGGATGACTGGATCGAGCATAACCTGTACAAGTCTCACGCGATCCTCGGCCTCACGCTGATGGGCGCGATCAATGTCTTCCTGTTCGGCTGGGTGCCCGGATTGCTGATTCTGGTCACGCAGATCGTCTGGATCCCGTTCTGGGCGGCAGGGGTGATCAACGGCATCGGCCACTTCTGGGGCTACCGCAGCTTCGACTGCGAGGATGCCAGCACCAACATCGTGCCCTGGGGCATCCTGATCGGCGGCGAAGAGCTGCACAACAACCACCACGCCTTTGCATCGTCGGCAAAGCTTTCGAACAAATGGTACGAATTCGACCTCGGCTGGATGTACATCTGCATCCTCGAGGCTTTGGGCCTTGCGCACGTGAAGAAAGTTGCGCCGGTCCCGCGCTTTGCCGAAGCCAAACCGGCTGCCGATTTTGATACGCTGCAGGCGATCATCACGCATCGCTACGACGTGATGGCGACCTATGCCAAATCCGTTAAACGGACCATTGGCGCTGAACTCGAAAGCCTGCGCGCGCGGGCCCCCCACCTGGACACGCAACGCCTGCGCAGCTGGTTGTACTCGGACGCGACGACGCTTGGCGAGCCGGACAAGGCGGAATTGGAAGTGGTGCTGCAGGACAACCAGGTGCTGCTCACCGTCTATTCCATGCGCCAGGAACTCACCGCACTGTGGGCGCGCTCGAATGCTTCGCGCGAACAGCTGGTCAAGGATCTTCAAGACTGGTGCAGCCGTGCCGAGCGGAGCGGCATTGAGGCGCTCGAACAGTTCTCGCTGAGGCTGCGTTCGTACGCCTGAGGTGCCTGAAGAGGTCCGTTCGAAAGGGCCGGTGACCGGCCAATAAAAAACCCGCCACCGGCGGGTTTTTTATTGGCCGCGGCGAGGCGGCTGGTGATCCGGGCTGTTACTTCAGCTTGGTCTCCTTGTACATCACGTGCTTGCGCGCTTTGGGATCATATTTCTTGATCTCCATTTTTTCCGGCATCGTGCGTTTGTTCTTGCTGGTCGTGTAGAAATGGCCGGTGCCGGCGGTCGATTCCAGTTTGATCTTTTCTCTCATTCGCTATCCCTCAAATCTCGCCGCGCGCCCGCAGGTCCACGAGCACGGTGTCGATGCCGCGTTTGTCGATGAGGCGAAGTCCGGCCGAGGAGACGCGCAGGCGCACCCAGCGGTTCTCGCTCTCGACCCAGAAGCGGCGGTACTGCAGGTTCGGCAGGAACCGGCGCTTGGTCTTGTTGTTGGCGTGGGACACATTGTTCCCGACCATCGGGGACTTGCCCGTCACTTGGCATACGCGTGCCATGATCAATTGCTCCGAGTTCGCAAAAACGGGAATTATAATCGGAAAGCTCATTCAATATCAAGCCTTTCGCGCCCTGGCTTCGATGTCCGGGCGGGTCTTCGAGGTGGTCCAGGCGGGCGGTCAGAGCAAACCGCGTTCGGCGAACGACATCGTCTCGGAGCCGCCGACCACGAAGTGGTCGAGCACCCTGATATCCACGAGGCCGAGTGCCTGTTTCAGGGTCCGGGTCAGCATTTCATCGGCCTGGCTCGGTTCGGCAATGCCGGAAGGATGGTTGTGCGCAAACAGCACGGCGGCCGCGTTGTGCCCGAGGGCGGCTTTGACGACTTCGCGCGGGTAGACGCTGGTCTGGGTGAGCGTGCCGCGGAACAATTCGTCCGCCGCGATCAGGCGATTCTGTGCATCGAGGAAGATCGCCATGAATACCTCGTAGGGCCGCCGGGACAGCGCGAGCCGCAGGTAGTCGCGCACGGCGCGCGGCGAGCCGAGGGCGTCGCCCGCTCTCAGTTTTTCCTTGAGCGCGCGTTTTGCCAGTTCGGCGACGGCCTGCAGTTGCGCGTACTTGGCGCTGCCCAGTCCCGGATGTGCAGTGAAACACGCCTGCGTCGCGCCCAGCAGCGCGGACAGTGTGCCGAATGCGGCGATCAGGTCGCGGGAAAGGTCGACTGCGCTCTTGCCGCGGACGCCGGTGCGAAGGAAGATCGCGAGCAGTTCCGCGTCCGACAGCACGCCGGCGCCGAGTGCGAGCAGTTTTTCACGCGGTCGCTCGCCCTGCGGCCAGTCGGTGATCGGCATGGGTGTTGCCTTCCGGGGTTATGGACGGCGGGCCATTCGGGTAGAATCGCCAGCCTACCACGCGATTAACGCCGACCATGGTGCGCGCGATGACAGGCATGACACCGGAATTGCAGGGAAAGCGCGTGCTGCTGGGCGTCACCGGCGGCATTGCCGCGTACAAGGCCGCGGAGCTTGTGCGTCTGCTGGTCAAGGCCGGCTGCGACGTCCGCGTCGCGATGACCGCGGCGGCATGCCGGTTCATCACCCCGCTGACCATGCAGGCGCTCTCCGGACAAAAAGCGTTCACGGATCTGTGGGACAGCCAGGTCGCGGACAACATGGCGCATATTGAACTTTCGCGCGACCGCGACGCCATTCTCGTCGCGCCGGCGTCTGCAGATTTTCTAGCCAAGCTTGCCAATGGCCTTGCCGACGATCTGCTTTCGGCGTTGTGCCTCGCGCGCGAGTGTCCGCTGCTGGTCGCGCCGGCGATGAACCTCCAGATGTGGGACAACGCCGCGACGCAGCGCAACGTCAAACGCCTTGGCGAGGATGGCGTGCTGGTGCTTGGCCCGGCAAGCGGCGACCAGGCGTGCGGCGAGACCGGAATGGGGCGCATGCTTGAAGCCGAGGATCTCTACCAGGACCTGGCCGCGTTCTTCCAGCCAAAACTGCTCGCGGGGCGCAAAGTGATGGTGACGGCGGGACCGACGTTCGAGGCGATCGACGCGGTGCGCGGCGTCACCAATACCAGCTCCGGCAAGATGGGCTACGCCGTTGCGCGGGCCGCGGCCGAGGCCGGCGCGGACGTGACCCTGGTCAGCGGGCCGACTGCGCTTGCCGCGCCGCGTGGCGTGTTCCGCATCGACGTGGTCAGCGCCGGGGCAATGCACGATGCGGTCATGGCGCGGGTACGCCAGGCCGACGTGTTCATCGCCGTTGCGGCGGTTGCGGATTACGCGCTGGCGAACCCGCGCGAGCAGAAGATGAAAAAAGCCGGTGAAACGCTGAAACTCGAGCTCGTCCCGACGCGAGATATTCTTGCCGAGGTTGCGGTCCTGCCGGCGCCGCCGTTCTGCGTGGGCTTTGCCGCGGAGACCGAAAACCTCGACGCCCACGCGCAGGAAAAACGGGCAAAAAAGAAACTGCCGCTGCTGGCTGCAAATCTCGCCCAACGCGCATTCGGCGCCGACACCAACGAGCTCACGCTGTTCGACGACCGCGGTCGCCACCATCTGCCCCCGGCCAGCAAGCTCGCGCTTGGGCGGCAGCTCATAGCACATATCGCGGCGATGCTCCCGAAAACCTGAACGGCCATGGCGCGGTTGCTGCCGGCGCACATGGTTCGCCGGCACCTTCATTTCTTCTTTTTTTCCGATGCACACGATCGAACTCAAGATCCTCGATAAGCGGCTCAACGACGCGCTGCCACAGTATGCGACGCCGGGCGCAGCAGGGCTGGATCTGCGCGCCTGCATCGACGCGCCGGTCACGCTGGGTCCCGGAGACACGCAGCTGGTTCCAGCCGGCATCGCGATCCATCTCGAGGATCCGGGGCTTGCGGCCATGGTGCTGCCGCGGTCCGGGCTCGGCCACAAGCACGGAATCGTGCTGGGAAACCTGGTGGGGCTGATCGATTCCGATTACCAGGGGCAGATCTTCGTGTCGCTGTGGAATCGCGGCAGCACCGCGTTCACCCTGAACCCCATGGAGCGCATCGCGCAACTGGTGGTGGTTCCGGTACTGCAGGTGGGTTTCAGCGTGGTCGACGAATTCGACGCGAGCCACCGCGGCGACGGCGGCTTCGGCAGCACCGGAAAATCATAGGGCACCGAAGCTCGGGTCCCGCCGCGCCCGGGCGCGTCCGGCAAAGCAAAACGGCCGCGTCTGCGGCCGTTTTACCGTCACCGTCGCGTCTTAGCCGAGCATGTCGTTCCAGATGTTGTGCGCCCAGGCAAACGCATATGTCCCTTCGAGTTCGCTCGGCGCGGGTGACAGGCCGCCGCTTCCCTGCACCACCTTCATCGTTTTCTCCGTCGCATCGTATTGATGCACGGACGCGACATGGACCGTCTCCTTGTCGTTGACGAAGCTGTAGCAGGTGTTGACCATCATCGGCTCCCTGCTGGGTTGCTGGCCGTTCATCAGCGCGGTGATGGCCGCCGCGGCAACCTTGGCGTGCTGGTTCGCCATATGCCCCGATTTCGGCATCAGCGGCGCCGACAGGGTGGCGTCGCCGAGCACGTGGACGCCAGGCGCCTTGATGGATTCCATGGTCAGCCAGTCGACGCCGCACCAGCGGTTGTTGGCGGTGATCAGGCCGGCGGACTCGGCGATCTTGCCGGCCTTCATTGGCGGCAGGACGTTGAGCACGTCTCCGCGCACGGTGTCGAAATCCAGTTTTACCGCCTTGCCCTTGACGTCGACGTCCTTGACCTCGGCATTGTTGCGGTACTCGATGATGCCCTTGTATTGCTCGTTCCACGCTTTGAGGAACAGGCCTTTCTTCGAGACGATGTCTTCGTTCCCGTCGAGGATGAGCACCTTGGACTTCGGTTTCATTTTCTTGAAATACGCAGCAACCAGGCAGGCCCGTTCATACGGTCCCGGCGGGCAGCGGTAGGGCGCCTTCGGGATCGCCAGCACGAAGACGCCGCCGTCCTGCATGTCCTCGAGTTGCTTCCTCAGGGCCACAGTGTCGGGGCCCGCCTTCCAGGCATGCAATATCGCCTTTTGCGCGTCTGCATTGTTGAGGCCCGGAATCTGCTCGAACATCATGTCCACACCCGGGGACACGATCACCCGGTCGAACGGCATGTCCTCGATGCGCGTGAGTTTCACCTTCTTCTTGGCGAGATCGATGCCGGTCACCTCGTCGCGGATCACCTGCACGCCGTAATCGCGCAGGCCGCGGTACGACACCGTGATGTCCTCGATCTTCTTGCTGCCGCCGAGCACCAGGTTCGACAGCGGGCAGGAAACGAACTCGGTGCTGCGGTCGATCATGAACACTTCGATGTTCGGGCTCCACATGCGAATGTATTTCGCCGCGGTCGCGCCGCCGTAACCGCCGCCGATCACAATCACCCGGCCGATCGGTTTCTTCGGCGCTTCCGGGACCGCAGCGCAGCCGGCGAGTGCGCCGGAGGCCGCCAGGAACTTGATGAAATCACGTCTGTTCGCGGAATGGTCCATGACGGTCTCCTCAGTATTTGCCGCCGGCCGGGGCGGGCTTCTGGGCGGAAAAATACGCCGCAATGGCGTCGACCTGCGCATCGGTATAACCCTTCGCGATCTGGTGCATCAGCGTCGCGGGTCGTTTGCCGGACCGGAAATCCTTCATTTTCTGCACCATCCCGTCCCTGGACTCACCGGCAAGCGAGGCCACGCCGCCGACACTGTTGCCGTTGGTGCCATGGCAGTTGGCGCAGCCGGCAGCGAGATTGCGTCCGAGATTCGCATCAGGTGTCTGTGCGGAAGCGGGAGATGCAGCGCCGATGATGGCCAGCGCGGCAGGGAGAATCAGCTTGCGTAACATGGTCTCCTCCTGATGGGTTCGCGTCTAATATGCGCGTGGCTACTATATTTCCTTTCCGGTCGGGGAGGCAAGCGCCGTCTCGGATAAATTGATCTATGTCGCCATTAATAGGTCTCGACGTGATACCGGCTCTGCGCGACGAGTTCCGGCAGCGTTTTCTCCCAGATCATTCCATGTCCCCTGCAGACGTCGCGAAACGCGTCGTGCACGCCTTGCTCCATCCCCTTGAGTCCGCACACATAGATGTAGCAGTCCGGGTCCGCCAGCATGCCAGCGACTGCGTCCCCGCGTTCGCGGATGAGATCCTGCACATAGCGCTTCGGCTCGCCCGGCACGCGCGAGAACGCCAGATTGATGTCGATGAAATCCCGCGGCAGCTTCATCAGCGGCCCGAAGTAGGGCAGCTCTGCGCGCTGGCGCGCGCCGAAGAACAGCATCAGCCGGCCGCCCTCCCGCTGCGGGATGCGCCGGCGGCGGCGCTCGGTCATCGCCCGCATCGGGGCCGAGCCGGTGCCGGTGCAAATCATCAGCAGGCTGGATCCCGGGTGATTGGGCATCAGGAAGCTTGCGCCATATGGCCCGACTACTGTGACTGTCGCGCCTTTTCCAAGATCACACAAATGGTTGGAGGCGACGCCACGAATCGGCCGCCCCGCGTGGTCCTCGGTGACGCGTTTCACCGTGATCGAGAGATTGTTGTAGCCGGGGCGCTCGCCGTTGCGCGGGCTTGCCACGGAATACAGTCGCACGTGATGCGGCTTGCCGGAGGCGTCGAGTCCGGGTGGCAGGACGCCGATCGATTGTCCCTCCAGCACCGGGAACGCCGTGTTGCCGAAATCAAGCACGATGTGCCGGATGTCGCTCGACGCGGCATCGTCGGTCAGGCGGAAATTCCCGGAAACGGTCGCCACCGCGGGCCGCGCCGGCGAATACAGCCCGACGTATGGGTGTGCGGCCGACCAAGGCGGCGCAGCGTGGCCGCCGACGCCCGCAGTCGCCATCGCGGTGATGCGAAGGACATCGTCCGGGAGTTCCGACGGTCCGCCGAGTTCGGGCTCGCTTTGGGCGGGCAGGTCGTCCCACAGCAACTGCTCGGCGATCTCGTAGGGACTGGATTTCGCAATGCGCCGCCAGCTGTCGATGGCGCCGGTCGGGCAGGGCGGCAGGCAGGCGTTGCAGCCGTCGCATTTCCCGAAATCCACGACATAATTGCGCGCATCATGGGTAATGGCGTCGACCGGGCAGGTTTCTTCGCAGGTGTTGCAGCGGATGCAGATTTCCGGGTCGATCAGGTGCTGCCTGACCAGTTCCGCCGCATTGGCGCTCATTGCTGCAAACTCAAGATGCCGGATCTCAGTTGAAGCGCACGTATTCGAAATCAACCGGCTGGCTGTTGATGCCGCGCGACGGCGGCGCAATCCAGTTGGCGAACTTGCCGGGTTCGACGACGCGGCCCATCAGCGAGTGGACGTAGGCGCGGTCTTCATCCGACGGCAGCCACTCGCGGCGCTTCGCTTCCCACACTTCCCGGGAAACGACTTCCCCCTGCGGCGTGACGCATGCACCGGCAAGGGTGCCGATGCGCCGGTTGAACCCCTTGTGCGGCACGGTGAGCGCGAAATCGATTCCGGCTTTCTGGATGATGCGGTTCCAGCGGCCGACGCCGGCCACGGTGTCGGCAATGTAGTCGTCGCGCAGCCGTTCGTTGAGCGCGTTGACCGCGGCAGCTTCGGTGGTAACGATTTTCCCGTCCGCGATCTCGAGCACCGGGTAGGTCGCGGAAAGGAGCTGGTGGTCGTCGGCGATCTTGGATTCCTCGAAGCGGCCCTTGAGGCCGCCGGTATAGAAGTTCGCCGCGTTCGACGAGACGTCTGCGCCGAACAGATCCAGCGTCACACTCAGGTGGAAATTGAGATAACGCTGCATGGTCGGCAGGTCGATCACGCCGAGCTCGCGCAGGCGCTTCGGATCGTCGGTCTTGTGGCTTGCCATGGTTTCCGCAGTGCGCTGCAGGATGCGGCCGATGCCCGATTCGCCGACGAACATGTGGTGCGCTTCCTCGGTCAGCATGAAGCGCGTGGTGCGGGCGAGCGGGTCGAATCCCGATTCCGCGAGCGCCGAGAGCTGGTACTTCCCGTCGCGGTCGGTGAAGAACGTGAACATGAAGAACGACAGCCAGTCGGGCGTCTGCTCGTTGAATGCGCCCAAAATGCGGGGATTGTCGGCGTCGCCGGAACGGCGTTGCAGCAGCGCCTCGGCTTCCTCGCGGCCATCGCGGCCGAAATAGGCATGCAGCAGATAGACCATCGCCCACAGGTGGCGACCTTCCTCGACGTTGACCTGGAACAGGTTGCGAAGATCGTAAAGCGACGGGCAGGTGAGCCCGAGATGGCGTTGCTGTTCGACCGAGGCCGGTTCGGTATCGCCCTGGGTGACGACAATTCGGCGCAACGTCGAGCGGTATTCGCCGGGGACCTCCTGCCACGCCGGTTCGCCCTTGTGCGCGCCGAAGCCGACGCTGCGTCCGGGTTCCGTGGGGTTCAAAAAAATACCCCAGCGATAGTCGGGCATTTTCACGTAATCGAATTGCGCCCAGCCTTTGTGATCGACGCTGACTGCGGTGCGCAGATAGACGTCGAAGCCGCGGCTTTCGTCCGGGCCCATTTCGCTCCACCAGCTGAGGAAATGCGGCTGCCAGTGCTCCAGCGCACGCTGCAGCGTCTTGTCGGACGCAAGATCGACGTTGTTCGGAATCTTCTGACTGTAGTCTATGGCCATGAGTTCACCTTTGAAAAATCTGCTTCACCTGCGCGTCAGGGACGCAGGTGCAACGCGGTTCAAACGCGTTCGCGATTGAAGCGCGCCTTGTTTCCGGTGCCGAATACCTTGAGTGCGCCGTTTTCTCCGACCGCGTTCGGCCGGTTGAATATCCAGTTCTGCCAAGCCGTCAGGCGGCCGAATATGCGCGTTTCCATGGTTTCGCCGGTGTTGAACCGGAGATTCGCCTCGAGTCCGGTGAGTGCGTCCGGGGACAGGCTCACGCGCTCTTCAATGGCGAGGCGCAATTCGCCGTCCCAGTCGAGATCGTCCGGGGCGACCGTCACCAGCCCATGCTCCACCGCGCTTTCCGCATCCAACAGGTGGCCGGTGGCGACGCGCGCCCGCTCGAGCGGCGCCGGTTCGTCATAAAAACGCGCAGCGATGCGCGAGGTTCCGGCAACCGTCGGATAGGTTCCGAAATTGAGTTCGGAGAGGGCGAGGCGCGGCGCGGCCGCCTCGTCATCCACGTCCGCGTCGGGCAAGGACAACATGTAGCTGCGGTCGGCGGCAAGGGCGAGTTCGAGGAGCGTCCCGGCGAAGCAGGAACCCTCGTCGATGATCGCGAACAAGGTCCGCGACGACACGTCGAGCCGGGCCAGCGTCCGGCGCAGCATGCCGATGGTCTCGCGCACGAACCAGTGGCTCGCGTGCCGCTTCAGCGTGTTGTCGGTGGCCAGCATGGCGCGCACGTCGCCACGCGTCTTGAGAAGCCACACGCCGAGTTCGAGTTCATTGCTGCGCAGCGAGAGGATGGCGTCGTCGAGTTCGCGGGCCATCGCCAGCGGCCACCAGGCCGCGCCTTGGGCAAGGATTCCGGAAATGTCCGCCGGTTGCGGTGCGGACGGCCCGCTCACCGTAATCGTGGCTGTTCTCGCCTCGCGGTCGAGCGCGACCGCCAGGTGTGGGTAGCGATAGGCCTTGTCGTCGACGTCGCGTTGCAGCGGTGGCAGCGCGACGCCGCGTTCGCCTGCGGGCCGGTCGCTCCCGGCGGCCAGTGCTGCGGCGCGGGCGGCAACCGCCTCCTTGAACTGCTGCGGTTTGGCGACGCCGTCCACCAGGCGCCACTCGCGCGCTCGCTCGGCGCGCACGCCCTCGGTCATGGTGCAAAAGATGTCAGCGTGATCGCGCCTGACCTTGCGCTTGTCGGTCAGCCGCGTCAGGCCGCCGGTTCCGGGCAGCACGCCGAGCAACGGGATCTCGGGCAGGCTCACCGCCGACGAGCGGTCGTCGATCATCAGGATTTCATCGCACGCGAGCGCCAGCTCGTAGCCGCCGCCGGCGGTGATGCCGTTCAGCGCGGCGAGGAATTTGAGTCCCGAATAACGGCTCGAATCCTCGATCCCATTGCGCGTCTCGTTGGTGAATTTGCAGAAATTGACCTTCCAGGGATGGGTCGATTTGCCGAGCATGTAGATGTTCGCGCCCGAGCAGAACATGCGCTCCTTGGCGCTGG
>Ga0315281_10005281_pt1 | contig 18528 bp, 15 predicted proteins | sample YL17G07_0_MG_FD_204540 | JGI IMG/M metagenome (GOLD analysis project Ga0315281, IMG submission 204540) | Sediment microbial communities from Yellowstone Lake, YNP, Wyoming, USA - YL17G07_0 | ecosystem: Environmental > Aquatic > Freshwater > Lake > Sediment | place: USA: Wyoming | collected...
GGACCCGTCGACTTGCGAGATTAGATCGAGGCCGTAAACGTACTTACTGCCGGAGCTGTCCTGCAGCACCTGCGGCAAACCGGAGGAGAGCTCCCAGGCGTATGATGTCGTGACGCCGCCGATGGTGCGCGACGTGCGCAATCCGGCGCCGTTGTAGACGTACGAGCTGACCACGCCGCCGATGTTCGTGCTGGTCAGCCGGTCCTCGGCGTCCCAGCCGAACGTGTCCGACCCGGCCGCCGTCTGGTTGCCGTTGTTGTCGTAGGTGTAGGACACGCCGCCCGCCAGCGTCATCTGGTCGGCGTTGTCGTAGCTGTAGCCGGTCGGCGTGCCGTTGTGGACTTTCTGCGTCCGGTTGCCCATGGCATCGTACGTGTAGCCTTGCACGTCTCCGTTTGCGTACGTCGCCCCCGTCAGGCGGTAGAGGGCGTCGTACGCGTAGCTCTCCGTGCCTAGAGTATCGACCCGTTGGGTGCGGTTCCCCACCGCGTCCAGGGTGTATGTGTACAAAGAGATGGTGGTCCCGCCGTCCCGGTTCACGAGGGTCAGCAGCCGGTCGGCGTTGTCGTAGGTGTAGCTCGTGACCTTGCTCAGCCAGTCGGGCACATCAAGGACTGGATGGAACTGAACGACGTAAGTCTCCCAGCCTACGGCGTGGCTAACATCAGAAACCCGGGGGCGACGACACGATCAACTCTTAGTGTGCGTCCTCGTCTAGACTGAGACACGCCCGATAGACTAGGGGTTGGTGGGGGCCGCCGATCCCGGTTGTCGTGTTTCCGAGTAAGGAGGGCCCCGTTGGAAGAGCAATTCGACGTGATCGTCATCGGCGCCGGCTTCGGCGGCGCCACCTGCGCTGCGCTGCTCGCGCACCGCGGCGTCCGGACGCTGCTGATCGACAAGAACGCAATCCCCGGCGGCAAAGCCCTGACGATGTCCAAGGAGGGGTTCCGCTACGAACTCTGGCCGATCTGCGGCGGTCCCAGCCTGAATTCCCAGTTCGCGCACGTGCTCGAAGAGCTGGGCATGGAGCGGGAGATGGAACTCCTGACGCCCGAGAACATCGGCATGCTGATGTACCGCCCGACCGGCGGAGAGTACCGCACGCAAGTCACGTCGGCCGTGCCGCAGGCGACATCGGGCGGCCCTATGGGACTGATCGATCTGCTGGGCATCACGGGCGACGACTTGCCGGACGTTGCCCGCCTCTTCGCGGACATGGTGCAGATGCCGGCCGAGGACATCGCCCGGCTTGACGATGTCACCTTTGCCCAGTTCATTGGCCGCTACAAGGTGCCGCAGCCGGTCTGGAGCTACCTGGGCATGTGGACAAACGTCGTCTTCGTCGTGGGCATCGATCTGGTCGCCGCATCCGAGGCGATCCGGACGTTCCAGGACTTCTCGCGGGGCGGCGCGATGCGGTACAGCAGCGGTGGTTACGGCCGCCTGGCCGAGATCTGCTGCGAGTCGATCGAACGCGACGGCGGGCGCGTGCTGCTGAAGACACGGGTTCAGCGTGTGCGCATCGAGGACGGCGCCGTCACCGGCGTCGTCACGGAGCACGGCACCTTCGCTGCGCCGATTGTCGTCAGCAACGCCGGCATCCAGCCGACGGTGCTGCGGCTCGTCGGCGAGGAGCACTTCGACAAGAGCTACGTGAACTATGTGAAGGGGCTCGTCCCATCGTGGGGCTTCATGGGCATACGCTACTTCCTCGACCGCCCCTACTTCGACCACGGCACGTACATCGCCTTCACCGACGCGAGCTATCTGGACACCGAGCGCTTCCGCCGCGCCCGCACCGGCGAGCTCCCGGAGGACATGCTGGTGTTCAACGTCGTCCCCTCCGTCTACGACCCGAGCCTGGCGCCTGCAGGCAAGCAGTGCGCGATCGTCGGCACGATCTGCACGCCCGATCCGGAGACGCAGGATAACGAGGCGTGGTGGAGCAAGCTGGAGGAGATGGTCGACCGCCTGTGGCCGGACCTGGAGTCTTGCGTTTCGTCGAAGGAGCGCTTCGGCACCTCCCACGTCTCGAACCTGACGCGCGACCATCTGCTGCCCGGGCAGGGCGGCGAGTGCATCGGCCTGGCCCAGATCGTCGGCCAGTGCGGAAGCCACAAGCCGTCAGCGCAGGCGCCGGTGCGCGGCCTCTATTACGTCGGCTGCGACGCTGGCGGCTACGGCTGCGGCACGCACCAGGCTGTCGACTCCGGCGTCAACGTCGCGCAGTTGGTCCAGCGAGCGCACGTCGTTCACGTATCGGCGTACTAGGGCCTGCGGCGCCATCACGACCTGAAGTCATGGTGGGGGAGCCAGCCTCACACCGTTGGGCGAGTCCCGACTGATCTGGCGTCTGGAGTTATGGCCCTCGGCGCCCTTCACCGGCATGCGCCCGAGCCGATGCTTGTTGTGAGGATAGGAGGCGGCTTATGCCGTCCGATGCTGGACTCCAGGATTCGGTAGATAAGAGCCGCGAAGCTCTTCGTAGATCCATCGCGGACAGGCACGAGAACGTGCCGCCCGCGCAGCATTGGGAGGCAGAGGCAGGTTCACAAAGCGTTCAACCGGAGCGACCCATGCTGTCCGATCTACATCCGTTCTTCCGTGGCCTGCTGGAGGCGCTACCCGAACCCGACACGGACTGGCCGCTAGCGAACCGCGAGCAATGGTTAGAGACCGCTCGCAACATCTTCGCTCTTCTCTACCACGACCCCAGCGGCGTCCGAGAGCCCATCCCTTTGAGGCCGCCACAGCCGGCCGCGACGTATCCTTCCGAGCGCCAAAGCGCCTGAAACGGTCGCCCGGGTCTCGCACCAAAGTCCTGCCTGTGGTCACCGCAGGCAGGACGCACGATGTCCGTTGCTAGTCGAGGCGAGGAGGTCCGGCTTCGAGGCGTCGGCGCACGCTCTCGATCGTGATCGCTCCTTCCTGCACACCCCAACGGGCTTCGAGGTACCAAGTGGCGCCAGCCTCCGACCAGGGGCGGACTTTCGCGATCGCGCGGTCGCGGTCGGTCGTCGAGGTTGTGCCTTCGACGATGATGTCGAATGAGGCCATGTCGCGCCGAGTCGCGAGCCAGGCCCGCAGCGTGGCCAATTCGTCCGGCGTGACCTGACGGAAGTTGCCATCGTCGCCCTTCGCGCTCGGGATCATGCCGTCGAAGGCGAGTGCGCGATTCATCGACGCCTCAAACGGCCAGGCGGCGACCACCCAAATCGGGATGCGCGCGTCCCGGACGGGTGGTGGCGGTGGATAGTGGAGGTTCCGGCCGTTGATGTTGTAATGAGTCCCGGCGTGCGTGAACGGGTCGCCTCGCCACAGTGATGTGACGATCTGGAGGCCCTCGTCGAGGAGTTGGGCGCGGGTTTTCCGGTCCGTGGCCTCGCCGAAGTTCTCGAAGCCGGTGTCGACGGCACCAAGACCGACGGCGAGCGTCGCGCGGCCGCCTGAAAGGTGGTCGAGCGTGAGGGCTTCGCTGGCGAGCTTCCACGGGCGCATGCGGGACAGGGGTGTGAGCATCGTGCCCAGACGGATGCGCTGCGTGCGCATCGCAGCGGCGGTGAGCAGCATCCAGGCGTCCCAACCGTAGATCGGCTCCCAGACGAAGAATCCGTCCCAACCAGCCTGCTCCGCCGCCTCCGCGAAGTCAGCGGCGGTGCGCGCGTCACCGTAGGGCAGGACGAACCCGTACTTCATGAGAATGGAGTTTACCATCGGACGCGACGCGGTGCCCCCGCCCACGATCCGCTCATAGTGGCGGCAGCTCCGACGCCCGTTCGTCTCGTCCGTTCAGGACACCGGGCGGAGCCGTTCGCCTCTTATCGGTTTGTGGATCAGGCGAATACCATAGGCGTGCGAGGGAGTTCATGACGATCGAGTTGTGCTTTGCCACGCGGGCCGAGCGACGCAAGACGCTTCCCGGCGACGAACTGGTGCCGAGTCCGCTTGGCTCCGTCACGCATGCGGTGACAATCAACGCGCCGCCGGAGCTTGTCTGGCCGTGGTTGGTGCAGTTGGGCTCCGGCCGAGCCGGGTGGTATTCCTACGACCACGTCGACAACGGCGGCGTGCCGAGCGCGCGCAAAGTCGTCGCGGAGCTGCAGCACGTGGCGGTTGGGGACGTGATGCCGTGGCTGCCCGGAGCGCAAGATGGTTTCGTCGTCGGCGAAGTCACGCCCGAACGCGCACTGGTCCTCGTCGTTCCCCTTCAACGTTCCGTTCTGGACTCGGTTGCCTCGGCGCCGCGGCTTCGCGCGAGTTGGGCGCTGGTGCTCGAGCCTGTAAACAGCGACAGGACGCGCCTCATCGCGCGCAGTCGACCGTCTCGCGACTGGCTTGCGATCCAGGACTACAACACACCAGGCCGACCGCTCCCCATCGAGCGGGCCTATGACTTCATGGCGAAGCTGCCGCGACCTCTCCTCCTCCCGCTCGCGGCGTGCGGCCACTACGTCATGGAGTCCCGGATGCTTCGCGGCGTGAAGTCGAGGGCCGAGCGAAGCTGAGCCAGCCAGCGCTTCCACGCCACTGTTCGCGGGGGCGTGCCCCGGGATAGCTCATTCGCCGCATACGATGTCCTCACCGTGCATGGATGCCACGCGGCGATTGCTGGTCTGGGCCGAAGGCGGGAGTCGAACCCGACCTTTGGCACTGGCACCTGTGGCTGCGAAACCGCTACCCTCGCGGCGACCGGCCGAAGGAGGGTCTTGGCGAAGCCGCGCGTAACCGCCCACCGCTCAGAGAACGGCTATCGCGATGCCATCCGATGGGAGCGCGTCGCCTCCGTCACGCACTGCGTCGACTGTTATCCGGAAGCGTGCCCGTTCAAGGCGTACATCGCCGGCGACCGCGTGATCCGCGAGGAGCAGTCGGGCATCTTCGAAACCGTCGAGGCCGGCGTGCCGGACATGAATCCCGCCGGCTGCCAGAAGGGTGTCGGCTGGAGCCGCATGCTCGATACGCCGGAGCGGGTGCTGCACCCGCTGCTCCGTGAGGGCGAGCGCGGCAGCGGCCGCTGGCGCCGCGCGTCCTGGGCCGAGGCGCTGACGACTGTGGCAGACGGCATCCTCGATGCCCTGCAGGGCCAGGGCACGGACGCCGTGATCTACGAGGGCACGCCGGCGCAGGGCGGGCTGCTCGCGTCGCCGCTCCTCGGCGCGCTGTTCTCGCACTTGGGCGCCGTGCAGACCGACACCAACGCCAACATCAACGACTTCGGCCCGGGCCTGTACCTGACCTTCGGCAAGTTCAACGCGATGGCCAGCGCCGACGACTGGTTTCACTCCGAGCTGATCATCATCACCTGCGCCAACCCCGTGTACACGTGGATCGCGCAGTACCACTTCATCGCCGAGGCGCGCTACAAGGGCGCAGAGGTGATCACGATCGCGCCCGACTGCTCGCCGTCGATCGTCCACGCCGACGAGTACGTGCCGGTGCGCGCCGGCTGCGACGCGGCGCTCGCGCTCTCGATGTGCAACGTGATCATCGACGAAGGGCTGTACAACCGCGAGTTTGCGACGTTGCAGACGGACCTGCCGCTGCTGCTGCGCGACGACACCGGCCACTACCTGCGCGCGAGCGACCTGGCCGCGGACGGAAGCGACCTGCAGCTGTACTGGCTCGATGCGGCGAGCGGGCGAATCGTGGAAGCGCCACGCGGCACGCTGGACGCCGCCGGCGTGGAGCCCGCGCTCGAAGGCGGCGCCGAGGTGACGCTCGCCGACGGAGCGCGCGTGCGCGTGCGGCCCGTCTTCGAGACGCTGCGCGAACGGCTCGCGGCGTACGCACCCGAGCGCGCGCAGGATCTGTGCGGCGTGCATCCGGAGCAGGTGCGCGCGCTGGCGCGCAAGGTGGCGTCGCGGCGCACGAACTTCCTGATGGGCATGACCTCCGGCAAGTACTTCCACGGCGACCTGATCCAGCGGGCGTGGGCGCTGCTCGCGGGGCTCACGGGCAACTGGGGGCGCAAGGGCACTGGCTTTCACCAGTGGGCGGTCGGCGGATTCGACGGCGCGTTCCTGTTCGGCATGAAGCCGGCCGCGGGCCCCGAAGCCGCGCGGCAGGTGCTGGCCGGGCGCCGCGGGATGATCGACTTCCTGCGCGCACAGGACCCCACGCTCACCGACGAGCTGGCGGCCGTCGAGCTGTCCATGCGCCTGGCAGAGACAAGCGGCACGTCGCCGTCGGCGTTCTTCTGGCATCGGCACGGCGGGTACAGCGAGCGCTGGCAGCGCTGGACGGAGCCGACGATGATGCGGCCCTTCGACGAGTACGTGCGCGAAGCCGAGGACGCCGGCTGGTGGCCGGGCGCGCGCCCGGCGGCGGACGTGACGCCGGAGGTGTTCATCGAGTGCGGCGGGAACGCGCTGCGCCGCTCGCGCGGCGGCACCGGCGCGCTGCTCAAGCACCTGTGGCCGAAGCTGAAGCTCGCCGTCACGGTGGACTGGCGCATGTCCACCACCGCGCTTCATTCGGACGTGGTGCTGCCGGCGGCGCAGCACTACGAGAAAGCGTCATTCCAAATGCCGATGCCGCGCGCCATGGGCATCACGTACTCGGACCGCGCGGTGGAGCCGGCCGGCGACTCGAAGAGCGAGTACGAGATCATGCTCGCGCTGGCGCGGATGCTGGAGGAGCGCGCCGCGGGGCGCGGCTTCACGCAGTACGTCGACGCGCAGGGGCAGCCACGGAGCATCGCCGGCCTGCACCGGACGCTCAGCAAGGGCGGAGCGATCCTCACCGGCGAGCAGGTGGCGGAGGAGATGATCGCCGACACCGTCATCGCCGGCAACGTGCCGCCCGGGACGACGATGCAGACCATGCGCGACCGCGGCTACGTGCGCTTCCTCGACTGGGGCATCTCGCCGTACGGGATCACGCAGGCGACGGACCCGCGGCCGGACGAGACGATGGCGCCGTTCCGCAACCACGTCGAGCGGCTGCAGCCGTACCCAACACTCTCGCGGCGGGCGCAGTTCCTGATCGAGCACCCGTGGTTCGTGGAGGCGGGCGAGGAGTTGCCGTGCCACAAGCCGCCGCCGCCGCAGGGCGGCGCGTACCCGCTGACGCTGATCAGCGGCCACAATCGCTGGAGCAGCCACTCGATGAACCAGGTGAACCGGCTGATGCTCAACACCCACCGCGGGCACCCGTTCATCGCGCTGAATCCGAGCGATGCGGCGCGCCGCGGCGTCGCCGACGACGATCTCGTGCGCGTGCACAACGACGCTGGCGAATTCGTGACGCACGCGCGCCTCGTGCCCGGGACGGCGCCGGGCCTCGCGGTCGTCTACAACGGCTGGGAGCCCTACCAGTTCTCGCACTGGCAGGGTACGGCGGATGTCGAGCCGGGGCTGGTCAAGTGGCTGGGATTCGCCGGCGGCTACGGCCACCTGCGCTACTGGCAGTTCGAGTGGCAGCCCGTGCCGAACGACCGCGCGATCAGCATCGAGGTCGAGCGCGCGGACTGACGCGGCGGGCTCCTGCGCGCTGGAGCCGCAACGCCAACATGGCAGACGCGCTGGCTGCGCGTTAGGCTTGTCTCGCGATGCAGGTGGACCTCCTTCCAACGGAAGCGCAGATGTACTCGTGGGTCGAAGAGATCTTCGGCCACGGCATCCGCCGGCCCGGCTACCCGGCAGACCGCTGGGCGGAGGAGTGGGCGCAGCACCAGTTCCGTGCGTTGGGCCTGGAGCACGTGCGCGCCGAGCCGGTGGAGATGCTGTACTGGGAGCCGCGCAGCGCGTCTCTCATCGTGACACGCGATGCTGATCCCTCGCGCCGCCTCGACCTGCCGTGCTTCCCATTGCCGTTCTCATCCCCCACAGCCGGCACCGAAGGCGTCCTCGCGGCGTTCGATGATGGTGCGCCCGAGGGCGTGCGCGGCGCGATATCACTCTGCGAGGTGGCGCTCGCTGACCTGCCGCACGCGGTCATGGAGCGGATCGCGACGTGGTCCTATGACCCCGACGGCACGTTCACCGGTGCCGCGCAGCGACTCCCGTTCGGCGGGCGCGCTCAGTCGGTCATGGAGCCATCGATCGAAGCGGGCGCGCTCGCCTTCGTCGGCGCGCTGAGCAACTATCCCGGTGACTCGTGCAACTACTACGTGCCGTACGACGGGGAACGGCGATCGATCCCGGGCGTCTGGATCAGCGGCACGAGCGGAGCTCAGGTGCGCGAGCTGCTGGCGTCGGGGCCTGCGCACGCGCGCGTGCGGGTCGATGCGGTGTGCGCATCAGTCACCTGCCACAACATCGTCGGCGAACTGCTGGGCGCTGACGATGAGACGGTGATCATCGGCTCTCACCACGACGGGCCCTGGGCGTCGGCCGTCGAGGACGCGTCCGGCATCGCACTCGTGCTCGCCCAGGCGGCGTACTGGTCGCGGGTGCCGCGCGCGGAGCGCCCGCACCAATTGATCTTCCTGCTCAACTCGGGCCACATGGCCGGCGGCGCCGGCCAGGCGAACTTCGTGCGCACGCACCGCGCCGAGTTGGACCGCTGCGTGCTCGAGGTGCACCTGGAGCACGCGGCCGGAGAGTTCGCGGAGAGCGATGGCACACTCCGCGCGACGGGTCAGCCGGAAGTGCGCTGGTGGTTCACCCCCCGGTTCGGGCGCCTCGAAGATACGGTCCGCGCCGCGATCCAGGCTGAGGACCTGCGCCGGTCATACGTCGTGCCACCGACGATCTTCGGAGAGAAGCCGACCACCGATGGCGCCGACTTCCACCTTGCCAGCGTGCCACTGGTGCAGTTCCTCACCGCGCCCTTCTATCTCTTCGACGCAATGGACACCCTCGACAAGGTCCACCGTCCGAGCCTGCTTCCCGTCTCTCGCGCGGCGATCCGCATCATCGAATCGACGGCGCACGTGACGGCTGCCGCCATGCGCGCCTCGGCCGACGACTCGCCGGCTCCGTGACATCGCACGATGACCAAATCGTGCGGGCGCACGCGATGGAGACTCGCCAGAACTCACGTGACTTCGCGTTCGCGGTACGATTCTGATGGCTATGAAGATCTTCCTCTTGGGAGCCGGCGCGAGCTACGGGTCCGATCTTGATGGAACTCCACCGATAGGTGAAGCGCTGTTCGAAGCGCTTCGCAAGTTCAATCCTCCGGGTTGGGGGCGCCTGCCGGGTGAACTCGCCTCCGAATTCCAGCGCGATTTCGAACGAGGGATGGCGCGTCTGGCGGAAACGAACCCGCACGCGATGCCGGTTCTTCAGCGTGCGATGGCGGCGTTCTTCTTCGAGTTCAAGCCGCGGACATCGAACCTCTATGTCGAGCTGGCCAAGCGAATTCGGTCCGGCAGCTGGAGGGGGGCCATCGGGACACTCAACTACGATCGCCTACTCGAGATCTCTCTTGGTCAGCTCGGCGTGCAGCCCGTGGTCGCTCAGAGCGCCGGAAAGGATCAAGTCGAACTCTGCCTGCCGCACGGTTGTTGTCACCTGTTCTGTGACGGTGCGAGGATGTCATCTTCCGGCGTTTCATTCTCAGGCGTGGGCGTGACTATCGATGGTCCCGTGACCGTGGTCGACGACCCCGGTCAGTTCTCGGCTCGGATCGCGGGAGACGCGGTACCACCGGTGATGAGCTACTTCGAGCCCAGGAAGACGACTACCGCTGGCGCATCGTTCATTCGAGGCCAACGGGCGCGGTGGGCGGAGTTGGTGAAGCTTGCCGACGTCATCGCGATCGTGGGCGTGCAGGTTCGTCCCGACGACGATCACATCTGGAAGCCCATCGAGAAGAGCACTGCCCGACTCGTCTACTGTGCAGGCCCCTCCGCGGGGAAAGTGTTCCAGGCGTGGTCCGCTTCCGTCCGCGAGCAAGCTGATGATGCCGTGTTCGCGGGCTACTTTGCCGACGAGTTCGAGCCACTCTGCCGGCACGTGGGCCTCAGCTGACCGATCAGCAAGCCGGCGGCACGCTCGTCGGTGTCCTTCCGGCGAGTCAGCGCGACCGCACGATGGGGACATGGCGGCGGGCCGGTGGCGTCGGGTAGCCGTCGCCGTATACAAGGCGGCGTGACGGGCGTATCATCGGGCGGCAGGCCCGGCCTCGATCGGCTGTCTTCGGAATGCAGGAACGGTCGGCGCGGCGTTGGCAAGCGCAGCCTGGCTCCTCAGCATGGAGACATGCCACACAGAGCGATGACCGACGTCGGAAACGTGAGACCAAGTGTTCAGGTTGAATCGATCTCGCGCGGAGCGCGGAATTCGCGTCATCGTGATGATGTTTGTGGTTGCGGCGTGCGTGTCGCTCTTCGAAGGCTGCTCACGCAGCGGCGGAAAGAGCACAACGCCTGCGGCGACACAAAGTGAGGCGGTGTCACCGGCAGCATCGCCGTCGCCCGTGCCCTCCGTTGCGTCTCCGGCCGAAGATCGGACTGACGCGCATAGCGCTCCACACATCGATCTGCCGGCGGGTGTCCTCGTATTCTCCGATTGGTCGGGCACCGTCTACGCGGTCCGCCCCGATAGAACGGGTCTCTCGAACGTAGGTATGGCGGCTGGCTTCACAAGGCCGGTGCTCGTTCAGGGAGGGTCACGCGTGAATTTCGAGCCCGGGAGTCCATCAGCCTTCGCACCTCCGACGAGGCTGTCACCAGATGGATGGCGGCTTGCGACCCTCGACAAGGACGGCGTGCACGTCGCGAACGCCGACGGCTCCGGCTCACGCCTGGTCTCCTCCGAAATCACGCAGTCCCCGCCGATGAGCCGCATCGCGTGGTCAAGTGACAATCGACATCTGTTTGTGTGGGGCGGAGAAGGCGGACTAGGATTTGATAGCGGAGCGTGGTTCGATGTCGACAGCGGCAGCCGCCAGCCGCTTCCGCCGGCGACTCGCTTAGCAATCGCGATTTCCCCGTCGGGTGATCGCATCGCGTACCCTGGGCCGTCGAACGGGCTCAGGGTGGCGCGCCCCGACGGCTCCGATCCCGTCGACGTGAGCCCGGGGATGCAGGTCGCCCCGTACAATTTCTCGAACGTCGTCTGGTCGCCCGAGGGCGATCGCCTCGCGTTCCCGCTCGCAGGCGTTGGCAACGGGTTTGCCATCGCTGCGGCGGATGGATCGAACGCGATTCAAGTCCCGTCCGTCCCAGCTGCCTCGAGAGTACTGACGGCGGGTCTCGTGTGGTCGCCGGATGGTCGCTACGTCGCCCAGACTGGCGATCGCGACGTAGTCGAACACAATCGCGTGAACGTGTTCGATACACGGAACGTTGACTCTCCACCCGTCGCATTCGATGCCGGACTTACTTCTAACTCCGCCGGTGGTGTGTCGATCGTCTGGTGGGATGACGGGTTTGGGTTCTACTTTGTCGGCCGCGGAGAATACGTCGGTGAGGGGGTTGGGCACCAGGCGGTGTATTCTGTGTCTCTCGACGGCAAGACCGATATCCGGCTGAGCGGCGTCGTCGAGGTCGCCTCCATCATCGGCATGACGCGCTAAAGGACCTGTCGTCACCGGCCAGGCCGTGCACGCACGGACGGCACACTACGGCACAATGGTGCCGCGTCCTGCCATGCGGACTCCGCGGCGACACCATCACCGTCGTGCGTTGGTTGCGGCCGCCGGAGGTGCAGGTCGGCGTTAGGGTAGGCGTGCCGGAGGCGTGTTCATGGGCCGCGGCGTGGCGGTCGGCGGCGAAGGCGTCGGCGTGCAGGCGCCGACAATCGCCGGCGGGGCGCAGGTGGGCGCCGAGACCGGCCCCAGCGTCGTCGTGGCGCTGGCCGGCGGTGGCGTCGCCGTGCCCGTCGCGACGGTTGCAACCGTCGAGGCGGTCGGCGCAGGGAGCGGCGTGTCCTTCAGCGGCGGTGATGGTGCGGGCGTGGGCGTCGAAACAACGCCGCCGCTGCCGGCGGGCGTCGGAGTGGCGGGCAAGAGGACCGTTGCAACGGCGGTAGCGGCGATTCGCGGCGTCGCGGTTGGGGTGGCCGCCGTGTCACTGCCCCCGCCGAAGCCACCGGAAGCGAATATGACGATGCCAATCATTGCCACAATGGCAGCAACTCCGGCGGCGATCCACAACCCGGCAAAGTAGACCCAGGTTGCTGAGATGCACACCCATTTCGCCACCCAGTACCATATGGTGCAGACCCAGCTCGCCAAGAAGGACCACATTATGCAGAACATGCTCACAAATCGGAGCCAGGTGATGCAGACGAAGTTCGCCACCCAGTACCAGCCGAGGCAGACCCAGTTCGCGACCCAGTAGAACGCGTCACAGAACCAGGAACAGGGCGCCCAGTCGCAGCACTGGCTGCTGCCCTGGTCGGCCCACTGGGAGCACTGGCTGCTGCCCTGGTCGGCCCACTGCGTGCACTGCTGGGTGACGTGTTCGACCCACTGATCGCACTGCCGCCTGACGTGTTCGACCCACTGGGCGCACCGGTTGCTGCCCTGGTCGGCCCAATCTCGGCAAGCCTGGTAAGCAGCGACACGCCGGGCGTTCTTGCTAGGCATGCGTACCCTCGGTCGTTTCCCGAAACGATTGGGTCGCGAGAAGCCGGTCAATTTCCCGGTTCAGGCTTCGATGCGCTCGAGCGAGCCCTATGAGCTTGCCGGCTGTCGCTCCGAGCAGCGCGGCCGCCAGCGTCAGCGGCAGGCGCCAGAAGAAGCCGGCGCTGGCAACGCCCTGGCTCCAGGCGAGATACAGGAGCATTGCGACGAACCCGGCCGCCATGCACTTGGCTCCAAGAGAGCAGCCGCACTCCTGGGCGAAGCCGACGAGGCGTTCGCTTGCTGCACGGGTGTCAGTCTGAGATAAGCCGGGGATTTCTATGGCAAGCGAGAATCGCGCTGGCATCGGGCGCCAGCGCCTTAGCGCCTGAAGCTCATCGATACTATTTATGAGGAGGGCGCTATTGGGGGGCTCGCTCATGGAGGAAGCAACGGCGCCGTTAAATCGGTTCGCCTTCATGGGATACATATCTTCCAATTGGCACCGCGCCATACATGACGCGGGATCTCCACATCATCGGCGCGCATCAGGAAAATGATCGGCTACTTCGGCGCAAGTCGGCAGGGTGGCAACATCTCGCCACGAGCGAGCGAGAACGCCCGCCCTCTATCGCTACCGGATCGAGGCCGTTCCCGACGTGGCACTGTCACGCCGTGTTGCGGGGTGGCGGCGCATCGGGTGAGCCGTGGCTGTGGGCCGTCACGTGCGCAGCGCACCGGGCGATCCGGCGGCCGACGGTGTGGTCGGGGTTGTCCTCCACCGTCAGCGGTCGCGCTCGAACCAGATCGTCACGACATGCGGGAAGCCGTCGCGGCCGGCGGTGGCCAGGCGGTCGACTCGCGGCTCCTCCAGGAACACTCGCAGCTTGCGGCTCAACATCGCGGCTACCTCGCTCAAGACGGTACCGCTAGCCGAGGGTAATTGACGCCGCCAGTTGTCGGCGTTCACCCGGCGCGCGTAGTATTTGCTGTGCCGAACTGCCGACTATAGTCGCAGTAAGGGTTCAGGGAGGCCGACATGCGCTTCGTGCTGTTCATCGCAATCTCCTTCGGTCTAGTTGGCGTCGCCACGCTCGGATTCAGCCGCGCCACCGCGACGCCGGCGACGGGCGCCGGCGTTGAAGAGGTCGACCAAGGGCTGCAGGGACCGGGCCTCGCCCGCCACCCGCTGTTCATCAAGATCCATGGCCGCGACTCGCGCGGTAACCCGCTCGTCACGAGCACCACGCCGCATGGATACAACCCCGCGCAGATCGGTGCGTATCTGGGGCTCACCGGCGACGGCAGCGGGCAGACCATCGCGATCGTTGACGCCTACGACGACCCGAACATCATCCCGGACCTCAACACGTTTAGCAGCACCTTCGGGCTTCCATTGGTCTGCGGCACCACGGGCGCGAACGCGTCCAGCTGCGTCAACTTCACGAAGGCGACGCCGCAGGGCACGACCTCGACGAACTCGGGCTGGGCCCTGGAGATCTCGTTGGACGTGGAGTGGGCGCACGCGGTCGCGCCGAAGGCAAACATCCTCCTGGTCGAGGCAGCGTCGAACAGCTTTAGCAATCTCATGGGCGCCATCGACTACGCGGCGAGCCACGGGGCGGCGGTGATCAGCAACAGCTATGGTGCGGGGGAATTCAGCGGCGAGGCCACCTACGACTCTCACTGCGTCCTGTCGAGCGCCGTCTGCACGTTCTCGACGGGCGACAGCGGCAACCCGGGCGGCTACCCGGCCTACAACCCGTACGTAGTCGCTGTCGGGGGCACCACGCTGAACCTCACGAGCTCCGGTGCGGTGACCGGTGAATCCGCGTGGAGCGGCTCGGGCGGCGGAGTCAGCCAGTACGAGACACGCCCTTCCTACCAGACGAGCGTCAACTCCTATGCGCGGCGCGGCATTCCCGATGTGAGCTACGATGCGGACCCGAACACCGGATTCCCCGTGTACGACTCGGTGACCTACCAGGGGCAAAGCGGCTGGTTCCAGGTCGGCGGCACCAGTGCCGGCGCGCCGCAGTGGGCGGCGATCATCGCTGTGGCCGACCAGTTGCGTGTGGCATCGAGTCAACCTCGCCTGACCGGAGCCAGCTTTGCGGCGAACACGGTCATCTACACGCTGCAGGGAACGAGCGTGCTCGCGGACATCACGAGCGGATCGAACGGGAGTTGCGGGGCAGTCTGCACGGCGGGCGCTGGCTATGACTTCGTCACGGGGCTGGGCAGCCCGCGCATGGGGATCGACAGCGCGTTGACCGGATCGGTGAGTTCGTCACCAACGGCAACGGCAACGCCCAGCGGATCGAGCACAGCAACGGCGACAAGCTCAGCGACCGCGACGAGCACGCCCGTCGGCCGGACAGCGACCGCAACGAACACGCCGCTCGCAACGCCGACGTCCTGCCCGCCGGGTCAGCATAAGCGGGGCGTATGCTAACCATGCCGGATTGAGGTCCGAAGAGCACTTCCATGCGTCCACATGGAGAATGCGTGCTCGGTGAAGGCTCTCCGCCACGAAGACCTCCAGAACGCGTCAGTCTGCGCGATGTCGCGCCGTCAAGTTGCGTGGCAGCTCGATGATGGCGGTCGCGGCCAATCTCTGAATGCCGTCGTCAGACACCATCGCAGAATAGTGGTTGGTGAGACATTGTTGACGGCGAAATCACCCGCACAACCCACTGCGTAGCGTTCACCCATAGGCTATGATCGGCCCGGAACAACGCCGGGTTCTCAGCGGCGCCGTTCAACCTTGTGGCAGAAAGGGCTTCACATGCAGACCAACGGCACATGCAACCCTGCCTTCGAAGCGGTCCGCGACGCCTTCGTCGCAAACTTCGACGCCGGCAACGAACTCGGCGCCAGCGTAGCCGTGACGGTCGATGGCCAGCCCGTCGTTGATCTCTGGGCCGGTCTGGCCGCGCCCGACGGCCGTCCCTGGGAAGAAGACACAATCGTCAACGTCTACTCCAGCACCAAGACCATGGCATCTCTGTGCGTGCTGATGCTCGCTGATCGCGGCAAACTCGATCTCGACGCGCCCGTCGCCAAGTACTGGCCGGAGTTCGCACAGAACGGCAAAGAAGGCGTCCTCGTCAGCCACGTGATGGCCCACTCCGCCGGGCTTCCCGGCTTCGACCCGCCCTTGCAAATGACCGATATGTACGATTGGAAGAAGGTCTGCGACAACCTCGCAGCCCAGGCGCCATGGTGGGAGCCCGGCACCGCTGTCGGGTACCACGCAATCACGCAGGGATACCTCCAGGGCGAGCTCGTGCGCCACATCGACGGCCGGACGCTTGGGACCTTCTTCCGCGAGGAAGTCGCTGGCCCCCTCGGCGCCGACTTTCACATCGGCCTCGATGCCGCGCACGACCACCGCGTCGCCGAACTCGTGCCTCCAAAGCACCTGCTCCAAGAAGCGTACGCGGGCGAACCGGGTTCCGTCGCCGCCCGCATGGCCGACGGCGGCCCCCTGGCCGACGCGACGGAGCCCAGAACGCGAGCGTGGCGGGCCGCCGAGATCCCGGCAGCAAACGGCCAGGGAAACGCCCGTTCAATGGCGCGCATCCACTCCGTGCTCGCCTGCGGCGGCGCGCTCGGCGACGTCCGCTTGCTGTCAGAGAAGACCCTTGCGCGCGTGCTCGACGTGCAGATCAAAGGCAACGACCTGCTGATGGATATGCCGATGCGCTTCGGCATGGGCTACGGACTGCCCGGCGAGCTGATGCCCCTCCCCAACAAGCGCGTGTTCTTCTGGGCCGGCTGGGGCGGCTCGATCGCCGTCATCGACCTCGATGCCCGCATGTCGATCGCCTACGCCATGAACCGCATGTTTCCCGAACTCATCGGCGATATGCGCGCTGCCGGCATCGTCTTCGCCGCCTACGCGGCGCTCGCCACCATGACGGCCGCAGCCCCGACGACGGGATGATGCTCTGAACCTGAAGCATTGCGCGAGGCGACCGCGGTTCTGAAGCGCACGCCAGAGATCTGTGAGCTTGGCGATGTACTTGGGATCTCCGTGCATCAATCGATCGAGCAATTCGGCGAGGTACGGGCTCGGCTCCTCGAACTGTTCCGGCGCCCAGTCGTGGGCTTTTCGCGCGGCGACGACGTGCCCGACTGCCTCGTCCCAGTTCGTGATGCGATCCGCGAAACGTGGATTGGTGGCGACGCTTAGCAGATTCCTGTCCAGGGGGTCGGGAAACTCTCGATCGAGATCGACACCCCACAATGCCTGAGCCGCCTTGTTCGCGGCCACTACGCCGAGGAACTTGTCGACGACGAACGAGGGCCATCTATCCCGCTCCACCACGGCCACGGCGTCGGACGGTGTGTACGTTTCGGCCTGAAGGCGCTCGCCCGGAACGAAGCTTCGCTCGTCAGGAGCAAATCCAGCGGACTCAATCATCGATTTCCGTTCGGCGCGATCGACGCGTAGCTCATCGAGAAGCCGGATGAGACTCTCGCGGGAGGGCCGTCGCACGCCCGACTCATACGCCTTGATCGTGCTGGCGGCGATTCCGCTTCGCGTGGCCAGTTGGGCACGGGAAATACGGGCCCGCGTCCGGGCCTCTCGGAGGGCAGCGGCATCACTGCATGGGTCGGTCAGCGCACAGCCTGAGGCTAGGACGAAGACGGCGATGCACGCTGCCGAGACGGTTCCTCCGCTCGCCACGACTCCGCCGCCCGAAACGGCCGCCGCACTCGCCGGATCCACACATAGCCCCGTCCGATCCTCGTAGTTCACCGGGTTCCCGCCCACGTACGCGTACCGTTGCATCAGCGGCAGCGGATCGCGCGATGCGAAGCGACCCGTCCCGGCGTCGTAGTAGCGTGCGCGGAGGTACTGCAGCCCCGTCGCATCGGCCTGCTCGCCCGTGTACGTGAACTCGTTCGGGCTCGTGCCAGCGCGCGTGCGGACGGCGCCGTAGACGTCGTAGGTGTACGTGTCGGTCACCGCGCCAGTGCCGTCGGCCAGGCCCGTCGTCGAGCCCAGACCGTCGGTCAGCTCGTACTCCTGGCGTGACGCTTACCACGGCGGTGTTCCACCGGTGAGCGGGGCGAGAAACGGAGGGCGGTCGCCATCTCTCTCACTTCGCCTGAAACGGCCTGCGTCCACAGTTCGAACATTCTACTTGCGGTGAGGGACGGGCGCTGAGCGCAATCGAGCCGCCGCCTTGGAGCAAGAACACCTCAATCGCACCAATCATGATCTTTATGATTTGTATTGTTCGACCGAGCGCCGTGCGACGTCTTGGCGAGGGAAGGCGGTATCCGCAGTGATCACAAACAACCATTGAGCCTTTGTGGCATCACTTCTGCCTGATGTTCGCGAGACGAAGCCTCAACCACACGACAACAGCGATCAGGAAGAGGAATGGCGTCAGCACGAGCCATCTCCGGAGAACTTCACCGAAGCCAGACGACCAATTCTCTGGTACGACAAGAACGCTCGCTGCAATGCCAACTCCCAGTGAGAAAAGCACCTTCCAGAATGGTGGCACTTTCTCACCTCGCGCAATGCGGCTGACAACCCCAATCGCCACCAAGACACAGACGGCCAGCGATACTGCAGTGCCTGCCATCCTATGCGTGACCTCCCGTTAAGCGCAGTCCGCGATCGGCTCGAAGTAGGCGCGGTCGATCGCTAAGTTGAGGAGGTAATTGGCCACCGCAGGTGCCCCAGGTGGCAAGCTCGCCGCAAAGAGAGGCGGCGTCGTAACCAGCGAAATCAGGAACTTCTTGCTTCCCTCCTTCACATCCAGCTTACCGGCCTTGATGTCGTTGCAAATTAGCGTGATCTTCTGGTTCCATGACCAAGCGACCAACGCACCACCACCCATGCATGCTGCAACGGTCTCACAGAATACCAGACTAGTGTAGCCGACCCATTGTACATATTGCGCTTGGTTCCAGTCCGACCATACGTAATCAAGTGAGCCTACCCCACTTTCCCGGACACCTAGACTGTGGCGACGAAGTCGCCCAGAAAGGAGTCCAGGATGGCCACGCGATACCCGGCAGAGTTCCGCCAGCGAGCGGTGGAGT
>Ga0315281_10005282_pt1 | contig 18528 bp, 25 predicted proteins | sample YL17G07_0_MG_FD_204540 | JGI IMG/M metagenome (GOLD analysis project Ga0315281, IMG submission 204540) | Sediment microbial communities from Yellowstone Lake, YNP, Wyoming, USA - YL17G07_0 | ecosystem: Environmental > Aquatic > Freshwater > Lake > Sediment | place: USA: Wyoming | collected...
TTCTGTGCATGACTGGCCTGAGAAACGCGTTGGTCGCGCTCCAGCGCCGTCCGCTTTTCTGGTTCATCTGGAACGGCGCGCAGCCGGTGTTGTCGCCGCCGTTGAACGATTTGATCGGCAGGATGCCGCACTCCGCGGCGGCTTCGCGCCAGGCATCGACGATCTCCCAGCGCACCCGCGGGTCCTCTATGTAAAGGTCTTGCTCCAGCTTCCTGAAATAAGGCAGCGCCGCGTCCCAGGACCAGTCTTCGTTGCCGAGCGCGGCCCAGTGATCGTAGTCCTCCTTCTGACCGCGCATGTGGATCATCGCGTTGATCGAGGAGCAACCGCCCAGCACGCGGCCGCGGGCATAGTGGATCGAGCGGCCCGCGAGGTGCTCGTCGGGTTCGGTCTTGTAGCACCAGTCGGTGCGCGGATTGGCGATGGTGTAGAGGTAACCGACCGGGATGTCGATCCAGAACCAGTCGTCCTGGCCGCCCGCTTCCAGCAGTAGAACCGAGATGGAAGGATCGGCAGAAAGCCGGTTGGCGAGCAGGCAGCCCGCGCTGCCCGCGCCGGCGATGACATAATCGAACACTCCGAACGTCGCCGTCATTGCTTCATTCGATGCCGGGCCATCCGCTCGTTCCTCAGGCGTTCCACGGATTCGTGACTTTGATGCCGCAATCTTCGTAGTCGCTCACGTTGCGGGTGGCGACCGCAGCGCGGGCCGAGCGCGCGATGGCGGCGATCTGCGCGTCGAAATGCGAAATCGGTCGCCCCGAGCGGCGGCGCTGCGCGGCGATCTGCGCATAGGCACGCGCAGCCTCGCCGCCGAAGGGCAGTACCCGGCCGCCGAAATCCTCCTCGAACATCGCCTCGGCTGCGGCCTCGAGCGCCGCGCGCCGCTTGCCCGTGGGCAGGAGCAGGATGCCGTGCAGGATTTCCGCCTGCGTGATGCTGGTCGTGTAGAACGTCGTCGCCGGCTGCTCCGAGATCCAGCGCGCGACCATCGTCGCCGGCGCGGGCTTCATCAGTTCCGAGACGACGTTGGTGTCGAGGACGATCACTTGCTTGCGGTTTTACCCGTCAGCGGCGGTTCGCGCATCGGCCCGCGCGCGGGCAGCGCGAGGTCGATGCCGCCGAGCGGCCGGAAACGCGCGCCGACCGCCGCGCCAAGGTCGCGCGGCACGACATCATTCTCGGCGAGCGCCGTGCGCAGGATGTTGCGCGCCTCCTGCTCCATGGAGCGCTGCCGGTGCGCCGCCCGCACGCGCAGGCGGGCCTTGGTATGGGCGTCGAGGTTGCGGATGGTGATGCTGGCCATGGCGAACTCCTTGCAATCAATGATGGCATTGTAATCAATGCTGCCATGCGATGCAATCGGCTCCGGCAGCGTACCGGCCAGCCGCCGCTGTTAACGAAGTATCCGGGGCATCGTCAACTAGGCTATCGCATGAGCGCCACCGTAGACCTGTTCTGGTCGTTCCGCAGCCCGGACAACCTGCGGCGCGCGAAGTGCATCCGCCTCGACTGGCCGCGCCGCGCCGAGATGCCCGGCGTGCCGCACGTCAATCCGCTGGCCCCGTAGCGTCGAATTCGGCCGGTCGGCGGGTTACCATGTGCCGGTCATGCGGTCTTGGGGGAGGGCACCACACGAGTGACCGGCAGCGGACTAAAACAGCGCCTTGCGGCAATTCTCGCCGCGGACGTATCGGGCTACTCGCGCCTGATGGCGGCGGACGAGCGCGCGACGGTGGCCGCGCTCGATGCGGCGCGCGCCGTATTTCGATCGAAAATAGAATCCAGCCAGGGCCGCGTCATCGACATGGCCGGCGATTCGGTGCTGGCCGTGTTCGAGACTGCAACCGGTGCTGTCAATGTGGCGCTCGCGATTCAAAAAGAGATCAGTTCATCAGGAGAAACCGTCCCCGAAGACCGCCGCATGCGCTTTCGCATTGGCGTCCATCTCGGCGACGTGATCGAGAAGGGTGACGGCACGATCTACGGCGACGGCGTGAACATCGCCGCGCGTCTGGAAGGACTGTCCGAGCCCGGTGGCATCACCGTGTCCGACGCGGTCCACGGGGCGGTGAGGGGCAAGGTCGCGGCGGGATTTGTCGACCAGGGCGAACAGCAGGTAAAGAACATCGGGCATCCGGTGCGGGCTTTCCGGGTGACGGTGGCGGGGCATCCCGCGTCGGCCGCCCCGCCGTCGTCCTCCTCGCCTGCAATCCGTCTGCCGGACAAGCCCTCGCTCGCGGTGCTGCCGTTCACCAACATGAGCGGAGATCCGGAGCAGGAGTACTTCGCGGATGGCATCACGGAAGACATCATTACCGACGTCTCCAAGATATCGGGCCTGTTCGTGATCGCCCGCAACTCGTCTTTCATTTTCAAGAAGCAGAGCGTCGACATCAAGGACGTCGGCAGGAAGCTGGGCGTACGGCACGTGCTCGAAGGCAGCGTCCGCAAGGTGGGCGCGAAAGTGCGGATCAACGTCCAGCTCATCGATGCGCAATCCGGCGGACATATCTGGGCCGAGCGCTATGACCGGGACCTCGAGGACATCTTGGTGGTCCAGGACGAGGTGACCCGCAGAGTTGTCGAGGCGCTCAAGGTGAACCTCACCGGCATTGAACAGGCGCGCCGGGAGGACCGCGGCAAGGTCAATCCCGAAGCGTACGACTACTGCATTCGCGGCAGAAGCTGCCTTCTCCAATTCAGCGCGGAAGCGGCGGTCGAGGCCCGCACGATGCTGGAACGGGCGCTGGCGATTGACCCGGGAATGAAGCGGGCCTATGCGTATCTGGCCATCGTCTACGACACCGAGTACCTGAATGACTGGAACAATCCGGCGGCGGATCATCTCGAGCAGGCCCTGTCGTTGGCGCGCAAGGCCTGCGAGGCGAATGAGTACGACGCGGAATGCCATAACGCGCTTGCCCTTGCCCTGACGTGGCTTCGAAAACTGGATGAAGCCGAGAGCGCGGCGCGGCGGGCGATTGACCTCGATCCAAATCTGGCTTCGGGCTACGGCGGCCTCGGCAACGTGCTGCATTTCGCCGGGCAGCACGAGCAGGCGATCGAATCGTTCGAGCGGGCGCTCCGGCTGGATCCGCAAATGAACTTGTGGATCCACGCCCGCGGCCGGGCCCAATTCGCCCTCAAGCGCTATGACGAGGCCGAGGCGACTTTCAAGCGCCGTCTGATCCACATGCCGCGATCCGACGTCACGCGCGCCTACCTGGCCTCGCTCTATGGCCACACCGGCCGGCATGAAGACGCCCGTCAAATGTGGCGGGAACTGATGGAAATAAATCCGCAGTACACGCTTGAACATACGCTGCGGATCCTGCCCTACACGAATCCCGCGCCTCTCGAGCAGTTCGTCGAAGGCCTGCGCAAGGCCGGGCTGGCGAGCTGAGATGAAGCAGCGACTCGCCGCCATTCTCGCCGCCGATGTTACGGGCTACTCGCGCCTGATGGCAGCGGACGAGCGCGCGACGGTTGCGCTTTCGTGCTCTGTTCGTCATCGCGCGAAACAGCACCTTTACCTACAAGGGCAAAGCAGTCGATGTGCGCACGGTCGCCAAAGACCTCGGCGTGCGATACGTTCTTGAGGGCAGCATTCGCCGTGCTGCCAATCGCATCCGCGTAACGGCACAACTGATTGATGCGCTGACCGGCAATCACATCTGGGCCGAGAAGTACGACCGTGTGCTGGAGGACATTTTCGCGGTGCAGGAAGAAGTGACGCGGGCTATTACTTCCGCGATCGCTCCGCATGTCGAGACTTCCGAAGCGGCGCGAGTGCGCGCCGTGCGGCCGGGCAAACTCAGTGCGTATGAAATCGCAATGCGCGCCTGGGCCGCTGCGCAGAGCGGTTTTAACGAGGCAGATCGGGAATCACGCGACGAAGCCATTCGATTCGCTCGGCAAGCTCTCGAGATCGACCCGCGCTGCGGTGTGGCGTTACGAACACTTGCATTCGCACAGTGGCAGCATATTTATTTCAGTACAGCGGCGTCCACTGCCGAGGCGAGTAAGGAGGGTATCGACGCGGCCACGCGCGCGATTGCGATTGACTACGGGGATCACGTTGCACACAACTACAAGGGAACGCTCCTTTATCTATCTGGCCAGCACGACGCCGGACTGGCGGACGTTCGACGCGCGCACGAACTAAACCCCAACGATTTCTTCGCGCTCGCGGGCTTGGGATTTTTTGAAGCCATGAGCGGCGACCCGCAAAAGGGCATTGAATACGTTACAAATGCGGTTCGCCTGAGCCCGCGGGACCCCTTGCGCTATCTGCCCCTCAATTATCTGGGTTGGGCACACTTCGCTGGGCGCCAATACGGGAAAGGGGCCGAATCCGCGCTGCGCTCTATTGACGAAGCGCCCAAAATGCCGGCTCCCCATCTCTGCCTCGTGGTGAACTGGGCCGGCGTGGGCGAAATCAATCGGGCGAGCGCGGAGTTCAAAGCGCTGCGCTGAGGGCGTTCGCCTACCGATATTCCGCCTCGCGCTCGTGCCGCGCCGAAGCGAGGTACACCGCTCTCGAACTCCGGTAGTAGAGAATCCAGAAATCGCCGAGCAGCCACTCACGCGCCTGCAGACGGCGGCGCGCGGTCAGCGGCGCCAGGCGGTTGAGCCAGCCCTTCTCGGCTTCGCTCTGGATCAGGCTCAGTTGCGCGGGTCGGCCAATGTCGGGCTGCGCGGCGAGAAGGCGAGGAAGCTCGAGTTCGACCAGATCGATCAGCCGCAAGGCGCGCGAACCTGAATCCGGGTGCAGGTGACGGATGCTGTCGTAGTGATCAAGCAACGCATCCAGCGCGCGCTCGAAGCGCCGTGTCGCCACTACGGGCAACCGGCGCGGCGCATTCATGCGCCGGCGATGCGTTTCGCCTTGGCGCGCAGCCGCGCGAGGCGCGGTTTGAACTCATCCCACGCATAGACGCGCCCCGCGTCAATGTCTTCCGCGGCCTCGACCAGCGCCTTCAGCATCGACAGGTGCTCGGCCTCTCTGAAACGGCGGTAGTCGTCGAGCTGGCCGGCGGTGATCAGGGCCACGTAGCTCTCGCCGTTCTTGGTGAAGACCTTTTCCTGCCCGGTCTTCGAGACGTCATCGGCCAGCTCGGTCAGACGCGCGCGCGCCCGCGAGATCGGAACGATGTCCTTCGTGGTGATCGCGGCCATGAGCGCTCCAGTACAGAATAATGATGCAAGATTCTGCACGATCTCCGCAACAGAGACAAGCCGTCGTGCCGCTACTTCGTCAGCTTCTCGATCAGCGGGCTGACGGGCTTGACCTGTACAGCGCCGCGCCCGGTCTCGGCCTCATCCGCGGCTGCAGAGGCGGGCGGCTTGCCGCTATTCGCCGGCTCAGTGCGCGGCGCCGGTTTTGGCGGCGGCGTGAAGGGCATGGAGGTGGTGCGATCCGCGACCGGGCCGGCATCCGTCAGCCCCTGCTTTTCGCAGCTGATGTTCGAGTAGGTGACCCGGCGCTGGCCGTCCGCGCACTTGTACATGGTCTGCGCGGCGCCGGCCGCAGCCCACAGCGAAAGAAACAGGAAACATGCCACTCGCATGGCATGGATTCTAGCGGGGCGGCGCCTAGCCTGCGTGGCGGCGCTGGCCGCTGAACAGCGCCGGCACCTGCCGGGCCTGCTTCGGGCGCGGCGCGGGGGCAGGCGTGCCGGTCGGCCGGCTCACCGGTCCGGGCGACGGTGCGTGATACGGACGCTGCGTGGGTTGCGGTTGGGGTTGCTGCTGGACTTGCGGCCGCTTTTGCGTCGCCTGTGGATGGCGCGGATTCTTGTTGTCGGCGCGCCGCTGATTGTGCTGCGGGTGCCGCGAATGCTGCGGGCGGTGCTGGCGTTGCGGCTGCGGCTCGCGCGGCTGCTGGTGCAGGGGGTTGCCGGGCTCGAAGCCCGCGATGACGCGCAGGTCCACCTTGCGGTTCATCAGCTTCTCGATCGCGGACATCAGCGGCCGGTCATCGAAGCAAACGAGCGACACCGCTTCGCCCGAGGAGCCGGCGCGGCCGGTGCGGCCGATGCGGTGCACGTAATCCTCGGGGACGTGCGGCAGGTCGAAGTTGACCACGTGCGGCAGCTCGTCGATGTCGATGCCGCGCGCGGCGATATCAGTCGCGACGAGAACCTGCAGTTCATTGTCTTTGAAGCGCTTGAGCACCTTGGTGCGCTGCGGCTGGCTCTTGTTGCCGTGAATGGCGTCGGCTTCGATGCCGACTTTTTCGAGCGCCTCGGCGAGGCGGTTCGCGCCGCGCTTGGTCTTCGTGAACACCAGCACCTGTTGCCAGTTGTTCTCCTTCACCAGGTGCGCGAGCAGGTCTTTCTTGCGCGACTGGTCCACCGGGTGCTGCACCTGGGCGACCAGTTCCGCCGGCGTGTTGCGGCGCGCCACTTCCACCAGCTGCGGGTCGCGCATGAAGGTGCCGGCGAGCTTCCTGATTTCCTCCGGAAAGGTCGCCGAGAACATCAGGTTCTGGCGTTGCTTGGGGAGCAGGCCGATGATGCGGCGAATGTCGTGGATGAAGCCCATGTCGAGCATGCGGTCGGCCTCGTCCAGCACCAGGATTTCCACATGGCGCAGGTCGATGGTTTTTTGCTGCACGTGATCGAGCAGCCGGCCGGGCGTGGCGACGACGATGTCCACGCCGCGGCGCAGGTCCTGGATCTGCGGGTTGATGTTGACGCCGCCGAAAACGGTGATCGAGCGCAGCGGCTTGTACTTGCCGTAGGTGCGCACGCTTTCCTGCACCTGCGCCGCGAGTTCGCGGGTCGGCACGAGAATCAGGCAGCGAACGGTCTTGCCCGCTCCCTTCTGGTTCAGAATCTGGAGCAAAGGCAGGGTGAAGCCGGCGGTCTTGCCGGTGCCGGTCTGCGCGGCGGCGAGCAGGTCGCGGCCGGACAGGACGACGGGAATGGCTTGCGCCTGGATGGGGGTAGGTACGGTGTAACCCTGCTCGGACACAGCACGGAGCAGCTCGGCCGACAGGCCAAGGGTATTGAACGACGTGGTAATGGTATTTCTCCTGAACAATCGGCCTGGGAGGGTTAAAAAAACCTCCAACCGGTTCAGGCAATTGAATTAACTGAGAACGCTAACCGGATGACGCGAAACGGAAACTACAGGTCGTAGTATACACGATGCCATGTCGCCTTGCACTATTGGCGCTGCTCGGGGCAGTCGCCGCTTGCGACGCACCCCCGCGAGCAAGGGAACCCACGCCACCCCAGGTCCAGGTGAAGGAGGCTGCGAAGGTGCTATCGAAGCAACAGGCCGGCGAACTATCCGAGCAGTGAGAATAAATGGGGTCAGAGTCGTAATCTACTACTCTCGGGCGTGCTGAGTTAACGTGAAGCTCTTCGAACGGAGGCGCACGGAGGTCTTGTTTCTGATGAGGTGCCGACGTGACCGCCCTAATCTCTGGTACATTCGTACTTGATTTTAGAACAAACGTACTGTAAATTAGTGCCCATGGAAAGACTTGCCAGCACTCTCTTTGGGAAGACTCGGCGAGCGTTGTTGTCTAAGTTCTTTGTTGAACCGGATCGCGATTTCAGGTTGCGGGAAATTGCGCGCATCACGTCCATCAGTCCCGGGTCGGTACAGCACGAGCTAAAACAGCTTTTGGATGCCGATCTGGTGGTGCAGAGGCGTGAGCATGGCCTTGTGACGTATCGCGCGAACAAGGCTTCGCCGATTTACGATGAGTTGCGGTCGATTGTCGAAAAGACCAGCGGCATCAACGAACTTATCAGGAAAGCCCTTGAGCCGGTCGCGAAGAAGATTCGCTGCGCTTTCATCTATGGCTCTGTTGCAAAGGGTTCCAACAAATCCCGCAGTGACGTGGATCTTCTCGTCGTTGGCTCCATCGCGTTCGGGGACCTCGTAAAGCGGTTGCATCCTGTTGAGGAACGAATTGGACGGGAAATCAGCTCGCGTCTTTTTTCCGAAACCGAATTCCGGAAACGACTTGCGGGCAAGGATCGATTCCTGTCCGCGGTGCTCGCTGAACGGGTTGTGCCGATCGTCGGGGAAGTAAATGTCGCTGGATAACCTTGTCGGCAAGGGTCTGGAAAAGGCCGCTACCGATGCGGACGAGGTCGCTCGCTACCTGGCGATGATCGAGTCCAAGCTGAAAGACAGCAAGAATTCGAGTATCAGTCTCGTCAGCCGTTTTGATCTGGCATTCGAATCATTGCTCCAGGTTGCCGTACTTTCACTGCGTGCCAATGGCTACCGCACGACTTCGCAGGCGGGGCATCAGCAATTGGCGATTCAGACACTGCCAAAGTCCATCGGACTCGACGTCACGGAGGTCCGTACTCTTGAAGAGCATCGTAAGAAGCGCTCGGCGGGCCTCTATGAGGCCGACTACAGTCCCACGGAAGAGGAAGTGAAGTCTGTCATTAAAAGTGCGGATGCAGTGCTGAGAAAAGCTCGAGATTGGATCAAAGCAAACCGTCGAGAATTGGTCAGGTCATAATGAGATGCTTCGTCGCTTAGCTCTATTGATGCTGCTCGGAGCGGTCTGCGCTTGCGACGTACCCTCGCGAGGCAAGGAATCCACGCAACACGCAGTCCAGGAGAAAGTGGTTGTGACCGCGTTATCGAAGCAGCAGATCTACGAACTATCCGGGCGGTGCGAAAAAATGTCGAGCGAACAATTTCGTCGCGCGTGGAAGGATGGCATCGTAGATACCGCAGATGGGAAAATGACAGCGGAATTTGTGAACCACTACAACGCGAAGTTGAACACCTGTTTCTACCTCCTGACGGTCGCATCTGCCAGCACGCTCAAGAGAATGCTCTTCGACATGAACGGGGGCGAGCTCTACGGCGAATACCTGGGTCCGGCGATCGTCGAGTCGCCATCGGCCAGCAGGCCGAAAACGTGCAGAGTGGAAAGCTTCTACTGCGCGTCCGAGGGGGAGTGGGGTGTGCTCGTCAGGTCGTATATGGAGGATTAGCGTTTGAGAATCGGCATTGACCTCGGCGGCACCAAGATCGAGCTGGTCGCGCTCGAGGGATCCGGGCGTGAAATTTGTCGAAAACGCGTGCCGACGCCGCGAGGAGACTATGAGGCTACGGTTCGTGCTGTTTCAGATCTGGTTCTTGAGATCGAAGCTCTTTCGAAGGAACCCGCAACTGTCGGTATCGGTATCCCAGGCGCGATATCGCGTGTAACAGGATTGGTGAAGAACGCCAATTCGACCTGCCTGATCGGCCATGATTTGAAGGGAGATCTGGAAAAATCGCTCGGCAGGGAAGTCAGGATTGCCAACGACGCCAACTGCTTTGCGCTGTCGGAGGCGGTCGATGGTGCAGGCAAGGGCGCCAAGGTGGTGTTCGGTGCGATTCTGGGGACCGGCGTGGGGGCGGGAATCGTCGTCAACGGCGAGGTGCTGGCCGGCCCGAACGCCATTGCGGGAGAGTGGGGCCACAACCCGCTGCCGCTGCCGCGCAAGGAAGACCTGCCGCTGCCCGACTGCTACTGCGGAAGGAAGGGCTGCATCGAGGCGTACCTGTCGGGGCCAGCCTTGCAGAAGGATCCGGACATGGATCGGTACGAAGAACGCCTGGCCCGGGCACTGGCGGGGGTGATCAATATCCTCGATCCCGATGTGATCGTGTTGGGCGGTGGAATATCCAACCTCCAGCGCCTGTATGCCAACGTACCGGCACTTTGGCAGCCATACGTTTTTTCGGACCAGGTGGCGACCAAGCTTGCGCCACCGGTGCATGGGGACTCCAGCGGCGTGCGCGGTGCGGCATGGCTTTGGGGACGCTGAAAGACATCAAACAGGGGGGGTATTTCATGAACAGAGTGCTCGGATTGTCCGTTGTTCTGGCGTTTGCTCAGGTGTCGCAAGCGGCCGATATCGCGGCCGGCAAAGCCAAAGCCGAGGTTGTGTGCGCGGCCTGCCACGGCGCGAACGGGGTGAGCGTCAGCGACAACGTTCCCAACCTGGCGGGCCAGCGCGCGGGTTACCTCGAAACGCAGCTCAAGGCGCTCAAGGACGGCACGCGCAAGAACCCGTTGATGAATGCCATGGCGACGCAACTGAGCGCAACCGACATCGCTGATGTCGCGGCGTTTTTCTCTTCGCTGCCGGCCGCCGCGGGCGGTGCGAAGTCCGGCTTCCTTCCCAACCTCGCCAAGACCGGCGTGACCTTCCCCGAAGGCTACAAGGATACGTTCACGAAGTACCACACGATCAATTTCCCGGCGACGAAACAGGTGCGCTATTACTACGCCAACAAGGCTGCCGCGCAGGCGGCCAGGGAAGGCAAGCCGCTGCCGGATGGTTCGTACCTGTTCGCCGAGGTGTTCGCCGCAAAACTCGACGCCGAGTCGAAACCGGTCGTGGGCGGTGACGGTTTTTTCGTCGCGGACAAGCCGCTGTTCTTTACCGCGATGGCGCGCGGCGCCGGCTGGGGCAAGGACATTCCGGAGATGCTGCGCAACGAAAACTGGAATTACGCCATCTTCACCCTGGACAAGCAGCACCGGCCCGGCGTGAACCAGGCCGAGTGCCTCGCCTGCCACAAGCCGCTCGACAACGTGAGCTACACCTTCACGCTGAAGCAGCTCGCGGGAGCCAGGTAAGCGTGGCGCTATCGCCGTTGCCGCCGATCACGATGCGCCTTGCCCTCGCGGCCGCCGTCTTGCTGCTGCTTGCCGGCTGCGGCGTGCGCTACGCGACCGTGCCGGACCGCGAAGGACGCGAGCTGATGCTGCTCGGGCACGATCCGGTGGCCTACTTCACCGTCGGCAAGCCGGTGAAGGGAGATCCCGCGCTCGCCGCCGAACACGACGGCGTCTGGTACTACTTCGCGCGCGCCGAGCACCGCGAGATGTTCATGCGCGAGCCGGCGAAGTACGCGCCCCAGTACGGCGCCTTCTGCGCGAGCGGCGCCGCCTACGGGGTGAAGCTGGGGAGCGATCCGACCGAGTTCGTGATCCGCGACGGCCGGCTGTTCATCTTCGGTGACGTGCTCGGCCGCGAGTACTGGTACGTCGATCCCGCCTGGCACATCCGGCACGCCGACCAGATCTGGCCCGAAGCCGGGGCCTCCGGTCACCGCTGGCAATCGATCAAGCGGATCCTGTTCACCGTTCCCTGGTACAAGAACGCCCGCGAGGCGCACGAAGAGTGGCGCGTGAAGAACCCCGGCAGCAAAGTGAACTACGACCCGGGCGGGTGGCTGCGCAACTTGTTCCTCAAGTATCCGGGCTGGCGCGCGAGGGAGGGCTTCGGCCAGCCCGCGCTCGGTGTCCCCGGCGTCGATCTTTGCCCGCCGGCCTGTCCGGGCTCGGTGTCCGAGGGATACAAACCGCCTACTTAGTGATCGCGTCGAGAAAGGCGGCGACTTCCCGCAGGACGGTCTTTTCGCCGCCGGCCAGAAAGCGGCCGCCGTCCGCAGCGGCGAGCTGCTTCGAGCCGGGCCGCGAGCGCAGGATCTGCGCGCGTTCCCCGGCCGGGCCGCGGATGCCGCGGTAGTCGCCGGCCCCATACAGATCGAAGATGGGGAATGACGTTGCGCCAAGTTCGTCGAACACGCCGTAGAACGACAGTGCGGCCCAGCCGAAAACCGGCGCCGCGCGGTTGTGGCGCAGGTATTCGTAGGCCATGCCCGATCCCATCGCGTGCGACACTAGGACGATGCGAGGCGCGCCCTTGTCCTGCAGGAAGCGCACGCCGGCCGCGATGCGCCGGCTGGCCTCGGGCATGAGTTCGCGGTACGCCGGACCGTCGTCGTTCTCGGCGGCCAGCACCGGCATCTGCAGCGACAGCGTGCTGTATCCGCGGTCGGCCAGATGGCCCCTCAATTCGCCGGTGATGCCGTGATCGGGGTGCAAGCCCGGGCCGTGCGTGAGCAGGACCGCGCCGCGCGCGCGCTCGGCCGGCGCGTACAGCGCGAGGAAACTGATGCCGTCCCCGGTGCGCAGGGTGACGGCGTCGCCGACCATGAGGCCGGGCACGATCTGCTCGGCCCAGCGTTTCTCGCGCGCGACATCGGAGCGCGTCTGGGCTTGCGCGGCGCCGGCCGACAGCGCGGCCGCGAGGACCCCAACAAAGAAGTAACGCAGGGCAGCTGACATGCAGCGGACGATTATACGGATGCTGGGGGTCCTTTTGCTCACCGTCGGCGCGGGCGCGTGCTCGCTGCTGGACACGGTCGAGCGCGCAATGGTCTTCCGCCCGCGGACCGCGGATTGGGGCGGCTATTCACAGGGAATCCTGGGCGAGGAGGAAGTCTGGATCCCCGTGGGATCCACCGGCGAGCGGCTGCAGGGCTGGTGGCTGGCGTCGCCCGGCGCGCAATTCACCCTGGTCTACTTCCATGGAGCCCGGGTGAATCTGACCGGCAGCGTATACCGCTTGCGCGGGTTCCACGAAGCCGGCTTCAACGTCTTCGCCGTCGACTACCGCGGGTTCGGCAGGAGTGCGCCCGGGCTGCCCTCGGAGGCTTCGGTCTACGAGGACGCCGAGGCCGCGTGGAACTGGCTCGACGCCCGCGTTCCGGACCGCGGCCGCCGCATCCTTTATGGGCACTCGCTCGGCGGGCCGGTCGCCGCGGAAGTCGCCCTGCGCGGCGGGGGCGCTGCGGCACTGGTGCTCGAATCCGCCTTCACCTCGATTCCTGAATTGACGATGTTCGGCGGGGTGCTGACGCAGCGCATGGACCTGTTGGACAAACTGCGGCGCCTGGACACGCCCGTGCTGGTCGTGCACGGCGCCGATGATACGGTGGTGCCGCCGGAGATGGCGCGCCGGCTATACGATGCGGCGCGCGGCCCGAAGCGCTTGCTCATGGTGCAGGGCGCGGGTCACAGCTGGGTAGTGCGCCGCGCCGGCGGCGCGGTGTACGAGGCGCTGCGGGAACTGGCCCCGGCGCCGCGCTGAATCAGCGCGGGGGCGGGGCGCCGGGCGGCAGCTTGCCGAAGCGGCGCAGGTGCTCGGCGTCCAGTTCGCGGTCCGTCTTGTAGTGCGCGACCTTGAACAGGAGCCGCTTGCCGTTCTGCAGCCGGTAGGGCACGTCCTTGGTCTCTTTCTCCCAGTACTCGTCGCCGAGGCGGATGTTTTCGTCGGCCTCCATCAGCCAGTTCACCCGGCTGCGCTCGCTGCCGAACATATACAGGCGATCCTTGTAGACCATGTACACGTCGGCGCCGATCGCCGCCTTGAGCGCGTAGTGCACGCCGCTCGCGCAGAAGCCGGTCCATGCGGGCGCGTATTTGCGGGGGTTGGCGTCGAACAGGCGCTTGTTCGCGTCAGTGGCGAAGCGGTATACATCCCCGTCGAAGATCGATTGCAAGGCGGTTTCGCCTTTCTGCGGTTTCGAGCTGGAGAAGTACGACACCGGATCGTTGCCGCGCAGCATCACGCGATCGTCGGCGCCGTCGCGCATGGTGTTATGGACCGTGCCGCAGCCCTGGAGCAACGCGGCGGCAAGCAGCGCGAACAGCAGTCTCACGGTGTGCTCCTTCCCGAAGCGAAGTAGTTGGTGCCCATCATTATCGCCGTTACGCGCAGATCCGGCACATAGGACTCGAGCAGGCGCCAAGGCCGGTCCAGGCCGCTGAAGGTCGTCACGTAGGGCCGCGCCTTGAGCAGGCGGTACAGGCGCAGCGGGAAAAGCCAATGCGGTGGATGTTTTATGCCGGCAACTGCGATGCGCGCGCCCGGCCTGGCGAATGAAAAGATGCGTTCCAGTGCGCGGGGCGACTGGAGCACGTCGTGGGTGTAGTTGAACAACGCAGCGTCGAACCAGGCGGACAGGTCGGCTTCCTCCATGGGCGCCTCGATCAGGGTGACATTGTCCCAGCCGGCGCGCACGACCCGCTCGCGCGCTTTTGCGATCATCTCCGGGCTGACCTCGACGCCGATGACATGGCCCGCTGGGCCGACTGCTTCCCTGAGGAGCGGCAGCGAAAGCCCGGTCCCGCAGGCGACATCGAGGACCGTTTCCCCCGCGGCAAGCCCGAGCAGGCCAATCACCTGCCGCCGCAGGTGCATGGTGCGCCGCGCGCTCGCGTCATACCCCGCGGCGCGCCCACGATATTTCGCGACCGCCAGGTCCGGATCAGGCTTCAGGATCGCAGCCGGGGGTAACGATGCGGTGCTCCATCGAGATATCATAGCCCGCGCATGGAACTCACCGCCGCATTGAAGCCCGGCCTCACGGGCCGCACTGAACTGACGGTTGGCGAGGAGCACACCGCGCCACGCGTGGGCAGCGGCAAGGTGCGCGTGCTCGCAACGCCGGTGATGATCAACCTGTTCGAGGCGGCGGCGCTTGCGGCGATCGAGCACAAGCTGCCGCCGGGCCATCAGAGCCTCGGCACCATCCTGAACGTGCGGCACATCGCTGCGACCCCGGTGGGAATGAAGGTTTTCGCGCAAGCAAGAGTGCTGAGCGTGGAAAACAGAACCGTCCGCTTCTTCGTTGAGGCGCGCGACGAAAGGGAATTGATCGGCGACGGGCAGCACGAGCGAGTCGTCGTCAACGTCGCGAAATTCGACCAGCGCGTGGCGCGCAAGCATGCGAACTGACGCGGTCGTCCTGGGAGCGGGCATCGTCGGCGTGAGCGTGGCGCTGCACCTTCAGGCGCGCGGGCGCTCCGTGGTGCTGGTCGACCGGCGCGGAGCGGGAGAGGAAACCTCCTTCGGCAACGGTGGATTGATTCAGCGCGAAGGCGTCTATCCGTATGGTTTTCCGCGGGACATCGGCACGCTGCTGCGTATCGGCCTCAACCGCTCCGTCGACGCCCGCTATCACGCTTCGGCGCTGTTCGAACTTGCGCCGTTCCTTTGGCAATACTGGAAGAATTCCGAGCCGGCGCGGCACGCCGTCATTGCGCGGCATTACTCCCGGCTGATCGAGCATTGCATCAGCGAGCACGATGCGCTCGCGGCCGAAGCCGGGGCGGAGGATCTGCTGCGGCGCAGGGGATGGATGCGGGTTTTCCGCACCGCGCGGGAACGCGAGCTGCGCTTCAAGGAGGCGGCAGCTTGGCGAGCGGAATTTGGAATCAAATTTTCCGCATTGAATGAAAAAGAACTGCAGGAGAAAGAACCTCATCTCACCCGCGTTCTGGTCGGCGCTCTGCACTGGACTGATCCGGTGAGCGTGATCGATCCGCAGGGGCTCACACTTGCCTATCTGAAGCTGTTTGAAAGCAGGGGTGGCAGGTTTTTGCAAGGAAACGCGGATTCACTGGAACAGCAACGCGAGGGATGGTCGGTCAGCACCGTGGCGGGGCCGCTGCAATGCGCGAGCGCAGTCATTGCCCTCGGTCCATGGTCGGACGCGGCGACACGCAGGCTGGGCTATGCCCTGCCGCTGGCGGTGAAGCGCGGCTATTGCATGCACTATCACGCGGCCGGCAAGGCGGTTCTCAACCATACGATCGTCGACTCGGAGCGCGGCTACGCGCTTGTGCCGACGCTGCGTGGCGTCCGCCTTACGACCGGCGCCGAGTTCGCGCTGCGCGATGCGATCCGCACCCCGGTTCAACTGGGCCGCGCCGAGCCGCTCGCGCGCGGGCTGTTTCCGCTCGCCGAGCGTCTCGACAACGAGCCCTGGATGGGCTCACGCCCCTGCACGCCGGACATGCTGCCGATCATCGGCAAGGCGCCGCGCCACGCCGATCTCTGGTTCGCCTTCGGCCACGCGCACCACGGCCTGACGCTGGGTCCGGTGACCGGGCGCCTGATCGGCGAGATGGTGGCGGGCGAAACGCCGTTCGTCGATCCGGCGCCCTACCGGCCCGGCCGATTCTGACCGGCGTACACTCGCGCGCATGTTTTCCGGAAAAGTAATCGCCATTACCGGCGCCTCCGAGGGCATCGGCGCCGAACTCGCGCGCCAGGTTTCCGGCAAGTATGTCTGGCTGGCGCTCGCGGCGCGCAATCTGGAGAAACTGGAGGCGGTGGCCGCCGAGTGCCGCGCGCGCGGCGCCGAGGCCGTGGCCATCCGCTGCGACGTGAGCGCCGAGCACGATTGCCGGAACTTCATCGAGGAAGCCGCCCGCAAGTACAGTTCGCTCGACATCCTCGTCAACAACGCCGGCGTTTCGGGCCACGCGCGCTTCGGGGATGTGACCGATTTCTCCTGGTACGAAGAGATGATGCGCGTGAACTACATGGGCAGCCTGTACTGCACGCGCTACGCCCTGCCGCACCTGAAAAAGCGCCGCGGCCAGATCGTCGCCATCTCCAGCCTCGCGGGCAAGGTCGGCATTCCCGGCCGCACCGCCTACAGTCCGACCAAGGCGGCGCAGGCGCTGTTCTTCGAAGCCCTGCGGCTGGAACTGCAGGAAAGCGGCGTGGACATCACCATCGTTTACCCCGGCGTCGTCGCCACCAACATCCGCCTGCACGGCTATGGCCCCGACGGCCGGCCCGCCGGCAAGAGCACTCTCAGGGAAGACAACGCCATGCCGGTGGAGGAGTGCGTGCGCCAGATCATCCGGGCGGTGCACGCGAGAAAACGCGAACTGGTCATGACCTTGCAAGGAAAAATCGGCCTGTGGCTCAAGCTGGCGTTCCCCAAAGTGGTGGACCGGCTGGTGTTGCGAGCCCTGAAGAAGCCCTGATGGAAGAAATCCTGATCGCCGATCTGTCCGCGCCGCCGCATGCGGCCGCGATTGTCCAACTCCTGAACGAGTATGCCCATGACGAGATGGGCGGCGGAACCGGACTGCCGGATTTCACGAAAGCGAACCTGATCGCCGAACTGCGCAAGCGGCACGGCACGCATGTGGTCGTTGCCTTTATCGACGGCGCGCCCGCCGGCTTGGCGATCTGCTTCGAGGGATTTTCGACGTTCCTGTGCAAGCCTTTGCTGAATCTCCATGACATCGCGGTTTCCCCCGGCTACAGGGGCCGGGGACTTTCAAGGAGGCTGCTGGAAAAAGCAGAGGAAATCGCCGTGCGCATTGGCTGCTGCAAACTTACGCTCGAGGTCCTGGAGGGCAATGCGGTTGCGCAGGCGGCGTACCGGGCGTGCGGCTATGCAGGGTATGAGTTGAATCCGAAATTGGGGAAAGCCCTGTTCTGGCAGAAAAAACTGAACCAGGCGAAAACGCGATGACGACGATCCAGGTCAAGGTCAAGCCGAACGCGCACGCCAGCACGCTTGAACGCGGCAGCGATGGCGTGTGGCTGGCGCGGCTCAAGTCGCCGCCGGTGGACGGCAAGGCGAATGCGGAACTGGTGGCGCTGATCGCCGTTCAGTTCGGCTGCCGCAAGGCGGACGTGGTGATCAGGAGCGGCGCGGGCGGGCGCATGAAGCTGGTCCGGATCGACGCGCCCAAAGCTTAGTAGGCGCGGATGCCGAACAGCATCGGGTGGAACCAGAACACGAGCGCGTAGAGCGCGAGGCCAATGGCCGGGTTGCGCCAGCCGATTTCGCGCGCATCGAAGCGGTTGCGACCCTGCACGATGGCGCCAAAGGGCAGGTAGGAGGTCACGGCCGCGAAGCGCTTCCAGTCATCGCCCAGGGTTTTCGCCTTGCGCCGGTCCATGAGCACGGCGCCCAGCGCCGCCAGCACGAGGAAGCCGCCGAAGAATACCGTCGCCATGCGCTCGCCGCGCGCCAGCACATGCGCGAGCGACCAGACGATGAGCGCCCACATGACCGGATGGCGCGTGACGCGGATGATGCCCCGCGCCGGTTCGGGGTTCTTCAGCAGCCGGGCCGCGCCCAGGGAGGTCGGATTGCGCGCGAGCAGGCCGCAGGCGAGCAGCACGAAGGTGAAGGGCAGGGCCACGGCGGGCAGCCAACGCGGGCCAACCCACAGCGGCTCGAGCGGCGCCCGGTTGTAGGCCCAGATCATCCAGCCCAGCATGGCGAACGCAAGCAGCGAATACAGGGCGACGTAGGCTTTCTCGCCGACCGCCTTGACCAGCACGCCGCGCAGCGCGGTGCTGGTGATGAAGTGGGTGGCGAGGAACCCCACGGTTGCATAGAGGAGCTGAGCACCAGGGTCCACGGCGGCATTATCGCTTATCCCCGCGCGACGGATGGGGGCCTGCGCAGCGCTTCAAGTGTCCAACTCGGTCACGAAAAAACGGATCAGGCTTTCGATCTCTCTGGTGGCTCCGCTGAACCGGCACCCGGCCCGGTGGGCGGCGCGGCCATCGGGCAGAATGATTCGCGAAATGTGCCTCACTTCGAGGTCCACGACCACCGGGTGGCCCCGCGGCTGGATGATCCGCGTGCGGCGCAACATCATGCCGGGCTCAAGACGAATGCTGGCATCGTACGTTATCGCGCCGATGCCGCTCAAGCTGATGTCCACGACCTGGGCGTCGAATGCGATCGGCCCGAGGCTGATCTCGCAGGTGAGCGGCACTTGCGGGGGCAGGGCGTAGCGCTTATGGGCGCGCCGGTGCATCACGAGCAGTGCGTCTGGAAATGCGAATTGGATCCCCGGCTGGCCGCCATGGTCGGTCTCGTGCGCTTCGGTCGCCAGGAATTCGTAGTGCGCCCCTTCATGAT